>Ga0318494_10000708_pt1 | contig 12160 bp, 9 predicted proteins | sample GRESIP108b1f24_FD_203293 | JGI IMG/M metagenome (GOLD analysis project Ga0318494, IMG submission 203293) | Tropical soil microbial communities from Luquillo Experimental Forest, Puerto Rico - GRE.SIPMG.108b1f24 | ecosystem: Environmental > Terrestrial > Soil > Tropical forest > Bulk soil... | reverse complement strand
CCCTGGTGCTCGCCCTCGAAGCGCTCCAGGCGCGGCGTCGACTCGAGCGCGATGAGCGTCGCCGCCGCCGCGTCGGGGAGCGCGAAGGGGCGTCCGGGGAGGAGCGGCGCCTGCTCCTCGCCGTCCAACACCACCGTCGCGTGCGCGCGGGTCGAGCGGAACGCGTCGCGGGTCTCGGGATCGCTCGCGTAGCACGGGCTCCCGGGATCGCAGATCGCGAGCCGGCCGGCGACGCGCAGCTCGAACGCGAGCTTGTCGTTGTGCGAGTGGCCGCCGATCCCGCCCTGGCCGTTCTTTCCGCAGGAGACGAACGCCTCCAGCAGGCCGCGGCGGAGCGCGTGGAAGCCGCCCTCCGGGAAGGCGGCGGAGCGGGGCGGCGGACCGGGCCGCGCGCGCGCCACGCGCTCGGCGCCGATCGCGCCCAGGAGCCAGAGCACCTCCTCGGCGCCCTCCGCGCCGGGGCGCGTCTTGAGGCTCGGGTCGGCGCAGACCGCCGCGCCGAGCGGCAGGAGGTACGAGCCGTCGAGCGGCTCGCGCTCGCCGAGCTGGGGCAGCTCGCCGCCGGACGCGAGGAGGCCGCGCGCGGCGCGGTACATCGCGGCGACGCGCCGCCAGTAGCCGGCGCCGAGCGGGTGGTGCGCGAGCCGGCAGAGCAGGCCGCCGGCGGTGAAGATCTCGAGCGCGAGGCGGTGGTAGGGCACCGAGCCCTCGAAGCTCGTGCCGTCCTCGTGCGTCTGGGCGAGGAGCTCGCGCGCGAGCCCGGCGGCGCCGAGCGCCCGCCACCGCGCCGCCTCCGGCCACTCGGGGAGGAAGGCCGCGCAGGCGAGGAGCCCCAGCCAGTCGGCGGCGAGGTGGTTGTTCGGGATCGCGGTCTCGTCCTCCAGGTTCGCGGCGACGAAGCGGCCGGTGGCCACGGCGAGGCGGGCCACGTCGAGCGCGTACGCGGGCTCCGCGAGGGCGGCGCGGCCCTGGCCGGCGAGCAGCGCGTGCGCCTGTCCCAGGCACACCGCCCGGAGCGCCGCCTCCATCGCGCAGGCCCATTGGACGCCGCGGCCCACCGGGTTGTGGGCGACGAAGTCGTGCACGCTCGCCGCGTACGCCTCGGCGTAGAGCTCGGCGCGCGCGGGGTCCGCGTACGCCGCACAGGCGAGCGCCACCCACTGGTCGCCGCGGCCCACCGCCCAGGCCATCTTCACGTCGCAGCCGGGCACGTCGGGCAGCTCCTCCGACGGAGCCCAGGCGGCGAACCGGCCCCCGTGGATCGGGTCGAGCTGCCAGTCGGTCCCGCCGCCGGCCCGCGTGACCGGAACGTCGTGGCTGAAGACCGTGAGGCGGCCGTCGAGCACCGCGTCGCCGCGGGCGATCGCCCGCTCGGTCTCCTCCGGGAACCAGCGCGGGAGCGCGCGCGCCAGCCCGTCCAGGTCCTGCGCGACGAGGCCGCGCGCGCCGCGCCCGAGGAGCTCCGAAAGCTCACGTGTGCCGGCGCAGCACAGCCCGGCCAGGAGCTCCTCGCGCCCGGGCGCCACCGGGCGCGCGCCGAGGCGGGTGCGGGCTGCCCGCAGCGCGCGGCGCGCGGCGGAGCCGAGGAGGCGGTGGGGTGGGACGCGGGTCGCGAGCCAGCCGTAGTACTGGAGCAAGGTTTCCCCCCGGGGTGCAGTGGCGGCACCCACTCCGCCGGGCTCACAGCAAGCGGCTCGCCAGCGACGCGGGAGCGCTCGCCAGCGCGGCGGAGTGGCGCCGTGCGCCCGGTGCGTTCCCTGGAATGGCTGCGACTGGAGAACGGCTTTCCACGCTGGGCCCCGTGCGGCGCGCGGAACATCGCTCGGGCCTTGGCCGGCCGATTGCTCCGGGATGCGCCGCTGCGGGCCCTCTGGCCCGGGAGGAGGTCGGTGGGCGTGAACACCATCAGCGTGGGGCTGCTCCTCGAGGAGCACCGCGGAGAGATCGCGGCGACCTGGCGGATCGCCGCCGGCGCGCTCGGAGGCGAGCCGGCGCTCGGGTTCGCGGTGGCGCCGCTCCTGCGGGAGCTCTCCCTCGCGCTGCGGGAGGAGGGCTCCGGGCGGACAGCCGACGCATGGGCGCGGGTGGCGGTGCTGGTGCGATCGAGCGCGCGGCCCGCCCAGCTCGTGCGGGAGACGAAGCTGCTCCAGCGGTCGATCTGGGAGGCGATCGCGGCCAGCGGCCAGCCGGTGACGCCGCAGGAGCGAGTCGCCGTGGACGGCTGGATCCTCGACGCGCTCGCCGAGTGCGTCGACCGCCTCGAGCGCGTGCGGCAACGGCTCGAGGCCCTCGATCGGCCTGCCGGAGAGGCCGGGATCCCGCGCGCGGCGCCGCCGCCGCTGCCGCGGGGGACGAGGGCCTAGCTGCTTCGAGGCCGGGTCGAGGTCGAGGTCGGGTTCGCCGGCGGGCGTGGTCAGAAACGTGCCACGTACGGGGGGTCCGACTAGACTGCGCGCCCGGTGAGGTCCTTCGGCCGGTACCGACTCGTCGAGCACCTCGCCTCGGGCGGGATGGCGGACGTGTGGCGCGCCGAGACCGCCGGCCCCGAGGGCTTCGTGAAGGCCGTCGCGCTGAAGGTCGTGCGCGGCGAGCACCGCGGCGACGACGCCTTCGTCCGGATGTTCGTGCAGGAGGCCCGGCTCGCCGCCCGCCTCCACCACGCCAACGTGGTGCAGGTGTTCGACTTCGATCAGATCGACGGACAGTACTACCTCGCGATGGAGCTCGTGCGCGGGCGCACGCTGCGCGAGGTCGTCGACCGCTGCAGGGAGCGCGGCGTGCGCTTCGGCCTCGGGCGCGCGGTGCACCTGACCGCCGAGGTGGCCCGCGCGCTCGCCTACGCCCACCGCCTCGAGGTGGACGGCCGACCCGCGGGCCTCGTGCACCGGGACGTGTCCCCGCAGAACGTCCTCGTGTCGTTCGAGGGCGAGGTGAAGCTCGCCGACTTCGGCATCGCGCGAGCGGCAGGCGCGACCGAGGAGACGAAGCCGGGGACCATCAAGGGCAAGCTGGCGTACATGGCGCCGGAGCAGGCCCGCGGGGAGCCGGTGGACGCTCGCGCCGACGTGTTCGCGCTCGGCGTCGTGCTGTGGGAGCTCTGCACCGGGCGCCGCCTCTTCGCGCGCGACTCCGACGCCGCGACGCTCGCGGCGGTGGTCGCGCCCGCACCGGTGTCCCGGCCCTCGGAGTGGAACGAGGAGGTCCCGCCCGAGCTGGACGAGCTGGTCCTGCGCGCGGTCGAGCGCGACCCTGCGCGGCGGCTCGCGAGCGCCGACGCCTTCGCCGAGGAGCTCGCGGCGGTGCGGTACCGGCTCGCGGCGGCGCCGGAGGACGTGGACCTCCGCGCGCTCATGCGGCGCCTGTGGCCGGAAGGGGAGGGGAGCCGGACGCCCTCCGAGCCGACCATGGTTCGCGGCACCTCGGAGGAGCCGCCGAAGACGATCGCGCGCGCCGCGCCGCCCGCCTCGCCGCCGGCGGTGGCGACGAAGGCGGAGCCGACCGAGACGGGCGCCGCGCCGACGAGGACGACGGTGCCGCGGCGCCCCGCGTCCAAGGTGGCTGGGTACCTGGTGATGGCGGCCGTATTCGCAGGCATCGGCATGGGGCTGTGGGCGCTCGTGCGGCCGACCCCGACCTCGACCTCGACCTCGACCCCGACCCCGACCCCGACCTCGACCTCGACCTCGACCTCGACCTCGACGCCGACGCCGACGCCGACGCCGACGCCACAGCCCTCTGCGACGCTGTCCGTGCACGCGTCCCCGTGGGCCACGATCTCGGTGGACGGCACGAAGGTCGGGGACACGCCGGTGGAGCTCCAGCTCCCGCCGGGCCGTCACCGCGTGCGCGCCGAGCACCCGCGGGCGGGCTCCGACGAGGTCGAGCTGGACCTCGCGCCCGGGGAGCGCCGCGCCTGGCGCCCGCGCCTCGCTCCTTGAGAGCCGCGGCGTCCTGCCGCACGAACCCTGACCACTCCCTGAGCCGCTGACGCGCCAGCTCCCCCTCGAGGGCGGCCGGGGTCGCCGTTTGCCGTTGACGATCTCTCTTCAGTTGTCTACTTTCTGTTGAAGATATTCGATCCACTCCACTCACGAGAATGACTCCGCAGCTCCTGGACCCAGCCGAGATCGAACGCCTCGAGCGCGAGCGCGCGGCCGGCATCTCGAGCCGCGACGTCGTCCGGCTCTTCGAGGCGCGCGGCGCGCGCCTCTCGGCCGCGACGTTCCGCAAGTACGTCCAGGCCGGGCTCCTGCCGCGCAGCCGCCGCGTGGGCCGCAAGGGCAAGCACGCCGGCTCCACCGGGCTCTACCCGGTGTCCGTCGTGCGCCGCATCGCGCTCATCAAGCGGATGATGGCCGCCGGCCTCACGCTCGACGAGATCCGCGAGAGCTACGCGGTGCTGCGCCACCGCCTCGAGGACCTCGACGCGGCGTACGGCGAGGTGCGGGCGCAGCTCGGGGCGCGGGCGGAGGCGCACCCGCAGCGCGCGGAGGCGGAGCGGGAGCTGGAGCGGGCAGGGCGCGCCGCGCGCGCGGCGCTGGAGAGCCTCGAGCGGGCGGCGAGCCTGGTGGCGCGGCGGTCGGGGGAGTGGGCGTAGGCGGGAGAGGGTGTCCGGGCGCGCGAGCGCCTCGGTGGGCGAGGGAGGCGAGGGCGATGAGCGAGGCGAAGCGGCAGGAGCTGGACGAGAATCCGACCCCGGTGGCGGCGGACGCAGCGGAGTACCCGGAGGGCGCCGAGGGCGAGGCGGGCGCGGAGGGCGGCGGCCGGCAGCGGTCGCGCACCATGTCGCGCAAGGAGATCGCGCGCGAGCTCCGCAAGCAGCGGCTTTCGGGGGAGGTGGACCCCGAGCTGCAGGCGGTGCGCGACGAGATCGAGCGGCTGCGGCCGCGGTCGCGCGCGGAGTGCGGCAACGGCCCGCGCCCCTGCATGTTCATCTCCTGCAAGCACCACCTCTACCTCGACGTGAACCCGTCCACGGGCTCCATCAAGCTGAACTTCCCGGACAGGGAAGTCTGGGAGCTCGACGAGACCTGCGCGCTGGACGTCGCCGACCGCGGCGGCATCACGCTCGAGGAGGTGGGGACGATCATGAACCTCACCCGCGAGCGGATCCGGCAGGTCGAGACGCGCGGGCTCCTGAAGCTCCGCGCCATCGCCGAGGACGAGCCTCGCGCCCGGGCCGCCGGGAACGACGGCGACCTCTAGCGGCCGCTGAAACCCGGCGCCCGGCCAGCGCTCGTGCGGGCCGGCGCGTCGCGGTCCTTGAAGTCGTGCGCTGCGGAAGCTAGAAGGTGCACCCCTCCGGAGGTGCACACATGGTCCGCCGCGCCGTCCTCTCGGTCTCCGACAAGACCGGGCTCGTCGAGTTCGCCCGCCGCCTCGCCGCGAAGGGGATCGAGCTCCTCTCCACCGGTGGTACGCAGAAGGCGCTCGCCGACGCCGGCCTGAAGGTCACGCCGATCGGCGACTACACCCAGGCGCCCGAGATCCTCGGCGGCCGGGTGAAGACGCTCCACCCCCGCGTGCACGGCGGCATCCTCTTCCGCCGCGGCCTCGCCTCCGACGAGGCGGACGTGCGGGCGCGCGACATCCCGCCCATCGACCTCGTCGTCGTGAACCTCTACCCGTTCCGCGAGGCGGTGGCGGCGGGCAAGCCGTTCGCGGAGTGCGTCGAGGAGATCGACATCGGCGGCCCCACGATGGTCCGCGCGGCCGCGAAGAACGCCGCGCACGTGGGCGTGGTCGTCGATCCCGCCGACTACGACCGCGTGGCGGGCGAGATCGAGCAGAGCGGCGCGCTCGGCGAGCCCACCCGCTTCCACCTGATGAAGAAGGCGTTCGCGCACACGGCCGCGTACGACGCCGCCATCGCGGAGTACCTCACCGCGCGTGCCGCGCCGGACGCGGAGCCGAAGCGGTTCCCGCAGACGATCGCGGTGGTCGCGACGAAGGTGCAGGACCTCCGCTACGGTGAGAACCCGCACCAGGCCGGCGCCTTCTACCGCGCCGGGCGCGAGCCGGCCGAGCCCACCATCGCCTTCGCCGACGTCCTGCAGGGCAAGGAGCTCAGCTACAACAACCTCCTCGACCTCGAGGCCGCGCTCGCCGGGGTGAAGGAGTTCGACGAGACCGCCTGCGTCGTCATCAAGCACAACACGCCGTGCGGCGTGGCGGTGGCAGCGACGCCCGGCGAGGCGTTCGCCCGCGCCCGCGCGTGCGATCCGGTGTCGGCCTTCGGCGGCATCGTCGCCCTGAACCGGATGGTGGACGAGGCGGCGGCGAAGGAGCTCACCGACCTCTTCCTCGAGTGCGTCGTCGCCCCCGGCTACGACGAGAAGGCGCGCGCGCTCCTCGCGGCGAAGAAGAACCTGCGGCTCCTCGTGTCGCCGCGGCTCGGCGATCCCCGCTCCACGTGGAAGCGCCGGCCGGAGGAGGCGCGCGAGGTGCGGTCGGTCGTGGGCGGCCTGCTCGTGATGGACCGCGACCTCGGCAGCGTCCGCCGCGAGGACTGCAAGGTGATGACGAAGCGCGCGCCCACCGAGCAGGAGTGGAAGGACCTGCTCTTCGCCTGGAAGGTCGTGAAGCACGTGAAGTCGAACGCGATCGTCTTCGCGAAGGGCGACCGGACCACCGCGATCGGCGGCGGCCAGACCTCGCGGGTCGAGTCCGTGAAGACCGCGGTGATGAAGGCGCAGCTCGAGGTGAAGGGCTCGGCGGTGGGCTCCGACGCCTTCTTCCCGTTCGCCGACGGCGTCGAGGAGATCGCGAAGGCCGGCGCGACCGCGATCATCCAGCCGGGCGGGTCGATGCGCGACGCCGAGACCATCGCCGCCGCCGACGCCGCCGGCATGGCGATGGTCGCGACCGGGATGCGCCACTTCCGGCACTGAGAGCCGGAACGGCGGGGGCCCCGAGGCGGGGCCCCACGCCAGCGCCTCCACGGAGCGCGAACGCGGCGCGGCGCTGTGGTATGACTTCGCGCCCATGCGGATCCTGCTGGTCGGATCGGGCGGCCGCGAGCACGCGCTCGCGTGGAAGATCGCCCAGAGCCCGCTTCTCACCGAGCTCCAGTGCGCACCCGGCAACCCGGGCATCGCGCGTCTCGCGACGCTCGTCCCCATCGCGGCGGACGATGTGGACGGCCTCGCGCGCCACGCGCAGGCCGCGGGTGTGGACCTCGTGGTCGTCGGCCCCGAGGCGCCGCTCGTGCTGGGCCTCGCCGACCGGCTCGCGAAGGCCGGCATCCCGGTGTTCGGGCCCTGCGCCGCGGCCGCCGAGATCGAGGGGTCGAAGGCGTTCGCCAAGGACGTGATGACGGCGGCCGGGATCCCCACCGCGCCCTACGCGGTGTTCACCGAGCCCGGACCCGCGGTCGAGTTCGCGCGCGCCCGCGGCGGCCGCGTCGTGGTGAAGGCCGACGGGCTCTGCGCCGGCAAGGGCGTGGTCGTCGCCGGCTCGCTCGCGGAGGCCGAGGAGGCCATCCGGGCGATGCTCGTGGAGCGCATCCACGGCGCGGCGGGAGCGAAGGTGCTCGTGGAGGAGCGCCTCGAGGGGCGCGAGGCGAGCATCATCGCGTTCACCGACGGCGAGCGGGTCCGCACGCTCCCCGCGGCGCAGGACCACAAGCGCGTGGGCGACGGCGACCGCGGCCCCAACACCGGCGGCATGGGCGCCTACTCGCCCACGCCTGCGGTGGACGCCACGCTCGTCCGCGAGGTGGAGGAGCGCGTGCTGCTCCCGGCCGTGCGGGAGCTGTCGCGGCGCGGCGCGCCGTTCCGCGGCGCGCTCTACGCCGGCCTCATGCTCACCCCGACCGGCCTCCAGGTGCTCGAGTTCAACGCGCGCCTCGGGGATCCCGAGACGCAGCCCATCCTGATGCGCCTCCGCGGCGACCTCGTGCCCGCGCTCCTCGGCGCCGCCACCGGCGACCTCGCCGAGGTGCGGCTCGACGTGGATCCCCGCGCGGCCGTGGGCATCGTGCTGGCGGCCGAGGGCTACCCCGGCAGCGTGACGACCGGCGACGCCGTCGAGGGCGCCGAGGACGCCACCGAGGAGGGCGTGCAGATCTTCCAGGCCGGCGTCCGGAGCGACGCGGACGGACGCCTCGTGGCCGCCGGCGGGCGCGTGCTCACCGTCTGTGCGCTCGGGAACGGGCTCGCCGAGGCCCGGGAACGGGCTTACGCTGCGATCTCTCGCGTCCGGCTCCGCGGCGGCCACTTCCGCCGCGACATCGGCCTGGGCGCCTAAGGAGGAAGCGATGGCGTCGCGGGTGCTCATCCTCATGGGCTCGGACTCGGACTGGCCGGCGATGCAGTCGGCGCGGGACGCGCTCGCCGACCTGGGCGTCGAGTGCGACGTGCACGTCTCGTCGGCGCACCGCACGCCGGAGCGCACCGCGCGGCTCGCGCGCGAGGCCGCCTCGCGCGGCGTCCAGGTGATCATCTGCGGGGCGGGCGCGGCCGCGCACCTCGCGGGCGTCGTCGCGGCGGAGAGCGCGCTGCCGGTGCTGGGCGTGCCCCTGCCGGCGAGCGACCTCGACGGCCTCGACGCGCTCCTCTCCACCGCGCAGATGCCGGGCGGCGTGCCGGTGGGCACCCTCGCCATCGGCAAGGCCGGCGCGAAGAACGCCGGGCTGCTCGCCGCGCGGATCCTCGCGCTCTCCGATCCCGCCGTCGCCGAGAAGGTGCGCGTGCAGCGCGAGACGATGGCGCGCGAGGTGGAGGCGAAGGACGACGCGCTGCAGGCCAAGCTCCGGGGCATGAAGTAGCGGGGGCCGGTGCGCTCGCTCGATCGCTATCTCGCGCGGGAGATCCTGCTCCCGTTCGGCGCCGGGCTCGTCTTCCTCACGCAGCTCCTCGTCGCGACGCAGCTCCTCGCGCAGGCCGAGGTGATCTTCGGCTCCGGGGTCTCGGCGTGGGACATCGGCGCGGTGGTGCTCGCGCTCACGCCGCACTTCCTGGGCTACGTGCTGCCGGTGGCGTTCCTGCTCGGCGCCGTGCTCGGGGTGGGACGGCTCGCCGAGGACCGGGAGGTGGTGGCGCTCGGCGCGGCCGGGATCTCGCCGGCGACGCTGGTCCGCACGCCGGTGATCCTCGGCGTCGTCGTCTCCGTGGCGGCCCTCGCGCTCTCGCTGTGGGTGGAGCCGGCGGGGCTCCGCTCGGCGCGGCTCCGGCTGAACGACGTGATCCGGCGGAACCTCACGAACGACGTGCGCGGCGGCGTGTTCTTCGAGGACGTGCCGAACCTCACCGTGTACGTGGAGAGCGCGCGGCACGGCCACTGGACCAACGTGCTCATCTCCGACTTGAGCGACCCCCGCGCGCCGCTGCTCGCGATCGCGCGCGGCGGCCGCCTCGAGCCGGCAGGGGCGGGGGACGCGCTCCGCCTCACGCTCGACGAGGGCGAGGTCCACCGCGAGGGGGCTGCCGGCGAGGACGGCTCCGAGGCCCAGTACGTGCGCGGCCGGTTCGAGCGCGGCGAGGTGGTGATCGGGGCCGGCAAGAGCGTGTCGGAGCGGAACCGGCTCGGCGGCTCCCGCTTCGAGCTCACGCCGCGCGAGATCCGCGAGCGCGCCACCGAGCGCGAGCTCGTCGGCGACCGGCCCGAGGCGCGGAAGTGGCGGAGCTTCCTCCACCGGAAGATCGCCGGCCCGATCGCGATCATCGCCTTCGGGCTCCTCGCCGCGCCCATCGCCGCCGCGCGCCGCGGCGGGCGGGCCGCAGGCTACGTGCTCACCATCCTCGCCGTGGTGTCGTACTACGCGGTGCTGCGCTTCGGGGAGCAGCTCGGCCAGAACGGCGTCCTGCCGGTGTGGCTCGGGCCGCAGGTCGCGAACCTGCTCGTGGCCACGCTCGGGATCCTGCTCACCTGGCGCATGGCGCGCCGCGGCCCGGAGGCCGTCCGTTGAGGGCCGGCCGCCTCTCGCGCCACGTCGCTGCGCGCGCCCTCGCCGCGTTCCTGGGCTCGCTCGCCGCGGTGGTGGGGCTCTTCCTCGCGGTCGACTACGCCGAGAACGCCGGCATCTACCGCGGCCCGGGCTGGGTGCTCGCCACCGCCGAGCTGTACCTGAACCGCGCGGCGGTGGTGACCGGCCAGCTCGCCCCCGCGGCGATGCTCCTCGCCGCCGCGGTGACGGCGAGCGGGCTCCGCAAGACGCGCGAGTACACCGCGATGCGGTCGGTGGGGCTGGGGCCGTTCTCGGTCGCGGCCCCCGTGGTCGCCGTCTGCGCCGCCATCGCGGTGCTCCTCGCGCTGTTCGGCGACGTCGTGGTGGTGCGCGCCCAGGAGCGCGCCGACCAGATCATGGCCGACCAGTTCCACCGCACCGATCGCGACGTGCTCCGCGCCCGCGAGCCCAAGCGCTGGTTCCGCGGGAAGGACGGCCACCGCATCTTCCACCTCCGCGGCACCGGCGAGGGCGGAGCCTACGAGCGGGTCACGATCCTGGAGCTCACCGACGGGTTCACGCTGGCGCGGCGCATCGACGCCGCGCGCATGCGCCCCACGGGAGACGGAGGCTGGGTGCTGGAGGACGTGGAGGAGCGCGCGTTCGCCCCGCAACCCGCCTGGTCCCGCGAGGCCTCGCGCGTCGTCCACTTCGACGAGGACCCCGCGTCGTTCGCGGTGCGGGGCGGACTGCCCTCCCAGTTCCGCCGGGCCGCCCTGGGCGAGCAGATCGCGCTCCGCTCGCGGCTCGGGCTGCCCACCTCCGATTTCGCGCTCGAGTGGCACCGGCGGCTGTCGTACCCGCTCGCCGGCATCCCGGCGGCGCTCGTCGCGCTGGCGCTCGCGCTCCGGCGGGAACGGAAGGGCCACCTCACCGCGGCGCTGGTCGAGGCGGTCGGCGTCTCGTTCGTCTACTGGGGGCTGGACGGGGTGGCGCTCTCGCTCGGCCACGCTGGCCGGCTCTCCCCGGTGGCCGCCGCCTGGGCGCCCGCGGCCGTGTTCCTCGTCCTCGGCGCCGCCGCGCTGCGGCGAGTCGCTTGATGCGCTCCTCCGCGCCACCGCCCGACGGACCCGTGGTAGGTTCCCCGCCCCGCATGACGGAGCCGCGCGCCGAGATTCACGAGACCGACGCCCTGCCCCTCGCCGATCGCACGCTCGAGCGCGTCGCGCTCCTTGGGGCCCTCGTCCACGCAGCGCTGCTCCCCATCTCCACGGCCGGGATGCGGATCGGCCTCGGGATCGCCCTCGCGGCGCTGGTGCTCCTGCGCGTGCGGGGCCGACGGGCGTGGGCCCACGGCCCGCTCGACCTGCCGGTGCTGCTCCTCGCCGGCGCCGGCGCGCTGTCGGTCGCGGTCGCCGCCGCCACCGGCTCCCCGCCGTCCGACTGGCACAAGGCGACGAGCTGGACCATCGTCCTCTCGCCCCTCGTCCTGTTCTCGACGCTGCGCCTCGGCCGCACCGAGGCCGAGGTCCGCCGGCGCGCGCTCCTCCTCGCCGGCGCCTGGGCCGTGGGCTCCTTCGCGCCGTCGGCGCTGGCGTGGGTGCAGTACAGCTGCGCGTTCGATCCGCTCCACGCGCTCGGGCTCCGGCGCGACGTCGTCCTCGCGCCCGCGCCCCGCGGCGGCCACGGCTACGCGGCGGTGGGCTTCTTCCGCTGGTACACCGCGCTCGCGCACAACCTCCTGCCCCCGGTGTGCCTCGCCGCCGCGCTCGCGCTCCACCGCGACGTCCCGCGCCGGCTCCGCTGGCTGCTCGCGCTCGCGGCGCTCGCCGCGGGCGCCGCGATCGTGCTCACCGTGTCGCGCGCGGCGTGGGTCACGCTCGTCCTCGGCGTGGCGCTCTCGGTGCTGCTCGCCGGCCGCGGCTGGCGCTGGGCGCTCGGGATCGTGCTCGCGGCGGCGATCGCGGCCGCCGCGCACCCCGCGCTCCGCGCGCGCGTGGCGGCGATCGGTGAGCACGACGCCGTCTCCGACCGGCAGCTCATCTGGCGCATGTGCGGCGAGATGGTGAAGGACCGTCCGCTCACCGGCTGGGGCTGGGGGAACATCCCAGCGCGCAGCGTGCCGTACTGGGAGCGGGTCGCGCCGGAATTCCCGCTGCGTGCCTGGTGCCACGACAGCTTCTTCACGGCGTGGGCCGAGGGCGGCCCGGTGCTCGCTGCCGCGCTCGTCGCGTTCTGGGTGCTGCTGTTCGCCGCGTTCTGGCGCTGGTGGAG
>Ga0318494_10000702_pt1 | contig 12202 bp, 8 predicted proteins | sample GRESIP108b1f24_FD_203293 | JGI IMG/M metagenome (GOLD analysis project Ga0318494, IMG submission 203293) | Tropical soil microbial communities from Luquillo Experimental Forest, Puerto Rico - GRE.SIPMG.108b1f24 | ecosystem: Environmental > Terrestrial > Soil > Tropical forest > Bulk soil... | reverse complement strand
GGCCGGCGTCGCCGAGTCGGCCAGGTTCCTGTCCGGGCACACCGAGTGGTTCCTGCGCCTCGGCACCCCCGGCGGCTACAGCCCGCAGCGGCTCCTGGACCGGACCGCGGCCACGCTGGCCGATCCCGCCTCGGCCGTCGAGGGCCTGCACGTGTTCACCTTCAACCAGGTCCGCCAGACCGAGCAGTGGCGGCGCTCGCTGCTCGAGCGGCTCGCCGCCTGAACCCGGCCGTGCACTAGGGTGCTGTGCGTGACAGCGCCCCTGGTGGCGGTCGGCCCGGCCCGCGCCGACTTTGCCGAGAAGGCGATCCGCGACGGCGGCGGGGAGCCGACCGACGTCGACGCCCGCGCCGACGCCCTGGTCTGGCTCGACCCGGGCGACGTCGAGGGGCTGCGCGCCGCGCTGGCCACGGCGAGCTCCGCCCGCTGGGTCCAGCTTCCCTACGCCGGCGTCGAGCGGCTGGCCGAGGCCGGGATCTTCGACCCGGGCCGGGCCTGGACCTCGGCCAAGGGCGCCTACGCCGAGCCGGTGGCCGAGCACGCGCTCATGCTCGCCCTGGCCGGCCTGCGCCTGCTGCGCGAGCGGATCACGGCCCGCTCCTGGGGCGAGCCGGCCGGGATAAGCCTGTACGACCAGCCGGTCACGATCCTCGGCGGCGGCGGGATCACCGCGAGCCTGCTCGGCCTGCTCGCGCCGTTGCGCGTCACCGCGACCGTGGTACGCCACCGCCCCGACCCGGTCCCCGGGGCGGCCAGGACCGCGGTCCAGGCCGACCTGCACGGCGCGCTGGCCGGTGCCCAGGTCGTGTTCCTGGCCCTGGCGCTCACGCCCAGTACCGAGCACATCATCGGGCCCGCCGCGCTGGCGGCCATGCGGCCCGATGCCTGGCTGGTCAACGTGGCCCGCGGCGGCCACGTGGACACCGACGCGCTGGTCGCGGCGCTGGACGCGGGCGCCATCGGCGGCGCGGCGCTCGACGTGACCGATCCCGAGCCGCTGCCGGACGGGCATCCGCTGTGGGACCAGGAGCGCTGCATCATCACCCCGCACACCGCCGACACGACCGAGATGATCAGGCCGCTGCTGGCCCGCCGGATCCGGGACAACGTGGCCAGGTTCGCCGCGGGCGAGCCGCTGATCGGCCTGGTGGACCCGGCCCTGGGTTACTAGCCGGCCGGCCCTCGGTCTTCTAGGCCCGGGCCTGGTACCTGGCGCGGCGGCCGATCCGGGTGAATCCGAGCCGGCGGTACAGCGCCGTGGCGTGCGGGTTGTTGATGTTGACGTTGAGGGTGATGTCCGCCTCGCCGGCGGACCGCATGCGCCGCACCGCCGCGCCGATCAGAGCGGCGCCGATGTCGCGGCCCCGGGCCGAGGGCACCACGCCCATCTGCGCGATCCAGCCGGTGGCTTCCCCGGCGACGAACCCGACATCGGTATCGCCGAGCGTGGCCAGCAGCGTCCACTCCGCGCGGAAGTCCTCGTCGTCGCTGATCCACTCCACCCAGCGAGCTGGCGTCCAGCCGGGAAACCCCGGACGGTCGCGGAAGGCTGCCTGGTAAACCGCGTAGAACCGGGCCGGATCGGCCTGGCCCCACCGGGCCAGGACCAGGCCCGGGGGCGGATGGGCGGGCGGCGGCGACGCCGAGCCGGCCAGTTGCATCACGTCCTCGGCGAACACCTGCGACAGCCCCCTGCTCAGGTACAGCGCGTGGGCTCCGTCGCCGAGCGCCTCGGTTTCCGCGCGCAGCCCGGCCGGGCCGGCCCGGTCACCCGCCCAGTCGAACGCGTATCCGCCGAGGCCACGCCGCCGCCACGCCGGGTGGACCAGCCCGGTCGTGACCGCGGCACCCTCCTGGCCCTCGCCGCGCGGGCCCGGCGAGGCCCGGCGCAGCGACGAAACGCAGACCAGCCGGGTGCCGCTGAAACCCGAATGGGTCTCGGCGCCGGACAGGTAACACCGGCCGAGGAACTCCGGACTCGCGGCAAAAGGCTGCCCGCCGTCGGCGGACAGGCACTCGCCAGCCAGGTCAGTCACGGCCGGGAGGTCAGGCTCCCCCAGCAAGCGCCACGACAGCGCGCCAACAGCATCCATGTCGGACAACCCGCCGATCACAGGGAAACAAGCACGGAAGTTACGGGCCGCCCGCCGCGGGCGCAAGCGCATTTCCGGCCAGGCGGGCCAGCCAATGCCGCAGGGGGCGGGCCGTGGCGGCCCGCCCCCTGCGGAGGGTGCCGGCGGCTGGGGGTGCCGGCGGCAGGTACGGCGGCTGGTCAGCGGCTGGGCACCGCGAGCATGCCGTCGGTGTTGCCGGCCGAGTCGGTGTAGAAGCCGACCAGGTCGCCGCGGTCGTTGACGCCGTTGATGATGGTGGTGCCGATGCCGTGCGGGTCGTCGACCGTGGTGAACCCGTGCCCGGGCCGCCAGGTGAACCCGTGCATGACCGCGTTGTTGCCGGTGCCGACCGTGTACGAGCCCACGACCTCATCGCGGTCGTTGACGCCGAAGGCCTGGGTCATCGAGGCGCCGCGAACGGCCAGGGTCAGGAAGCGGCCGTAACCGTACTTGAGGAACGCGACCGTCACCCCGCGGGAGTTGGTGTAGAAGCCGGCCACGTCGCCGCGGTTGTTGATCGCGGCGGCGGTCAGGCTCGGGCCGGCCGTGCCGGCCGGGGCGCCCGGCTTCAGCACCCGGCTGAACCGGTGGGTGATGATGTTGTACTCAAAGCCCCGGTTGTTGCCCTGGCCGTTGGTGTAGAACCCGACCGCCACGTCGTGGTTGTTGACCCCCAGCAGCTGGTCGACGGGCGGGCTGGCGTTGTCGCCGGTCGGGAAGTTCACGGTGTGGAACTGCCCGTTCCGCAGGTAGAAGCCGAAGTTGTTGTTGGTCAGGTTGGCGTTGTTCTGCGTGGACCAGAACCCGACCTGCACGCCCTCGTCGTTCAGCCCGGTGACCTGGGTCTGCACCGAGCCGGGGAAGTTGAGGTTCTGGTAGTTGCCCTGGCCGAAGGGCGGCCGCAGCAGGTAGCCCTTGTTGGGGTGGCCGGCCGCGCCGGAGCCGAAGTAGCCCGCGATGTGGCCGTTGTCGTTGATGCCCAGGAGCTGGTTGAACGTCAGGTCCTTGGCGTTGTCCAGGGTGGTGAAGTGGTACCGGCTGCTGCCGTTGGCGGCCGGGGCCTGGGCGGCCTGCGTGCTCGCGCTGGCCGGCGCCATCAGGGCCAGAGCGGCGGTGGCGGCCAGCGCCCCGGTCGCGGCCGCGGCCGCGCCGAGGCGCAGCCCGGTGCGGACGGAAATCTTCCGCCGGGCGCGGCGCGGGCTGGTGTGGTCGGTGGAACGCATGATCAGATCCCTCTCATTAGGTGGCGAGCTGAGCCGGCAATGTGGCCGCGCGCCGTGGTCGGTCGCACACCAGGCTCGCCACCGGCACAGGGGGATTCGCCGGGCGGTCAGGGGGAAGCACGAGGGAATCGGTTGCGAAGCGCCCGCGCCGGGCGCGCAATCAGTCGCGTCTAGCCGCCGGGCCTGACTCCTGGAGGCACCAGGCGTCGGCGACGATGCGCCAGGTCCCGTCGGGCTGCTGCCGGACGACGGTGGAGCCCAGCCCGCTCAGCGCAATCCGCTGGTCGTCCGGTCCGGGGCCGGCCATGCGTCGCTCGCTGAGGACCAGCGCGAGGCCGCGGGCGGGCAGCACCGCGCGGACCCGGGCCGACACCGGCAGCCGCAGTTCCATGAGGTCCAGCAGGACGTCGCCGACGTGGGCACCGTCGCGGGCCGCGTCGCCGGCCCATGGCCGCAGCAGCGCTCGGGGCTCGTACTGGGCCAGCGCGGCCTCCAGGTCGCCGTCGCTGAGCGCGAGCGACGCTAGCTCGAGGACTTCCTCCGGCCGGCGCGCGGCCGGCGGGGCGATGGGGTCGGACAACGTTCTGGCTCCTGACGTCTGGTCATGCCCAGCGCGGTCCGCGCTGGTGAGTTTGGCCGGCCCCCGTCGGTCAAGCGCCAGCCTCGCAGCCGGTACCAGGGGAACGGGCCCGGCACCGGGGGAAGTTCAGGGGGGCGGGACGCTACCGCTCGTCCAGCAGGCGCCGGTACAGCGCGGTGGTCTCGGCCGCGGGCGGCACGCCGACCTGCTCGCGCAGCAGTTCTTCCAGTTCCCGGTAGTGCCGGATAGCCCGCGCGGTCTCGCCCATGCGCGCCCAGCTGGTCATCAGCTCCCGGTGCGCGGTCTCGTTCAGCGGCTCGTGCGCGACCGCCCTCCGGAAGGCGGTCACGGCGGGCTGGTGGCGGCCGGCCGCGGCGTGCAGCCGGCCGGCGGCCAGCAGCGCCGCCTCGAAGGCGCGGCGGAGCTCGTCCCGGCGGGCCTGGGCCCATTCCCCGGCCGCCATGTCGGCCAGGAAGTCGCCGCCGTACGCGGCGATCGCGCGCTGCAGGTCGGGCAGGGCCGCGGCGGCGGGCCGGGCACGGCGGGCGGCCGCGAGGGCCTGCTCGAACGTCTCGACGTCGCAGTCGTGGTCCCGCGTGCCGTTGAAGGCATATCGGCCTTCGGCGTACAGCACCCACCCGGGATCGCCCAGCGCGCGGCGCAGTTCGCGCAGCGCCGTGTGCAACGCATTTCCCAGCCGCTCCCGGGCCTGGTCGGGCCAGAGCGCGACGCCCAGCTGCTCCCGGGTCATCGGCGGTGACGTGGCCAGCAGGAATAGCAGCTCGCGCGGCTTTCCATACCCCCAGTCGGCGGTTGTGACCGGGGTGTCTTTGCGGTGGACGGTGGCTGCGCCGAGCGCCCTGATGCGCAGCGCGCCGCCGGCCGCCGCACCAGTACCCGGCTCCGTGGTCTGGCCGGCCAACACGGAGCTCGGGTGCCGCGGGTCGGCCTTCTTCCGCGGCACCGGGGCGGCCTGGGCCGCATCCGCCTCCGGCGAGCCTGTTTCGGCCGCGGCCGGCGGGGCGGCCGAGGGCAGCTGGGCCTGGAGCTCGTCTATCGGGGTCAGCAGGCCCTGCCGCCACGCCGATTCGAAGGCCTCGTCGCCCAGCGCGGCCCGCGCACCGTCCAGGGTCTGGGCGTGCCGGGCGCTGTCGCAGGGAGCCACCACGGTGCCGATCGCGCCGCGCATCTCCTCGGCCGCGGCCAGCAGCCGGGTGGCCGCCGCCGCGCCGCCGCGGGCGAGGGCCAGCGCGGCCAGGTCCTCAAGCACGCTGCAGGTGCGCCACTGATCGCGCAGTTCCCGGTGCAGCTGCAGGCTGCGGCGCAGTAGCGGCTCGGCGTCCACGTCACGGTCGATGGCCAGCAGCCCGAGCTGTTCCAGCGCCCACGCGATGCCCTCGCGGAACCCTATCTTCTCCGACAGCGACAGACTCTCCCCCAGCAGCGCCGCCGCCCGCTCCGTCGCTCCCTGATACCGCGCGACCGTGCCCAGGTTCATCAGCGCGTCCGCGATTCCTTCGACGTCGCCGAGTTTTCTGGACTCCTCCAGGGCCGTCGTGCACTCCGCGGTGGCCCGCTCGAAGTCGCGCTGCAGCCAGGAGTCGAATCCCAGGTGGGTGTGGGCGGTCACAGCCGCCCACCGGTCGCCCGCGCCCTGCGCGATGGCCAGGCCCTCCTGGTGTAGCTGCATCGCGCGGGCGTACCGGCCCTGCTCCCGGGCCACGTTGCCGAGCGCCACCAGCGTCCGGCCGATGCCCTGAGCGTCGTCCAGCTCGCGGTACAGCCGCAGCGCGGCCTCGAGCCGGCGGATGGCCGGGGCGTAGTCGCATTGCAGCAACGCGAGCCGGCCGCTGCCCAGCAGCGCCTTGGCCAGCAGCACCGCGGGCGCGTCGGGCCCGATCGTGACGGCCGAGTCCATCCAGTGCCGGACCTCGCTGTACTGGCCCCGCAGGTAGGCGTAGCGCTCCAACGGCCCGGCGATCCGCAGGGCCGCGTGCACGTCGCCTTCCGCCCGGGCGAACTCCAGGGCCGCGCGAAGGTTCGAGGTCTCGTCCTCGATGCGGTTCAGCTCGCGCTCCAGGTCGACCGGCCCGGGGACGTCGTCGCTCCGGCTGATCCGCGGCTCGATCTGCTCGACGAAATCCGCGAAGAACCGCAGGTGAGCGTGGCGGGCCGCGTCCTCCTCGGACGCCGCCGCCAGGCACTCGCGAGCGTAGTCGCGGACGGTGGCGAGCAGGTGGTAGCGCACGTCGGCGCCGTTGTGGTCGGCCCACAGCAGGGACTTGTCGGCGAGCCGGGTCAGCAGGTCGAGCACCTGGTCCGGGCGGATGCCGTCGCCGACCGTGACCTCCTCGGCCGCGGCCAGCGTAAACCCGCCCGCGAACACGGCCAGCCGCCGGAAGGCGGCCCGCTCGTCCGGGGCGAGCAGGTCGTGGCTCCAGTCGAGCGTCGCGCGCAAGGTCTGGTGACGGCGCGGCGCGGTCCGGACCCCGCCGACCAGCACCGCGAAGATATCGTCCAGGCGCTCGGCCAGCTGGACGACGGAAAGGATCCGCAGCCGGGCCGCGGCCAGCTCGATCGCCAGCGGCAGGCCGTCGAGCCGCCGGCAGACGTGATAGACCGCGCCGGCGTTGTCGTCGCCGAGCTTGAACGACGGGCGGACCAGCTGCGCGCGCTGCTCGAAGAACCTGACCGCGTCGAACTCGGCGAGCGCGGACGGCGCGGGCACGGGACCGGCCTGCGGGAGCGCGAGCGGCGGGACGGCCAGCTGGCGCTCACCGGCCACGCCGAGCGCCTCGCGGCTGGTGGCCAGGATGGACAGGGCCGGGCAGGCCCCGAGCACCCGATGGGCCAGCTCGGCGGAGGCCGCCGCCAGGTGCTCGCAATTGTCCAGCACGATCAGCATCGAATGGTCGCCGACGTGCTCGGCGATCGTCTCCGTCACGTCGCGCGACGGGTCCTCTCCCGCGCCCAGGCAGCTGGCGACCTCCAGCGCGACGACCTCAGGGTCATCGATCGGCGCGAGTTCCACCCAGCAGACACCGTCGGCAAAGGCCGCGCGCGCGGCGTCGGCGACCGCCACGGCCAGGCGGGTCTTCCCGGTGCCGCCGGGCCCGGTCAGAGTGACCAGCCGGCTGTACGCCAGGGTGTCCATCACATCCTGGAGTTCACGCTGACGGCCCACGAGCGGGACAAGCTGCACCGGCAGTCGGCCGACGGTCAGCGATGCCATGTACCCCTCCGCCGCGGGTCCGCGCACGGCCGGGCCGCACCGGGGTGCGCACCGAGCCGGCCCGGACATATTTGCGCTGTGACAAGTATCTCACCGCGCGCAGCGATCCCGAGTCACCTGACTCCCCGCTGCGGCGGGCCGCGGCCCGCGCCCGCGAGCCGCCGGCATCAGCGGGACTGCGGTCCCGTTTCCGCGGACGGCGCGGGTCCTGCCCGGTGGCCCATCCGCTTAAACAGGCGGAGCATAGCTGCCCGGAAGACCGGCAGCCGTGCGGGGACGCGCCATTCCCCCGCGTGTCGTTCCCGGCTCCCGACGGCCCCTGCGGCACAATAGGCCAAGGCCCCTCCATGTATGAGATGGAGGGGCCTTGGCTGGCGTTGCGGTCGTGGGGTGCCGGTTACCCGGCGCCACGCCCGCGCGGCCCGCCACCGCCGTCGGGCACCCGCCCGAGGTGCCGGTTTCCCGGCCCCCCGAACGTCACCGGGGTGGCCCGCGGTAGGTGCGCGTCTTTAGTGGTGAGAGCCTTTCTACGCCCGCACTCGGCTGCGGCACAAGAGTTTTCCCGTTGCTCTTTTGAGATTCTTCGGCCATCAACAGGACGCTAGGTGTTGTCCCCCGCTGATGGCTGTTTTCCACCGCACCATCCACAGAATGGTCCACAGCCCCGCTGGCTCAGGAGCCGGCTTCGCGGGCGCGGATCGCCGCGACGAGTGCGGGAATCACCTGGTTCAGGTCGCCGATCACCGCGTAATCCGCGTGCGAGATAATCGGCGCGTCCGGGTCGGTGTTGACCGCCACGATGTGCTTCGCGCTCAGGCAGCCCGCCATGTGCTGGATCGCCCCGCTGATCCCGCAGGCCAGGTAGAGCTCCGGCGATATCCGGGTGCCGGTCTGGCCCACCTGCTGCTTGTGCGGGCGCCATCCCTCGCTGGTCACCACGCGGGAGACGCCCACGACGCCGCCGAGCAGCCCGGCCAGCTCCTCGAGCACCCCGAACCCGTCGGGCCCGCCGACGCCGCGCCCGCCGCCGACCACCACCCGCGCCGTGGCCAGCGACACTCCCCCGCTGCGCTCGGCCGACTCGGTGGCGACCACGCGCAGGTCGCCCTCGTCGAGCGCGGGCCGGTAACCGTGCACGCTGGTCTGCGCCGGGGCGTCGGCCGCGGCGGCCGGTACTGCGTCGACCGCCACGGTGAGCAGCGCGGGCGGGGCGTCGAGCACCGCGTCCTCCAGCAGGCTGCCCGCCCAGCGGTGCCGGACGAGCCGCAGCGTCCCGTCGGCGTTCGCCTCGGCCGAGGCACAGTTGGCCGCCATGGGCAGGCCGGTGATGGCGCCCAGGTGCGCCATGACCTCGTGGCCCCGGTCGGTGCCCGCCGCGACCACGGCGGTGGCGGACAGGTCCGCGGCCAGCCCGGCCAGGGCCCGCGCCCACGCCTGCGGCGCGTAACCATCCAGGTCATCGGACTCGGCCGCGTACGCGTCGGCCACGCCGTAAGCGGACAAGTCGGCCACCGGCACCGAAGCGGCGGCCCCGAACACGACGGCCGTCACCTGGCCCAGGGACCGGGCAAAGGTCAGGGCGCGCAGCGAGACGTCGGCGGCCCCGTCGCCGTCGCGCTCGACCAGGCACAGCACCGTCATGTCAGGACCCCCAGCTCGTCGAGCAGGGCGACCAGGGCGGGTACCGCGTCCGGGCCGGTGCCGAGGATCTCGGCCCGCTTGGTCTCGCCGGCCGGCACCCGCAGCCGCTCCTTGCGCAGGCCCTCGGCGTGCCACTCCGGAGCGGATTGCTCGATCGTGGCCCGCTTGGCCCGCAGCCGCCCGGGCAGCGACGGGTACCGGGGCAGGTTGATGCCCTCCTTGACGGAGATGACCGCGGGCAGCGCGAGGTCGAAGACCTCCTCGGCGCCGCGGTACTCGCGCCGGGCCCGCGCGCGGCCGTCGGTGACCTCGAGGTTCTTGATGCCGGTGGCGCAGGGCAGGCCCAGCGCGTGCGCCACCCGCACGGCGACCTGGTAGTCGCCGGTGTCGGCTGCCTCGTTGCCGAACAGCAGCAGGTCGTAGGGGAGCTGGGCGGGGGGATGGGCGGCCGCGTCCGCGTCGCCGGTGCGGCCGCGGGCGGCGGCGACGATCGCCCCGGCGGTCGCGATCGGCCCCCATTCCCGGCCGTCGGTCTCCAGCAGCACCGCGCGGGAGGCCCCGAGCGCCAGCATGTCGCGCAGCTGGTCCGCGGCGGCGGGAGGGCCGAGAGTGAGCACGGTCACGCCGCCGCCGTGATGCTCCACCAGCCGGACGGCCTCCTCGACCGCGCACTCCTCGTGCGGGCTCACCGTGAACCCGGACATCCGGGTGTCCACGTCCTGGCCGTCGGCGGTCACCACGATCTTGCCGCCGACCATCGGGACGCGCTTGACGCAGACCAGGATTTCCATTCCAGGTCAGCTCCTGACCCGTTCGTTCTCCGGATCGAACAGCGGCGTCGAGCCGGCCACGGCCACGGTGACCGGGTACCGCTCGCCCAGGTACTCCACGGCCAGCGCGCGGCCGGCCTCCGCCTGCTCCGCGGGCAGGTAGGCCATCAGCAGGTGCTTGCCCACCGACGGCCCGGAGCCCGCGCTGGTGACGTACGACGGCCGGCCCTTGGCGTCGGTCAGCGGCTCGCCGTCGGTCGTCAGGACCGGCTCGCCGCCGAGCATGTAGCGCAGCTGGCCCGACGCCGACCGGTGGTCGTCCACGGTCAGCGTGCAGAGCACCGCGCATGGCGGGGAGGACCGCTGCTCCAGGTACGCCCGTCTGCCGGTGAACGGCTGCTCCTTGACCGAGGGCCGGGTCATGCCCGCCTCCACCAGGGTGTAGGAGCCGTCCAGCTCCGCGCCGAACGCGCGGTACCCCTTCTCCAGCCGGCCCGTGGTGCCGTACACCCCGATGCCGACTGGGACCAGGCCGTGCGGCTGGCCCGCGTCCCAGATCGTGTCCCACACCCGGCGGCCCTCCTCCATCGGCGCGTACAGCTCCCAGCCGAGCTCACCGACGTAGGAGATCCGCGAGGCCAGCACGGTGACGCCGCCGAGCTCTATCTCGCGGCAGGTCCCGAACTTGAAGCCGGCGTGCGACACGTCGTCGGAGGTCACCGAGGCCAGCACGTCCCGGGCCCGGGGGCCCCAGATCCCCAGCGGGGTCCACGCCGAGGTCTGGTCGACGATGGAGGCCGTGCCGTCGGACGGCAACTGCCCGGCGAACCACTTCAGGTCCATCATCCCGGTCGCGCCGCCGGTGACCACGCGGAACCGCTGCGGCCCCAGGCGCATGATGGTCAGGTCGCCGCGGAAGCCGCCGCGCTCGTCGAGCAGCGAAGTGTAGACGACCCGCCCGACCCGGACGTCCATTTGCGCGACCGCGACCGACTGCACGGCCGCGAGCGCTCCGGGCCCGACGATGTCGAACACCGCGAACGCGGTCAGGTCGACCATCCCGCACGCGTCGCGCATCGCGAGGTGCTCGGCGTTGATGATCGGCGACCACCACCGGGCCTCCCATTCGGCCTCGCGCTCCATCAGCCGCCCGGCGTAGCGCTCGAGCAGCCCGGCGTTCGAGTCGTACCAGTTCGGCCGCTCCCACCCCGCGGTCTCGATGAACGCCGCCCCCAGATCGCGCTCGCGGTCGTAGGCCGGGCTGAGCCGGACCGGCCGCCCCGACTCCCACTGCTCGGCGGGGTGGACGATCCCGTACATCTTGTTGAAGCCCTCGCGCGCCCGCGCGATCACGTGCGCGGTGGTGCGCTGGTGGCCGTAGAACCGGGAGATGTCCGCCTCGTGGATGTCGATCTCGGGCGGGCCGCCGCTCATCCACTCCGCGGCCGCCCGGCCGATCCCGGGCCCTTCCTTGATCCAGCTCGCCGCGACCGACCACAGCCCGGGCACCTCGGGCGTCTCGCCGATGACCGGGTGCCCGTCCGGCGTCATCGAGATGAGCCCGTTGATGGAGTACCGGATGCCGACGCGCTCGTCGCCGAGCAGGTCCGGCATCAGCTCCAGGGCCTGGAGCAGCTGCGGGTCGAAGTCGTCCTGGGTGAACGGCATCTCGGTCGGGGACAGCGCCGCCTCCTCGATCGAGGGGATGTCGTCGGGCGCCACGATGATCGGCCGGTGCGCGTAGGAGCCGACCTCCATGTCGCCGCCGTGCTGGCGCTCGTACATGTTGGTGTCCACGTCCCGGACGATCGGGTAGCTGATCTCGCCCGGGGTGTCGGCGAACAGCGGGATCGGGCCGACGCTGATCATCTGGTGCACGATCGGCGTGAGCGGGATCCGGGCCCCGGCCATCCGGGCGATCCGCGGCGACCAGACGCCGCAGCAGACCGCGCAGACCGCGGTCTCGATGTCGCCCATGCTCGTCCGGACCGCGCTGACCCGCCCGCCGGGGCCGGTGTCGATGCCGGTCACCTCGGCCCCGGCCAGCACCCGCAGCGCGCCGAGCTGCTGCGCCTGCTCGCGCATGAGCGTCCCTGCGCGCAGCGAGTCGACCACGCCGACCGTGGGGAAGTGCGCGCCGCCCAGGATGACGGACTCGTCCAGGTACGGGACCAGCTTGCCCACCTCGGCCGGCGAGAGCAGCTGGGCCGGGATTCCCCAGGCCTTGGCACCGGTACAGCGCCGGCGCAGCTCCTGCATGCGTTCCTCGGTCCGGGCGACCTCGATCCCGCCGCTCTGGATGTGCACGCCGAGCTGCTTGTACTGCTCGGTGCTGTCGGCGGTCAGCTCCATCATCATCTTCGAGTACTCGATGGGGAAGATGAAGTTCGACGCGTGGCCGGTCGAGCCGCCGGGGTTGGGCATCGGGCCCTTGTCCACCAGCACCAGCTCGCGCCAGCCGAGCCGGGCCAGGTGGTACGCCAGGCTGTTGCCGACGATGCCGGCCCCGATGATGACCGCGCTGGCCCGGGTGGGGGTGTCGTTCATGAGCTAATACTCACCCTTCGCTGATCCGGTGGTCGGAGCGCGCCGGCCCCGCCGCCCGGTTCGTTCCGGGCGGCAGGGCCGGCTGAGCCCTGCGG
>Ga0318494_10000685_pt1 | contig 12268 bp, 7 predicted proteins | sample GRESIP108b1f24_FD_203293 | JGI IMG/M metagenome (GOLD analysis project Ga0318494, IMG submission 203293) | Tropical soil microbial communities from Luquillo Experimental Forest, Puerto Rico - GRE.SIPMG.108b1f24 | ecosystem: Environmental > Terrestrial > Soil > Tropical forest > Bulk soil... | reverse complement strand
TGGCAAAGCTGCTGCGGGCGTTCCGCAAGCTGCTGGCGGCGGGTCACTCGCTGCTGGTGATCGAGCACAATCTCGATGTGATTCGCGCCGCCGACTGGATCATCGACCTGGGGCCTGAGGGCGGCGAGCACGGCGGAGAGATCGTCTGCGCCGGGACTCCGGCCGAGGTGCGCGCGGCGCCAGGCTCCTTCACCGGACAGGCACTCGCCGCGTACGAAGCGGCACTGACTGCCGCGCCGGTGGGCGCGGCGGCGGCGGCGGTGCCGGGCGCGCAGGTTGCCAGCATCGCCGAGGCGAGGCCCCGCTATGGCAAGCGGGCTGGCGGGGCGGTGGTGATCCACAAGGCGCGCGAGCACAACCTCAAGAGCATCGACGTCGAGATCCCGCGCGACCGGTTCACCGTGATCACCGGTGTCTCGGGCTCGGGCAAGTCGACGCTCGCCTTCGACATTCTTTTCAGCGAAGGGCAGCGTCGTTACCTCGAGTCGCTCAATGCCTATGCACGGCAGTTCGTGCAGCCGGCGGCGCGCCCGGACGTTGACGCGATCTTCGGCATTCCCCCGACGGTCGCCATCGAGCAGCGCACCAGCCGCGGCGGTCGCAAGAGCACCGTCGCGACTCTCACCGAGATCTACCATTTCCTGCGCCTGCTGTACGTGAAGCTGGGGACGCAGTACTGCCCGGAGTGCGCGGCCGCCATCGAGCCGCAAAGCGCCGCCTCGATCGCCGCACGGCTGCTGCGGGACTACCGCGGCAGGCGTATCACGCTGCTCGCGCCGCTCATCGTGGCCCGCAAGTGCTACACGTGCTGGCGGGAGACAATGCACGCGTGACGGTGTTCTCTACGCGCCGCGCCTGCCCCGCCTGCGGTCAGAGCTTCGCCGAGCTCGACCCGCGGCTGTTCTCCTTCAACTCCCGGCACGGCTGGTGCGAGAGCTGCTACGGCACGGGCGTCGAGATGCCCGGCTTCGACGAGCAGCAAAGCGGCGAGGAGTTGTGGTGGAACGAGTGGTACGCACACACGCCCGAGCCCTGCGGGAGCTGCCAGGGACAGCGACTGAATCCGACGGCGCTCAACGTGCGCTTCCGCGGGCGCTCGATCGCGGCGCTCGCCGCAGATTCGGTTGCGCAGAGCGCGCAGTTCTTCTCGCGGCTGCGTCTTGGTCCGCGCGAACGGCAGATCGCGCGCGACCTGCTGGCCGAGATCCGTGCCCGGCTGCAATTCCTCGAGCGTGTCGGCCTCGGGTACCTGCAGCTCGATCGGGCTGCGCCGACTCTGTCCGGAGGCGAGGCGCAGCGCATCCGCCTCGCCGCGCAGCTCGGCTCCAACCTCCAGGGTGTCTGCTACGTGCTCGATGAGCCCACCATCGGGCTGCATCCGCGCGACAATGCCGTGCTGCTCGAGTCGCTGAGTGAGCTCACCGGTCATCGCAACACACTCGTCGTGGTGGAGCACGATGAGGAGACCATCCGCCGTGCCGATCACGTAATCGATCTCGGCCCCGAAGCGGGCGTGCGCGGCGGGGAACTCGTCGGTGCAGGGACGGTGAAGCAGCTGACGGCGAACCCACGCTCGACCACCGGGCGCTTCCTGCGCGAGCCGCTGCTGCATCCGGCCCGCCCGCATCGTGCAGTGAACGCCGCGACTCCGCGCCTGACGCTCGCCGGCGTCACGCTGCACAACATCAAAGGGCGCGATGTGCAGATCCCGCTCGGGCGGCTGGTGGTGATCACCGGAGTGTCCGGCTCGGGCAAATCCACGTTGGCGCGCGATGTGCTGTACGCCAACTTGCGGCGGCGTCTGAGCGGCGCCGCTCCCCCCGCCGGCAGGCGGCGGCGCACCGGCAACGGTGCGCTGATCGGCTGTGCAGCGTTGGAAGGGCTCGAGCAGCTCGATCGCGTGCTCGAAGTCGATCAGACGCCGATCGGCAAGACACCGCGCTCGTGTCCCGCGACCTACATCGGGTTCTGGGACGAGATCCGCCGCATCTATGCGGGCACCACCGAGGCGCGCATGCGCGGCTACAGCGCCAGCCGCTTCTCATTCAACACCTCCGGCGGTCGCTGCGAGGCGTGTGAGGGTCAGGGTGTGCGCACCATCGAGATGAGCTTCCTGCCCGACGTCAAAGTGCTGTGCGACGTGTGCGGGGGACGACGCTTCAACGCGGAGACGCTCGCGGTGCGCTGGCGCGAGGCCAGCATCGGCGATGTGCTCGCGATGAACGTCGACGACGCGGCCGGCTTCTTCGCCGCGCATGCGCGCGTGCATCACGCGCTCAGTCTGCTGCAGGATGTGGGTCTGGGCTACCTGACGCTCGGTCAGCCGAGTCCTACGCTCTCGGGTGGTGAGGCGCAGCGCATCAAGCTCGTGACCGAGCTCTCCAAGGTGCGCGATGAGGCCGTGCGCGCTCAGCGCGCGCGCCACACCCTTTATGTGCTCGATGAGCCGACGGTGGGCCTGCACATGGCGGACGTCGAAAAGCTGATCCAGGTGCTCCATCGGCTCGTGGCCGCGGGCAACACCGTAGTGGTGGTCGAGCACAACCTCGACATCATGGCCGAAGCGGACTGGATCCTCGACATGGGCCCGGAGGCTGGGGATGCGGGCGGCCGTATCATCGCCCAGGGGCCCCCCGCACACATCGCGCGCCGCCGGCATTCGCACACCGGACGGGTGCTGGAAGAGTTCCTGCGCCACCGCACGCGCCCGCAGGAGCGGCCGGTCGAAGCGCGGCGCGCCTGAGCGGTCGCTGCCTCGCGGGCCCGAAACCACGGGAGTAACCTTCAACCCATGGCCCATGACCTGGTGTGCTGGAAGTGTGGTGCGGCACTCGCGGAGCTCACCCTGCCGCTGCGCCGTCTCGATGAGTGCCCCCAGTGTCACGCGGAGCTGCACGTGTGCCGCATGTGCGTCGACTACGACATCCGCGTCGCCAAGCATTGCCGCGAGCCCACGGCGGAGGAAGTGAGCGACAAGACGCGCGCCAACTTCTGCGATCACTTCAAGCCGCGTCCGGGGGCCTACACACCCCCCAACACGGCGGAAATCGACCGCGCACGCGCCGAGCTCGAGAAGCTGTTCGGCAAACTCTGATTCGCTCGGCTGGCGCAGCGCCGGCCGCGCCCTCGGGCCTCGGGCACCCTTACGACTTCTTCATCCGCTCGCTGAGGCGCTCGAGGAGTTTCGAGAACGGGGAGTTCCTCTGTACTTCCACCCGCAGGTGCCGCACACCGGAGTCGTTGATGGTGGCACGACGGCCATCGTCGATCGTCAGCTGGCTGGCGCCGAGAATCTCCAGCGTTTCTTCCAGCGTCTGGGGGCCCCGGGGTGCGGGTGCTCTCTGGGTGCGTCCGCGGGCTGGTTTCGCCTGCGAGGCGGCTGGCTGTGCCACGGTACGGCCGACGGCCACTTTCGGCGCTGGCGGCGCTGGCGGCGCTGCGGCGGTAGCGGCGGCGCGCGGTCGCGGCACGACGGGCCTGCCGGGGGGCACCGGTGGCTTCGGCGTCTCTTCCTCGATGAGTTTGAACTCGTCCATCGGATCGGAGCGCGCCGGCGCCGGCGTCGTGAGCGCCGCGGCCGCGTCCTGCTCGGTCGCACGCCCCTTCTCCTGCGGACTTACCGGGACCACGGCGACGGATGCGAACTCCGAGCGCACGTAGTACGCGACCTGCTTCGCCGAGATCGCATCGCTGAAGAAGCCGAGGCGCAGTCCATACCACCTGCGGCCATCGCGGCTGCCCTCGACGGTATAGAGGGTGTAGGCACTGAAGATCGCAAGCGGCGGCACCCTGTCGAGCTCGACCGGCTGCACCGACCACTGCAACTGCACGGCAAAGGCGACCGCGCTGTTGGTGACGATCGCCTCCTTGAGTGCCTGGCGTGTACCGGTGTCATCGGGCTTCAGCAGCGGAATGGCGCTGTCGTCCACCTGCGCCGGGCCCGGCGCGCTCTCCCCGGAGCGGCGGGTCTCGAGCATCTTGAGCACCTGCGTATCGCTGAGCGAGGGCGGACTCGCGGGAGCCGGCTCGCGCGGTGCAGGGGGCACGCGCATGAGCTGCGTCTCGCCCGTGGCACTGGCATCGCCGAGCGCCTTGAGCACTTCGCGTACGTTCGAGTCTTCGAATACCGGCTTGACGGCAGGCTTGCCGGCGCCCGGCGCGGCGGATACCGGCCGGCCGGCGGCGGTGGGTACCGGTCGCTGGACAGGAACAGCAGCCTTTGGCGGCGCTACGGCCACGCGCGGCGCGCCTGGCGGCACCTTGCCGGCAGTTAGAGCCGGCGGTGCGGTGCGCATCGGAGATGGAGCGCCTGCTGCGGCGGAAGATGGCCCAGGAAGTGACCGCTGTGGTGCGGGCGCAGGCCGTGCGGCCGGGCGGGCCGGCGGCGGTGAGATGGCCGGCGATACGTTGCGCGCAACCGCGGGGGCCGCGTGCACCACCGGCACGCGTGTCGGTGCTGGTGGGGTTACCAGCGGTCGCGGCGGCGCAGGACGCGCTGCCGGAGCGGCTGCTGCAACCGGCGGGACCCGAGTCTGCGGGCCCGCAGCATGCTGTGCCTGCGCGGCCGCAGCGGCCGTCGCGCGCTCACGCAGCTTGCGGCCCGGGGTCTCTCCCGCCCAGGCACCAGGATAGATCTCACGCACGACGCCGAGCCATTCTTCGGCCTCGGCAAGCGTCGCGAAGTAACCCATGTGCAGACGAAAGCGCTCACGCCCTTCCTCGAAGCGGCGGCTCACGAAGAAATGAAAACGCCGCAGCTCGGGCAGGTCGGTCTGCGCGAGCGCCATCGGCGTCGTCGAGGAGCACAGGTTGAGCACAAACGGCCCCGCGCTGAGCGCAGGCACCGCCTGCTGCGCGGCTTCCGCGACTGCACCGGAAGCGAAGTTGGGCGTTGCTGTCATAACTTCCCCGGACCAAAACACTCAACGCCGCGGTCCCTGGGGACTGCGCGGATTCTTTCGACGGGGATGGAGGTGCTGTCGTTCGCGCGGTTGTGCGCGAGGATGGCAGCCCCGCCGTCATAGGAATCCACATCCTTTAGACCGGTGGCTTTGCGTCCCCGTCTTTCGACGGGTTTGCCTTTGTCACTGAGGCGCAAGTGTCAAATCGTCGCGGATCGCAGTCAAGTGCGAATTGTGTGTCGCGGCTCTCAAGTGGTGTCACATATCGGCGACAGCGCCGCAGGCGGCGGCTTATGTTCAGCGCACGGCCGTGGCCGGATCCCAGAAACGGCCGGCGGCGGCGAGATGCCGGGCATAGAAACCGCTCCCGATATCGCCGTACCGGACCGTGACGCCGGCGCGCGGTGCATGAATGAAGCGGCCCTGCCCCGCATAGATGCCGACATGGTCGACGCTCCGTTTGTGGATGTGGAAGAACACCAGGTCACCGGGCGCGAGCTGTGCGATCGGCACCGGGCGCGCAGCCCGCTGCTGTTCCGCCGCGGTGCGCGGGATGGTGAGGCCCACGCGTTCGTGCGCGTAGAGCGCAAGACCGCTGCAGTCGAAGCCCGCACCGTCGGCACCGCCGAACTGGTATGGGGTGCCGATCAGCGCCACCGCCACGGCGGCGATCGCGCTCCCCTGGACGGGGCGCGGCGGGGGCGCACTGGCACAGCCGGCGAGCCCCATCGCGCCAGCGAGCACGGCCGCGGCGAGAGTGGACGCGGCACGCATAAATGAGCCGACCTCAGCGCGCCCTGGCAGGTGCCTTGGCAGGAGCGAGCGGCCGTGTACGGGGCGCGGTGAGGCGCGCGAGCGCCTGGATGCCCTCATAGGTGTAACGCTGCACACCGCGACGCCCGGAGCGGGTCGCGCCCAACATGGCCGCGGCCACGGTACGCGCGCCGATGGGGCGGTAGTGGAGGTACTTGCCGCGCAGCAGTGGCGCCACGAGTGGCATGAACGCGCTCGCCAGCAGCTCGAGCGGGCGCATCTCGGCACGCCAAGCGATGAGCATCGAGGGCTGAAGGATGTCGAGTGACTCGAAGCCAACGCCTTCCAGCTCCTCTTCCATGTCGCCCTTGGTGCGCAGATAAAAGTTGCGTGAGTTCGGGTCGGCACCGGCGCTCGACATGACGACGAAGCGGCGGGCGTTGGCCGCCTTGGCCGCGCGGGCGAAGGTGAGCACACAATCGATGTCGACCGCGCGGAACCGCTGCTGCGAGCCTGCCTTGCGCAGGGTGGTCCCGAGGCAGCACAGTGCGACCTCGCACACGGTGCCTTTGAGCTGTGACTCGAGGCGCTCGAACTGCACGATGCGATTGGCGAGTCGTGGGTGCTCGCGACCGAGCGGGCGGCGGGTCACGGCGATCACTCGTGTCACATCCGGCGCGCCGAGCAGCGCATCGAGCGTGAAGCCCCCGGTCAACCCGCTCGCGCCGGCCAGCAGCGCAATGTTGCCATCCCCTTCTGCCATCGGTGCACCGCCGTCTTGACGGATGTTCGCGCGCGCAGCTTAGAAGCGCGCGCGGCGCGCGGCAAGGGCGGGCGAGCGCGGTTACCGGGAGGCGCGCCCCCGGCGTTCATCGGCGCCGCACGCCCTGGCGCAGCGCACGCTCACTGAAGTAACGCGCCAGGGTATCGGGGTGCGCCGCGCGATCTGCGAGCGCTACGTAGGTGTCGGGGCGCAGCAGATAGAGCGCATCGCGCTCGAGACCCGCCGTTGCATGCGCCGGCCTCCACGGCAGCACCTGCAGCGGCAGACCCTGCGCCGCGCATGCCGCGCGCAGCCCATCGGGCGCGCTGCCATAGACGTGCACCTGCCACGCGATCGCGGCGAGCGAGGCGTGATTGTCGGTGGCACCGTCGGCTACCCACGGCAGGCGGTCGCCCCCGTGAACGGCGCCCGCCACACCCGCGCTCAGCGCCGAACCACGGTAATTGATCATGATCTGCGAGACGGTGCGGAACAGATATTCGCGCATCGACTCGAGCGCGAGGGCGCGCGCGAGCAGCGCCGGTGCCAGGCGTGTGCGCAGCACATCCGCGATCTTCCCCTGCGCTGTGGCGAAGGTGAATACCCGGTCGGTGGTCGCCACCAGCCGTTGTGCGAAACCGATGCGCTCGGCCTCATAGCTGGCAAGCAGCGCCTCGGGCGCATCCCCCGCGAGCACCGCCGCGAGCTTCCAGGCGAGATTGATGGCGTCCCCGATGCCGGTATTCATTCCCTGTCCGCCGACGGGACTGTGAATGTGCGCCGCGTCGCCGAGCAGGAAGACGCGGCCCCGGCCGAAGTGGCCGGCGACCCGATGATGCACGTGATAGGTGGAGAACCAGTTGACCTTCCCGACGGACAGCCCGAGATGTTGAATGGCGCGCTGGCTCACGTCCTCGAACCGCAGGCTCTCGGGGTGCTCGGCGCGCTCATCGCGCACCGTGCCGATCAACCGTGCGCGGCCCGCGCCGGCCAGGGGAAAGACGCCAAGGAAGTCCGCCTCGTCGAGATCGATGTGCAGCTCGCCATCGATGGGTGCGCCGCTGCCTTCGATATCGGCAACGTAGAAGACGTGCCGGTACGTTCCTCCGGGAAAGCCGCTGCCGAGCGCCTCACGCACCAGCGAGCGCGCGCCATCGCAGCCGGCGAGATAAAGGGCCTCGCAGTCGTGCGAGCTCCCCTCAGCCGTGCGCAGCTGCGCGCGCACGCCCTCACCGCTGTCAGTGAATCCGGTCAGCTCGGTACGCCGCTCGACGGACACACCGAGGCACTGCAGGCGGGCGATGAGCAGCTGCTCGTGCTCGTCCTGCGGGTAGATCTCGAGGAAGGGATATGGCGTCAGCTCCCCGCCAATGCTCGCGAAGGCCACCCGCGCGGCCCGCTCACCACGCGACCACAGGTTGACCGCGGGCACCTTGTGGCCCCGCTCGATCACCGCGGCGGTGAGATCGAGCTGGCGGTACAGCTCGAGAGTGCGTGCCTGCACCGCGAGTGCGCGCGAGGTGGTGCCCGGCGCGGCGCTGCGGTCGATGATGCGCACGCCAACACCCAGCTTCGTGAGCCACAAGGCGAGCACCAGCCCGGTCGGGCCGGCGCCGGCGATGAGAACCTCGGTGCGTGTCACGCGGCAGTCCGCGGCTATGGGTCAGATGGGCTCTTGGCAGCTGACGTTGACCGTCAGGTATTCCTCTCCCGGGCTGACGGTGATGTCGCGGCGCACTTCACGGTATCCATCGCGCGTACCGATCAGCGTGTAGCGTCCGGGTTTGAGCTCGATGTCGCGTCGAGCGAAGGTGCCGAAGCTTCCGACACTCTGGATCGTCACCTGGGTGCGGTTATCCGAGACTAGCGAGAGCCGCACCGGCTTATCGAGCGCCGGCAGCAGGCCGGTAAGCCGCGCTATCTGAGTACGCAGCACAGGGCCTGAGTCCTGCTGCTGCTCCGCGGTCTGCAGCAGCGCGGCCGCCTGGTCGCGCAGGCGGGGGCTCGAGAGTCGTTCCGGATGATCGATGAGCGCCTGCAGCGACTCGCCGAGCTGCAGGCGAGCCCCCGCGCGGGCGCGGCCCTCCTGTGCCCACCCCAGCGAGGCGTCCTGCCGCAGCACGGCGTCGTACGCATCGAGTGCCTCCTGCCAGCGCTCTTCATCCTCGAGATCTTCCGCGTCCGCGCGCCGTACCGAGAGCGTATGTGCGGCGCGGGCCGCCTCCACGCGGCGCAGTCCGTCGAGAGCTTCCGGCCCACCGGGGCGCAACGTGCGCGCCTGCTCGAACGAGCGCCGCGCTCTCTCGAGCTGCCCGGCTCCGAGCGCCGCAAACCCCTCGCCAGCGGCCTTGGCATAGGCATCGCCAGCGAACGTACCGGTCGGCGCGGTCTTGTCCGCATGAGCAGCGACGGCGGCTGAAGCGCCGGCCGGCGCCGGTGTCGCGGGCGGCGCTGCGGCTGTGACGGGCGTCTGCGCCGCAGGGGCAGCTGCAGCCGCCGCGCGTTCGACTGAATCCAACACGCCGTGCGCTTCGGCAAGACGCTGCCGTGCAAGTGGAATGCTGCCGGCGTCGCGTGCGCCAACCGACTCGGCGGCAAGGGTCCGCGCCCTGGCGAGGCCCGCCGCGCCCCAGGTGGCTGCACCATGCGCCTCGAGCAGAGCAAACCGCTGGTCGAACTCCGTGCGCTCGGCAGCGAGCTTCGCACCGAGATCGGCAGTACTCGCTCCGGCGGTTGCGTGGCCTGGCATCAGCGCTGCGAGTGAGCTCACGCCGAAATAGCGCGGCAGCGTGAGCACGGCAACCGCGGCCACGGCAAGCGCCACGATGACCCAGAGCGCAAGTCGCGAGCCGCCGCGAACAGGCCCAAGCCGGGAGAGCTCGATCGGGGGCGGCTGCCGCAATTCGTCCCATGGCTCCGGTCGCTCGAGCTCCTTCCTGGCGGCGAGCAGGGCTGGCGTCGGAGCTCCCGGCTCACTCGGCATCGCAGCGGCAACCGGAGGAGGGTCGAGCATCGGCCGAGTGGCATCGTCGGCCAGCGCCCCGGCAGGCCGCGCGGAGGCCGATCTGCCCCCGGCTGTGCCCGCGGCGGCGCTTGGTGCTCCGGGCGTCACCTCACGCCGAGTCGTCACTTCAGCCCGAGCCGTCACTTCAGGCCGAGGCATCACATCCGTCCGAGCCGTCACTTCAGGCCGAGGCGCAGCTGACGACCAGGCCGTCGTTCCGGACCGCGAATCAGACAACACGACCGTCGCGGTCCGCGCGGTAACACCCGACCGCGCGAGCTGCAGCCCTGATGGCGGCGTTGACGGCGCCGAGGGCAGCTCGGGCAGGTGCCGCGGGGGCGGAGGCGCCTCCTCCAGCTGGCGCGTGCGGTTGGAGGTGTCCTCCGGAAGCTCCTGATCCTCGAAGTCGAAGGTCAGTGTGTCATTGAGGCCAGCCTCCAGATCATCGATGACCTCGCGCATCGAGGCCGGGCGCTCCCTCGGGTCCTTGGCGAGCATGCGCGCGATCAGCATGTCGAGCTGGGGCGGTATCTGCTCGGCGGGCACCAGCGGTGGCACCGGTTCCTGCTGCACGCGCCGTGCATCGAAGTGCGGATAGTGTGGCGGCCGGCGCGAGAGCAGCTCGTAGGCGAGCGCGCCGAGACCGTAGATGTCATCCCCAGGCGATGGAGGCTCGCCGCGCAACTGCTCGGGGCTCGCCGTGAACGGCGAGAGACCGCGGATCATCGAATCGGTACCCGGGTCCAGCGCCAGGCCGGAGACGCCGAAGTCAGCCAGCTTCACGCACCCGCGCGCATCGAACAGCACATTTCCTGGCTTGAGGTCACGATGGATTACGCCGCGCTCGTGCGCGTGCTCGAGTGCCTGGGCAACCTCCATGAGAACCGGGACGATGGCAAGGTAGCTGGCACCACGCAGGCGTCGCAGGTCCCCGCCGGTCGCCAGTTCCATCGGCAGCAGGAACGTGGCGTCGTCGCGCTCGGGCTCGTAGACCTTGAGGATGAAGGGATGATCCAGGCGGCATGCGCTCTCATACTCGTGCCGGAGCGCATCCCAGGCCGCCGCGGCGCGCCCGGCAGGCGGACGCAGAATCTTCAGTCCGATGTCTTCGCCACGTTGCGGATCGTGGGCGCGCCAGACCTCCCCCTGGCCACCGACGCCCAGCCGCTCCTGCAGGACGTACCGCGCCTTGATCCGCGGCGCCGGACTTACCGTTGCCGCTTCGCTCATGAATACATACCTAGCGCGCGCCGGCCTTCACCAGCCCGCAACCTTCCCGCACAGCACCTGTTCAGCAGCCGTCTCCGTATGACCCCCAATGGCCAGCCAATTGTAATGGACGAACCACTGAACGCGCGCTGATGCCGCGCGGCCGGCCAGGCTACAGGCTCAGGTGAAGCTGCGACCCGGCGGGAGTGGGGGGGCGAAACAGGCCGGTCTTGAGGGGCTCGCGCCCCCCGGAGTTCAGGTTCAGGCGGCGGCAGGCCAGCCGGAAGCGGTTGCTGAGCAGCCCCGCGTACGGCCCGACGCCCCGCATGCGCGTGCCGAACCGTGGATCGTTATCGCGCCCACCCCGCATCTCGCGGATGAGCGACATGACGTGGGCGGCACGGTCCGGGTAGTGCTCGGCCAGCCACTCCCGGAACAGGTCCTTGATCTCGTACGGAAGGCGTAGCAGTACGTAGCCGGCCCAGCGGGTCCCGGCGTCGGCCGCGGCCTCCAGGATGCTCTCGAGCTCATGATCGGTGAGAGCCGGAATCACCGGCGCGACCATCACCGCGGTCGGAATTCCCGCAGCGTTCAGTGTCGCGAGCGTGCGCAGGCGCGCCTGCGGCGAGGCGGCGCGCGGCTCCATGACGCGCTTGAGTTCCACATCGAGCGTCGTAACGCTCACCGCGACGCTCACCAGTCCCTCACGCGCCATGTCGGTCAACAAGTCCAGATCGCGGAGGACCAGCGCATGCTTGGTGATGATCGCAACGGGATGGCGCGTGCGCGCCAGCACCTCGAGGATCGAGCGCGTGACTTTCATGCGTCGCTCGACTGGCTGGTAAGGGTCCGTGTTGGCGCCGAGCGTGATGGACTTGCACACGTAGCCGGGCCGCGCGAGCTGTCCTTCGAGCACGCTGCCTGCATCGGCCTTGTAGAAGAGCCGGGTCTCGAAGTCGAGGCCAGGTGAGAGCCCCATGTAGGCGTGGCTTGGGCGGGCGTAGCAATTGTGAGAAACCACGCCGTTGGAGATGTAATCGCCCGTTCCTGTCGTGATGTCGTAGAGGCGCATAGCCTTGCCGAGCGGCTCGATGTCAACGACTCGCAATCTGGCAGTGCTTTTGACGGCTTGCCGCGTGATGTCGCACTTGCGGGAGATCGCCGGACCCATCAAGTGAAAGAACCGCAGATGCTCGCGCATGCCCCCGACCACCCGCACGAAGTCGACACACTTGCCTGGTTCGTGCGGTCTATGCTCTACAGCAGAGGAGAACCCGAAGGTTCGCAGCGCATCACGAATGCGATTGATGATCTGATAGTCGGTATTGCAGATGCGCAGGATGCCACGGCTGTAGCTCCCTTCTGCATCGAAGATTCCGGCAAGGAACCCCGCCTGCCACTCCGGATCAGGCCGATCGGGCCAGGCAATAGTCTCGCGAACACGATCAACTTTCTCGCGCGAAGTTGTGCCGATCGCATACATCAAGCGCTGCGACTGCGCCCGAAAGCGATACGGCCGGGTCTCGACGTACTGGTGCGAAAGCCACTTGCGAGCGCGTTCGAGCGCTTCTGTGTCGGACAGCGCCAAGCGAAACTGGGACGACTCCCAACGATTCCCGTTCGCCCGTATTCCGCTAT
>Ga0318494_10000677_pt1 | contig 12327 bp, 6 predicted proteins | sample GRESIP108b1f24_FD_203293 | JGI IMG/M metagenome (GOLD analysis project Ga0318494, IMG submission 203293) | Tropical soil microbial communities from Luquillo Experimental Forest, Puerto Rico - GRE.SIPMG.108b1f24 | ecosystem: Environmental > Terrestrial > Soil > Tropical forest > Bulk soil... | reverse complement strand
TCTACGATGCGCGGCTACGAGACGGACTGGGCACCGCCGACGCGGTGCGGGACGCGAGCCTCGCGGTCATCAAAGAGCGCCGGGCGCGGGGCTTGAGCACCCACCCGTTCTTCTGGGGCGCGTTCGTCGCCGCCGGCGACTGGCACTGAGCCGCCGGGGCGGTCCGGGCGCCCTCGCCGTGCAAATCCCGGCGATCACCCGTTATCCCGGCATCGGCGACGTCCGTCGTACCAGCCTCCGGGAGGTGACCGTCATGAAGCGCGTTCTGTGCATTCTAGGGTTCGTGGCGGGGCTCGCCCCGTTGCCGGCGCAGGCTCAGATCCCGCAGACCGTGAGCTACCAGGGCGTGCTGACCGACGCCTCCGGGAACCTGGTCAGCGACGGGGCCTACGACCTCACCTTCAAGCTCTACACCGTGGCGATCGGCGGCTCCCCGATCTGGACCGAGACCCAGGCCAGCGTGCCGGTCATGAAGGGCGCCTTCAGCGTCATGCTGGGCAGCGTCACCACGCTGACGCCGGCGTTCGACCAGCAGTACTTCCTCGGCATCGCGGTCAACGGCGGCGCCGAGCTCACCCCGCGCGTTGCGCTCGCCAGCTCGCCCTACGCCCTCGAGGCGAAGACCGTGGCGGACAGCGCCATCGTCGGCGCGAAGATCGCGAACGGCCAGGTGGTTCGCTCGCTCAACGGCATCACCGACCAGGTCACCCTGGTGGCCCGCTCCAACATCTCGATCACGCCCGCGGCGCAGAGCCTCACGATCAGCGCGACCGGCGGCGGACTCGCCCTGCCGTTTTCGGGCACGGTCTCGAGCGCCGGTGATGCCTTCGCGGTCACCAACACCGGGGCCGGCAACGCCGGTCACTTCCAGATCAGCAACACCTCGAGCCCCGGGCCGATGGCCGCGGTGCTGGGCGAGAACAACAGCACCCAGTCGAACGCCCGCGGGATCATGGGGCTCATCACCAGCGCCGCGGCCGGGAACTTCGCGGCCGGCGTGTGGGGTGCCAACTCGTCCACCGGCTCGAGCGGCTTCGGCGTGATCGGGGTTCACGAGGGCACCGGCTACGGCGTGCACGGTGAAGTGAACGGCAGCGGCGCCGGCGTTCATGGCCAGTTCGACGCGCCGACACCGAATGCCAACGCAGCCGGCGTCCTCGGCGAGGTCCCGGCCTTCGTGACCAATGGGCAGGGCTACGCGGTCAAGGGCGTCTACAGTCACGGGACCGCCATCTACGGTGTGAACCAGGGCCTGAACGCGAATACCTACGGGGTGTTTGGCCAGGTCAACTCGACCAGCCCGGCATTCCAGACCGCGGGCGTCTATGGCGCGAACGACGGCACCACCGCGAATGGAATCGGCGTCTACGGCACCCACGCCGGTGGCGGTTCAGGAGTCTCGGGCACGAGCGCCACGGGAACAGGCGTACTGGGTCTGTCGAACGGCAGCGGATCGGGGACCGCCTATGGTGTGCACGGCCAGGCCACGAGCACCTCGCCGGCTCTCAATACGATTGGAGTCTTCGGCGACAACCAGAGCGCCAGCGGCCTGGGTTACGGTGTCTACGGCCTCCACGTGGGCACGGGGATCGGAGTGCGTGGGGAATGCGACACATTCGGCGGGAAAGGCGTGCAGGGCTATTCGACGTCGGGAACGGCCGTCCACGGCACGACCACGAGCGGCATCGGCATCTACGGTGAGACGAACTGCACGACCGCCAACGCCATGGCGATTCAGGGGGTGCTGCTGAATGCCACGCCCGGCCAGAAAGCGGCCGCGGTCAAGGGCGAGGAACGCGGAACCGGATCGAGCGGCATCGGAGTGTGGGGGTCGCATGGCGGCTCCGGCTGGGGCGTCTACGGATCGAGCATCAGCGGCATTGGCGTGCTCGGCGGCGCCGGCAGCGGCGGGATCGGCGTGACCGGGACGGCTTCGGGCGGCGGCAGCATCGGCGTTCGTGGCGTCGGCAGCGCGGGAGCCCAGGCGGGATCGTTTCAGGGTGACGTCCTGATCGCCGGCAATCTGAGCGTGACCGGCAGCGTCAGCAAGGGCTCGGGCTCGTTCAAGATCGATCATCCGCTCGATCCGGCCAACAAGTTCCTGGTCCACTCCTTCGTCGAGTCGCCCGACATGATGAACGTGTACAACGGCAACGCCACGCTCGACGGACACGGCGAGGCGACCGTCGAGCTGCCGTCCTACTTCGAGGCGCTGAACCGCGACTTCCGCTACCAGCTCACCGCGATCGGCGCGCCGGGACCGAACCTGTACGTGGCCGAGGAGGTGCGTGACAACCGCTTCCGCATCGCCGGCGGCGCGCCGGGGGCGAAGGTCTCCTGGCAGGTGACGGGGATCCGCCACGACCCGGTCGCCAACGCGCATCGCATCATGGTCGAGCAGGAGAAGGTCGCTTCCGAGCGCGGGCGCTACCTCGATCCCGCGGCCTACGGGCAGCCGGCCGACAAGGCCATCGGCTTCAGGCCCACGAGCGCGCTCGGGACGCCGCCGGTCGCGAAGGAGGTGCACTGATGCGGATCCGAGCCGGCCTCCTGGTTGCGTTCCTCACGATCGCCGCGCCCGCCGCAGTCCTCGGCGTCACGCTGAGCAGCAGCATCCTTGGCAACGGTGGCACGCGCGGATCGAACGGCACGTTCACGCTCAACGGCACCGTCGGCCAGCCCGCGGTCGGACTGAGCAGCGGGGCGAGCTTCCAGGTGTGCTCGGGATTCTGGTGCTTCGGCGGCACGCGCGTGCTGGCGGTGGATCCGCCGGGCGGTCCCGATCTTCCGAAGCGCCTCGAGTTCTCCCCGCCCGCGCCCAACCCGGCGCGCGGGGCGGTGCGCCTCGTGGTCGCGCTTCCCAGGCCGGCGCGGGTGCAGCTCGCGATCTACGACATCACGGGCCGGGAGGTGCTGCGCATTGCCGACGGCGAGGTGGGCGCCGGTGTCCAGTCCTGGCAGTGGACCGGCACCGGCGCCGCGGGCGGTCGGCTGGGCGCCGGCGTGTTCTTCGCGCGGCTGGTGCTGGACGGGCGTCTGATCGGAGAGCGGCGGCTGGTGCTGCTGCGCTGAGCGGCGAGCCATCCGAAAATCTACGGAGGCGACCGGCGAGCGCGCCCTCATTACGTACGCGCCGGTCGCGAAAGCCGGACCATCCCGAATCTTCGCGCATCCCAAGCCGGGTCCGGGAAGCGGCCGCATCTCAGGGTCCCCGCTTGCTCCGTGGAGGCATGGAATGCATCCGGCTCGGCTTGCTCTCGTCCTTCGTCCCCGGCCGTTCGTCCTCGTCGTCCTCGTTCTGGCCGCCTTCGTCACCAGCGGGCTCCTGCTCCGCATCCCCCCACCCCGCGCTCAGGCCGCAACCGCCGCTCACATGGAGCACGGGATGAGTGACGCGCGGATGCAGCAGTGGGTGCGCGACTGGTACGCGCAGCATCCGCCGCGCCCCAGCGCGGTCGCCTCCGTCGGCGCGCCGGTCGACACCATCCTCGCCACGGGGACGAGGTTCGACGCCGACCACAATCCCGCGACCCTGGTCGACAGCGTGCACATCTTCACCGGACAGTCGGTGATGTGGCAGTGGGTCGACGGCACCCACACGACCACCAGCGGCACCGGCTCCGGGGATCCGCTGGCCGGCATGTCCTGGGATATTCCACTGATGTCGACCTCGCCGACCTTCACGCGCGTGTTCGGCCAGGCGGGCACCTTTCCCTTCTTCTGCCGGGTGCACGAGTTCTTCAACATGAGAGGCGCGGTGATCGTGAGTGCCCCGGCCGCGATCTTCGACGCCGCCGGCACCGCCTTCGACACCGACGGCAACCCGGGGACTCAGGTCGACACGGTCTTCATCGCGCCGGGCCAGGCGGTGCAGTGGCAGTGGCTCTCGGGCGTTCACACGGTGACCAACGGGACCGGCAGCACGGACCCTAACGTCGGGAAGCTGTTCGACGTTCCGCTGGACTCGAGCTCCCCCGTGTTCACGTTCACCTTCAACCAGCTCGGCGCCTTCCCCTTCTTCTGCAGGCAGCACGAGTCGTTCAACATGAGGGGGGTCGTCGTCGTCACCAACCAGCTCAGCGTCCAGCCCACGGGCGACGGCCTGGGCGCGCTGGGGTTTGCGGCGCCGATGGAGCCCAGTCCGACGCGGGGCCCGGTGTCGTTCCGCTTCGCGCTCCGCGAGGCGGGCCCGGTACGGGCCGACGTCTACGACGCGTCGGGACGGCAGGTCGCTGCCGTCCTCGACGGCCCCTTCACCGCCGGCACCCATGGCGCGCGCTGGGATGGGCGCACGGCGTCGGGCGGGCGCGCGCCGGCCGGGATCTACTACGTGCGGCTCAGCCTGCCGGGGTTCACGGGCGCCCGTCGGGTGGTCATGCTGCGTTGAGGGTCGCCGGCCCGAGCCCGGAGTCGCCGCTGGCTCCGGGCTCGAGGCCCGGGGATGGCCGGCCCCGCGTCACGGAATGCCCGGGAGCCCCGGCTTGAGGATCATCAGCGCCAGGGCGACGAGCGGGAGCGCGAGTGCGATCGCCCCCCACAGGTCCCAGCGGCGCGACATCGCTTCGTAGCGCTCCCACCATGCGCTGCTGCCCGCCGCCCCCTCCCGGGCCGCGGCGAGGAGCTTGCGCTGCAGCGGGGCGACCTGGGCCATAAAGGCCCAACCCGACAACGAGAACAGGACCAGCGCCCACAAGATCCACCCGGTGCGCAGCAGCGGGTAGTGGCCGCGGATCGCGGCGGCAATGCCGGCCGCGACGATCAGCACCACGCCCGGGATCGTGAACAGGCGATCGCTGGCGATGATGCCCTCCATCGTGTTCCCGATCACGCGAGCGTCGCGGGTTCGATCGGCGTTGCGCTTCCAGAAGATGCCGGTCGTGATGTTGCCGAGGAACATGATCACCGCGCCGACGTGCACCAGCTTGAGCACGAGATAGAGCATGTTCGTTCCCCCACGGTCCGGGCGAGCAAGGACCCTGCGGTGCCGCGCCCTGCCCCAGTATAATGAAGTGAACTCCAGGCTTGCGCACGCGGCCTGCACGGTAACCCGCGGACCAGCTCGTGACCCCCCAATCAGATCGGTCTCTGCCACCCCCGGTCGGTCCCCGCCGCGTCCGCAGGACGCTGGCCGGCGCCGTGCGACGAGGCGCGGCCCTCCTGCTCGTGGCCGCGATCGCCCTCACGCTGGTGGCGGGGCTCGCCCTGCTCCTGATCCAGCAGCCGGCGGTGGGCCGGTGGGCGCTCACCAGGATCCTCGGGGCCGCGGCCAGGGCGCTGGGCGACTCGGTCACGATCGGCGCCGTCAGGGGCAACTGGATCACGAGCATCGAGGTGCGCGACCTCGGGGTCCGGCGCGCCGACACGGTGCTGGCCCGCGTGGACACGCTGCAGGCGCGCTACTCCCTGCCCGCCCTGCTCGGGCATCGGATCGTGGTTCACGAGCTGGACGTTCGCGGCGCCTTCGTGACCATCGGGCGGTCCGACACCGCTCGCCGGCCGGGCCCTTCGTGGGGCCCCGCCGAGATCCTCGGCGGGCGCTTCTGGTCCGGCATGCCGATCCGGATCGAGCAATTGAGCCTGACCCGCTGCGGCTTCCGGGGCGCCGCCGCGGGCCAGGGACCGAGCGTCGAGCGGATCGAGCTCGCGATTCGAAACGCGGCACTGGGCGGGGGCCCGCTCGCCTTCGAGCTCGACACCCTGGGCGCGCGCTTCCTGCCGCCCGGGACACGCGACCGGTGGTGCACGGTCGGCGCGCGCGGATCGCTGGGCCACGACCGGCTCGAGGTGCGCTCGTTCGCGCTCCGGAGCGCGGCCAGCGAGGTGGCCGCCGCCGGCACCCTGACGCTCACCGCGGCGCCGCGGGACACCATCACCGGCGCGGACTTCTCGCTCCGCGCCCCCCGCCTCGAGCTCGCCGATCTCGGGATCCTCATGCCCGGCGCGGCCCCGAGCGGCGTGGTCACGGCCGCGGCCGAGCTCCACGGCACCCGCATCGGTGCCATGCGCGGCACCGCCCGCCTCACCACCGACGGCGCGCGCTATGGTGCGCTGACGCTCGGGCGCACCCGGGTCGAGGCGGGCCTCGACAGCGGGCGCGTGAACCTCGATCTGGCGAGCGTGGTCGAGCGCGTGCCGATCGTGGCACGTGGGTGGGTGCGGCCCTTCGCGGCGTCGCTGAGCGGCGCCTTCGATGGCCGCACCGGGCCGCTGCCGCGTGAGATCCCGGGCGCGCCCTGGTGGGATTCGCTCGCCACGCGCACCGGGTGGTTCCACCTGGCGCTCGAGCGCGGCGTGCTGCGCGTCGATGCCCGGATGCAGTCGGGGTCGGACGCGATGGCGCTCGCGGGCTCGCTCGATCTGGACCGCGCGCCACGCTACACCGCGCACCGCGTCACGCTCGCCCACACGGATACCTCGGGGACCGCGCGGCCGGGCGGAGCGCTGGCGGCCGATTCGCTCGAGGCGCACCTCGAGCGCATCGTGTCGTACCGGGTCTGGGGCGCACGGCTCCAGCATCTCGACCTCGCGCGCTGGACCCGGCAGCCGGGGCTCGCCAGCGATCTGAACGGGGTGCTCGAGGGCGCGGGACGAGGCTGGTCCCCGATCGACGCGCGCGCCACCCTGCGGCTCGAGCCCTCGCGCTTCCACGGCCAGCCGCTCGAGCGCGCGGAGATCGCGCTGGCGCTCGCGCACAACGAGCTGTCGGTCAAGGGGGACATCGAGGCGCCCACGGGCCACCTCGCGCTCACGGGCCACGCCCGTCCATTCGATCACGCTCCGTCCTATGTCGTGGAGGACGCCCGGCTCGATGGTGTCGACGTCGGTCCGTGGACTGGAGGACCGGCGTTTCACACCCGGCTCACCGGCTCGCTGGCGGGCCGGATCGCCCTGCCCGGCCTGGGAGCGGTCGACGCCTCGCTGGCCCTGCTCCTCTCCCGTTCGGAGGTCAACGGCTTCCCGCTCGAGGCGGGCGACGTCCGCGGCAGTCTCGACCACGGCAGGTTCGAGGTCCGGGCCCGGCTCGACTCGCGCGAGGGGGCGTTCACGCTCACCGGCTCGGGCGACCTCGAGGCCCGGCCGCCGCGAATCGAGGCGGGCGCCCAGGCCCCGAACCTCCTGATCGCGCGGTGCCTGGGGCTGGATTCGGTCGAGGTGGCGGGGACGACGCGGCTCCATCTCGAGGCGAGCGACGCGCGGCTCGGCGGCGCGAACGCGCACGGCGAGCTCGCGTCCAGCGGGCGGATCGGGACCGCGACGCTCGACACCCTCGAGGCCGAGATCGGGATCTCGAAAGGCGTGTTCGCGATCGACACGCTGCTGCTGCGCTCGAACGTCGCCCTGATCGCGGGCGGAGGCCGGCTGGTGCTGCCGGGAACGGCGGGGCCCGCGGCCTCCGACGCCCTGCAGGAGTCCGACCTGCGGCTGAGCGCGAAAGTGCTCGATCCGATGCCGCTCGCCCCCCTCCTCCACATCGACACCCTGGATGTGGCGAGCGCGAGCTTCGATGGTCGTGTCACCGGCCCGGCGAGCGCCCCGCGCCTCGACCTGAGCGGACACGTCCGCGCCCTGGTGGCCGGATCGCTGCACCTGCTCGATCTCAAGGCCCGCGCCGGCGTGGCCCTCGACCGCCCGCTCCACGTCGCGCACGGTCAGGCGACCGCAAGCCTCGAGCGCCTCGTGAGCCCGGGGCTGCGCGTGAGCAGCGCCACCGCCTCGGTCGAGCGCGAGGGCGCGGTGACCCGGCTCGACGTGCGCGCGCAGACGGAAACGCATCGCGAGGCCCACGTGAGCGGCTCCGTGACCAGCGACTCGGTCGCTCAGCACATCGAGATCGCCACGCTGGATGTGGTGTCCGGGCCGCGGCGCTGGCGGCTGGTGCAACCGGCGCACCTCACGCTCGGTCACGACCGCTTCGAGGTCGCGTCGTTCGAGGCCCGCTCGGACTCGGGCCAGGTGGTCGCTCACGGGGCCATCGACCGCCGCGGGACTCAGGACTTTTCGCTGGATCTGAGCGAGGTGAGACTCGACACGTTCTCGAGCTGGCTGGGCCTGCCCGATCTGAAGGGGACGATCGCGGGCTCGGTGCGCCTCGAGGGCCCGGCGGCGGCGCCGCGCGCGCACGCGGAGATCGCGCTGGCGATGAATACCGATGAGGCCGACGCCGGGACGGCGCACGCCGCGGTCGGCTGGGATGCCTCGCGTCTCACCCTCGACGCGGCCTTCACGCCGGCGGCCGGCGCGCCGCTCACGCTCGCGGGTCACCTGCCGTTCGGGCTGTCGCTCGAGGCGCCCGACTCGGCTGGTACGGGCGGCTTCGTACGCCCGGTGGCCGGCGACGCCGATGTGCGCCTGCGCGGCGACGGCGTCCTCCTCAGCTCGCTCGCCCCGCTGCTCGACCACAAGAGTGTGATCCCGGAGCAGGGCACGCTCAGCGTGGACGCGCACCTCTCGGGTACGCATCAGGCGCCGGCCCTGAGCGGACGGTTCGAGCTGACCGGCGGGGTCATCGAGCTTCCGGGGATGGGGGTGACCTACAGCGATATCGAGCTCGACGCCGGTCTCAAGGGCGACCGGCTCACGCTCACCCGGGCCCGGGCGACGTCGGGCAAGGGATCGGTCACCGCCGCCGGCAACCTGCGCCTCAGGACCCTCACCCGCTCCGAGATCGCGATCGACATCCACCCGCGCGGGTTCACGCCCATCCGCACCCGCGACACCCAGGCGGTGGTCTCCGGCGACCTCGCGCTGCGCGGCTCGATCAGCGACCCGGTGGTGTCCGGGGCGCTGACGCTCCAGGACTCCAATTTCTATCTGGCCGCCGCCCAGACCGAGGGCAGCGCATCCTCCGCGGTCACCCTGAGCGCCGCCGACTACCGCATGCTCGAGGAGACCTTCGGCTACACGGTCAGCGAGTCCCCGAATCTGCTGCAGCAGATCTATGAGGCCTCGCGCCTCGACCTGGACCTCACGCTCGCCGGCAATACCTGGGTGCGCCAGCGGACCTCGCCGCGCCTGGCGGTCCAGCTCACCGGGAAGTTCAAGGTCAAGAAGCCCCCGCACGGGGTGCCCGAGCTGTTCGGGCGCATCGCGCCAGTGCCGGGGCGGGGCAGCGTCGAGCAGTTCGCACGCCAGTTCGAGTTCACCGGGGGCGAAATCCTGCTCAACGGCCCGATGAAGGACCACCTCATCGACGTCAAGACCGAGTTCAAGGTCAAGTCGGGATTCGAAGAGACCTCGTCCAAGGTGGTCGTCCACCTCGACGTGCAGGGGAAGCTCGACAACCTCAAGCTGATCCTGAGCTCCGACCCGCCGCTCGATCAGTCCGAGATCATCTCGTACATCATCACCGGCCGGACCGCGTCGGAGGCGGCCAAGACGTCGTCCGACAAGAGCTCGGAAGCCGCCAGCGTGGCGACCCAGATCGGCATGGCCGGGGTCACCGCGAAGCTCGAGGACTATGCGCAGCAGGCGGTCGGGCTCGACGTGGTCGAGGTGCGCCAGGACGGCCTGCAGGGCACCACGCTGATCGCCGGCCGCTACGTCACGCCCGAGCTCTACCTCGGGTTCCGCCAGCCGGTGGGCTACACCGAGACCAACAACCAGACCAGCGGCACCGCGAACCACACCCAGTACGAGCTCGACTACGCCGCCTACCAGTGGATGAGCCTCCAGCTGCTGGGCGCGACCTCCGAGTTCAAGTCGTACATCCGGGCCCGCCATGCGTACTGAGGCGCGGCGTCTCGCGGCGCTCCTCGCGCTGGGACTCGCGCTGAGGGCGGGCAGTGCCGCCGCCCAGATCGAGGTGGACGCGGCCACCCAGCTTCACAGCATCAAGGTCCGTCAGGCCAGGGGGCCGGGCGTCCCGGAGCCCGAGGTGCGGGCGGTGATCGTGCAGCGCGCGCCCGACGCCGGCGCCGCGCTCCAGCACGCCTTCGCCTGGCTTCCGCTCGTCCCCGAGCCCGAGCCACGGCTGTTCAGCCCGCTCGAGCTGCAGCGTGACGTCGTGCGGCTGCGCCAGCTGTTCTCCGACGATGGCTTCCCCCGCGCACAGGTCCGGTACGAGGTCCGGAAGGACGAGAAGCGCAACCGGGTGGATGTCACGTTCGTGATCGAGCAGGGGCGGCCGCTGGTGCTGCGCAGCCTCGAGTTCGCCGGGGCGGACAGCGTCACCGCCCTGACCATCCCGCCGGCCGAGCAGCGCGATTGGGACCAGTTCGAGCGCGCGGCGCGCAAGCTCGTGGGACAAACCGTGCGCTGGGCGGCGGTGACCCAGATCGAGCGCGACGCGCGCTCGTGGTGGCAGGACCGCGGCCACCCCTATGCCCGGGTCGCGATGAGCGCCCGGATCGACACCGCGCAGACCGAGGCGCGCCTGCTCGCGAGGATCGAGCCCGGCGCCTTCGCGCGATTCTCGGACATCGACGTCGAGGGGGTGCGGACCATCAAGCCGGACGTGGTGTCGCGTCAGGTGCCGATTCGCCCCGGCGACCCGTACTCGGCGCGCCGCCTGGCCGAAGGCCAGCGCGACATCCAGAGTCTCGAGATCGTGCGCCTCGCGCTGGTGGACGCGCCGCGCGAGCCGGGCAACGACTCGACCGTCGCGGTGCGGGCGCGCGTCACCGAGGCCGAGCCGCGCCTGGTGAGCGGCGCGTTCGGGTACGTCTCGGACGCCGGGGTGTCGGCCGAGGCGAGCTGGGGGCATCGCAACATCAACAGCGGGGCGGTCTCGGTGACGCTCACCGGGGTGGCCCAGACCGGCTGGCTCGCGCTGGTGGAGAACCCCGACATCCGCTATCGGGCCTCGGTCGCACTGCGGCAGCCCTACTTCATCGAGCGCCGGTTGTCCCTGACGCTCGCGCCCTTCATCGAGAAGCGCGATGATTCCCAGGACCTCTCGCTCCAGTACGGCGCCGACCTCACACCGCTCTACCAGTTCGCGCCGCTGCGATCGATCGCGCTCAAGTACGGGATCTCGTGGAAGGAGATCTACGAGTACCGGTTCGGCGATTTCGCATCCGGCGACATCGACCTGCTCACGCTGCTCCAGCAGCGCGCGCAGGCCCTGCTCGACACGCTCGGGACCGGGCTGCGGAAGAGTCAGTGGACGCTCTACGCCACGGTCGGCGCCTTGGACAATCAGGCCGCGCCCCACCGCGGCGTACTGTTCCGCCCCGCCTTCGCGGTGACCGCCCCCGCGGGCTTCAACAGCACTCAGTACTCGCGCTTCGACGCGAGCCTCTACACCTACACGCCGGTCACGCGCCGCACCACGCTGGCGATCCGGCTGACCGGGGGCGCCCTGCTCCCGTTCGGCAAGAGTCTGCCCGGTCCCGGCGACGATCCCAGCGTCAAATACCTCCAGCTCAGCGACGTGGCGTTCACCGGCGGCGGCACCTTCGATGTGCGCGGCTGGGAGAACCGGCTGCTGGGCCCCAAGGTCCCCGACATCCGCGTGCAGCCCAACAACGGCGACACCACGCTGGTGTCGAACGGCTACGTGGCGTCGGGCGGCCTGGATCGCGTCTCGGGGACGATCGAGCTGCAGATCCCGCTCTCCAGTGTCGGGACCAATCTGGCCGCGGACATCTTCCTCGACGGCGGCCGGGTGTGGACCGCCGACCAGCGCTTCCGGCACGGAATCGACATCGAGGAACAGGAGCGCATGTTCTACGCCACCGGCGCCGAGCTCGCGCTGCGCACGCCGGTCGGGCCGATCCGATTCGGCGTGGGCTACAAGCTCAACCCCTCGACCGAAGATCTCGTGGACTCGACCGACCTGCTGCGCGCGCTGCAGTCGGGCCAGCCGCTCGACCAGCTTCCGAAGCACCAAAGCCGGCGCTGGCAGCTGCACCTGGCGATCGGATCGGCGTTCTAGGCCGGAGGCTTGACAGCCCGCATGAGGCGGCGGACGCTTGAGCCGTGAAGGCGCTCGCCGCGCTGCCCGTGCTCTTCGCGCTCCTCGCTTCGACGTCGGCCGTCGCCGCTCCGCACGCCGCGCCCCCCGCCGGCGCGGCCGCGGACTCGGTCGCCGCTCGCGATCGGTTTGCGGCCGTGCGCGCGCTCACCGCCGACGCCCGTTTCGCCGCGGCCGAGTCGAGCGGCAGGGCGCTGCTCGAGACCGAAACCGGGCGCGCCGCGGCCGACTCCCTGGGCGTCGCGCGCGCGCTCGACGTCCTGGTGGACGCGCTGATCGCCGCCCGCAAGACGCGCAGCGGCGAGGCGCGGGCGCTGGCGCGGCAGGCGGTCGACCTCCGGCAGCGTCACGGCCGCCCGGACGATCCCGAGCTGGCGCTGAGTCTCGGCAACTGGGGCAGCCTGCTCCACGCG
>Ga0318494_10000675_pt1 | contig 12334 bp, 10 predicted proteins | sample GRESIP108b1f24_FD_203293 | JGI IMG/M metagenome (GOLD analysis project Ga0318494, IMG submission 203293) | Tropical soil microbial communities from Luquillo Experimental Forest, Puerto Rico - GRE.SIPMG.108b1f24 | ecosystem: Environmental > Terrestrial > Soil > Tropical forest > Bulk soil... | reverse complement strand
CGGCTTCCTCGGGCCGAACGGCGCGGGCAAGACCACCACCATGCGGATCATCCTCGGGCTCGGGGCCCCCACGTCGGGCACCGCCCTGGTCGGCGGCCGCCGCTACCAGGCGATCATCCGCCCGCTGGGCCAGGTCGGGTCGCTGCTGGACGCCACCGCCGTGCCCGGCGGGCGCACCGCCTGGTCCCACCTGCTGTCGATCGCGCAGAGCAACGGGATCGGGCGCCACCGGGTCACCGAAGTGCTGCGGCTGACCGGCCTGGACACGGCCGCTCCCAGGCGTCTGCGGGGCTTCTCGCTCGGCATGAAACAGCGCCTCGGCATCGCCGCCGCGCTGCTCGGCGACCCCCCGGTGCTGATGTTTGACGAGCCGGTCAACGGCCTGGACGCCGAAGGCGTCCGCTGGGTCCGGCAGCTGCTGCGGTCGCTGGCCGCCGAGGGGCGCACCGTCTTCGTCTCCAGCCACCTGATGAGCGAGATGTCCCAGGCCGCCGACCACCTGATCATCATCGGGCGGGGCCGCCTGCTCGCCGACACGCCCACGGACCGGTTCGTCGAGTCCAGCGCCCGTGCCGACGTGCTGGTGCGATCGCCGCGGGCCGACGAGCTCGCTGCGCTGCTGACCGGCCGGGGCGCGGCCGTAGTGCGCCAGGACGACGGCGGGCTCGCGGTGACCGGGCTGGACGCGCCCGCCATCGCCGACCTGGCCGCCGCGCACGGCGTCCCCGTGCACGAGTTGGTGCCCCGGCGCGCCTCGCTCGAGCAGGCGTACCTGGACCTCACCGAGGGCAGCGTCGAGTACCGAACGGGAACCGCGGCCGGGGAAGGGACACCGAGCCGATGACCGCACCGCAGGCGCAGGCCGCCCGGCCGCCGGCGGCCGTCCGGGCCTTCGACGTGCTCGCCTCGGAGTGGACCAAGCTCCGCTCGGCCCGCTCGAACTACCTGACCCTGCTCATCGCCGCCGCCGTGACCATCGGCGCCACCGTCGTCGTGGCGCACGCGATCGCGTCCACGCACGGCCCGCCGCCCCCCGGCCCGATCGACCCGCTCACCGGCAGCTTCCTCGCCTTCGCGGAGTACACCGTGCTCCCGGTCAGCATCCTGAGCGTCCTGTTCTTCACCTCGGAGTACGGCACCGGGCTGATCTGCACCACGTTCGCCGCGGTGCCGCGCCGCCGGGCCGTACTCGCCGCCAAGGCAGCCGTAACGGGAACGGCCGCGCTCGTGGCCGGCGAGCTGCTGGCCTTCGCGGCGTTCTTCCTCACCCAGGCGATCTTGTCGGGACGCCACCGTGGCCTGTCCCTGGCTCAGCCCGGCGTGCCCGGGGCCGTGCTGGCCGCCGGCCTGGTCCTGGCCGCGTGCGCCGTGGTCGGCCTCGGCCTCGGCGCGATCATCCGGCACACGGCCGGGGCCATAGCCGCGACGATCGCGGTCATCTACCTGCTGGCCGCTGCGTGCCTGCTCCTGCCGTCCCCGTGGAACGCCCGCATCTGCCGGTTCACGCTGCCCGTCGCCGCCTACCAGGTCGTGGCCCTGCACCCGCAGGCCGGCCTGCTGTCCCCGGCGCTGTCGCTGCTGGTCCTGCTGGCCTGGCCGGGCGCCATCCTGATCGTCGCCGCGGTCGTGATCACCCGCCGCGACGCCTGACCTCGGCCGTTCCCGTTGCGGAATCATCGCTGGGTAAGCTGAGCGATCATGGCCTCAGCGCAGATCACCGCCGCGGCCGCGGGCACCTGGACGCTCGGCGACCTGACCGTCAACCGGATGGGGTTCGGGGCGATGCGGCTGCCGCAGACCGGACGGGCCCTCATCGCCGACGCCACGCCCGGCGACCGTGACCGGGCCATCGCGGTGCTGCGCCGGGCGGTCGAGCTCGGGGTCAATCACATCGACACCGCGGCGTTCTACTTCTCCCCGCTCCGCGCGGCCAACGAGCTGATCAACACGGCCCTGGCGCCCTACCCGGACGGCCTGGTCATCGTGACCAAGGTCGGGCCGGGCCGGGACCCGTCGGGCGAGTGGCTGCCCGCGGCCCGGCCCGATCAGCTGCGCGGCCAGGTCGAGGAGAACCTGCGCCAGCTCGGCCGTGACCACCTCGACGTGGTCAACCTGCGCCGGATGCCGAGCATGGAGTCGCTGGCCGAGCATTTCGGCGCCCTGGCCGAGCTGCGCGACGCCGGCCTGATCCGGCACCTGGGCGTCTCCGGCGTGAGCCCGGAGCAGCTCGCCGAGGCCCAGGCCGTCGCGCCGGTGGTCTGCGTGCAGAACCGGTACGGCATCGGCGCGAGTCCCGAAGCGCACGCCTTCGTGGATGCCTGCGGGGACCAAGGCGTCGCGTTCGTGCCGTTCTTCACGATCGCGGGCCAGGGCGGCGGGGCGGGCGCGACCGGCGCCGAGCACCCGGAGGTGCTGGCCGTCGCGCGGGCCCACGGGGCCACGGCCGCGCAGGTCCGGCTGGCGTGGACGCTGCAGCGCGGGCCGCACGTGCTGGCCATCCCCGGCACCGGAGATCCGGGGCACCTCGCCGAGAACATGGCCGCCGGGGCGCTGCGCCTCTCACCGGACGAGCTGGCCCGCCTGGAGTCCCCGGCCGGGGGCGGCGGGTGACCGTGCTCCGCGGCCGCGCGGCGGCCCTGCGGGCGGCCGCGGCCGTCCTGCTGGCCGCGGTGCCGCCGGCTTCCCTCCGCTCACCGACGCACCCCGCGTCGGCGTCCCCCGCCCCGGCGGCGTCCGCGGTGCGGTCACCGACCCCGGCCGGCGGCTGCCAGCACACCTACATTCCGTCGATGTTCTACCCGAGCAGCGACTGGGCCCAGGCCATCGACACCAAGCCGGCCCCCCGTGTCATGCTGCTGAACGTCGACAACGGCCCCGGCTCCGCGCCGGTGTCGCACTTCCAGGGCGTGGTCCGGCAGGCGCAGGCCGCGGGCATCACCGTCCTGGGCTACTCGTCCACCGACTACGGCCAGCGCCCGATCGCGGCGGTCAAGGCCGAGGTCAGGCAGTACCGGGCGTGGTACGGGGTCAACGGCATCCTGCTGGACCTCACCCAGGGCACGCCCGGCGAGCTGTCCTACTACCGGGAGCTCACCGGCTACATCCGGGCGACCGTGCCGCACGCCGTGGTCTGGCTGAACCCCGGGGACTACCCGGATCCCGGCTTCATGTCGATCGCCGACGTGGTGATGGTCTTCGAGGGCTCGTACGCCCAGTACCTCGCCGTCCAGGTGCCCGGCTGGGTCAGCCAGTACCAGCCGGACCGGTTCGTGCACGTCGTCTACGCGACGCCAAGGTCCGACCTGGCCAGCGCGGTCCGGCTGTCCCGGGCCCGCCGGGCCGGCTACCTGTTCGTGACCAACCTGCCGGGATCGCCGAATCCGTACGACGCCATGCCCAGCTACTGGCCGCGAGAGGTCGCCGCGGTCACCGGGGCATGCTGACGGTCGACGGCGGCGGCCCGGTGATCTACTATCCGATCATGACGCAGTGCGTCGCCCCGGCACCTGCCGCAGCATGACCGCCGTCGCGCTGCGGCCGGCCAGGCCCGCCGACCGCGAGTTCTGCTACCAGCTGCATAAGGCGGCCATGGGCGACTACGTCGCCGCCATCTGGGGCTGGGACGAGCAGTTCCAGCGTGATCACCACAATCGCTTGTTCGCCCCGGGCCGCTGGCAGATCATCACCGCCAACGGGGCCGACGCCGGCATGCTGAGCGTCGAGCGCCGCCCCGACGAGATCTACCTCTCGGGCATCGAGATCCTTCCCGACTATCAGGGCCGCGGCATCGGCAGCCGCCTCATCAACGCCCTCATCGACGAGGCCGGTCAGAAAGACCAGGACCTGGTCCTCGAGGTGCTCACCGTCAACCACCGCGCTCACGCCCTCTACCAGCGCCTGGGCCTGAAGGAGGTGGGCCGGGGCGGCGACGGCAACATCAAGATCATCATGCGGACCGCCGGGCCGCGCCCGGCCCCGGGCGGGCCGTGACCCCGGTCAAACCGCCCGGTGCGGCCGGGGCCGGTCAGGGCACCTGGCCTGCTGTTTGCTCGCTGGCCGCCTTGACCAGCAGGTCCAGCTCGGCGACCAGGTAACCGGCCAGGATGTCGAGGTCGGGGACGAGCTCGCGGCAGCTGACCAGCCCGAAGTGGAGCTGGCCGAGGTAACCCACCAGCGTGATGTTCAGGCCCTGGCCGTCGGTCACCACCGACACCGGGTAATGGGCCAGCAGCCTGGCCCCGCACAGGTAAACCGGCACGTTAGGGCCGGGAACGTTGGAGACGGTCAGGTTGAACGGCGGCAGCCGGTGCAGCACGCCGGTGGCGAAGACCACGCGCGCCGCGCGCGCGGTCAGCGCCGGCGGGGCGAAGTCGCTGATCTGGTCGACCAGGCCCTGCGGGATCGCCGCCTGCTGCGCTTTAGCGATCTTCGTGGCGGCGCGCACGATCCGCAGCCGCCGCTCCGGGTCGTCCGCGTGGGTGGGCAGCGTGGCCAGCATCGCCGACACCTTGTTGCCCAGCGCGCCCTTGCTGGCCGGATCGCGCACCGAGACCGGGATCATCGCGATCAGCGGCGTGGCCGGCAGCGCCTGGTGGTCGGCGAGCCAGCGCCGCAGCGCGCCCGCGCACATCGCCATGACCACGTCGTTGACCGACACGCCGAACGCGTTCTTCACCGCCTTGACCCGGTCGAGCTCCACGCTGCGGAACGCAACCCGGCGGTGCTGCGTGATCGGCCGGTTGAACGGCGTGGCCGGGGCCCGGACCGGCGCCGTCGCGATGACCCCGCCGTCGCCGCGGTTCAGTCCGAGCATCCCGCCGACCAGCGTGCTGACGACCGGGCCCAGGGTGGGCAGCACCCGGATCAGCTGGTTGGTGAGGTACACCGTCTGCACCGGCCGCCACGCCAGCCGCGCGGCCGCGAGCACGGTCAACGTCACCGGGTCCGGCGGCCGGGCCGGCCGGAACGGCTGGCGGGCGGGCAGCTCGCGCCCGCCCGGGCTGAGGTCGAGCAGCACGGTCAGCAGCTCGGCTCCGGACGCGCCGTCGATCGCGGAATGGTGGATCTTCGTGTAGACCGCGGCACGGCGCCGGGCCAGCCCGGTGATGAGATAGATCTCCCACAGCGGCCGGGTCCGGTCGAGCGGCCGGGCGTGCAGCCGCGCGACCTGCTCGGTGAGCTGGGCATCCGAGCCGGGACGCGGCAGCGCGATCTCGCGGACGTGGTACTCGATGTCGAAGTCCGCGTCGTCGACCCAGTAGGGCTGATCGAGGCCGAACGGCACGTTCTTCAGCTTGCGGCGCAGCACCGGGACCAGCGGCAGCCGCTCCTCCAGCACGTCGGTCAGCCGGGCCAGCGTGAGCGGTTCGGGTGCCGCACGGGGGTCCAGGATGGACACCCCGCCCACGTGCCCGGTGGTGTTGGCCGTCTCGAGGGCGAGGAAGGCGGCGTCAAGACCGGTGAGTTGCTGCATCACGTTTCTCCTCGGCCCGCGGCGGAGTGCGGCCTGGCCGCTCGCCCGCGGGGCGTTGCCGCGGGCAAGCCGCCGGTCACCGGCGACGCGGGTAGAGCGCGCGCAGCGCCGGGGGCGGACGGAACCTGCGCCACCGGCCGACGGGGACCGCCAGCCGATCGGCGACCAGCCATAGCGTCGCAGAGTCCACGCCGAACCCGAGGTGACCGCACCGGACCTCAACATTCTCGTGCAGCGCCGTTTCCGGCTCGATACAGGACTGCCAGGAGACGATGCCGTCCCACCGGGAGTACACCGCCGTCGACGGAACCTCGATCGGCAGCGCGACCTGCTCGAGGGTCGGCACCCGCGTACCGGGAGCATGGCGGTGGGCGTGGCGCTGGTAGACGCCGTGGGCGCGGCTCTCCCTGGTGTCGGCCTGCGCGAAGGGACTGGCCAGGGTGATCACCTGACGGACCAGCCGAGGGCGCTCGCGCGCGAGCTCCCTGGCGTAGATGCCGCCCAGGCTCTGGCCGATCAGCGACACCGGGCCCTCCGTCCGCTCGGCGAGAACCGACAGCATGCGCGGCATCTCGTCCAGCACCTTGTCGGTCGGGCCCAGATTCCGGGCGAGGCTCCACCCGTGCACGTCATAACCCAGCCAGCCCAGGAACCAACGAAGCAGCACGGTGCTGGAGTCCGAGGCGAGCAGGCCGGGCAGCACCAGGACGCCGTGCTGGTCCCCCCGGGGCGCCAGCGACAGCCACGGCGCCGCCAGCCACAACCCCGCGAGATCAGCCAGTCCCCGGGCCGGCTCGGTGAGGAACAGCCCAAGCGACGGCCGCATCACGGGCCGGCCATTTGCTCCCCCGCGCGCCACCCTCGGCTCCCCGATCACCGACATCGCTGCGCTCCTGCCACATCATTGCCAGGGCCCCGGGCAGGCTACTGATTAACCGTCAGTATACGTCTCACTGAATCAGCGGAATGCCGGTTTTCGTACGGTAACCCCAGGTGAGCGGTACGCCGTCGCCGCCACGGAGGAGATGAGATGCGTCGCATCGTGTGCCGGGAGTTCGGCCCGCCGGACCGGCTGGTGCTGGAGGAGGCGCCCGATCCGCAGCCTGGTCCCGGCCAGGCCCTGGTGCGCGTCCGCGCGGCGGGCGTCAGTTTCGTGGACGGGCTCATCGTGGCCGGGCTGTACCAGATGAAGCCGCCGCTGCCGTTCACCCCGGGCCTGGCCGTGGCCGGCGAAGTGGCCGGCACTGGCGCCGGCGTGTCCGGCCTGCCCGCGGGCACCCGCGTCGTGGGCAGCTCGTTCGGCCTGGGCGGTTACGCGACCCATCAGGTGCTCCCCGCCGAGGCGGCCGTGCCGCTGCCGGACGCCGTGACCTTCGAGGTGGCCGCGACGGCCGCCGAGAGCTACGCGACGATGCTGTTCGCCCTGACCAGGCGGGATGCCCTGCGGCCCGGGGAGTGGGTCCTGGTGCTGGGAGCGGGCGGCGGGATCGGGCTGGCCGCCGTGGACGTGGCCTGCTCGCTCGGCGCGCGGGTGATCGCGGCCGCTTCCAGCTCGGCCAAGCGGGCGGCGGCGATCGCCGCCGGGGCGCAGGCCGCGGTCGACTACGTGACCGAGGACCTGAAGGCTCGGGTGCGGGAGATCACCGGCGGGGGCGCCGACGTGGTGGTCGACCCGGTCGGTGACCCGTTCGCCGAGCCGGCGCTGCGCAGCCTGCGCGGGTCAGGCCGCTACCTGGTCGTCGGCTTCGCGGGCGGATCCATACCGCGGCTGCCGCTGAACCGCGTCCTGCTGGAGAACCGCACCGTGGTCGGGGTGGACTGGGGCGCGTGGTCCCGCCAGGATCCGGCGGGCAACCGGGCGCTCCTGGCCGACCTGTTCCGGCGCGTGGCCGAGGGCGGCCTGCACCCTCTTCCCCCCGTGACCTACCCGCTGGAGCGCGCCGCCGAGGCACTGAACGGCCTGGCCGGACGGCAGGTGACCGGGAAGCTGGCGCTCCTGCCGTGACCGGCGGGGTCTGGGTCCAGGCCGCCGCCTGGCTGGTCACCGCGCGGCGTGACTAGACCGGTACCGCGGCGCCGTTGATGAGGCCGGACAACGGGCTGGCCAGGAACACGTAGGTCCGGGCGACGTCCGGGACCTTCGGCCACGCGGCGTGGTCGGCGTTCGGGATCGCGGCCCGGTTAGCCGGGGTGTCGATGATGCTGGGCACGACGCAGTTCACCGTGATCCCGGTGCCGCGTACCTCGTCCGCCGCCATCGACACGAGGTGCAGCACGCCGAGCTTGCTCACCGAGTAGGCGAACCCCGCACCCTGGCTCACCACGCCGGCCCGGCTGGCGGTATGCACGATCCGGCCCTCGCCCGCGGGCTGCATGACCCGGAGCGCGTGCTTCGTGATCAGGGCGGCGGTCACCAGGTTCAGCTCGAGCTGCCCGGTCAGCTCGGCCAGGTCCAGTTCGGCGAGCGGCCGCCGGCCGGCGAACCCGCCCACGGTGTTCAGCACGGCCCAGGGCGGCGGGGCCGAATCGAACAGCGTGCCGAGGGCGCCGTCGTCGAGCACGTCAGCGGCCCGGTACCGGACGCCGGCCAGCCTCCGGTCATCGTGGGGCTCGGCCCGGTCCACCCCGGTGACCGAGGCACCGGCCGCCGCGAACGTCTCCGCCACCCCGGCGCCAAGCGCCCCGCCTGCGCCGAACACCAGCACGGCCCGGCCCGCGAAACTCATGTCCTCCATGCCCTGCTCCCCTCGTGTTGTCTTTCCTGACCGGCTACGCCAGGCCCCGGACGGCCCGGGCGGGCGGGGTGTCGCCCCGGATCGCCGAAACCATGTCCAGGACCTGGCGGGTTTCGCTGACCTGGTGGGCGCGGAAGATCCGGGCCCCGAGCCAGGCGCAGACAGACGTGGCGGCCAGCGTGCCCGGCACTCGTTCCCCGGCCGGGAGGTTCAGCGTCTCGCCGATGAAGTCCTTGTTGGACACCGAGACCAGGACCGGCCAGCCGGTCGCGGCCATCTCGGGCAGCCGCCGGGTGATCTCCAGCGAGTGCCAGGTGTTCTTGCCGAAGTCGTGCGCGGCGTCGATGACGATCGCGGCCGGATCCACGCCGGCCTGGACCGCGCGGGCGGCCAGCGTGAGCGTCCGGTCCAGCACGTCGGCCATGAGGTCGGGATAGCAGACCCGCAGCGGCCGGGTACGCGGCTGCTGCGGGCCGACGTGGGCGCAGACCAGCCCGGCCCCGAACTCGGCTGCCACCTCGGCAAGCTTCGGGTCCCAGCCGCCCCAGGCGTCGTTGATCAAGTCGGCGCCCGCGGCGCAGGCCTCCCGGGCGGCCTCGTGCCGGTAGGTGTCCGCGCTGATCACGGCGTCGGGGTAGGCGCCGCGCACGGCGGCGATGAACCCGGCCGTGCGCCGGATCTCCTCGCCTGGATCCACGTCCGCGCCCGCCCCGGCCGGCACCCCGCCGATGTCGACGATGTCGGCTCCCTCGGCGATGACCTGGTGCACCCGGTCCATCGCCGCGCCCTCGTCCCAAGTCACCCCGGGCCGGTAGAAGGAGTCGGGCGTCCGGTTCACGATCGCCATGACCAGCAGCTGCCGCGGCCCGAAGCTGCGGTGCCGCAGGCGCAGGCTGGACTGCTCGCGGGCGAAACCGGGCCCGTCCACGCCGGCCGGGTCATCTCGAGCCATCCGCCTGTTCTAGCACGGACGCCGCCGGCGGACTGGTCTCCACGCGTTCTCCACATCTTCGACACCCCGGTTTCACATGCGGGCGTTGTGTTGCGAGGAACGGCTGAATCCGCCTGCTGGTCAGGCCGGCCGTGGGAAGGGACGAGCCACCGGAGCGCTACGGATTCCACTGACCGATCCGAAGGGGGGCTGGGGCCGCACGCCGCGACCGTGGCGTGCGGCCCCAACATGACCTCAGCGGACGGAGCCGCGATGATCAGGGCTCGGCGGGAGAATCGGCGGGAACCGCGGCGGCGAGGCGCTGGGTGAGGGCCGTGTGGCGGCGTCCCGCGCCCGGGGTACGTACGGCGGCGGCCAGCGCCCGGCGGGATCCGGCCAGGACGACCAGCCGCTTGGCCCGGGTGATCGCGGTGTAGAGCAGGTTGCGCCGCAGCATCATCCAGGAACTCGTGGTGAGCGGGATGACGACCGCCGGGTACTCGCTGCCCTGCGAACGATGGATGGTGACGGCGTAGGCGTGCGCGAGCTCGTCGAGCTCGTCGAAGCCGTAGTCCACGCTCTCGTCCTCGTCGGTGAGCACGGTGAGCTTGCCGTCTTCCAGGGACAGGGCGCTGACCACGCCGACCGTGCCGTTGAAGATCCCGGCGGCGCCCTTGTCGTAGTTGTTCCGCAGCTGCGTGACCTTGTCGCCCACGCGGAACACCCGCCCGCCGTAGCGGCGTTCCTGCTGCCCGTCGACGTGCGGGGTGAGCGTCTCCTGCAGCAGGCCGTTGAGATTGCCCGCGCCCGCGGGCCCGCGGTGCATCGGCGCGAGCACCTGAACGTCGCGGCGCGGGTCCAGGCCGAACCGGCGCGGGATGCGGCGCGCCACGATGTCCGCGGTCAGCGCGGCGAGCTGCTCGTTGTCCTCGCAGCCGAACCAGAAGAAATCAGGAAAACCGCGCAGCTGGGGCGGGGTGCCGGCGTTGACCCGGTGGGCGTTGACCACGATCCCGGACTGCTGGGCCTGCCGGAAGATCTTCGTCAGGCGCACCCGGGGAATGGCGTCCGGGGCGGCCAGCAGGTCGCGCAAGACCTCGCCCGCGCCGACCGACGGGAGCTGGTCGACGTCGCCGACCAGCAGCAGGTGAGCGCCCTTCGGGATGGCCCTGACCAGCTTGTTGGCCAGGATCACGTCGATCATCGAGGACTCGTCCACCACGACGAGGTCGGCGTCGAGCGGGTGGTCACGGTCGTACTTCGGATCCCCGCCCGGCTGGAGCTGGAGCAGCCGGTGCACGGTGGCGGCCTCGTATCCGGTCAGCTCCGTGAGCCGCTTGGCGGCCCGCCCGGTCGGCGCGACCAGCACGATCTTCGCTCCCTTCGCGCTGGCCAGCTCGACGATCGAGCGGACGGTGAAGCTCTTGCCGCAGCCGGGCCCTCCGGTCAGCACGGCGACACGCTCGGTCAGGGCCAGCCGCACCGCCTGCTCCTGGGCGGGCGCCAGGTCCGCACCGGTCCGGCCGCGCAGCCAGGTCAGCGCCTGATCCCAGTCCACCTGGCCGAACGCCGCCATCCGGTCCTGGCCCGCGTGCCGCAGGCCCAGCAGGCCCGAGGCGAGCGAGCGCTCGGCCCGGTAGAACGGCACCAGGTAGATCGCTTCCACTTCGTGGTCGCCGAGCCGGACCGGCTCGGCGACCACGCCTTCTGCGTCGGCCAGCTCGTCCAGGCACGGTCTGATCAGGTCCCGGCCGACGTCGAGGATCTTCGCCGCCTCGGTGATGAGGTTCGGCGCGGGCAGGAAGCAGTGCCCGTCGTCGGCCGCCTCCGACAGGGTGTGCTGCAGGCCGGCCTTGATCCGCTCGGGGCTGTCGTGCGGCAGGCCGACCGCACGGGCGATCGCGTCGGCGGTCTTGAAGCCGATTCCCCACACGTCGGCGGCCAGCCGGTACGGCTCGTGGCGCACCACGCTGATCGCGGTGTCCCGGTACTGCTTGTAGATCCGTACCGCCAGGGACGTGGACACGCCCACGCCCTGCAGGAAGAGCATCACCTCCTTGATCGCCTTCTGCTCCTCCCAGGCGGCGGCCACCAGCCTGGTGCGCTTGGGGCCGACCCCGGCCACCTCGGTCAGCCGCTGCGGTTCCTCCTCGATGACGCGCAGGATGTCGGTACCGAAGTGAGCGACCATCCGCTCGGCCATCACCGGGCCGATACCCTTGATCAGCCCGGACCCCAGGTAGCGCTGGATGCCCTGGATGGTCGCGGGCAACACCGTCGCGTAGGTCCGGACCTCGAACTGGCGGCCGTAACGGGGGTGCGAGGTCCACCGGCCGGTCAGCCGCAGGCTCTCGCCAACCTGGGCGCCCAGCAGCGGGCCGACCACGGTCAGCAGGTCGCGGCCCGAGCGCTCGGTGGCCACCCGGGCGATGGTGTACCCGGTCTCCTCGTTCGCGTAGGTGACGCGCTCCAGGACGGCCTCGAGCACCGACTCCGGCGGGGCGGCCCCGGTGCCTGCCATGTCAGGCCGGCACCGTGATCGCGGTCAGCACGAGGCCGTCGCGGGCCAGCCAGTGGCCGGCGAAGGAGGCCACCCGGCGGCCGTCGAGGGCCTCGGCGGGTTCCAGCAGTTCCGCGGTGAAGGCGCCGGCCCGCAGGTCGACGGTGATGACCGCTTGCTCGAAGCCCAGCCAGCGCCGGGTGAGCGGGAACCAGGCCTTGTACACCGACTCCTTGGCGCAGAACAGCAGCCGGTCCCAGGACACGCCGGGCGCCGCGGCGGCCAGCTCGGGCAGCCAGGCCTGCTCCTGGGCCACGGCGATCCGGTCGAGCACGCCGTCGGGCAGCGGGGCGTTCGGCTCGGCGTCCAGCCCGATACCGGCCACGTCCGTCAGGTACGCGACCGCCGCCGCCCGGTAACCCGCGCAGTGGGTGATGCTGCCCGCCACGCCGGCCGGCCACTGCGGGGCCCCGCGGGGGCCGGGCACGATCGGCGACGGCGGCAGGCCGAGCTTGGCCAGGGCCGCCCGGGCGCAGGCCCGGCCGGTGGCGAACTCGCTGCGCCGCTTGGGCACCGCCCGGGCGATGGCCGCTTCCTCGGCCGGGAGCAGCACGGCGGGCGCGGCGTCGTCGAACGCCTCGGCCGCCGCCACCTCGGGGGGCAGGATCTCCTCGATCACCGCGGGGCCGCCTGCC
>Ga0318494_10000674_pt1 | contig 12338 bp, 15 predicted proteins | sample GRESIP108b1f24_FD_203293 | JGI IMG/M metagenome (GOLD analysis project Ga0318494, IMG submission 203293) | Tropical soil microbial communities from Luquillo Experimental Forest, Puerto Rico - GRE.SIPMG.108b1f24 | ecosystem: Environmental > Terrestrial > Soil > Tropical forest > Bulk soil... | reverse complement strand
GGGCTGCCCGCGGGTGCCGGGCTGCCGGCCGGTGCCGAGCCGACCGCGGGTGCCGGACGGATGACGGGTGCCCGGCGAGTCCCGCACGGGCTCAGGTGCGGTGCCCGGTGCCGGGCCGGCGCCCGCCGCGCCCGGGGCCGGCGGGGCCGTGGGCAGGCCAGCGGGCGTGCCGTCCGGGACGGTCAGCGTGATCACCCCTCCCGCCTGCCGTGCGGCGGCCGCCGCATCTTTGAGATTAGCCGTGCCGCCTTGAGCGTAGCCGCGCCATGTGCCCGCGATGGCCGCCCGGGCGGCTGCCCGGTCCCCGGCGGGGGCCGGCTCCGTCTCCCGCCCGGCGCGGACCGGTCCCTGCGCGGACCGGTCCCTGCGCGGGCCGGGCGGTTCTCCCGCCCCGGTAGCCTGCAGCGGGATGTGGCGCAGGAAAGGGGAGCGCGGGTGAGCCGGCGGGGCTGGGTGCTGTTCGCGCTGATGAGCGTCATCTGGGGCGTGCCCTACCTGCTCATCAAGGTGGCGGACACCGGCGTATCGGTACCGGTCCTGGTGTTCGCCCGGGTGTGCGTGGGCGCAGCCGTGCTCCTGCCCCTCGCGATCCGGCGCCGCCAGATCCGCGTGCTGGCCGGCCGCTGGCGATGGCTGGCGGTGTTCGCCGTCGTGGAGATCTTGCTGCCCTGGGCGCTGCTGTCGGACGCGGAGCGGCGGCTGTCCAGTTCGCTGACCGGCCTGCTGATCGCGGCGGTCCCGATCATCGGGGTGGTGCTGGCCCGGCTGACCGGTGGCCCGGAGCGGCTGACCGCGGCCCGCTGGGCGGGCCTGCTGGCCGGGCTGGGCGGCGTCGCCCTGCTGGCCGGGCCGCACCTGGCGGGCGGCAGCGCCTGGCCGATCGCCGAGGTGTTGCTCGTCGCCCTGTGCTACGCCACCGGGCCGCTGATCGCGGGCCGGAGGCTCGGCGACCTTCCCGGCCTGGGGATGACGGCCGTCTGCCTGGCCGGCGCCACCGTGGTGTACGCCCCGGCCGCCGCGCTGACCTGGCCGCAACGGCTGCCATCGGCCGCGGTGCTCGGCTCGCTCGCCGCGCTGGGGGTGCTCTGCACGGCGCTCGCGTTTGTGCTGTTCTTCCGGCTCATCGCCGAGGTGGGCCCGGCCAGGGCCACAGTGATCACCTACGTGAACCCGGCCGTTGCGGTGGCCCTGGGGGTGAGCGTGCTGGGTGAGCCGCTCACCCCGGCGATCGTGGCGGCGTTCGCGCTGATCCTGTCCGGCTCGGTCCTGGCCACCAGGTCCGGCCGCTCCGCCCGGCGGCCGGCACCACGGTTTCGATCGGCCGACCGGCCTGCCGTGCCCGACTAGGATTACGACGGTGATAGATCTCAAGGCTGCCCGGCAGGACCCGGACCGCTACCGGGCCGCACTGGCCCGGCGCGGGGCCGGCGCCGACTTCGACGCACTGCTCGCCGTGGACGGGCGGTGGCGTGAGCTGACCGAGCGGGCCGAGTCCCTGCGCGCCGAGCAGAAGCGGTCGTCCAAGGCTGGCCCGCCAACACCCGAGCAGCGCGACGAGCTGAAGCGGCTCGCCGCAGACCTGGAAAGAGCCCAGGCCGACCTGGCGCTCGCCGACCACGAGCGGAACGCGCTGCTCGCCCGCATCCCGAACTTGCCCGACCCCACCGCGGCCGACGGCATGGCCGAGGAGGACTCGCAGGTCCTGCGCGCGGTTGGGGAGCGGCCGTCGTTCGGCTTCACCCCCCGCGACGCGACCGAACTCGGTTCCAGGCGCGGCTGGATCGACATGAAACGGGGCGCCCGGCTGTCCGGCGCCCGGTTCGCCTACCGGATCGGCGACGTGGCCATGACCGAACTGGCGCTGTACCGGTTCGTCCTGGACAAGCTGGCCGGCCTGGGGTTCCTGCCGGTGCTCCCGCCGGTGCTCGCCGGTGAGCGGGCCATGTACGGCACCGGGTTCCTGCCCACCGAGGAGTCCAACCTCTACCACCTGGAAAAGGACGACCTGTACCTGACCGGCACCTCCGAGGTCGCCCTGGCCGGCATCCACGCGGACGAGCGCCTGGACGAGGCCGACCTGCCCGCCCTCTACGCCGGGTACACGACGAACTTCCGCCGGGAGGCGGGCGCCGCCGGCAAGGACACCAAGGGCATGTTCCGGGTGCACCAGTTCGACAAGGTGGAGATGTACGTCTACTGCCTGCCCGAGCAGTCCGGTGAGTTCCACGAGCGGCTGCTCGGGTACGAGGAGGAGATCACCCAGGCGCTCGGCCTGCCCTACCGGGTCATGAACATCGCCGTGGGCGACCTGGGCGCGTCCGCCGCGAAGAAGTACGACATCGAGGCCTGGTTCCCGGTGCAGCAGCGGTACCGGGAGATCACCTCGTGCTCGAACACCACGGATTACCAGGCGCGGCGGCTGAACATCCGGTTCCGGCGGGACGGTGGCCTGGAGTTCGCGCACACGCTGAACGGGACCGGTGCCACCGCCCGGGCGCTGCTGTCGATCATGGAGAACTTCCAGGACGAGGGCGGCAAGGTCGCCGTGCCGGAGGTGCTCCGTCCCTTCGGCGCCCCGGCCACCCTGGGGCGCAGCGCTGACTAGGCATCAGGAACCCGAGCCGGAGGCCCAGTGACTCAGACAGCCAGCACCGGGTCCCCGCCGCGGTACGCCGGCCCGGTCGACTACGACGCCTATGGGCTGTACGGGCCGGGGCGCGGGTTCAACAAGGGTCAAGCGTTCCAGCGCCCGGTGTACCGGTTCCAGGGCCGGATCACTGCCGACGGCTCGAGCGGGTACCCCGCCGTCCCCGGCCGGTACCACCTGTACATCTCCTGGGGCTGCCCGTGGGCCCAGCGCACCGCGATCGTGCGCAAGCTGAAGGGCCTGGAGGGCGTGGTCACGCTGTCCTACGTGGATGACGTGCGCGACGGCCGGGGCTGGGCGTTCCGCGAGCACCGCGGACCGGACCCGGTGAACGGCTTCACCCTCCTCGCCGAGGCCTACGAGGCCACCGAGCCCGGTTACGACGGCCACGTCTCCGTCCCGGTGCTCTGGGACCGGGAGACCGGCACGATCGTCAGCAATAACTTCCCGGACATCACGATCGACCTCGGCACCCAGTTCGGCGCGTGGGCCGCGCCGTTGCCCGACCTCTACCCGGAGCCGCTGCGCGCCGAGATCGACGCGCTGAACGAGCGCGTGTACACCAACGTGAACAACGGCCCGTACCGGGTTGCCGGGGCCACGGCGCAGCAGGACTACACCGAACTCAGGCAGGCCATGCTGGCGCTGCTGGCGGAACTCGACGAGCGGCTGGCCGGCCGCAGGTACCTGGTCGGCAGCGAAGTCACCGAGGCCGATGTGCGGCTGTGGCCGACCCTGGCGCGCTTCGACACCGGGTACAACCCGCTGGCCGGTGTCACCGACCGGCGGCTCACCCACTACGGCAGCCTCTGGGCCTACGCCCGCGACCTGTACCGGCTGCCGGCCTTCCGGGAGACCACCGACTTCGCCTCATTCGACGGCCTGGTCCGCGGTCCGAAGCCATCGTTCGTCAACGACGCGCCGTGGCGGATCCAGGTCGAGCCGCGGCTGGCCGACTGGGACGAGCCGCCCGGCCGCGACCACCTCGGCTGAGGCGGCCGCGGCCCGCCGACCTGCCTCAGCTGCCGAGCCTGCTCACCAGGGCGGTCCCGTCGGGCACCCCGAGGCCGGTGCACGCATCCCAGCCGGGCCCGGCCTGGTAGGCCCCGTTGTTGCCCTGGGTGATATCGCGGAATCCGGCCGCGGTAGTCCCGGCGCTGACCCCCGCGTACAGCGACGGCTGCATCAAGCCGAACGATTTGCCCGTGGCCTGTGCCAGACGGCAGATGAGCGCCGCCCATAGCGGGGCTACCGCGCTGGTCCCGCCGACCACCGTGGACTGCCCGTCCACCAGCACCTGGTAGCCCGTCGCGGGGTCGGCGTTGCCCGCGACGTCGGGCACGCCCCGGCCCGCGGAGCCGGACCCGGCCTTGCCGGGCACTCCGGCCGACGCCTGCCACGGCGGCAGGCCGAACGTGTCACTCACCCCGCCACCGGTCGCCCCGCCGCCGGACCCGTCGTTCCAGACGGTCTCCGCGGACACCGTGCCGGTGTCGGTGTTCACCTGCAGGCTGGTGCCGCCGCAGGCGAGCGCGTGCGGGCTGGATGCGGGGAAGTCGGCGTGGGGCTGCCCGTCGCCCACCCGGTCGCCGCTGCCGTTGTCACCGGCGGCCGCGGTAACCGTGACGCCGAGCGCGGCGGCGTCGGCGAACGCCTGGTCCAGCGCGGCACGCGCCTGGCCGGTCCAGGAGTCCTCGGACTGGCCCCAGCTGATGCTCACCGCCGTCGGGGTCGGGTTCGCGTGCACCGCCGTGGTGACCGCGTCCACGAAGCCGCGGTCGCTGTTCGGCGCGAAGTAGACCACCTGGCTGGCGCCCGGTGCCGCCGCGCCGGCGACCTCGATGTCCAGCAGGACCTCCCCGTCGGCGCCGGTCGGGTCCTGCCCGGCCGCGTTCGAAGCGCCGTCGACCCCGACCGCGGCCACCGACGGAGTGGTGATCCCCAGGCCGGAGAAGTAGGCATCCAGGTCCTGGGTGCCGAAGCCACCGCCCAGCTCGATGATGGCCATGGTCTGCCCGGTGCCGTCGGTGCCCGCCGGGAAGTTGTAGGCCTGCGCCACCTGCATGGGCGTGTACGAGATCGGGGCCGACGCCCCGGCCGCCTGGGCCTGACTGCCGGGCGCCCGCCTGATCTGCGGCGCGGCCTGCGGCCGGTCGTCCAGGCCGAGCACGGCGAGCACCACGCCGTCCAGCTCGGCGGGCACGTGCAGGCCACCGACCCGGTAGCGGTGCTGCGCGGTGCCCCCCTTCGCCGCCACGTGCGGCGCGCTGACCAGGCGCAGTGACGCGCCGAAGGCCTGCGAGAAGGCAGCGATGGAGCCGGCGACGTTTACCCGGCGGGCTCCGGGATCGGCGCCGGTCACCTCGATGCCGAACCGGCCAAGCACGTTGCGGATCAGCTCCAGGTCCGCTGGGTCCGTGCCGTGCCTCGCAGCGAGCTCGTCGCGGCCGAGCGTCTGCGGGCCGGTGACGACTTCGGGCGGCAGTTCTTCGCGGCGGCGGGTGATCAGCGTCACCTCGATCCGCGCGGAGGTGTCCAGGTCGCCGGCAGGCTGGGCGCCGTCAACGGGCCTCCGCTCGCTGCCGGGCAAAGGCACGAAGGAATTCTCGGGCATGATGTGCTCCCCTGACTCACCGGCAGCCTTCGGGCGCCGGCCGGTCCCCGTTAGTGCCGCAATTATGGCTTCTTTTGCCTGGCGGTGAAGGGAATATTGCGGTCTCGGTGGCTGGCGATCCGCGCAGCCTTTTCTGATGACCTTTCGGCTCCAGCGCTGGAGCGGGTGATGACCGTCTTCGCCGAGCGGCTGCGCGTGTTACCAGACGTCCCCGTCTCGCCAGTCGCAGGTCAGCTCGCCGGACAGGTCCAGCGGGACCGCGAGCGGGAACACGTAGAGGCAGCCGTCGTCTTCGGTGGTCGGCCGGATGCCGTCCGGCGTGAGCACCGAGGACGGCCCCTGCCACAGCTTCCAGCCGCGCCCCGCGTAGAAGCCCGCGCCCTCGTCGGTGGACCCGAGCGCGCCCAGGTCGTAAGCACCGCGCAGCACCCGTTCCAGCGCGCCCATCAGGGCCGCGCCGTGCCCCTGCCCCCGGCGGCCGGCGCGCACCGCGACCGCCTCGACGTAGCCGGCCCGCAGCGCCCGCCCCCGGTACAGCAGGCGGCGCTGGATCACTGACCCGTGCCCGATCAGCACGGGCCCGTCCCAGACCAGCGCGTGCACCCCGCCCAGGGCGTGTTCCCAGTCGGCCTCGGTCAGCTCATCGTTGAAGACCTCGTCCAGCAGGGCACGGGCCGCCCGGAGCGTGCCGGGGTCCAGGTCGGCGGTATGCGCCGTGCGCAGCTCGGCCACGATGCCATCCTCGCCGGGACCGGCCCGCGGGTCGATCGCATTTCCCGCGGCTAGTTCCACCGCTCGAAGGGCTCGTCGATGTGCTCCCCGGCCAGGAAGGCCGGTAGCAGTTCCGGCAGGCGGCCGGGGTAGAAGCGGTGCCCGCTCCCGGTGATCTCGGGTGGCTGCCACCAGCGGAACGTCACGTAGTCCTCCACCTCCTGCGGCGTCCGGCCGCCGTCGATGATCGCCGGCCGGTCCGCTGCCACCCGGGCGCGCACCACGACCTCGTGCTGGAGCCGCCGGACGCCCCGCGACAGCCAGGTGGTGTCCCGCCGCCACGTCGGCGGGCCGACCTGGGCCGGGTCGAGGACCAGGCCGGTCTCTTCGCGGATCTCCCGTACCGCGGCCTCCAGGTACGACTCACCGGGGTCGATCCCCCCGCCGGGCAGTTCCCACCAGCCGTCCGGTGTCTGGTCCGGGGTCAGCACGTGGAACAGCAGGATCCGCCCGCCGCCGTCGGTGAGTACCACGCGCACCGCGTCCCGTTCCAGGTCGTAGCGCAGTTCGTCCACCCGCCCCAGCCTAGGGCGGCCTAGACGGCAGTCAGCAGCAGCCGGCTGGCCAGCGCGGTGGCCGAGGCCAGGCCGTCGAGGAACAGCCCGCGGGCCAGCGCGTCGTTACGCAGTTCCCACAGCAGGGCCGCGTTCTGCCAGGCCACGTCCCGGGCCGAGTTGATGCTCCAGCACGCGACCAGATTCTCTACGGCCCGCAGATGAGCGTCGACGGCAAGTTCCGGTGCCGACTCGAAGGACCTCCTGATGCCCTGCTCCGCCGCGTCGAGCAGGGCGTCCACCTTCTGGAAGTCGGCGAAATGGGACCCGTCGGCCGGTGCGGTGCCCAGCTCGGTGCAGGTGGTGACCACCGCCACCGGCAGGTCATGGTTGATGTGGGCGTTCATGCCGGCCAGGGCGAACTGGATCGGCTCGATCCCGGCGGTGCCGCGCAGTTCCGCCAGCGGCCGCCAGGCCAGCGGCACGGCCGCCGGGGTGCCCGCCGCCTGTGCCGCGGTGAAGTACAGGTTGGCGAAGTTCACGTCAAGGCTGGTCATGAAGGCCGGGTCGGCGAAGAATCCCTGGCCCAGGTCCGTGCCCACCGTCTGGGTCACCTGCAGGTACATCCGGTTGAAGCAGGCCAGCCCGTCCGCGGCGGGCAGCGCGGCACCGATCGCCTCCATGTGCGCTATCGCGCCGGTGACCGAGGTGATTGGTCCCTGGGGAATCGGCGGGCCTGCGGGCATGGGCGCCACTATACGGTCGGCCGTGCCAGCCGCGGGGTCTCTGGCCGGGCCCCGGCAGCCGACGTCAGCCCGTGGCGGCGGCCAGGCCGGGGAGCAGCAGGGATTACCTCGTTCGCAGGGCGGCCCCCGCCAGGCCTCCCGGCCGGGCGCCCCGGGCGGTTGGCACCCGGCCGGCGGCAGGGAGGCCCCGGGCTATCCCCCGGGGCGGAAGATCATGCAGCTGCTGGCCGCCTGCGCGTACAGCTTCCCGGCGGAATCGGTGAGCCGGGCAGTGGCCAGGGCGGTGCGGGAACCCAGGTGCTCCACCGTTCCCGCGCACAGCATCCGCCCGGTGCGGAAGGTGATCTGCCTGATGAACCTGACCGAGAGGTCCAGCGAGGTGTAGTGGGCACCGGCCGGGAGCATGCTGTGCACCGCGCAGCCACACGCCGAGTCGCAAAGGGTCGCGTACACGCCGCCGTGCACCGACCCGATCGGGTTGTAGTGGTACTCGGCGGGGGTGATTTCGAAGACAACCGTTCCCGGCTCCACGGACAACCAGCCGAACCCGAGGGTCGCGGCGATCGGCGGCGGGGGGAGCCGTCCGGCGATCAGCTCCCGGAAGAACGAGATCCCGTCCAGTTCGCGGGCCGCGGCCGCGGAGCGCGCCGGGTCCGCCCATTCGTACGTGCGCCGCCTGCCGCGCGCCGCGCCGCCTCCGGTCCCATCGGCCGTCATGCCTTTCCCGCCGATCCGGCCGCCACGGGTTGCCCCGCGGGTTCCGGCGGCACCTGCTCGGGGCCCGGCAGCCGCATGGCCGAGCCGGGCCATGACGGCACCTCGGACTGCAGCGGGGCGCAGATGGTGATGTAGGCACCGGAACGGTCCGCGCGCGCCACCGGCCAGTGATCCGCGATCATGGTGAGCACCTGCCGGTTCTCGGCGAGCACCTCCATGACCATGGCGGTGACGCCACGGAGCTCGGCCCGGGCGACCAGCTGCCGCATCAGCGCCGACCCCACGCCGAGGCCCCGGTGCGCATCCGCCACGACCACGCCGATCTCGGTCAGCCGGTCGCCGCCCGGCCCGGTCCGGTCGCTAGCCATGGCATGGCCGATGATCACGTCGTCCGCGCTGGCCACCAGCACGTCCGCACGGGCGGTCCCGCCCGTCAGGATGCGCAGCATGGCCTCGCCGGTCGGCGGGGCACCGGTGAAGAACCTCAGGTAGCGAGCCCGTGGCGACAGCTCAATGAGGAACTCCCTGAGCGCCCCGCGATCGGAGTTGCACGGCCGTCGTATCGCATAATTCCCGGCACGCTGCGCGCCGCTTTCGGCCCGCTGTGCGCCGTTTCCGGGGCGCTGTGCAGCTACCTGAGTTCGCCTCACGAACCCAGCCTCTACCTAGGTTGCTGAGTCTGTCAACTAGATTTAGCATGCAGGCATGGCGCGCCCCTGGATCCTCGAGTACGACACGGCCAACTGCACGATCGGTGCGGCCGTGAGCCACATCGGCGAGAAGTGGACCTTCCTGGTCCTGCGGGAGGCGTTCAACGGGGTCCGCCGGTTCGAGGACATGCGGCGCCGCACCGGGGCGCCGCGGCAGGTGCTGAGTGAGCGGCTGTCCCGCCTGGTGGCCGACGGCCTGCTGCGCCGGGTGCCCTACCAGGAGCACGGCCAGCGCGCCCGGCACGAGTACCGGCTGACCCAGAAGGGGCTGGACCTGTACCCGGTGCTCGTCGCGCTGATGGAGTGGGGGGACAAGCACGCGGCCGGGCCGGCCGGCCCTCAGGTGCAGCTCACCCACCGTGACTGCGGAGCCGGCGTCCACCTTCAACTCGCCTGCACGGACGGGCATGTGCTGGCATCGCCGCGGGAGGTCACCCCGCTGCCCGGGCCAGGCGCCCGCAAGATCGCCTGACGGCGGGATCCCTGCGGTCCTGGGCGCGGCTTCGGGCGCGGCCGCCCGGTTCATCGGGCGGGCGATGAGCCGCCGGATGCAGGATCGGCTTAACCAGCAGGTGGTGCCCGCCATGGCCGCCAAGCAGGAAGAGATGCTGCGCACGCAGATCGCGATAGCCGAGCGGCATCCCGACCTGTGTGCTTGCCTGAACGATCAGGTGGTCTTCCTGACCGGCGGCAGCCGCGCGCTACCGCTGCCGAACCTGACCACGGTCACCGTGGAGCAGGCCGATGCGCTGGTGGCCCGGCTGCGAGACGGCTGATCCAGCCAAACACACGCCTGGCGGTCACCCTTGGCTGGGCCGGTCCCCGTTGAGCCCGCTGGGCCGGTCCCCGTTGAGTCCGCTGGGCCGGTCCCCGTTGAGTCCGCTGGGGCGGTCCCCGTTGAGTCCGCTGGGGCGGTCCCCGTTGAGTCCGCCGGGCTGGCTGCCGTTGAGGCTGTCCTGGAAGGCGAGCGCGAAGTACACGGCCTTGCCCGTGGGGGTCCGGTAATACCCCCAGCTGCTCGACAGGCCGGCGACGAGCATCAGGCCCCGGCCGGTTTCCGCATCGGGTGGCCCGTCCAGCGGCACCGGCAGCTCACCCGACGTGTCGTGCACGTCCACGTGCAACTGACCGTAGCCGCAGGTGATGACGAGCGTGATGGTGTCACCGGTCTCATGCCGCATGGCATTGGTCACCAGTTCGCTGGTAAGCAACGCGGCGACGGAGGTGTCGACCGGGACCTCCCAGGCCTGAAGGGTTGCCCGGACCTGGCCGCGGGCCTTGCCCGGTGCCATCGGTCCTGCGGGGAGGGAGACGCACCGCTTCTGCAGCATGGCTTGGCGCAGCGGCTTCTGTAGCGGGATCGGTCGGGTCGGCTTGTGCAGCGCGGTGGGGCGAGTCGGCGCCATGGTGTCCATCTGCCTCCTTACCAGCCGGGCTCGGGCCGGTCCGGGAGAGCGTCTTGCCACCCTGCCCGGCCAGCCCCGGGAGATCACGACCTGCTGACACTTGACCTCGTAGTTGCAACACAGATGCTTATGCAAGTTGCAACGAGAGACATCGGTCAGGTGACGGATATTTGAGGTATGTCCGGTGTGGCCCGGTTGGGCCCGGGCAACCGGCACCCCGCCGGCAGCTAGCTGGCCCTGAAACCGAACCGCAACTTTGTGGGAACAAGCAGTATGTTCGTAGGTATTGACACCGGCGCCGATGCGATCGCGGCCCTGGACGCGGCGACCCGGGCGGGCGCGGCCATCCCCGCGCTATCGCCGGGCCCCGGGGCATGAGCGGGCCGCCGCTGCTGCGGGTGGGCGTTGTCGGCTACGGGGTGATGGGCAAGGCGCACTGCTATGCCTACCGCGTTGCGCCGATGCTGCGCAGGCTGCCGGTGACGCCCGCGGTCGCCGTGATCTCCGGGCGCACCGCGCCGGCGGTGGCGGCCGCCGCGGCTGCCTACGGGGTGGCCGAGTACACCACCGACTGGCGCGCGCTCGTCGGCCGCGACGACATCGAGGTCGTGGACATCTGCACGCCGCCCGGCACGCACGCGGAGATCGCGGCGGCGGCCGCCGCGGCCGGCAAGGCCGTGCTCTGCGAGAAGCCGCTGGCCGTGTCGTACCAGGACGCGGCGGCGGCCCTGGCCGCCGTCACCGCGGCCGGGGTGCACAACGCGGTGAGCTTCAACTACCGGAGGCTGCCCGCGGTATCCCTGATGCGGCGCATGATCTGGGCCGGGGCGATCGGCGAGGTCCGGCTGTGGCGCGCCACCTGGCTCTCGGACGAGTTCACCGACCCGGCGACGTCGTTCGACTGGCGGTTCGACCGGGCGATGGGCGGGACGACCATCGCCGACCTGGGCAGCCACCTCATCGACCTGGCGCGCTGGCAGGTGGGCGGGATCCGCGCCGTCTGCGCCCAGGCGGAGACCTTTATCCGGAGCCGGCCGGGCGCCGACGGCGGCGCCAGGGACGTGACCGTGGACGACGCCGCCGGCGCGCTGCTGCGGTTCGACTGCGGCGCCATCGGCACGATGGAGGTGGCCCGCGCCGCGATGCGCCGCCCGTGCGACTTCACCATCGAGGCCAACGGCAGTCACGGCACGCTGGTCTTCGACTACGCGCGCCTGAACGAGCTGCGGTACGGCCGCGCCGACGATGACGAGGGCCTGTACGGCATGCGCCGGATCCGGGCGGAGCATCCCAGCCACCCGTACGCCGCCGACTGGTGGCCGCTCGGGCAGGGTGTCGGCTACGGCTCCAGCTTCGTCAACCAGGTCGCCGACCTGCTGGAGGGCTGGCCCGGCGCGCCGTGGGAGCCCGGCTTCGGCGACGGTGCCGCGGCCCAGGCGGTCTGCGCGGCCATGGAGACCTCGGCGGCCGAGGGCCGCTGGGTCACGATCGGCGAGATCACCGGGACGCCGGAGCCGCCACCGGCCTGACCGGCGGGGCCTTGGTGCTCACCGGCCTTGCGCGGCCATAGGGCGCAAGGACACGGACTTGATCACGCTCGGCATGGTTGTCACCTCACTCTGCTCACAGTTCCACGATGAGGGTGACCGGCCCGTCGTTGATCAGGCTGACCTGCATCTCGGCGCCGAAGACGCCGGTTTCGACCCGGGCACCCAGCGCTCGCAGCGCGGTGACCAGGGCCGTCACGAGAGGTTCGGCGACCGGGCCGGGTGCCGCGCCCTGCCAGCTCGGACGGCGCCCCTTACGGGTGTCGGCGTAGAGCGTGAACTGGCTGATGACCAGCAGCGGCGCGCCCGTGTCGGAGCAGGACAGCTCACCTTTCAGAATCCGAAGCCCCCAGAGCTTGGCGGCCATCCTTGCCGCCGTCTGTGGCGTGTCCTCGGGGGCGGCGCCGGCGAGGACCAGCAGGCCCGGCTCATCGATCGCGCCCACGACCCGCTGGCCCACGGTCACACTCGCCTGGCTCACCCGCTGCACCACCGCTCGCACCGGAGCAGGTTACTGTCTTTGACCAGCCAGGGCGGGCGGTTCCTGCCCGGGGGCAAAGCCGCAATGACCCGGTGCTCACCGGCGGTCAGAACATTGACGGACACCACGGCGCGGGGTCGGCGTACAGGGCGGCGGACAGCCGGGACAGCGCACCGCGCTTCTGCTCGCTGACCAGGCCGGCCCC
>Ga0318494_10000673_pt1 | contig 12363 bp, 8 predicted proteins | sample GRESIP108b1f24_FD_203293 | JGI IMG/M metagenome (GOLD analysis project Ga0318494, IMG submission 203293) | Tropical soil microbial communities from Luquillo Experimental Forest, Puerto Rico - GRE.SIPMG.108b1f24 | ecosystem: Environmental > Terrestrial > Soil > Tropical forest > Bulk soil... | reverse complement strand
GGTCCGTTCCGTGGCCTCGTCCGGCCAGCCCGGCCCGGACCAGGCGCTGAGCATCCGCCCGACGCGCCGCGCGCCGTCGCGCAGTAGCTGGCGCTCGGGGAGCAGCGGAAGCTGGAACCCCAGCGCGTACCCGCTGCGCCTGCCCTGGCCGAACGGGTCGGACAGCACCGCCGCGCGCAGCCGCAGCGGATGCGGCACAGAAACCACGGCCAGCCGCCGGACCACCTTGGGGTAGTAGGCGGCCACGCTCCAGGCGATCAGCCCGCCCCAGTCGTGGCCGACCAGGACGGCGTTCGCCTCGCCCAGCGACCGGATCAGCCCGGCGGCGTCGGAGGCGGCGGTGACCAGGTCGTAGCCGCGCGGCGGCTTGTCGCTGCCGCCGTACCCGCGCAGGTCCACGGCGACCGCGCGGAACCCCGCCGCCTGCAGCGACGACAGCTGCTCGCGCCAGGTCCACCAGAACTCGGGAAAGCCGTGCAGCAGCAGCACCAGCGGCCCGTCCCCGCTCTCGGCAACGTGGAACCGGGTGCCGTTGGCGCTGACCGACCGGTGCGCCCACGGACCTTCGATGAAGATCGGCTCGTCGCCGAGAGCGGTCACCTGCTGATCCCGGTGGTCATCGGGGCGGTCACGACGCCCTGGGTGCCGGCTGCACCACATCATCGGCCGCGCGCTGCAGCATCGAAAGGTCGTCCTGCACGGTGCGCACGGTCTTGCGCAGGCCGCTCATCCGGCGGACCAGGAGCACCCCGATCAGGATGGCCAGCCCGCCCAGCAGGACCAAGGTGGCGGCCACGATCAGGAACGCGAGCCAAGCCGGAATGCCAAAGGCGGCGATCAGTCCGTAGCCGTACGCCCAGCACAGCATCACCAGGGTCATGGCGCCCACGACGCCCGCGAACCCCACCAGCCCCCCGGCGGTGGCGATCCTGCGCAGGTCGGACTTGATCTCCAGCCGGGCCAGGTCGAGCTCGTACTTGATCAGCTGCGAGACGTCACCGACAGCCTGGGATACCAGGTCGCCCAGAGACTGCTCGGGGGCGCCATCTGCCGCTTGCGTGATTGCAGGTTCGGCCATCGGGGTGCTCTCCACTTCTTGCGCTGTCGGCACAAGTCTCGCTCATCTCCTACCGCGGCGTTCGCGCCGCGTCCACTCTGGCGCGCCGCAGCCCAGCACGGCACCCGATTTAGCAGGGAAATAGCTGAGCAGGCCCGGCAGACGCGAACGGCGCCCCAGTGCGGGGCGCCGCCGCCTGCCACGTCAAGACCGAGTTACCAAGCGTGCACCTTCTCCGCCGGGACAGGTCGTCTGGCGACCCTGGCCCGGCACGCCTCCCGCGGCTGGTCGCGCGTGGGTACACCGGGTTGTCGTGGTTTCCTCGTTTTCTTTCTACGACGGATCGGCGGGCTTGTGAACCCCGCCCGGGGCGTAACCGATTCGTTATGTCGATAGTTTTGCGTGTTCACATGCCTTGAGTCGGCGCGGACCGCGAGCTGAAGGTGAGCGCGGACCGGGTGCCGAACGCCAGCACGGGCCACTGCCGCTCGCGGGCGATCCGCCGCAGCGCCCGGTCGGGGTTGACCGCCCGGGGGTGGCCCACGGCCTCGAGCATCGGCAGGTCGGTGACCGAGTCGCTGTACGCGTAGCAGTCCGGGAGCCGGTAGCCGCGGCGGGACGCCAGCTCCCGGACCCGGCTCGCCTTGGCCTCGCCGTAGGCCCAGAACACCATCTCGCCCGTGTAGCGGCCGTCGGCGACCTCCATCTGGCTCGCTATCACCTCGGACGCGCCGAGCAGGGCCCCGATCGGCCCCACCATCTCCAGGCCCGACGTGCTCACGATGATGACGTCCTGCCCCGCGCGGCCGTGCGCGGAGATCAGCCGCCGGGCGTCGGTGTACACCAGCGGCAGGATGGTCTCATTCAGGTGCCTGCCCACGATCTCGCTGACCCGCTCGGCCGACCATCCCCGGCACAGCTCGCCCACCTGGGCACGGACGCGCTCCATCCGCTGGTGGTCGGCGCCGCCGAGCCTGAAGACCAGCTGCGCGAACGCGGTCTTGAGCGCGTCCCCCCGGGTAATCAGGCCATACCGGTAGAACGACGGGCCGAACGCCAGTGTGCTCGACCGGGATATGATCGTCTTGTCTAAGTCAAAGAAAGCGGCCGCAATTGTGCCATCGCTCTCGACGGAACTGCCCACGGTCCGGCAGCATAGAGTAAGGCAGCGAGTTCTAAGTTGCCTCTGGATGACCGGCTGGTAACTTTGGCCCACTGCACGTAGGCTTTCATGGGTGACGGCACCGGCTCTGCCCCCCCGGGGCCGGACCGCACGGCGACCCCCGCTCTCCCCCCCGGCGGGGGTCGCCTCTTTTCTGCCCCTGACCTGCAATCGCTTGCATCCCGGCCTGGTTTAACCCAGCAGGCGTTCCAGCAGCCGGACCGCACCCGGCTTGGACAGCGGCTCGTTGCCGTTCCCGCACTTGGGCGACTGGATGCAGGACGGGCACCCGGCGGCGCACTCGCACGACGCGATGGCCTGGGCCGTGGCGCCCAGCCAGTCCCGGGCCGCGCGGAAGCCGCGCTCGGCGAACCCGGCCCCCCCGTCGTGCCCGTCATAGACGAACACGGTCAGCCGCCCGGTCGCCGGGTGGAGGTCGGCCGAGACGCCGCCGACGTCCCACCGGTCACAGGCGGCGACCAGCGGCAGCAGCCCGATGGAGGCGTGCTCCGCGGCGTGCGCTGCGCCGGGCAGGTCCACGCCCGCGCCGGCCAGCTCGTCCCGCTGGCCGGGTGAGATCGTCCACCACACGGCCCGGGTGCGCAGCGTGCGCGGCGGCAGGTCCAGCGGCACCACCCCGGCCGGCTGCCCGGTGTCCAGGCGCCGGCGGGCAAACGAGATCACCTGCCGCGTCACCAGGACGTCGCCGAAGCTCACCTCGGCCGCGCCCCAGGCCGCCCGCCGGGCCGTGGCGGCCACCTCGATGGCGGTGAGCTCCCGCGCCGACGTGGTGTAGCCGGGATCGCAGGCCTCCACGAGCGCCACGCAGTCGTCCAGGTCCAGCCGGGTCACCAGGTACATCTCGCCCTGGTGCGGGTAGACGGCGCCGGTATGCGCCAGCACGTGCGCGGACGGCTCGTCGACCGTGCCCACCAGCCGGCCGGTGGTGGCCTCGACGATGCGCACCGCCGGGCCCCCGGTGCCCCGCAGGCCGGTCATCGCGGCCCGGCCGCTGCGGGTCCAGCACCACCGGGTCCCGGCCCCGGTCTTCCGCGGCCGCAGCATCCCGCGGTGGCTCAGGTCCTCCGCGACCCCGGCCGCCTCCGGCCCGAACAGCGCGATGTCCGCCTCGGTCAGCGGCAGTTCCGCGGCGGCCGCGCACAGGTGGGGCGCCAGCACGTACGGGTTACCCGGGTCCAGGACCGTCGCCTCGACCGGGCGGTTCAGCAGCGCCTCGGGATGGTGCACCAGGTAGGTGTCCAGCGGGTCGTCCCGGGCGATCAGGACCGCGACCGCGCCGCGGCCGTCCCGCCCGGCGCGCCCGGCCTGCTGCCACAGGGCGGCCCGGGTACCCGGCCAGCCGGCGACCAGCACGGCGTCGAGCCCGGCGATGTTGACCCCCAGCTCGAGGGCGGTGGTCGCCGCCAGGCCGGTGATCTGGCCGGCCAGCAGCCCCTCCTCCAGGGCCCGCCGCTCCTCGGGCAGGTAGCCGGCGCGGTACGCCGCCACCTGCGGCGCCAGGTCGGCCGCGCCGGCCTCGGCCAGGCTCCGGCGGGCGCCCAGCGCGACCGCCTCGGCGCCGCGCCGGGACCGGACGAACGTCAGCGCGTGGGTGCCCTCGATCACCAGGTCGGCGAGCAAACCCGCGGCCTCGGCGGTGGCGGTGCGGCGCACCGGCGCGCCCGCCTCGCCGCGCAACGCGGTGAGCGGGGGCTCCCACAGCCCGAAGGTGACCGGCCCGCGCGGGGCGCCGTCCGCGGTGACCGCTACCGCATCCAGCCCGGTGAGCAGCCGGGCGCAGGTCTCCGGCTCGCTGATCGTGGCCGAGCACAGGATGAAGACCGGGTCGCGGCCGGGCGCCCGGGCTGAGGTGTGATGCGCACTGACCCGGCGGAGCCGGCGCAGGACCTGGGCCACGTGCGACCCGAACACGCCGCGGTAGGCGTGGCACTCGTCCACGATCACGCAGGACAGGCGCCGGAAGAAGCCGTCCCAGCGGGCGTGCCGCGGCAGCAGCGAGTGGTGCAGCATGTCCGGGGTGGTGAGCAGGTAGCTCGCGTGCGCCCGGGCCCAGGCCCGCTCGCTGTACGGCGTGTCACCGTCGACCACGGCCGCGCGGACGCCCGGCACGCCGAGCGAGGACAGCATGCGCAGCTGGTCGGCGGCCAGCGCCCGGGTCGGCGACAGGTACAGCACGGTGCCGCCGTCCAGCACGCGGGTCAGCGCCGGCAGCAGATAGCCGAGCGACTTGCCCGAGGCCGGCCCGGTCGAGATGATTACGTTCCGGCCCGCCGCCGCGTGGCTGGCCGCGGCGGCCTGGTGCGCCCAGGGCCCGGGCACTCCCGCCGCCTCGAACGCCTTGGTCACCTCGGGAGGGGCCCAGCCCGGCCAGCCGACGCGCTGCCCCTGGGCGGCGGGCAGGTGTTCCAGGTGGGTCAGCTTGCCCGACCGCGCGCCCTCGGTCAGGATCCGGGCCGCGCCTGGGGGGATCGGGAGCTCAGCTCCGGCGAGCAGCGGCACCGCAGGCATAGGGTTCCAGTCTGTCATCCCAGGCCTGGTGCCTCGAATTGCAATCTGGTATAGACATGACTTCAGAGCGTGATTGGACGCGCGCGGGTAACATGGCCAGCCGCGGGGGCGCACGTTCCAGCCCCCCGGGTTGCACGCTCAGACCCTGACCGCATGGCGCTGGAGGATTTTGTGGATCTGAAGTTGGATCACCACACCAAGGATGGAATCGAGATCGTCGACGTGGAAGGCGAGATCGACGTCTACACCGCGCCGCGCTTGCGTGAGCTTCTGATCGAGCTGGTGAACACCGGCTTCTACCAGCTCGTCGTCAATATGGAGAAGGTCGAGTTCCTCGACTCCACCGGGCTCGGCGTGCTGGTCGGCGGCCTGAAGCGGGTCCGGGCGCATGACGGCTCTCTGGACCTGGTCTGCACGCAGGAGCGGATTCTCAAGATTTTCCGGATCACCGGCCTGACCAAGGTCTTCGGGATCCATGACACCGTGGACGAGGCCATCAGGGCCAGGAAGTCCGAGAAGTAGTGCGGCTGACACGCCGAGATGCCCACAGTTGAAGTCAGCTTCACCGCGCTGCCCGCCCACGTGCGGACCGCGCGGCTGGTCGCCACGGCCGTGGCCCGGCGCAGCGGTGTCGACGAGGCGCTGCTCGACGAGGTGCGGCTGGCCGTCGGCGAGGCGTGCTCGAGAGCGGTGGAGGCACACCGGCTGCACTGCCCGGCCGAGCCGGTCAGGATCGCCCTGACCGACGTGGCGGGGCGCTTCGAGGTCGAGGTCACCGACACCGGCCGGCCCCAGGGTTTCGGCCTGGCCGTCATCGCCGAGCTCGCCGACGACGTCCAGATCCGCGAGACCTCCGCGGGGACCAGCATCCGGATGAGCTGGCCGTCGGTCGGGCTCGTGACCTGACCGGTCGGTATGTCGCATGGCGACCTGTCATGGCAGTATCACTACCGGGGGCGCATTACCATTCAGCGACGCGGATGCGTAGACTCCCCGGCACTGCCATCGTGGCACTCCTCGACGAAGTTCGACATGCCCGAGCCCGGGGGCCGTGACACTGCGGGTGTTGCTGCAGCGGGCAACAGCATCGAGCGAAGCTCGTGTGCCCTGTCAAGGAGGACAGATGTCTAGGGTCATCCCCGCCCTGGCGAGCGGGCCGGTCGACGTGACCGGTTCCAATCTCACCTGGGTGATCGTCGTGGCCGTGGTCGCCCTGTGCGCCCTCGGCGTGGCCGCCGTGCTGGTGCGCGAGGTGCTCGCGGCGAGCAAGGGCACAGCGAAGATGCAGGAGATCTCGCAGGCGGTCCAGGAAGGCGCGGCCGCGTACCTGCGGCGCCAGTTCCGCACGCTGGCCGTGTTCGTCGTGCTGATCTTCTTCGTGCTGCTGCTGCTGCCCGCGGACGGTACCGGGGTGCGCTGGGGCCGGTCACTGTTCTTCCTGGTGGGCGCGCTGTTCTCGGCGCTGACCGGGTTCACCGGCATGTCGCTGACCGTGCGCGGCAACGTGCGTGTCGCCGCGGCGGCCAAGGAGTCCGGCGAGCAGTCGGCCATGCGGATCGCGTTCCGGACCGGTGGCGTCGCGGGCATGTTCACGGTCGGGCTGGGGTTGTTCGGCGCGGCGATCGTGGTGCTCATCTACAAGGGCGACGCGCCAAACGTGCTCGAGGGGTTCGGCTTCGGCGCGGCGCTGCTCGCCATGTTCATGCGCGTCGGCGGCGGCATCTACACCAAGGCGGCCGACGTCGGCGCGGACCTGGTCGGCAAGGTGGAGAAGGGCATTCCCGAAGACGACCCGCGGAACGCGGCGACGATCGCCGACAACGTGGGCGACAACGTGGGCGACTGCGCGGGCATGGCGGCCGACCTGTTCGAGTCGTACGCGGTGACACTGGTGGCTGCGCTGATCCTGGGCAAGGTGGCCTTCGGCAACGCCGGGCTGGTCTTCCCGCTGATCATCCCGATGATCGGCGTGATCACCGCGATCATCGGCATCTTCGCGGTCGCGCCCAGGAAGGCCGACCGCAGCGGCATGACCGCGATCAACCGCGGGTTCTTCATCTCGGCGGTGGCCTCGCTGATCCTGGTGGTCGGGGCCGCGTTCTTGTACCTGCCCTCACACTTCAGCCAGCTCGCCGGCGTGACCGACCCGGCCATCCTCCGGCACGGCGGCAGCCCGCAGTGGCTGGCTATCGGCGCGGTGGTGATCGGCCTGGTGCTGGCCAGCGCGATCCAGCTGCTGACCGGGTACTTCACCGAGACCAACCGCAAGCCGGTCCGGGAGATCGGGCAGGCCTCGGAAACCGGGGCGGCCACCGTGATCCTGGCCGGCGTCTCGATCGGCATGGAGTCCGCCGTCTATTCGGCGCTGCTGATCGGGGGCGCGGTCTACTGCGCGTTCCTGCTCGGCACCGGCAACGCCACCATCGCGCTGTTCGCGGTCGCGCTGGCCGGCACCGGCCTGCTGACCACGGTCGGCGTGATCGTGTCCATGGACTCGTTCGGCCCGGTCACCGACAACGCGCAGGGCATCGCCGAGATGTCCGGCGAGTTCGAGGGCGAGCCTGCCGAGATCCTCACCCACCTGGACGCGATCGGCAACACCACCAAGGCCATTACCAAGGGCATCGCGATCGCGACCGCGGTGCTGGCCGCGACCGCGCTGTTCGGTGCCTTCCGTACCTCGGTCGTGAGCGCGCTCGGCAAGGCGGGCGGGACCTTCAGCCTGTCCATCGACCATCCGAACGACCTCGTCGGCCTGATCGTCGGCGCGGCGGTCGTGTTCCTGTTCGCCAGCCTGCTGATCAGCGCGGTGGGCCGCGCGGCCGGCCAGGTGGTCCTGGAGGTACGCAACCAGTTCCGGCTCCACCCGGGGATCATGGACTACACCGAGAAGCCCGAGTACGGCCGGGTGGTGGACATCTGCACGCGCGACTCGCTGCGTGAACTGGCCACCCCGGGCCTGCTGGCGGTGCTCGCCCCGCTCGCGGTCGGCTTCGCGTTCGGGTACGGGCCGCTCGGCTCGTACCTAGGCGGCGCGATCGCGGTCGGCGTGCTGATGGCGGTGTTCCTGGCCAACTCCGGAGGGGCCTGGGACAACGCCAAGAAGCTGGTCGAGGACGGCAACTACGGCGGCAAGGGCTCGGAGGCGCACGAGGCCACCGTGATCGGCGACACCGTGGGTGACCCGTTCAAGGACACCGCAGGCCCGGCCATCAACCCGCTGCTCAAGGTCATGAACCTGGTCTCACTGCTGGTCGCGACCAGCGTGGTGAAGTACAGCCACAACGACGGGCTGCGGGCCGGCGTGGCGATCGGTGCAGTGATCATCATCGTGGCGGCCGTGGTGATATCCAAGCGCCGCTCCACGATCATCACCGCGGGCACCCCCGAGGCGGCCATCGCCGCCGCCGCGGGCCCCGGCCCGAGTGTCGAGCCCGACGCCGACAGCCCCGCAGGCGGCACGGCCGCCGACGGAACCGCGGCGGGCGAGAACGGCAAGACCGCCGCGGGCAAGACCTCCACCTGACGCGGCCCGCCCCCACGGCGGGAACCGGCCTGGCCAGCGCTTTCTTACCTTCTGGCTAGCATCACCCGGCGAGTCCGGCGCTCCACTTCATGACGGAGTGCAACCTCCGCCAGGAATGCCTGCCAGCGGTAAGGAGCGCGGTCCCATGGAACTGGACCACCCGCTGCCGGTTCACCAGCCTGCAGCGGACATCTCCCTGGAGGGGTCGGAATGCCGGGTGGTCCCCGGCGAGACGGCCCGCTTCCCGTTCGTCCTGCGCACCTGGCCGGAAGGCCAGTCGATCCACGATCTCGACGTGGTCTGCGAAAATCCGCGCTTCAACCGGAGCTGGGCGCACATCGTGGGATCCAGCGACGGCGCGTTCGTCCGGCATTACACGCTGGAGATCCATCCGACGGACGTCCGCCGTCACCATTACGGGACGTATCCGCTGCTCCTGACCTGGGGAATTCCCGGAACGCTCGGGTACGCAGAAGGCCGGTGCGTACTGGTCATCAGGCCGTGCGTGCGCCTCACGGCGCGGCCCGCCCTGGCCATCCGGCCCGCCGGCCGGCTCTCACTGGCGCTGGAGAACTGCGGCGACACCGGCCTCGACGTCTCCGTCACGCTCAGCCACCATGGCTCGAGCTGGTCCAAGGGCTGGGAATTCGAGCTGGGGACCGAGGACGGGCCCTTCGAGTTCTCCGAGCAGTTTGACCTGCCGCCCGGCGCGCGGAAGGGCGAGTTCGAGCTCGGCGTCAGCGCGGAGGGAATCCCGATCGCCCAGACCACGGTGCGGCCCCCCCGGCGGCCGTTCATCGCGCGCAAGCACATCGTGACGGCGGCGGCCACGGTGGCCGCGGTGGGGCTGGCCTCGGCCGTGGCCGCGCTCACCGGCGGCCCGGGGCCGTCCCTCCGGTCGCAGGAGATCACCTTCACGACGGCGCCGCCGGCCCCCCCGGCCCCCGGGAGCACCTACGCGGTGGCGGCGACCGGCGGCGGGTCGGGCAACCCGGTGACGTTCAGCATCGATCCGCCGAGCGCGGCGGCGTGCTCGATATCCGGCGCGACGGTGACGTTCCGCCAGGCGGGCCCCTGCGTGATCGACGCCAACGAGGCCGGCAACGCGACCTACCAGGCGGCCCCGCAGGTCCAGCAGGCAGCCGTCGTGACCAGGAGCCGCTCGCACGGCGGCCGGGGAGGAAGCGGCGGGGGCCTGCTGGCGCAGGCCATCACGTTCACCTCGGTACCGCCGGCCAGCCCGCTGCCCGGGGACACCTACGTGGTGGCGGCGGCCGGCGGCGGGTCGGGCAACGCGGTCATGTTCAGCATCGATCCGCCGAGCGCGGCGGCGTGCTCGATATCCGGCGCGACGGTGACGTTCCGCCAGGCGGGCCCCTGCGTGATCGACGCCAACGAGGCCGGCAGCGGCACGTACCTGGCCGCCCCGCAGGTCTCGCAGACGGTGACCGTGGACAGCCTGATCACGCAGACGATCACCTTCGCGAGCCCGGGCCCGGGTGTCGCCGGCCAGAGCGCGACGCTGACGGCAAGCGGCGGCGGGTCCGGCCACCAGGTGGTGTTCATCGCGGACGCCAGCAGCGGCGCCGGGGTCTGCTCGGTGTCCGGGACCACCGTGAACTACCTGGCCGCCGGGACCTGCGTCATCGACGCCAACCAGGCCGGCGGCGGGAGGTACCTGGCCGCCCCGCAGGTCTCGCAAACGGTGACCGTTACCGGCCCGTCGCCGCCGCCTCCGCCGCCGCCTCCGCCGCCTCCGACCACGCCGCCCCCGACGACACCTCCCCCGACGACGCCCGTTGGGTGATCCGGGCCAGGCGGGTGCTGCTAGTCCGCCACGATCACCGGAGCGCCGGGATCCTCGGCGTCGGCGGCCTCGACGTCGTCGCGGGGGATCCCGAGCAGGTGCAGGATCGCGTCCAGGTGCGGGACGCTGAGCGAGGCGTCGGCCGCGTCCCGGACCGCGGGCTTGGCGTTGAAGGCGATGCCCAGCCCGGCGGCCGCGATCATGTCGAGATCGTTGGCCCCGTCGCCGACCGCCACCGTCTGGGTCAGCGGTACCCCGCAGGACGCCGCGAAGCCCCGCAGCGCCCGCGCCTTGCCCGCCCGATCGATGACCGCGCCGGTGAGCTGGCCGGTCAGCCGGCCGCCGTCGATCTCCAGGGTGTTGGCCGCCGCGTAGTCGAGCCCGAGGTCGGCGGCGAGCGGGTCGGTGAACTGCGTGAAGCCGCCGCTGACGATGCCGCACCTGTAGCCGAGCCGCCGCAGCGTGCGGATCAGGGTACGGGCGCCGGGAGTCAGCCGCAGCTCGGCCCGGACCTCGTCAATGACCGAGGCCTCCAGCCCCGCGAGCAGGGCCACGCGTTCCCTGAGGGCCGCGGCGAAGTCGAGCTCGCCGTGCATCGCGGCCGCCGTCACCTCAGCGACCTTGGCCGCGCACCCGGCCCGCGCCGCGAGCAGGTCGATGGCCTCGCCGCTGACCAGCGTGGAGTCCACGTCCATCACCACCAGGCGCATGGCCCGCCGGTGCAGCCCGGCGCGCTGCACGGCGACGTCCACGCCGCGCTCGACGGACTCGCGGGCCAGGTCGGCGCGCAGCACGGCCGGGTCGGCCCCGGAGATGTCGAACTCGATGCAGGTCACGGGCCGGTGCGCCAGCCGGGAGATCCGGTCGATGTTCGCGCCGCTGGCGGCGATCCGCCCGGCGATGCCCGCGATCGCGGCCGGGGCCAGCGGGCGGCCGAGCACGGTGACGTGCAGGCTGCCGCGCCGCAGCGCGGGCTCGGCAGACCCGGCCGTGATCTCGGCCTCCAGGCCCAGGTCGGCGGCCATCGCGGTCACCTGGCGGTGGATCGCGGTCAGGTCGGGGGCGCTGTCGCAGGACAGCAGCACGCCGAGCACCAGGCGCCCGCGGATCACGACCTGCTCGACGTCGAGCACGCTCAGCTCGTGCGCGGCCAGGGCGGAGAACAGCCGGGAGGTCACGCCGGGCCGGTCCCGGCCGGTCACGGTGATCAGCAGTGTCATCTGCGGGCTAGACATGGCGCACTAACGCTACCCGCGCCGGCCGCCCCCCGCGGCCCGCGGGTAGCCGGCCCGCGGACGGCCTGCTACGGCAGCAGCAGGTGCAGGTCGCCGAACTCGTGCCAGAGGTACCCGCGGTCGATCGCGGCCTCGTAGCACCGGCTGAGCAGGTCCAGGCCCGCGAAGGCGGCCAGCATCCGCAGGTGCGACGAGCGCGGCTCGTGCAAGCCGGTGATCAGGCCGTCCACGGCCAGCAGCGGGGTGTCCGGCGTGACGATGTGCTCGGTCCACCCGGCCGAGGCATGCACGCCCCGGGACGCCGGGGCCCGGTCGGCTGAGGGCCCGGTCGCCCGGGCCGCGGTTTCCAGCGCCCGCACCACGGTGGTGCCCACGGCGATGACCCGCCCGCCGTGCCGCCGGGTCAGGTTGACCAGCCGGGCAGTGGCCGGGGGGACGTCGTAGGGCTCAGGGTACGGGTCCTCGTCACCTTCCAGCGACGAGACCCCGGTATGCAGGGTGAGCGGCGCGAACGTGACGCCCCGCGCCACCAGCCTGGCCACCACCTCGGGGCTGAACGGGCGGCTCGCGCTCGGCATCTCCGCGCTGCCCGGCCTGGTGCCGAACACCGTCTGGTACCACTCGATCGGCCAGGGCCGCCGCACGTACGAGTACCTGATCGGCTCGCCGTGCCGGAGCAGGTAGGGCACCACCGCGGTGGACAGCCTGGCCCGCCAGAGCCGGGCGGTGAACCTCGCGTCCAGGGCCAGGACCGCCCCGCCGGGCAGTTCCAGCCGCTGCCCGGCCGACCCGCCGCGATACGGGACCGTCGCCGCGCCGTCGGCCGCGCGCAGCTCGACCAGCCAGTCCCCGTCGGGCAGCGCGGTGGAGAAGTGAGCCCTGAGCCCGCCGGGCCGAGGCACCGCCGCGGGCAGCGTGGCCGAGGTGTTGACCACGAGCAGGTCGCCGGGCAGCAGCAGCGAGGGCAGGCTGGTGAACGCGTGATGGCTGATCTCGCCAGCGCCCCCGCGGCTGGCCATCAGCGCGACGCCGTCCCGGGGCAGGCCC
>Ga0318494_10000667_pt1 | contig 12394 bp, 11 predicted proteins | sample GRESIP108b1f24_FD_203293 | JGI IMG/M metagenome (GOLD analysis project Ga0318494, IMG submission 203293) | Tropical soil microbial communities from Luquillo Experimental Forest, Puerto Rico - GRE.SIPMG.108b1f24 | ecosystem: Environmental > Terrestrial > Soil > Tropical forest > Bulk soil... | reverse complement strand
GTCCCGGACCCGCCGAGCTGATCTGGGAGCCCATCGCCGGCTGACGCGCTGGCCAGGTCCTCCTGCCCGGCGAAATGGGCGGCAGCCATTCGCCTGCGCCGGGCAACCCGGCCGCCGGTGCTGCCCAGGCGTAGCGGCGGAAGGGCATGCACTCTGAGATCTGATGATGCATGACCATCCAGCCTGTCGCGGCGCCTGGGAAGCTGTGCCTGTTTAGCAGCCGTCGACTGTATCTAAAACATCTGGATCGGCCTCCGTATAGCCGGGGAGACCTCTTCGCAACGTCAGGGTCATGGGGGTGCGTCGTGGCACGTGGCGGGGTTCGGGTGGTTGATGCGGTACGGGCCGCGCCAGGGCGGGCGGGACGTCGAAGCGACCTCTATCCAGTCTGCCCGGCCCGTAAATTGCTAGTAGGAAGATACGCCCGATGCGGTACTCAAACGCCAAGATGACCGGATCAGTTTCTCAAGCGGCTTCAGGCGCTGCCGTCGTCGACAGCAGGCCCGCGCTAGGCGGGGCCGTGTCCGACATCATTCTAGCCGTAACCGAGCGCCAGATTGCTCCTGGCGAGACGGCATGCTTTCCGTTTGTCGCGCGTACGGCGTACGGGATCCCATCCATTCATGAATTCAATGTCATCTCGGATAACCCGAATTTCAACCCGGATTGGGTCCGCCTTCGCCAGTCAGCTGGTGACAGCTACGGCCCGCACTACATCCTCGAGATCAACCCCGGTGATATCGGGCGCTCTCAGTATGGCGCTTATCCGCTCCGTCTATCGTGGCGAGCAGCCGGGACGTACCGCCAGGCCGGAGGCCGATGCACGCTCATCATAAGGCCATGCGTCCGTGCCGTCACGGAACCTGCCGTGACAATCTGGCCGACCGGTCAGGTCTGCGTGTTGCTGGAGAATCGCGGTAGCACCGGCATAGATGTGTCGGTCTCGATAAGGCACCGCGGCTCGGACTGGTCGAAGGAGTGGGAGTTCGACCTGCCGGCAAAGGACGACCTGTTCAATTTTGCCGGGCAGTTCGATCCGCCGGCCGGCAAGCGCAGCGGAGACTTTGAGCTTACCGTCAGCGCAGCAGGCGTGCCCCTGGTCTGCCGGACCGTACGCGCGAGACGCTCGCTGATTCGCCGCAGGCTCCTCAGCAATTAGGCAGGTTAACCTGTCCGGGGAGTCATCTGCATCCGGGACCGGGTCCGCACCGGGGATATCTCGTCCCGGCCTTGGCGCGCTCGCTGTCCGGTATGCCAGGAGGTGGCGCCGGCCGGGAGGACGGGAGCATAACCTGGCCTCAGGCCTCACCGGCCCATCCGGGGTGAGATGAGGCGCACGGCTGGTTCACCTGGGCCAGCGTGGGTCGTTACGAGCTACCAGAAGAGGCAAGTATGAGAACCGGCAAGCCCGAGGTCGACTTCCCCGGCGGCGATCCGCCTTCCGAGCTGCAGATCACCGAGATCTGGGAAGGTAACGGCAGCGTGGCGAACCCCGGTGACACGGTCAAGGTTCACTACGTCGGGGTCGCCTTCTCTACCGGCGAGGAATTCGACGCGAGCTGGAACCGGGGCGAGCCGCTGGAGTTCCGGCTCGGCGCCGGGCGGGTCATCGCGGGCTGGGACCAGGGCGTGCAAGGCATGAAGGTCGGCGGGCGCCGCCAGCTGATCATCCCCCCTGGCCTGGCCTACGGAGAGCGGGGTGCCGGGAATGTGATCGCGCCAGGCGAGACCCTCATCTTCGTCTGCGACCTAGTCTCGGCCTGAAGAGCTACCGAAGAAACCGGGGCGCTGCCGTTACCAGAGGCCCTGAACCGTCGGTCCGCTGTGCAGCGTAACGACCTTCTTGGCCTTGCCGGTCCAGTCCATGAAGGCCGGCAGATCGTGCCAGGTTTCCCGGGCCAGCCTCCAGTGTTCGTCCACGCCGGCCGGTGATGCGTAGAACTCGTCGAGCACGAATACCGTGTCGCCGTCGCGGCCGAGTCCGGTCCACCGGGTTCTCTAGCTCCGGGCCCTTGGAGATGCTGTAGTCCAGCAGAGCCGTGTCGCCCTGGCGGGAGTGGCCCTCCATCCACTTGCCGTGGCTCTGGAAAACGGCATCCCCGGCTGCCACCTCCTCCGGCCCTACCGTCTACATGACGACGATGTGCGCCTTGCCCAGGTCCATGGCGCGTCTCCCTCCCAGTTCATGACCCCGGCCCGGCCTCATTGCCGCGGCCGAGAGAACGCCACGCGGCGTGACGCGACGAGTAACACGGCGTGTTGGTCTCGGGAGTCTCAGCTTTGTACATCTGGCCGCCGGCTTGGGCTGGCCTTAGCAGGAGGTGGGGTTGGGCCCGGCCAGACGCCGAGCAGGATAGGACACTATGTGTCCGGTTTCACCGTCGCGCACCACGCGCCGATCTCGGCGCGGCGCGCGGCGCCGAGTTTGGTCAGGATATGCGTTACGTGTGCGGAGATCGTCTTGGGCGCGAGCACGAGCTGCTCGGCGATCTGCCGGTTGGTGAGGCCCGCCGCGACGAGCTGAGCAACCTCGAACTCCCGCTCGCTCAGCGGATACCACGGTTCCGCGGGCTTGGCCGCGTCAAAGGATTCGGTGAGCCGATTGGCCGCGGTGACGAGAACGGCGGCGCCGGACGCGGCCGCGATGGTGCGGACCTCGTCGGCGAGCATGGTCGCCTCGCCGCGGCGCCGCGCCCGGGCGGCGGCCTCGGCGAGGTCGAGCCGAGCCCAGGTGCCTTCCCAGAACCGGCGCAGGACCTGCCACGACTCGTTCGCCGCCTGCAGTGCCTGATAGGCCGCGGGTACCTCGCCGCGGGCCAGCAGGAGCAGTCCCTGGGCGTGCCCGATCGCGGGCAGGGTCCCCGGGATGGCGCGGACGGTGAGCACCGCACCGACTCGGTCCGACCAGGCTTGCGCGGCATCGACGTCGCCACGGGCCAGGTGGGCCCGGACACCGGTGACCAGGTAGGGGTAGAGAGAGCTGGCATCGGTGATGTCGGCCGAGGCCTGGTAGCCGCGTTCGCAGTGCCTGAGCGTGGTGCCGTAGTCGCCCTGGCACCTGGCCGCCTCGGCCAGCCCCCACAGCGGCGGCGAGAACCGCTGCACCTCGGCCATCCGGTCACCGTGCCCGAGTGCCTCGCCCAGCAGGTCGGTGGCGAGGGTCCAGTCGCCGCGTCCCATGGCCAGGTAGCCCAGGACGAACTGCGCGGTGATCTGGGTGGTGAGGCCGCCACGCCCGTCGGCGAGGGCCTGCTGCGCGGTCTGGGCGGCCGCCTGCCACTGACCGGTGGCCCACTGGACGTGCGCGAGGTGTGATGCCATGTAGTGCCGGTGGTTCCACATCTCGACCTTCTCGGCGTAGCCGATGCCCTCGGGAAGCCATCGCTCCGCCAGGTCGTACTCCACCAGCTCCGACGCGGACGACCCGATCATCCGGTACGCGCGCGCCGCCTCCTCCTCTCGCTGGGCGTCGGTCGCGCGGGCGATCGCGTCCTCGAGCAGCCGCCAGCCTTCTTCCATCCGGCCGGCGAAGACCAGCACCGATCCAAGCGTCGCGGCGGTGTTGAGAGCGGCCACCTCATCGCCCAGCCGCTCGCTCTCGGCCCGGCTGGCCTCCCCGTAGGCAATGGCCTCGTCGAGGCGGTCATCCACCAGGTAGGCGGCGGCCATGGCCGAGCCGAGGCGGGCCCGCTCGCGATCCGAACCCGCCACGCCGTCCAGGCTGTCCAGGGCGGCCTGCAGCATGCCGACCCGGACAGGCAGATTCTCGCCGAGCAGGTGCGCGACCGCGACCATGCGAGGTACCAGTGCCGCCGCCGCGCGCGCGTCACCGGTGTCGGCCGTCAGTTCGTGCGCCGTCCGGTACGCGTCGGCGGCGGCCGCGTTGTCGTCGGTGGCCGCGGCCTCGTCGCCGAGCGCGGAGAACAGCCCGGCCCGGTCGCGCGCAGGAAGCTCTGCGGGTAGGTTGCGCACCGCCCGCCGGTACAGCTCGAGGGCTTCGCCATGGGCGGAGACCGACGCGGCCTCGCCGGCGGCGGCGACCGCGTACTCGTGGGCGAGCCCGGGGCACTGCGCCTGCTCGAAGTGCGCCGAGATGAACGCGCCGCGGTAGCCGCGGTCCACGGCGGCCCGCGCTACCCGCTCGTGCAGGCGGCGCCGGGTGGGCAGGTCCGTGTCGGTGTAGAGGGTGTCGCGGATCAGTGCGTGCCGGAAATCGAAGGTGACCTCGTCGGCGCCGGGCAGGACGAGATAGGCGTCTTGCAGCTCACGCAGGGCGCCGGCCACCTCATCCGGGCCGCTGCCGGTGACCACGGTCAGCAGGTCGAAGTCGAAGGAGCGCCCGATGACGGAGGCCGCCGAGGCCATGTCGCGGGTGAGCCTGGCCATGTGCCGGATGCGGCTCAGTACCGCGTCGCCCAGCGTGTCCGGCACCGTGGCGCTCTGGATCGCCGCGCCGGACTGCGGGGTCAGGGTGTCCTCGTCGATGGCGGCGAGGAATTCCTCGATATGCAGGGGGATCCCGTCGCTACGCTCGTGGATCGCCTGCACCATCTGGGCCGGAGCCGGCCGGCCAAGCAGCGCGCTGGTCATCGCCGCGGTCTGGGCCAGCCCCAGGCGCGGCAGCCGGATCTCCTCGGTCAGCCGCTGGCTCAGCAGCCGGGCCCGCAGGTCGCGCATGGGCAGCCGGGGATACAGCTCATCGCTGCGGTAGGCGCCCGCAACCAGCATTGGCCTGGTCGCGAGCCGGCCGGCCAGGTGGCCGAGCACGTCCAGACTTAGCTCGTCGGCCCAGTGCAGGTCTTCGAGAATGATCAGGACCGGGGTGCCGGGGTCGATGGCCACCAGCAGGTCGGCCAGGTCCTGGACCAGCACGCGGCGCCGGTGGTGCGCGTCGCCTGCGGCGTCGGAGATCGCCCGCACCCGCGACGTCAGGCTGCGCCCCAGCTCGGACAGCGCCGGTTCGCGAGCGGGCAGCAGGTTGCCGGCCAGGTCCAGCAGCAGGCCCGCCAGGGACTGCACGTCGTCCGGGAACGCCGCCGCCCTGCCGACGGCGAAGCCGCTGGCGTCGGCCCGCCGCGCGACGGCGCTGAGCAGGCGCGTTTTGCCGATGCCCGCCTCGCCCGCGACGAACAGCAGCCCGCCGTCGCCCGCCGCGGCGCCGGCCAGCCGGTCCTCGATCAGGGCGAGGAAAGAATCCCGGCCGACTAGGACCGGCGACTGGATCGTCCCGCGAACCCGCACCCCGCATCACCCCCCGACTTAAGTATCCAGCCTGCCGAAATAAGGATCTAGCGGCAGACGAATCGGGCACTTGACCGATGGCTGCGCAGGCCTGTCTCACCGAGGCTGAACTGGTCCAGTCAACGATGCTCAGAAGGAGCAACCATGAGTACTGTCGCAGCCCAGTCCCAGCGTAACGGCGTCGACGTAGCCAAGCTGTTCGCGACGCTCGATGCCGTCAAGGCGCACCCCGAGGCAGCCCAGTTCCGGTTCGGCGTGAACAACCGCTGGATCTCGGGCACGCATAACCGGAACGAGATCAGCACGTTCTACGGCGTGGGCGCCGAGCAGCAGCACGACAGCACGTTCGCCATCGAGGCGGACCATCCGGCGGTGCTGGTGGGCGGGGACGCCGCGCCGACGCCGGCCGAGCTCCTGCTCGCGGCGCTGGCGTCGTGCCTGACCTCGGGCCTGGGCAACATCGCCGCGGTCCGCAAGATCAACTTGGAATCGGTCGAGTCCCGGGTGGAAGGCGACATCGATCTGCGCGGGATCCTCGGCCTGTCCGACGAGGTCCGCAACGGCTTCAGCCAGATCCGGGTCAGCTTCCGGGTGCGCGGCGATGCGTCGCCCGACGCGCTGCGCCAGCTGGTCGAGCAGGCCGTGGCCCGGTCGGCCGTGTATGACGTGCTGACCCACGGCGCGCCGATCAGCGTCGACGTCGCGGCCGGCTGACCCGGAAACCAACGAGGGGGGAGAGGACCATGCACGCGGTGGAGACCCTGATCGTGGGGGCCGGCCAGGCCGGGCTGGCGGTCAGCCGCTGCCTGACCGGGCAGGGCGCCGATCATGTCGTGGTAGAGCGGGGGCGGATCGCCGAACGGTGGCGCAGCTCTCGCTGGGACTCGCTGCGGCTGCTCACCCCCAACTGGATGAGCCGGCTCCCCGCCTGGTCCTATCCCGGCCGCGACCCAGACGGCTATATGACCGCACCGGAGCTGGCCGGATACCTGGAGGACTACGCCGGCTCGTTCACCGCCCCGGTGCACGAGAACACGAGGGTCGAGCTCGTCGAGGCGTCCGTCGGCGGCCTGCGCGTGATCACCGACCAGCGAACCTGGCTCGCGCGCAACGTGGTGGTGGCAACCGGGACCGAGAACCGGCCCTACCTGCCGTCGGCCGCCGACGGGATCGATCCGGCGATCCATCAGCTTCATGCCGCCCGCTACCGTGGACCTAACCAGGTTCCCGACGGCGGCGTGCTGGTGGTCGGCGCCTCGGCGTCCGGCGTCCAGATCGCGGACGAGTTGCGCCGCGCGGGGCGGCCGGTGGTCATCTCGGTGGGCCGGCATGCGCGGCTACCGCGCTGCTACCAGGGCCGCGACATCCTGTGGTGGATGGACCAGGTGGGGGTCCTGGGCCAGACCATCGATCAGGTGCACGACGCGCGGTCCGCTCGCCGGGCCCCGTCGCTGCAGCTATCGGGCCGCGGCCGCCCGGTCGGCCTGGATGCGCTGGCGGCGGGCGGGGTGAGGCTGGCCGGCCGGCTGGTCGCGGCGGATGGCCAGCGGCTGAGCTTCGCCGATGACTTGCCCGCCACGATCGGCGGGGCGCAGGCGCGGCTGGAGCGGCTGCTGCGCACCATCGACGGCCACCTCGCCCGCAGGGGCGGCGAGGACGCCGGCCCAGCCGATCCGCCCGCGCCGTTCACGGCGCCGGCTGGCCCGGTCCGGCTCGACCTGCGCCGGGCCGGCATCAGCACGGTGATCTGGGCGACCGGCTACCGGCCGGCCTACCCCTGGTTGCGGGTTCCCGTCCTGGACCGGCACGGCCAGATCGCCCATAGCCGCGGCGTGACCAGCGTCTCTGGCCTCTACGTGCTGGGCCTGAGGTTCCAGTACCGCCGCAATTCCTCCTTCATCGACGGCGTCGCCAGCGACGCCCGGTTCGTAGCCGCCCACGTGATGATGCGGCGGATGAACGCCCGCGCCCTAGCCGCCGCCAACCCGGACGCGCGTGACCTGAGCGCTTGACCCGACCACCTACGGAGCAGTCACATGACAACGAGAAACACCCCGCACTACGACGTGATTATCGCCGGGGCCCGCTGCGCGGGCGCCGCGACCGCGCTGCTGCTGGCCCGGCAGGGCGCCCGGGTGCTCGTGCTGGACAAATCCCGCTACGGCACGGACACCTTGTCGACCCACGCGCTCATGCGCGGCGCGGTGGTGCAGCTGCACCGGTGGGGGCTGCTCCCCGCGGTCGCCGGGGCGGGAACCCCGCCCGTTCGGTCGACAACCTTCCATCTCGCCGACGCGGTCACGACCATCCTGGTCAAGCCCAAGCACGGTGTCGAGGCGCTGTATGCCCCGCGCCGCCGGGTCCTGGACGCGATCCTGGCCGATGCCGCGCGCAGCGCCGGCGCGGACGTGCGGTTCGGGACCTCGCTCACCGGCCTGCGGCGTGACCGGGCCGGGCGGGTGACCGGGATCACGGGCCGGGCCGGCGGGACCCACCTGGAGGCCAGCGCCGATCTGGTCGTCGGCGCCGACGGCCGCCGCTCGACCGTCGCGCGGTGGGTCGGCGCCGAGGCCGCCCACGTCGCGCCGGCCTCGAGCGTCCTCATCTACCGGTATGTCCTCCACGACGCGACCGATGGCTTCCACTGGTATTTCCGGGACGGGGCCGCGGCCGGAGTCATCCCCACCAACGATGGGCAGGCCTGCGTCTTCGCCGCCACCAGCGCGGAACGGCTGCAGGGCGAACCCGACCGCGGCGCCGACACGGCCTGGCGGCGCATCCTGGACCGGGCCGCGCCTGCACTGGCCGAACGGCTCGACCAGCGCGGCCCGGCCGGCCCGCCGCGAGTGTTCCCCGGCCTGACCGGCTACCTGCGTGACGCGGCGGGCCCCGGCTGGGCCCTGGTCGGCGACGCCGGCTACTTCAAGGACCCGATCACCGCTCACGGCATCACCGACGCCCTGCGCGACGCCGAGATCCTGGCCCGCGCGGTCGCGGCCGGGGGCCCCGACGCGGTCGGCTGCTACCAGGCCGAACGCGACGAGCTTTCGCTGCGCCTGTTCCGCGTGACCGGCCGCATGGCCTCCTTCGCCTGGACCGCCGACGAGATCGCCGAGCACCTGCTCGAGCTCGGCGAGGCCATGGCGGAAGAGGCGGCGGCGATGACCAGCGGCGACCCCGGCCTGCGCCTCGAGCTGGCGTCAGCCTAGGCGGGAGCGGTCAGGTGCGGTATCCGCTGGTGCAGCGCGGGCTCATCGCCCTGGTGCTGGTGCTGGCCATGGCCGTGTGGTTCTCCGCCTCGGCGGTGGTTCCCGCGCTGGCCAGCCAGTGGCACCTGAGCGCGGGCGCCGCCGCCTGGATGACGGCGCCGGTGCAGGCCGGATTCGTGCTGGGGGCCGTCGGCTCGGCCGCGCTCGGCCTGGCCGACCGGATCCGGCCGCACCTGCTCGTCGCGGCCTGCGCCGCCGGCGCGGCCGCCTGCACCCTGGTCATGGCGCTGTTCGCCGACGGCCCGCTGGCCGCCGTGCCGCTCCGGTTCGCGACCGGGGCCTTCCTGGCGGGCGTCTACCCGGTGTGCATGAAGCTCATGGCCTCCTGGTCACCCCCGGCCGGCCGGGCCCTGGCCATGGGGACGCTCATCGGCTGCCTGGCGCTGGGCTCGGCCCTGCCGCACCTGATCGACGGGCTCGGGCGGCTGAACTGGCGCGCGGTCCTCGCCGCCGCCGCGGCCACCGCGTTCTGCGCCGCGATCGTGGCCGGCGGTCTGGTCAGGCCCGGCTCGCAGTTCCCCGCCGGGGGCGGGACCGGCCACAGCCGCTACGCCCTGGCGATGTTCGCTGACCGCGGTCCGCGGCTGGTCAACCTCGCCTACTTCGGGCACATGTGGGAGCTGTACGCGCTGTGGACGTGGCTGCCGACGTTCCTCGTCGTGAGCAGGACGACCACGACCGGCCTGCCGGCCTCGGGCGGCTCCGGCATCGACGCCTTCCTCGCGATCGGCGTCGCCGGGCTCGCGGGCTGCCTGCTCGGCGGCTGGGCCGCCGATCGCCTCGGCCGGGCCGCCACGGCCGCCGCGGCCCTCACGGTCAGCGGCGCGTGCTGCCTGCTCTCGCCGCTGTTCTTCACCGCGGGCCGCCCGTGGCTGCTCGCCTTCACCGCGGTGTGGGGCGCCGCGGTCATCGCCGACTCGGGCGTATTCTCCACGTTGCTCAGCGAACTCGCCGACCGCCGCTACCTCGGCACCGCGCTGACCACCCAGACGGCGATCGGGTTCCTGCTGACCATCGTCACGATCCAGGCGATTCCGCTGGCCGCGGCCGTCACCGGCTGGCGCTACGCCTTCCTGGCCCTCGCCGTCGGCCCCATGACCGCGCTGCCCGCGCTGACCGCCCTGAGCCGCCAGATAAGACCGAACGACCTGCCATCACCCACCACCGAAAGGACACTGCCATGACCACCTGCAGGCCAAGCGGCCCGCCCGCGATCGGCGCGACCGCCGAGCTGTCCCGGACGATCGGCCCGGACGACATCGACCAGTTCACCCGGATCAGCGGAGACCGGAACCCCCTGCACTACGATCTCGCGGCGGCCAGGGCGTCACGGTTCGGCGAGATCGTCGTCCAGGGCGGGATCACCAGTGCCATCCTCAACGCGGTGGTGGCGGAGTGCCTCCCCGGCCCGGGGACCGTCTTCCTGAACGTGAACTGGGACTTCAAGGCACCGGTCCGGCCCGGCGACGTCATCACCGGCCGCGTGGAGATCATCGAGGCCAGGACCGACAAGCCGGTCACCAAGCTCCGCACGACCGTGACCCGCGACGACGGCACCATCGCCCTGGACGGCACCGCCGTCTGCTACACCATGGCGATCACCACCGGCGCGGGCCCCGGCTAGCGCAGTGACCGGAACGAGGCGCGCATCTCTTCTGAGAAGAGTTGCGGCTGTTCCCAGGCGGCGAAGTGGCCGCCCTTGTCGAGCTTGTTGTAGTGGATGAGGTTGTGCGGATAGGCCCGTTCGGCCCAGCTCCGCGGGGCCTGGTACAGCTCGTCGGGGAAGACGCTGATGGCGAACGGGATCGTGATGGGCTTGGCGTCGAAGAAGCTCGCCTTGTTCTCCCAGTACAGCCGGGCCGCCGAGACCCCGGTGTTGGTCAGCCAGTACAGCGTGACGTTGTCCAGGATGTCATCCCGGGTCAGGGGGCTGTCCAGGGTGCCGGCCAGGGCCTTCTCCACCAGCCCGGGCTGGCCGGTGCCGTCGCCGTGGTCCAGCATGAACGCGGCCAGGTCGACCGGGGAGTCCGCCAGCCCGTACAGCGTCTGCGGGCGCGTCGACATGATGTTGGCGTAGGCCACGTGCTTGGCGTAGAAGGTGCTCAGCTGCTCGTAGGCGGCCTTCTCCTCCGGTGACAGGTCCGGGGGCGGCGGGTCGCCGCGCTGGACCGCGGTGTTGATGGCGGCCGGGGCGGTGCCCGGCATGTTGGAGTGGATGCCGGCCAGTTCCGGCGCGGCCTGGATGCCCATCGACTGGGTGACGGCCGCGCCCCAGTCGCCGCCCTGCGCGACGAACCGGGCGTAGCCCAGGCGCTTCATCAGCTCCACCCAGGCCGCCGCGATGCGGACCGGGTCCCATCCGGTGGCGGCCGGCTTGGCGGAGAACCCGTGCCCGGGCAGCGAGGGAATCACCAGGTCGAACGCGTCGGCCGCGCTGGCGCCGTGCGCGGTGGGGTTGGTGAGCGGCTCGATGATCTTCAGCTGCTCGAGGACCGAGCCGGGCCAGCCGTGCGTGACGATCAGCGGCAGCGCGCCGGGGTGCGGGGAACGCACGTGGAGGAAATGAATGTCCAGTCCGTCGATCTCGGTGATGAAGTTCGGCAGGGCGTTCAGTTTCCCCTCGCACCTGCTCCAGTCGTAGTCGGTCCCCCAGTAACGCGCGAGCTCCTGCATCATCGCGAGCCGCGCGCCTTGTGAGTCGTCGGTCACCGTCTCGCGCTCGGGCCACCTGGTCGCGTTTACGCGTCTGCGCAGCTCGGTGAGGTCCGCCTCCGGGAAACCGACCCGAAACGGGCGGATAGCGGTCTTTTCACTGCTTGCCTGCTGTGCGACGTCCGTCATGGCTATGCTCCTCCATCCCGCGGACCGCACATCAGCCGTGCCGGGCACGACGCTGATGTGCCGACTTGCCTTCAGGGTCGCACTGGTGGCGTGTGGTTCGAACCCAGGGGAACCACTGGTCGATACCCTGGCGTGCTGGCTCCCGCCCAGCACCCGCGTCCAGTCCGCCGATGCTCGTGCCCGCTGAGGGCTAGGCTGACCACCGTGACCACTGCAGCATCATCCGGAGAGTTCCTGCACATCGTCGTCGGATATGACGGGTCTCCTCCCGCGAGCCGGGCGCTCGACGGCGCGGTCGCCTTGCTCCGGGGCCGGACCGGCCGCGTCGACGTCGTGTGGGTGGCTCACCTGTCAACCACCGTCATGATGTCGCCTGGCGCCATCGCCGAGATGGAAGCCGGGTTCGACGAACTCGAGCCGGAACTCCGCACTCAGGCGGCCGGGCAACTGGACAGCCACGGGGTGGCCTGGGGGTTCGAGCGGCGCCAGGGCCTGGTCGCGGACGAGCTGGTAGACGTCGCTACCGGCCTCCATGAAGCGAACCCCGGCCAGACCGTGGTGATCGTGGTCGGGAGTTCGTCCCACGCCACCCACCGCATGGTCGGTTCGGTCGCCGTCAACCTGGCCCGCCACTCACCTGTCCCGCTCGTGATCGTGCCGTAGAGCGATCGCGCGCCTCGTCGGGCAGACGTCATGTCTGGCGTGCGGCCAGCCGTCCTTCGGACAGGGCACCGGTGTCGACGTTGTCGAGCGTGGTGACCACGATATCGGCGTCGGCCGCAGCCAGCAGGTCGGCGTCGTCCGCCCGGGCGACCCCGATGGCGGCCATGTCGCCGGCTTTCGCGGCGTGAACGCCGGCGGACGCGTCCTCGACCACGATGGCGTGGGGTGGCTCGACGCCGAGCTCGTGTGCGGCGGTCAGGAAGATCTCGGGGTCGGGCTTGCCGTGCGCGAAATCGCGTCCGGAAACGTCTACGTCGAAGTAGTCCAGCAACGTCTGGCCGGGCCGCAGCGTCGGCGACGAGATTCCGTGCTCCTGAGCG
>Ga0318494_10000654_pt1 | contig 12481 bp, 9 predicted proteins | sample GRESIP108b1f24_FD_203293 | JGI IMG/M metagenome (GOLD analysis project Ga0318494, IMG submission 203293) | Tropical soil microbial communities from Luquillo Experimental Forest, Puerto Rico - GRE.SIPMG.108b1f24 | ecosystem: Environmental > Terrestrial > Soil > Tropical forest > Bulk soil... | reverse complement strand
TGTCGTCGCGCCCGCGGCCGACGATGGCGATGAACGCGTCCTCGAGGCTCGTCTCGCGCGTGGACACGCCGCGCACCGCCACGCCCCTCGCCTCGAGCGCGCGCAGCACGAGCGGCAGCCGGCCGCCGTCGGCGAGCCGCAGCTTCATCGTGTGCGTGCCGCGCTCGGGATGCGGGGCGCCCCACGTGACCGGGATGCCCTCCACCTCGGCCAGGCCATCGGACGCCCCCAGCACCTCCAGCTCCACGTGCTGGCCGCCCTCGACCGCGCGCCGGAGCGCGGACGGCGCGTCGCAGGCGAGCGTCCTGCCGTGGTCGATGATGGCGATGCGGTCGCACATCTGGTCCGCCTCGGCCATGTAGTGCGTGGTGAGCAGAACCGTGCGCCCGGCGCGCTCGCGCACCCACTGGAGCACGAATTCGCGCAGCTCGCGCGCGGCGTTCACGTCCATCCCCAGCGTGGGCTCGTCGAGGAACAGGATCTCGGGGTCGGAGACGAACCCGCGCGCGAAGTTCATGCGCTGGCGCTGGCCGGTGGAAAGCCGGTTGATGCGCGTCTTCGCCAGCTCCTCGAGTCCCAGAGCGGCGATCAGCTGGTCCACGCGCGCGTTGGCCGCGGCTCGGGGCACGCCGTAGAACTGCGAGAACATCCACAGGCACTCGCGCACGTTCAATATGCCGTAGCCGCTGCTCTCGCCGCCGGAGACGAGCGCGATCCGCCGCCGCACCTCGGCCGCCTCGCGGACCACGTCGTGCCCCGCGACGCGGGCCTCGCCGCTCGTGGGATAGAGCAGCGTGTTGAGGATCTTGATCGCGGTGGTCTTGCCCGCGCCGTTCGGGCCCAGCAGGCCGAACACCTCGCCGCGCTCGATGCGCAGGTCCACGCCCGCGAGTGCCACCACCTCCGGCGAGCCCCGCGAGCCCTTGAACACGCGCCGCAGGCCAAGTGTCTCGACCGCAGGCATGTCCGAACCACCCGAGCCACCGGAACCGCTCGACAGGGCCATCCGGGCACCGTAGGGAGCGCCCGGCGGCCCTGTCAAAGATTCGCGGCTAGTGCGTGTTCCGAAGCAGGGCCACGCGCGTCGAGCGCACCTCGCCGTTCACGGTGAGCTGCACGAAATAGAGCCCGTCGTGCACGCCCGCGCCGTCCCAGGTGAAGAGCTGCCGGCCCGCGCTGTACTTCCCGTGCGCGAGCGTCGCGACGCGACGGCCGGCCAAGTCGTGCACGCTGAGATCCAGCTGCGAGGAGCCGGGGAGCGTGACCACGAAGCTCGTGCTGGTGTTGAACGGGTTCGGCCGCGCCTGCGAGAGCGCGAGCGGCCCGACGCCCGGCCCCGGCTCCGGCGTCGCGGGCGCGGTGAGCGACAGCACCGGGAGCGCGCTCGAAGGCGCGATCACGGCCCCGTCCCGCGCGCCGAACTCGGCGCCCATGCCCACGAGCTGGTCGCCGGACAGCGGCGCCGACGTCGCGTGCATAAGGATCTCGAACTCGAACGCGTCCTCCCCGCCGCTGTCGCCGAGCCGCAACGCGCCAAGGTAGACATGACCCGGATCCTCGAGATCGATGAGCGGATACCAGTCCACGTCCACGGGCTGAGACGTCTGATCGACCCGCACCAGTTGGGTCGCGAGCCAGCGCTCGGGCGGGTAGTCGAAGCGGATCGACGTCGCGCCGAGCGCGCGTGCTCCGGTGACACGGACGTGCACGATGCGGTCGTCGCCCACCGCATAGACCTGACCGATGCTCACCCGCAGCGAGTCGTCCGTGCGCACGCTGTCCCGCGGCACGCCCGGGCCGCGCAGGATCGCGCTGGCACAGCAGAAGATGTCTCTGATGTCGAACGTGCTGTCCTGGTTGCAGTCCACGCAGGCGCCCGTGGTGTCAACGAGGTCGTGTCGCAGGCAGCCCGCCATGCGCACCAGGTCGCGCACGTCCAGCCGGCCGTCGTGGTTGACGTCGCAAAGCGACGGCTCGCCCGCGACGCACAGGCGGATCGGGGCGACGTCGGCCGTGTACCGGATGCAGAGCGGCAGCTCGCCGCCGTCCGGACCAGCGGCCAGCGTGATCGTGGCGGCCATGAGGCTCGACGTGCCGTTCAATGCCCCCGGATCCACCGTGACCCGGGCGTTCAGGAGGTGCTGGCGCGCGCCTGGCGCCAGCGTCACACCCGGATCGGTGAACACGACCCAGCGGGCGCCGAGCCCTTCCCTCTGCCTGGACAGGTGCACTCCCGCGAGGCCACCCGCGAGCTGCAGGTCGACGAGCTGGAAGGGCGCCATGAGCTGGATCGTCCCCTGCAACCCGGCCATCGGCAGCGCGCTCGTGTAGAACAGCGGCACGTCGCCATAGGCCCCCGGCGCGAGCGTCACCGCGCACTGGCCGGGCGGGACGGTCGACCGCATCGGGCGCGCCACGCACGGCCCGGGCGGCCCACCGCAGGGCTGCTGCCCGACCTCGAATTGGAGCGCCGACTGGAAGCTGATCGTTGAGTCGGGGTTCGGCGTGCCGATGACGTGTACGGTGATGGGCACGCTGACCGTGAAGAACCCCGAGTTCATCCGGCCCATCGGGGTGGAGAGCGTCTCCGGCGCGCAGCGGAACTCGGCGCAGATGGGGATCCAGTTGACCACGCCACGGATCGTCGAGTCGCCCGGGGTCGGGCCGAAGCTCACGAGGTGCACGCACGGCGGGCAGCCGACCTTTTGCAGCTGCAACATGACCGAATCGCCCGCGCACGGGTGCTCGGGCGCGATCGCGAGCTTGACGAACGTGCGTACGAGGGAGTCCGCGGGCGGTGGCGGCGGCGGCGGGCTGCCGCAGTCGGCGAGCACGACGTAGCTGTCCACGCGACCCAGATCGGAGGACACCACCGTCGTGTCGGGGCACCTTCGCGCCTGCTCGAGGATCTCGAACTGGTAGGTGCCCGCAGGCATCGGCGGAAGCTCGACGCTGCCGGAGAAACTGATGGGGTTCGCGCAGACGTGCCCGCAGGTATCGACGACGATGTCGGCGATCACCACAGGGTAGAGTCCGCGGTTCGGGGCCAGATGCAGGCTGCGGAACGTGTAGCAGCTGCTCTGGAACTCGCCGCGGACCGTGACCAGGGCGGGCTGGCCCGCGCACACGCGTGGCGCGCAGGTGTCACACTCGGATCGGCCCACGACCACCTGTCCGATGTAGAGGAACGGCGGGTCGGGCGGCGGATCGCCGTAAGCGCGCGCGGATTTGAAAGAGATGGCGAGGCACAGCGTCGCGAGACGGGCGATGCGACGGGTGTGAGCGAGCGAGCGCGGCATCATGGTTCGGGTACCTCGGGCTGTGAAACCGCCCGGTCGAGCGTCATGACGAGCATTCCGCTCCCGGTGTACTCCGGTCAAGGACGGAATCATCCGTACCTTTACGGGTCCCGGGTCGTATCCAGGTCTTTCCGGATCTCGCCGCCGCCGAGGCAGCGGTCGCCGTCGTAGAGCACCGCAAGCTGGCCCGGTGTCACCGCGAGCTGCGGCTCGTCGAACCGCACCGCCACGCCGCCATCCTCGCGCGGGTCGAGCGTGGCGGGCGCGCCGGCGTGGTTGTAGCGGATGCGCGCGGTCACATGCGTCCCCGCCGCGGGCGGCGCCGGCAGCAGCCAGTTCACGCGCCCGGTGACGAGCCCGGTGCGCTCGAGCGCAGCGCGGGGACCGAGCGTGACCGTGTTCGCCTCGGCGTCGATCGCGAGCACGTACAGCCGCTCGGGCGTGGCGACTCCCAGGCCCTTCCGCTGGCCCACCGTGTAATGGATCACGCCGCGGTGCGTGCCGACGCGGGCGCCGCGCCCGTCCACGAACGCGCCCGGCGCGGTGCCGCGCGTCTCGCCGAGCGAGCCCGTGATGTAGCCGGCGTAGTCGCCGTCGGGCACGAAGCAGAGGTCCTGGCTCTCGGGCTTGTCCCAGACCGAGAGCCCGAGCCGCTGCGCGTGTGCGCGCACGTCGGACTTCGGCAGGTCGCCGAGCGGAAACAGCACGCGCGACAGCACGGCGTAGGGAATCAATGCCAGCGCGTAGCTCTGGTCCTTGGCTGCGTCGGCAGCGCGGTGCAGTCCCCACGTGCCATCTGTGTGCTCGCGCACGCGTGCGTAGTGACCGGTCGCGAGCCGGTCGGCCCGGGCCAGCTCCATGCGCGTCACCAGGTCGCCGAACTTCAGGTGCTGGTTGCACGAGGCGCACGGGTAGAGCGTGCGCCCGCTCGCGTAGCCCTCCACCCACGGCATCATCACGCGCTCGCGGAACACCTGCTCGGCGTCGACGATGTGATACGGGAAGGACATCTTCAGGGCCACGCGACGGGCGTCATCGATGGCGTCGAGCGTGCAGCACGCGCGCGGCGAGAGTGGCGTCTTGCCGTAGCAGGCGAGCCGCAGCGTGACGCCGGTGACGTCGTGCCCCTGCTCGGCCAGCAGCGCCGCGGCCACGGCGGAGTCCACGCCGCCGCTCATCGCGGCGAGGACGCGCAGGGGCGTCACGTCACGATGCCGGGCCGCTGGCCCGGCCGCGCGCGTACGGCATCCACCGCCTCGCTCACGATCGCGAGCGCGCGTGCGACGTCCTCCTCGCTCGTTGTGCGCCCGAGCGAGAAGCGGATGGCGCACACGGCGAGCTCGCGCGGAACGCCCATCGCGGAGAGCACCGGCGAGGGCTCCACGCCGCCGCTCGCGCACGCCGCGCCTGCCGAAGCCGCGAGCCCTCGCGCGTCGAGCGCCAGCAGCATGTGGTCCGAGCGCGCGCCCGGGAACGACGCATTCACCGTGTTCGGAAGGCGCGGCGCCGCGGCGCCGTGGACGACGACGTCGGGCACCGAGCGCTTCAAGCCCGCCTCGAAGCGCTTCCGCAGCTCGAGCAGGCGCGCGCCCTCGGTGGACAGCTCGCGTGCCGCGAGCTCGGCCGCGACCCCGAGGCCGACGATCCCGGGCACGTTCTCGGTGCCGCCGCGAAGCCCGTGCTCGTGGGCGCTGCCGCGGAAGAGCGGCTCGAGCGGCGCGCCGCCGCGCACGACCAGCACGCCCGAGCCCTTCGGGCCGCTGAACTTGTGCGCCGAAAAGACGAGGTAGTCGACGCCGAGGGCGTCCACGTCCACGGGGATCTTCCCCGCGCCCTGCACGGCGTCGCAGACCACGCGCATGCCGCGCGCCCGCGCGCGGGCGGCGAGAGCCGCGACCGGCTGCACGACGCCGGTCTCGTTGTTCGCGAGCATCAGCGCGAGCACGGTCGTGCCCGCAGGGAGGTCGTTCACGCTGTCGGGCGGCGTGAGGCCGTTCGGATCGCTCGGCAGCACCGAGTGGTGCCAGCCGAGCCGCTCCAGCACCTCGGCCGCGCCGTGCACGGCGTGGTGCTCGATCGCGGCGTAGGCCACGTGCTGGCCGCGCTGGCGCTGCGCCCAGGCGCTGCCCACGATCGCCAGGTGGTCGCCCTCGGTGCCGCCGGAGACGAACACCAGCTCCCGCGGTGAGGCGCCCACGAGCGCCGCCGCCTGCTCGCGCGCGCGCTCGACCGCCGCGCGCACGCGCTGGCCTTCGCGGTGCGCGCTGGAAGGATTCGCCCCGAGGTCGCGCAGGGCCTGATGCATGGCCGCGGCGACCTCGGGGCGGACCGGGGTCGAGGCGTTGTGGTCGAGGTAGATTGTTGACATGTCGCTGAGCGCGGCCTCCGGCCGCGCGTGGCTACTGCCCGCTCAGGAACCGCTCCAGCACGTCGATGCTCTCCTTGGCGCTTTGCGCCTCGGCCGAGGCGGGCGCCAGCTCCACCACCTTCTTCCACATCCGGATGGCGTCGCGGTAGAGGCCGGCGTCGGCGAACGCGACGCCCATGGTGAAGTAGGCGCAGTGCGAGCGCGGCTGCTTCGCGATCAGGTCGCGGAGCAGCGTCATCGAGTCCGAGAACTTGCCCTGCGCGTACAGCGACGTGGCGAGCCGGCAGCTCGCGAGCGAGTCGTTCGGCGCGATGGCGATCGCCTGCCGGTAGTACGCCTGCGCATCGTCCGCCCGGCTCAGATTGTCGAGCGCCACGCCCAGGTTCACCAGCACCTTCACGTTCTTCGGCTTCACCTGGTTCGCCTTGCTGAACACCTGCGCCGCCTCGGCGTTCTTCTCGCGGTCGAGGTACATGATCCCGAGCTTGTACAGGTTGTCGAACTTGGTGGAGTCCTTGGCCACCGCGCGCTCGAGCAGGCCGAGCGAGTCGGTCACGGCCGGCGTGGTCGCGGCGGGCTTCGCGCCCGTCTTGCTGTCGGCCTTGGCGGGCTTGGTGTCGGCGGCGTGGGCACCGGTCGCGACGACCGCGATCAGCGCGAGGAACGGGACGAGACGCTTCACGGACGACCTCCGGCGGGTGGTGAGGGGTTCGGACAAAGCGCCGGAGAGCCTATCACGGGCGCGGAGAGCGCCGGAAGCGCCGGCCAGCCGGACGTCAGCGCGGTGTCAGACGCGCGGGGCTCACGGGCCGCTCACGAACTTCTCCAGCACGTCGATCGTCTCCTTGGCGCTCTGGGCCTCGGACGAGGCCGGCGCCAGCTCGACCACCTTCTTGAACATGCGGACCGAGTCGCGATAGAGCCCGGCGTCGGCGAACGCCACCCCCATCTGGAAGAAGGCGCAGTACGAACGCGGCTGCCTCGCGACCAGGTCGCGCAGCAGCGTCATCGAGTCGGAGAACTTGCCCTGCGCGTACAGCGACGTGGCGAGCCGGCAGCCGGCGAGCGAGTCGTTCGGCGACACCGTGAGCGCCTGCCGGTAGTACGCTTGCGCCTCGTCGGACCGGGACAGGTTGTCGAGCGCGACGCCCAGGTTCACCAAGACCTTCGCGTTCTTCGGCTTCACCCGGTTCGCCTTGCTGAACACCAGCGCCGCCTCGGCGTTCTTCTCGCGATCGAGGTACATGACGCCGAGCTTGTACAGATTATCGAACTTGGTGGAGTCCTTGGCCACGGCGCGCTCGAGCAGGCCGGGGTTGCCGCGGCTTTGGCATCCGTCTTGGCGGGCTTCGGTTCGGCGGCACGCGCGCTCGGGATCATCACGGCGAGCACGATCACCGCGAGAACGGGAACGAAACGCTTCACGGGCGGACTCCGGCGTTCGGCGTTCGAGTGGGTCAGCGCCGGGGAAGCTAACACGGTAGTGCGGTCACACGCGTGCGACCGATGCCTTGGCCAGCGCCTGGTCCAGGTCGGCCCACAGGTCGTCCACGCCCTCGATGCCCGCGGAGAGCCGCACCAGGCCCTCGGGGATGCCGGCGCGCTTGCGGCCCTCGGCGCCGATCATCTTATGCGACGTATGCGCGGGCAGGCTCGCGAGCGATTCCACGCCGCCGAGACTCGCGCCGTGGCGGATGACGCCGAGCGCGTTCACCACGCGCATCGCGGCGTCGGCGCCGCCGCGGACCTCGAAGCTCAACAGCGGGCCGAAGCCCTCGCGCATCTGCTTCGCCGCGACGGCGTGCCCCGGATGGTCCGGCAGTCCCGGGTAGAACACCTGGGCCACGCCGGCATGTTCTTTCAGGCGCCGCGCCAGCTCGAGCGCGTTCGCGTTCGCCGCGCGCACGCGGAGCGCCAGCGTCTTCAGGCTCCGCTCGAGCATCCACGCCATCGTCGGCTCGGCGATGGGCCCGAACACCGTGCGCGCGCTCCACACCGGCTCGAGTGCGGCGCGCGAGCCGCAGGCCACGCCCGCCAGGAGATCGCTGTGGCCACCGAGCGACTTGGTCGCCGAGTAGAGCGTCAGGTCGCACCCGAGCGCCAGCGGCTGCTGGCCGAGCGGCGTGGCGATGGTGTTGTCGATGGTCACGAACGCCCCGCGCTCGTGCCCGAGCCGCGCCGCGGCGGCGATGTCGAAGCATGCGAGCGTGGGGTTGATGGGACACTCGAGGTGCAGGAGCTTCGTGTTCGGCTGGAACGCCGAGGCCCAGCCGTCGGGCCGGCGCGGATCGACGAACGTGTGGCTCCAGCCGAAGCGCTCCTTCCCCCACTGGAGCAGCGCCTGCGTGCCGCCGTAGCAGGGGTCCACGCACACGACGTGGTCGCCGCTCTTCAGCCGGCTCAGGAACGCGCTGCTGATCGCGCCCATGCCCGACGGAAACAGCAGCGCGGCCTCTGCGCCCTCGAGCGCGGCGAGCCTGGTCTCCACGGCGTGGATCGTGGGGTGGCCGTTCCTCTGGTAGAAGGCGCCCGCGCTCCCCGCCTCCTGCGCCGCGAGCATGCCGTCCAGCGTGTCGAACGCGAACGTGACGCTATGGACGATGGGCGTGCTCATGGCGCCGGCGGCGCCCACGTGCGGGCCGTGCACGGCACGCGTGTCGAGGCCGGGTTCGTCGGGACGCTTCACGGGTGGGTCCTCCCCATGGACGGCGCGGCGGGACAGCGCTTACGGTCGCACCATCTTGAGCGAGGGTCGCCCGTGAAGCCAGTGCGCTCTTCCGACGTGCAGCGAATATTGTTCGTCCGGCCGCGATTCCTCGGCGACGTGTGCCTGACGTTGCCGGCGGTGGATGCGGCGCTCGCCGCCTGCCCGGGCGCGAAGGCCGCCTACGTCACCGAGGAAGCGCTCGCGCCGCTGCTCGCGGGCGATGCGCGCTTTTCGGAGATCATCGGTGTCCCCGCAAGGCCATCAGCGTCCGAGACGTTGCAGCTCATGAGGAAATTCCGCGCATTCGCGCCCGACGTGGCGTTCGACTTCTTCTGCAACCCGCGGAGCGCGGTGTGGACGCGCGCTTCGGGCGCGCGCGTGCGCGTGGGCTACCCGAACAAGGGCTGGCGCTCGGCGCTCTACACGCACCACGCACGGCCGCGCGTGCTGTCGTCCACGGCGTTCCACGCGGCGTCTGTGGCGGCGCTGGGCTGGCCGGTGCCGGCGCCGCTCCCACCGCCGCGGCTCGCGATCGCCGCTTCATCCAGAGCCGAAGCGCGGGACGCGCTCAAGCGGATCGACGTGCCCGAGGACGCGACGCTGGTCGGCTTCCACCCCGGCGCGCGCTGGCCCACGCGCCGCTGGGCGCCGGAGCGGTTCGCGGCGCTGGCGCAGCGCGTGCTCGACGAGCACTCGCATGCGTTCGTCCTCGTGACCGCCGGTCCCGGGGAGGCCGAAGCGGCCCGGAGCGTGTTCGCGCCTCTGCCGTCCGCGCGCGCGAAGCTCGTCGAAGGCTGGCCGATCGCGCGCTTCGTCGCGCTCCAGTCGATGTGCGCGGCATTCGTGTGTGGTGACACGGGACCGCTCCACACGGCGGTGGCCGCGGGCGCGCCGACGCTGGGACTGATAAGCCGCAATCGTCCCTCCATGTTCTTTCCGTACCCGGAGGCGGACGGTCACCGCGCCTATACCGCCCGTGTCGAGTGCTCGCCCTGCGACCGCGACGCGTGCTCGGACCTGCGCTGCCTCACGCGTCTCACCGTGGACGGCGCCTGGGAGCGCCTGGCGCCGATGCTCGCCCGCCCCGCGGCCAACGAGGTCCGCTAGGGACCGGGCCGGCGTCCCACCGCCGTCAAGCGCGCGCGCCCAACTGCCGATCCCAAGGGCGGATGGCCCCGCCTTAAGGCGGTGCCCGTCAGACCCTGTCCTACATGGAGCTGAAGGAGCGCGCATGACGGTCGACCAGATCATCGCCCAGCTGGATGCGCTGCAGGTCGAGGGGGCGCCATTCGAGCGCCTGCTCGAGTGCGCCGTCCAGGGCGTGCACGAGCTGAACCCGAACTTCCACTGGACCGGGATCTACGAGCTGTTCCCGGACGACGTGCTGCGCCTAGGGCCCTACATCGGCGCGCCCACCGAGCACTGCTTCATCGGCGTCGGCCGCGGCGTCTGCGGCTCGGCCGTGGCCGAGAAGCGCAACATGAACATCCCGGACGTGAGCCGGCACGAGAACTACCTGCCGTGCAGCAGCGAGACCAAGTCGGAGCTCGTGGTGCTGATCCGCTCCGGTGACACGATCCACGCGCAGATCGACATCGACAGCCACGTGCTGGCCGCGTTCGACGACATCGCGGTGGCGAGCGTCCAGCGCGTGGCCGACCGGCTGGCGAAGGCGTACGTCCAGCGCGCGATCATCTCGCGCCGGGCCGCGTAGAGGACGCGCGGACATGGCGGCATCGCGCCCCGGGGTGGACCAGGAGCGGCTCCTGTCGCTGCTGCTCCAGCTGCTCGGCGCCGACTCGGTCCAGTGCGTGCTGGACGAGGCGGTGGTGCTGATGGCGTCGATCGTGGACGCGACGTCGGCGGCGGCGTTCACGATCGAGGCCGAGCAGGTGCTCGAGGAAGCCTGGCACCCGGGCGCGGATGTGGCGGGCGAGCCCGTCGGCCGGCAGCTCAAATCGTTCGCGATGCAGTCGGTGCGCTCGGGCGAGCCGCTCTCGCTCCCGCCGCGCGAAGGCGTGGACGGCGCGATCCAGGTGGTACTGCTGCGCACGCAAGGCAAGAGCCTCGGCGCGGTGGCGCTGTGGTCGCAGCGATCGCGCGCGGCGAGCGTGGCGCAGGCGTCGCAGCTCGCGGTGCTCGCGCGCCTGGTCGCGGAGGCCGTCCTCCGCCAGCGACGCGAGGCCGCGATGCGGGCGACGGCGGAGCAGCAGAAGCGCTGGTTCGGGCAGCTGGACCAGCAGGTGCGCGTCCTGGACCGCGAGCGCCAGAAGTTCGCGGCCATCGTCAACCAGGCCGATCTATTCGCCTACGTCGTCGATCCCACGAGCACGGTGCGCTGGGTGAACCGCACCATGAGCGTGAGCCATACGCCGCCGAGCGGCGGCGCGTGGTCGGGCCGCACCTGCCGCGAGGTGTGCGCGGCGTTCGGCGCCAGCGCCGAGGAGTGCGAGCGCTGCCCGGTCGAGCGCGCGCTGGCGACGAACCAGGCCGTGCACCACGAGATGCGCGCCGGGCTCGGCGGCCAGGCGCGCACGCTGTACATGACCGCGCTGCCCATCCGCGGCGTCGACGGCCGGCCACAGGAAGTGCTGGTGATGGTGCAGGACCTGACCGAACTGGGGCCGCTGAAGCGCGCGCAGGAGCAGCTGCGCGCCGTAGTCGCCAACGCGCCGATCGTGCTGTTCGCGATCGACGGTGCGGGCCGTTTCACGCTGTCCGAGGGCCGCGGCCTCGCCGCGCTCGGGCTCCGGCCCGGGCAGGTCGTGGGCCAGTCGGCGTTCGAGGTCTACCGCGACGTGCCCAGCATCGTGGAGAACCTGAAGCGCGCGCTTGCCGGCGAGGACTTCACCGACGTCGTGGAGATGGGTTCGCTGGTGTTCGAGACGCGCTACACGCCACTGCACGACGAGTCGGGAGCGGTGGGCGGCGTCATCGGCATCGCCACCGACGTGAGCCAGCGCCGAAAGCTCGAGGACGAGACGCGCCAGTCGCTGAAGCTGGAGGCGCTGGGCCGCCTGGCGGGCGGCGTGGCCCACGACTTCAACGACTCGCTCACCACGATCCTCGGCTACTGCACGCTGCTCCTGCACCGCCAGGCCGGCGACGCTGAGTCGAAGCGCTGCCTCGCCGAGGTCCAGCGGGCGGCGGAGCGGGCGGCGGCGCTCACGCGCCAGCTGCTCGTGTTCAGCCGCCGGCCGCTCCCCGAGAGCCCGTCCGGTACGCTCGACGTGACCGCGTCGAGCACGAAGGAGCTGATGCGCCGGCTGCTCGACGAGTCGCCCGAGGCGCGCCCCGTTCCCGAAGCCGCCGCGACCGCGCCTTCACCGGCGCGCGGCGGCGGCTCCGGCGCCACGCTGCTGCTGGTCGAGGACGAGGCCTCGGTGCGGGCGATCGTGCGCGAGATGCTGGTCGCGAGCGGGTTCAACGTGCTCGAGGCCGCCACCGGGCCCGAGGCGCTCGCCGTGGCGCAACGCACGCAGAGGCCGATCGACCTGGTGATCACCGACGTGGTGCTCCCCGGCATGAGCGGCGGCGAGCTCGCCGAGCGGCTGCGCGCCGTGCGTCCCGCGTTGCGCGTGCTCTACACGTCGGGCCACTCCGACGAGGCGATCGTCCGGCACGGTGTCTCGCGCAGCGAATCCACGTTCCTGCAGAAGCCGTTCACGTACGAGGCGTTCGTGGAGAAGGTGCGCGAGGCGCTCCGCCGGCCGGCGGATGGGCGCGCGGACGGCGGCGCGAAGGGGCGAAGGAAGGCCGCGTAGCGCACCGTGGTCGGCCGGGTTAGGCTGCGCGCCCACCCGGAGGCCGCCTCGCACGATGCAGCGCACCATCATCACGTTCCTCTCCGACTTCGGGCACAGCGACTGGTTCGTGGGCGTCGTGCACGGCGTGCTGCACTCGCTCGCGCCCGAGGCGCACGTCGTGGACCTGTCGCACTCGATCCCGCCTGCGAACATCGCGCACGGCGCGTTCATGCTCGAGGCCGCGTGCCCCGACTTCTCGCCGGGCACCGTGCACCTGGCCGTCGTGGATCCCGGCGTGGGCACCGAGCGGCGGGCGATCGCCGCTATCGCGCACGGGCAAGTGTTCGTGGGCCCCGACAAT
>Ga0318494_10000647_pt1 | contig 12509 bp, 11 predicted proteins | sample GRESIP108b1f24_FD_203293 | JGI IMG/M metagenome (GOLD analysis project Ga0318494, IMG submission 203293) | Tropical soil microbial communities from Luquillo Experimental Forest, Puerto Rico - GRE.SIPMG.108b1f24 | ecosystem: Environmental > Terrestrial > Soil > Tropical forest > Bulk soil... | reverse complement strand
CCGCCCGGCTGCTCCGCCACCTCCGCCCGCGCCGCCCTTCGCCGCGGCCGCGCGCCCGCCTGCGCCGGCCGCACCCCCTGTCGCGCCGCCGTTCGCGGCCCGTCCCGCCGTGATCCCGCCGCCGGCCCCGGTGGCCCAGCCTGCGGCGCCGCCGCTCTCCGCCGCGCCGGCGCGTCCCGCCGCTGCACCGGCACGCCCTGCCGTGGCGCCGCCGAGGCCCGAGGCCGCCCCCACCGTCGCAGCCCAGGCGGCCAGCGTCGCCGCAGCCGCCATCGCCGCCGAGCCCGAGCCGGAGGAGTGGGCCGACATCGAGCTGGAAGACGTGGTGGAGGACGATCGCGGCGAGGCCCGCGACTCGCTCCTCGCCGCCTCGGCCATCTCGTTCGAGGAGCCGGAGCCCGTGGTCGCCGCTGCTCCGCCGGTGGCCGATTCGCTCGCCGACCCGTTCGACGCGGTGGATCTGTCCGCTCCCACGGCGACCGAGGCACCGCCGCCGCCCGCGTGGGAGCCGCCTCCGCCGCTCGCCTTCGATCCCGAGCCGCCCGCGTTCGACCACGACCTGGACGCGCCCGCACAGGCGCCCGAGGCGATGGCCGAGCCTCAGGCGCAGGTGGTCTCCTCGGTGGAGGAGCTCGACTTCGGCGAGCCGCCGCCGGCCATCGACCTCGCCGCGGAGACGGCCGCACCCCCCACGCCCCGGCTGCCGCAGCTCGAGCTGGACGGTCCGGGCCTCGAGCTCGACGCGCCGGTCCACGTCTTCGCCAAGGCCGGCGTCCAGGTGGAAGAGCTCGAGCCGCCCGAGGAGCTGGACCCGGTCGCCGAGCACGAGTCCGAGCCGGCGTGGGCCGCTGCCGGCGCGCCGGTCGAGGTCCCCGAGCCGCTGGATGCCCTGCCGGAGCCGCTCTCCCTCTCGCCGGCGCACGAGTTCCTTCCGCCGGCGGCGAACACCGGCCATGCGCCCGAGGGCTCGGCCGCCGCCCCGAACGGCGACGGCGGCGAGGCGCAGCTGCGTGAGGCGCTCTCCAAGGCTTCGCGCGAGGTGATCGAGCGCATCGCCTGGGAGGTCGTGCCTCAGCTCGCCGAGGTGATCCTCCGCGAGCACGTGGAGCGGCTGGCGCGCTCGCGCGAAAACCGCTAGCGCCGGCGCGAACCATTCTTCACAATTCCACTTCCGTCCGGCCCCCACCGCGGGGCCGGACCGCTTTCAGAATCCGGAGAACGCGTGAGCACCGAAACCGCCCAGGAGACCCGCGCGCCCGAGCTCGCGAAGGGGTACGAGCACCGTGACGTGGAGGCGCGCTGGTACCGCCTCTGGAAGGAGCGCGGCTACTTCCGCGGCGACGAGACCGACCACGAGCGGCCGGCGTTCTCCATCGTCCTCCCGCCGCCCAACGTCACCGGCTCCCTGCACCTCGGCCACGCGCTCACGGCGTCGCTCCAGGACATCCTCATCCGCTGGAAGAAGATGTCGGGCTTCAACACGCTGTGGCTCCCCGGCACCGATCACGCCGGCATCGCGACGCAGATGATCGTCGAGAGGGAGCTGCTGAAGACCGAGAAGAAGAGCCGCCACGACCTCGGCCGCGAGGCGTTCCTCGAGCGGGTGTGGTCCTGGAAGCAGAAGTACGGCTCGCGGATCGGCGAGCAGCACGAGGCGCTCGGCGCCGCGCTCGACTGGTCGCGTGAGCGCTTCACGATGGACGAGGGGCTCTCGCGCGCGGTGCGCGAGGTCTTCGTGCGGCTGTACGAGGAAGGGCTCATCTACCGGGCCGAGCGCCTCATCAACTGGTGCCCGCGCTGCTTCACGGCGCTCTCCGACCTCGAGGTGAACCACGAGGAGGCGCACCAGGGCGAGCTGTGGAGCTTCGCGTACCCGCTCGCGGACGGCTCGGGCGACATCGTGGTGGCGACCACGCGGCCGGAGACGATGCTCGGCGACACCGCGGTGGCGGTGCACCCCGACGACGAGCGGTACCGCGCGCTCGTCGGCAAGCACGTGAAGCACCCGATCACCGACCGCGAGTTCCCCATCGTCGCCGACGCGATCCTCGTGGACCCGAAGTTCGGCACCGGCGCGGTGAAGGTGACGCCGGCCCACGACTTCAACGACTTCGAGGTGGGCAAGCGGCACGGCCTGCCGATGCTCTCGGTCATCGGGCCCGACGGGAAGATGACGGCGGAGGCGGGGCCGTTCGCCGGCCTCGACCGCTTCGAGGCCCGCAAGGCGGTGAAGGCGCGGATCGCGGAGCTGGGGCTCGACCGGGGCACGAAGCCGCACCTGCTGCCGCTCGGCCGCTGCCAGCGCTGCGAGACGGTGCTCGAGCCGATGCTGTCCTGGCAGTGGTGGGTGAAGATCGAGCCGCTCGCCCGGCCGGCCATCGAGGCGGTGGAGCAGGGGAAGACGAAGTTCATCCCCGAGCAGTGGACGAACACGTACATGGCGTGGATGCGCAACATCCACGACTGGTGCATCAGCCGCCAGCTGTGGTGGGGCCACCAGATCCCGGCCTGGTACTGCGACGAAGGCCACGTCACCGTGGCGCGCGAGGCTCCCGCGAGCTGCTCGACGTGCGGCAAGGGCGCGCTGCGTCAGGACGACGACGTGCTCGACACCTGGTTCTCGTCGGCGCTCTGGCCGTTCTCGACGATGGGCTGGCCGGACGAGACCGAGACGCTCCGGACCTTCTACCCGACGTCGGTGATGGAGACCGGCCACGACATCATCTTCTTCTGGGTGGCCCGGATGATGATGATGGGCATCCACTTCATGGGCGAGGTGCCGTTCCGCACGGTCTACCTCCACCCGATGGTCCGCGACGAGAAGGGCCAGAAGATGTCGAAGACGAAGGGGAACGTGATCGATCCCCTCGTCATCACCGAGCAATACGGCGCCGACGCCCTCCGGTTCACGCTCGCCGCGCTCACCGCGCAGGGGCGGGACATCAAGCTCGCGAAGGACCGCATCGAGGGCTACCGCGCCTTCGCGAACAAGCTCTGGAACGCCACCCGCTTCGCGCTCATGAACCTGTCCGGGTTCACGGTGGACGCCTCCCGCTCGCCGGCGGAGCTCGCGCGCACGCCGGCCGACCGCTGGATCCTCGCCCGCCTGCAGCGCGCCGTGAACGACACGGTGGCCGCCCTCGAGGCGTTCCGGTTCAACGACGCGGCGAACGCGGTGTACCACTTCGTCTGGCACGAGCTCTGCGACTGGTACGTCGAGCTCTCCAAGGAAGCGCTGTACGGGGATGATCCGGACAAGAAGGCGTCGGCGCAGGGCATCCTCGTCCACGCGCTCGACACCTCGTTCCGCCTCCTCCACCCGATGATGCCGTTCATCACCGAGGAGCTCTGGACCACCCTCCAGACCCAGGTGGGGGCGAGCTGGGGGGAGTCGCTCATGACGGCCAGCTATCCGCGCCCCGGACCGGTGGACGAGGCGGCCGAGAAGAGCTTCGGCCCCGTGCTCGGCGTCATCGACGCGCTCCGGAACATCCGCGGGGAGATGAACATCCCGTTCAAGACGGCCCTCTCCGACGTGGAGATCGGCGCCCTGGAGCCGGAGGCGGCGGCCACCGTGCGCGAGGAGCTGCCCCGGGTGGCCCGGCTCTCCAACGCCACCCCCCGCGTGCTGGCGCCGCACCTCCCTCCGCCGAAGCGGCCGGGCAGCGCGGTGGCGGTGGGCGAGGGGTTCGAGCTGCGGGTCGGGCTCGCGGGCGCCATCGACGTCGGCGCGGAAGGCGCGCGCATCGCGAAAGAACTCGCTAAGGTGGAGAACGATCTGTCGGGCATCGAGCGCAAGCTCGCGAACCCGAGCTTCGTGGAGCGCGCGCCGGCCGAGGTCGTCGAGAAGGACCGCGCGCGGGCCGAGGAGCTGAGGGACAGGAAGCGGAAGCTGGAAGCGCACCGGGCCATGCTGGCCGAAACGGAGAGCACGATGGGACCGAACGAGACGAACGGGATCGAGATGGCTGCCCCGCAGGAAACGACCACGGCTTCCTCGCCGGTGAACGAGACGCCGAAGGAGGAGATGCAGGCGGCTCCGGCCACCGAGGAGACGACGCCGGCCCCCGAGGCGCCGGAGGCTCCGCCCGCGCCGAAGGCGAAGCGCGCGCGCAAGCCGGCGAAGAAGCCGGCTGCCAAGGCGGCCAAGATGAAGAGGCCGGCCGCGAAGAAGCCGGCCGCGAAGAAGGCCGCCCCCGCGAAGCGCGGCGCGGCGAAGAAGGCCGCGAAGAAGCCGGCCGCGCGCAAGGCGGCTCCGGCGAAGCGCGGCGCGGCCAAGATGAAGAAGGCGGCCGCGAAGAAGGCCCCGGCGCGCGCCGCGAAGAAGCCGGCGCGCAAGGGGAAGCGCTAGCAATGGCCGCACTGCCGCCCGCGATCGAGCGGCTCCTCGACCTGGCGCTGGAGGAGGATCTCTCCCTCGGCGACGCGACGAGCGAGGCCACCATCGATGCGGCGGCAACCGGCGAGGGCCGGTTCCTCGCGAAGGAGGATCTGGTCCTCGCCGGCACCCTCGTGGCGGTGCGCACGTTCGAGCGGCTCGGGGCGGAGTGCCGCTTCGAGCGCGCGGACGGCGCGCGCTGCGCGCGGGGGGAGTGGGTGGGCATGGCGCGCGGCAAGCTGCGCGCGCTCCTCGCCGCCGAGCGCACCGCGCTCAACTTCCTGCAGCGGCTCTCGGGCGTCGCCACGGCGACCCGGCGCGCCGCCGACGCCCTGGGCGCCGGCCACGCGACGCGGCTCCTCGACACCCGGAAGACCACGCCGGGCTGGCGCCTCCTCGAGAAGGCCGCGGTGCGCGCCGGCGGCGGCATGAACCACCGCCTCTCGCTCGGCGACGGCATCCTCATCAAGGACAACCACGTCGCGGCCTGCGGCGGCGTGCGGCCGGCCGTGGAGCGGGCGCGCGCGCGCGGCAACGCGATGCTGCGCGTGGAGGTGGAGATCACCGCGCTCGCGCAGCTCGAGGAGGCGATCGCGGCGGGCGCCGACATCGTGCTCCTCGACAACATGGACGACGCCACGATGGCCGAGGCGGTGCGGCGCGCTGCGGGCCGGGTGCTGCTCGAGGCGTCGGGGAACATGTCGCTCGAGCGGCTGCCGCGCGTGGCGGCCACGGGCGTGGACTACGTCTCGATGGGCGCGCTCACTCACAGCGCCCGCGCCGTGGACCTCTCGTTCGAGATCTCGTGATGCCGGCGCTCGCGGGGGGCAGCGAGGAGGCGGTGCTCTCGTTCCTGGCGGAGGCGGGCGACGAGTTCGTCTCCGGGGAGGCCATCTCCGACAAGCTCGGCCTCTCGCGCGCGGCGGTGTGGAAGCACGTGAACGCGCTCCGCGCGCAGGGATACCGGATCGACGCCGTGCCGGCGCGAGGCTACCGGCTCGTGGAGATCCCCGACCGCCTCGGACCGCTCGAGCTGCGGCCGCTCCTCTCCACGAGCGACCTCGGCCAGACGGTCCACGCCTTCGAGGAGCTTCCCTCCACGAACGACCGCGCCAAGGAGCTCGCCGAGGAGGGCGCGTTCCACGGCGAGGTGGTGATCGCCGAGGCCCAGACGGCGGGCCGCGGGCGTCGCGGGCGCACCTGGGCGTCGCCGCCCCGGAAGAACCTGTACCTCTCGGCGATCCTTCGCCCCGATCTGTCGCTCCAGCGCGTGCCGGAGATCACCCTCGTGGCCTCGGTGGCGCTCTGCGAGGCGATCCGCGAGGCGGGCGTGGACGCGGCCATCAAGTGGCCGAACGACATCCTGTGCGGCGGGCGCAAGGTGGCGGGCATCCTCACCGAGATCGCCGCCGACCCCGACCGCGTGCAATGGGTGGTGGTGGGTGTGGGCGTGAACCTGAACGCGGCCCCGGAGGACTTCCCCGAGGAGCTGCGGCCGATCGCGACCAGCGTCGCGGCCGAGCGGGGGGGGCCGGTGCCGCGCGCGCTCTTCACGGCAGCGCTCCTGGCCCGCCTCGAGGCCTGGCTCGAGCGGCACGCCGAGGAGGGGTTCGGGCCGGTGCGCGCGCGCTGGTGCGAGCTCTCGGGCACGCTGGGACGCGAGGTCCGGGTCGTCACGGGGGACGGCGACGTCACCGGGGTCGCCGAGGACATCGACGCTGCGGGGGCGCTGCTCGTCCGCACCGCGTCCGGCGTCCGGCGGGTGCTCGCCGGCGACGTACACCTCCTCCGACCGCGGTGACAGGCAGGCGGGCGACGGGGAGTTTGCCCGCGGACGTTGTCCCAGCTAACCTCGCGCCGTGCTGCTCGCGATCGACGTCGGGAACACGAACACGGTCCTCGGCGCCTTCGAGGGAGAGGTGCTGCGCGAGCACTGGCGCGTGGAGACGAGCCATACGCGCACCGCCGACGAGTACGGCATCCAGCTCCTCCAGCTCTTCGCCGCCCGGAAGCTCGACCCGGCCCGGGTGAAGGCGGTGGCGGTGTCCTCGGTGGTGCCGCCGCTCGCCGCGACGCTCACGCGGATGGCCGAGCGGTACCTCGGCGTCACGCCGCTCTTCGTGGGCCCCGGGGTGAAGACCGGGATGCCCATCCTCTACGAGAACCCGCGCGAGGTGGGCGCCGACCGGATCGTGAACGCGATCGCGGCCTACGCGCGCTGGCAGTGCGGCCTCGTGGTCGTGGACTTCGGCACCGCCACCACCTTCGACGCGGTGTCGCCGAAGGGCGAGTACCTCGGCGGCGCCATCTGCCCCGGCGTCGGGATCTCGATGGAGGCGCTGTTCCGGCACGCGTCGAAGCTCCCGCGCGTCGAGTTCGCGCGCCCGCCGCAGGTCGTGGGCCGGAACACCGTCGCCTCGATGCAGAGCGGCCTCGTGTATGGCTACGTGGGGCTGGTCGACGGGATCTGCGCACGGATGCGCGACGAGCTGGGCTTCGAGACGAAGGTGGTGGCCACCGGCGGGCTCGCGCCGCTGCTCGCCGGCCTGTCGCACTCCATCTCCGACGTGGACGAGCACCTCACGCTCACCGGCTTGCGCCTCGTGTGGGAGCGGAACCGATGACCGAACCGAACGACCGTCCGGACCGCGAGGACGAGCTGGACGCGGACGCCGCCGGCGTGCCCGGCGAGGCCCACGCCGAGGAGGAGCGGCCGGTGCCCGTGTCCGCGCCCGCAGTGGGCGCGATCTCGCTCCAGGCCGAGGGTACCCTGGCGCTCGAGGAGGGGATCCGCCGCTTCGCCGCGCAGGACCTGGAGGGCGCGCACGCGCAGTTCGAGCGCGCCCACCGGCGCGCGGGCAACGATCCTCGGACGATGAGCTGGTACGGCGTGACGCTGGTGCTCGTGGAGCGGAACTCGAACCTGGGCGTGCTCTACTGCGACCAGGCGCTGCGGATCGCGGGCGCCTCCCCGGAGATGCTCCTGAACCAGGCTCGGGCCTACCTCGCGCTGCACCAGCGCGAGCGCGCCTACCGCGCCGTGCACCGCGGCATCACCCAGTGGCCCGACCACCCGGCGCTGCGGCTCGCGCAGGATGCGATGGGCTGGCGCCGCCGGCCCGTGGTGCCCTGCCTCGGCCGAGCGAACCCGATGAACCGGTGGCTCGGGAAGCTCCGCCACCGCTGGCACAACTACCGATCCCCTCCGCCGCTCCTCTCGCCCGTGACGCTGGGCGTGCTGCCCGCCGGCAGCGAGCCGCCGCGGAGCGCCTGATGACGGGGTTGCCGCTGGCGCTCGACGCGCTGCCCAAGCCGCTGCAGAAGCACGCCGATCCGAACGCTCCCGCGCCGCTTCGTACGATGGGCGCGAAGGGGCTCGTGCCGGCCGTCGCGCCCGCCGATCTCGCGCTCCTCCTCTACATGCTCTCGTTCGATCCCGACGCCGGGATCGCAGAGACCGCGGTGAAGAGCGCCGAGGGGCTGCCGGAGAAGATCTGGAGCGTCGCGCTGCGCTCGGAGGGCCTCCACGCGTGCGTGCTCGGGTGGCTCGCGGAGCGGTTCGCGACGAAGGACGCCGCCCTCCAGCTCGTGCTCCTGAACCCTTCCACCTCCGACGAGACGGTGGGCCGGCTCGCCGCGGTGGTGATGCAGCCGCTCGCGGAGATCGTCCGGCAGAACGAGCTGCGGCTCCTGCGCCACGACGACATCATCCGCGGCCTCTGCAGCAACCCGAACGTCCTCGCCTCCACCGTGGACGGCGCCTGCGACTTCTGCGTCCGCAACGGCCTCACGCTCACCGACGTGCCGCAGCTCGTGGCCGCGCACGTCCGCGTGTACGGGATCGATCCCACCGCGAAGCCGCGCGAGGAGACCGCGGTCCAGCTGATGACCGAGTACCGGCAGGAGCTGGCGGAGGAGGTGCAGGCCGCGCCGCACGCCGAGACGCCCGAGGAGGCGGCGAAGAAGCTGAACATGACGCAGCGGATCCTGAAGATGTCGGTGAGCGAGAAGATCAAGCTCGCGACGCTCGGGAACAAGGAGGCACGCACGCTCCTGCTGCGCGACTCGAACAAGCTCGTGTGCATGGCGGCGGCGCAGAGCCCGCGCATCACCGACGGCGAGATCCTGGGCCTCGCCCACTCGCGCACGGTGAGCGCCGACGTGCTGCGGTACGTGTACACCGCGCGCGACTTCCTGAAGACCTACGCGATCAAGATCGCGCTCGTGAAGAACCCCAAGGTGCCGCTGCCCACCGCGCTGAGGCTCCTCCAGACGCTGCAGGAGAAGGACATCAAGGAGCTGTCGCGCGACCGGAACGTGCCGCAGACGATCCAGGCGCAGGCGAAGGCCTGGGTGATGAAGAAGGAAGCGGCGGGGAAGGGGCCGGCAGGGCATTGAGGCGGCCCGCGCCCGGCGGCGCGAGGAGAAGAAACGGATGGCGATGGGAAGGGCGCTGTGGATCTCCGCGGCCACGATGGCTTCGCGGGTCCTCGGGCTCGCGCGCGACCAGCTCTTCGCGGCGCTCGTGGGCGCGAACGCGTGGTCCGACGCGTTCGTCGCGGCGTTCCGCATCCCCAACCTCCTGCGCGACCTCTTCGCGGAGGGCGCGCTCTCGTCGGCCTTCGTCCCCACCTTCGCCGAGACCCACCGGAACCGCGGTCCGGAGCAGGCGTGGCAGCTCGCGAACCTGGTGGTGGGGCTCGTGCTCACGGTGGTGGGCACGCTCACGCTGCTCGGCGTCCTGTTCGCGCCGCAGGTGGTGGCGGTCGTCGCCCCCGGCTTCGCGCCGGAGCAGGCGGCGATCACGGTGCGCCTCACGCGCATCATGATGCCGTTCCTCCTCCTCGTGTCGCTGGCGGCCACGGCGATGGGGGCGCTGAACGCGCAGCAGCGCTTCACGGCGCCGGCGCTCGCGCCCGCGCTCTTCAACGTGGGGTCGATCGGCGTCGGGCTCGGGCTGTGGTTCGCGGGGCTCGGCCCGGAGGCGGCGGTGACCGGCTGGTCGGTGGGCACGCTCTTCGGCGGCCTGCTGCAGCTCTTCGCGCAGGCGCCGGCGCTCCACCGGCTCGGCTACCGGTTCAGGCCGCGCCTCGGAGGCGCGCTCGGGGAGCCGGGCGTGCGCCGCATCGCGCGGCTCATGGGGGCGGCGGTGATCGGCCTGTCGGCCACGCAGGTGAACATCGTGGTGAACACGATCTTCGCCTCGCACGAGGACCGCGCGGTCACCTGGCTCAACTTCGCCTTCCGGCTCATGCAGTTCCCGCTCGGCGTGTTCGGCGTCGCGATCGCCACCGTCGCCGGCGCCGGCGTGGCGCGCAAGGCGGCCGAGCGCGACCTGCCCGCGGTGCGCGAGACGCTCGGCAGCGCGATGCGGCTCGTCGCCTTCCTGAACGTCCCGTCGGCGGTGGGCCTCGCGCTCCTCGCCTCGCCGATCATCTCGCTCATCTACGAGCACGGCCGCTTCCGCGCGTCGGACACGGCGGGCACGGCGCAGGCGCTGCTCTTCTACGCGCTCGGGCTCTACGCCTACTCCGCCGTGAAGGTGCTGGCGCCGGCGTTCTACGCCTTCGACCTCGCGCGCGTGCCGCTCATCGGCAGCGTCATGGGCATGGTCGCGAACGTGGGGCTGAACCTCGCGCTCTACCCGGTGCTCGGCTACCGCGGCGTCGCGCTCGGCACGTCGCTCGCGGCCACCATGAACTTCGCGGTGCTCGCGATCGCGTGGCGGCTCCGCTTCGGCGACGGCGGCTCGGGCCTCGGGCCCGGGATCTGGCGGCAGCTCGCGAAGGTGCTCGCCGCCTCGGCCGTGCTGGGCGTGGTCGCCTGGGGCACGCACCACCTCGTCGCCGCCCGGGTGACCGGGCATGGGCTCGGCCGCCAGGCCGTGCGGGCGCTGGTACCGGTGGCGGCGGGCGGCCTCGCCTACCTGGCTGCGGCGGCCGCGCTCGGCGTCGCGGAGCTGCAAGAGCTGTGGGGCGCGCTCCGCCGCCGGGCGGGCAGGCGTGCCGGCGCGTAGGCGCCTCTTCTGGCGCGCCCCGTCATGAACCTTCTCGCCGTGAGCAACGGCTCCCTAGCTTTGTCGTCTGAGCGGAGGGTGCTCGCATGGCGACGAATGGGGGCGGGATGCCGGACGACCTGTCGAGCGGCCTCGGGGAGCAGGCTGGGCGGTTCGGCGCGCAGGTGGAGGCGCTGCGGGACTACGCCGGCTCGGCGGACGAGGTGATCCGCAACTTCGCGCGCGAGCGGCCGATCATGGCGGTCGCGATCGCGGTGGGCCTCGGCTTCCTCCTCGGGCGGCTCGCCGCCCGCACGTAGCGGGGACGACATGGCGGAGCGGACGAACCTGACCTCCGACGAGATCCTCCAGGCGGTCAGCGCGGTGCGCGACCAGGCGGCGGAGGCGGCGCAGCGGCTCGCCGAGCAGCTCGAGCTGGAGCGGCGCCTGCGCGAGAACCCGATGGGCACCCTCGCCGTGGCCGCCGGGGCGGGGTTCGTGCTCGGCGGCGGGCTGTGGCCCCTGCTGCGGCCGCTCCTGCGGGCCGCGGTGAGGACGGCGCTCACTCCGCAGAACCTGGTGGCGCTCGCCGCGGCTGCGGGCGCGATGAGGGCGGCGGCGGCCCGGGGCGACGAGGACGTGGGCGCGCCCCCGGCCGGCGAGCCGCCGCCGACGGCGCACTGAGCGCGGCCGCCGGCGCTACGGCTCCGTCCACTGCTTCAGCAGGGCGAGCTCGAGGCCGAAGTCGCGCGGGCCGGCGCGCAGGTGCGCGATCCCGCAGAGGTGACACCGGATCGGTCCGAGCCAGGCGCCGCTCACCCGCTGGTCCTCGCCGCAGCAGGGCAGGGCGATGCGGTGCAGCTCGTCTTCCGAGCTGGCGGAGCCGGGCGAGCCGGGAGACCCGGGCCGCGCGGCGAGGCCCCGCGCGATCGGCGAAGGATCCAGGTGCTCGCCCGTCCACGCGCGCGGCGCCCGCAGCCGGTGCCAGCGCACCTCGTCCTCGAGCCGGCGCGCCTCGGCGTCGAGGAGGTGCTGGACGTCGGGGGTGAAGAAGCGATCGGCCGGCGCGGAGCTGGCGCAGTACGGGCAGAAACGGTTCGGAGGGGCCCCGGCCTCGTGGGCATCCACGGCGACGCGGCGCGCCATCGCGCAGGCGAGCACCGCCGCCTCGCGGGCGCTCCAGCGGACGTCGAACTGCGCCCCGCAGCGCGGACACTCGCGCCGCGAGAAGCCCTCGGCATCGAGCGGGAGCCGAAGCTCTTCCATGTCGCCTCCTCGCCGCGATGCGAGGCACGTGCCGCACCGCGTCGTGCCGAAAAGTACTGGCGGCTGGCGGCCGTACCAAGCCCCCCTCCGGCCGTGCGCCCTTAGGGTCCGGACACGCTCGTCCGGTTGCGCGCCTTGCGGCCGCTCCGCACCTTCCGGCCTTCTGGCCGGCCTTCGGGGCCGGAGGAGCCGCAGCAATGGTGGAGGAGAGCAGGCTGTCCGGAGGGGAGATCCTGATCCGCGTAGACGGTACGTTCGACGCAGCCGCGGCGTGGCAGGTGCGCGGCTGCCTCGGGAGCCTGGGTGCGGGGGATCGCGTCGTGCTCGACTTCTCGCGCGTGAAGGAGTTCTACGACCTCGGCATCGCCGTGGTCGCGAACGGCATCGCCGAGGCCGCTCCGCCGCGCGTGGAGCTGCGCGGGCTGCGCGAACACCAGCACCGCCTGTTCCGGTACTTCGGCGTCGACGTGGACGCCCTCGCGGTGAGCCCGGTGCGCGACACATTCTGACGGGGCGGGAGCAGCTTCGCCCCGCCGCTCATCCCTCGCGCGTCTTCGGCGGCGCCGCGCCGTCCTCGAGCAGCTGCAGCGCGATCGCGAGAGCGCGGCGCGTCTTCTCCTTCACCGCCTCGTCGCCCTTCAGCCGCTCGTAGGCCTTCACCACGCGCGCCTCGTGCTTCGCGACGATGGCTTCGAGCTCGCCGGCGCGTGCCCGCGCCTCGTCCCGTTCCCGCTCTGCCACGGCCAGACGGGCCGCGAGCCGCTCGCGCTCCTCGGCCACGCGGGCAGCCTCGAGGCGCAGCTCGGAGATCCGGTCCTGCAGGCGCGCGGCCTCGCCCGCGTCGCCGTCGCGCTGACGGGGTGCAGGGGG
>Ga0318494_10000635_pt1 | contig 12582 bp, 8 predicted proteins | sample GRESIP108b1f24_FD_203293 | JGI IMG/M metagenome (GOLD analysis project Ga0318494, IMG submission 203293) | Tropical soil microbial communities from Luquillo Experimental Forest, Puerto Rico - GRE.SIPMG.108b1f24 | ecosystem: Environmental > Terrestrial > Soil > Tropical forest > Bulk soil... | reverse complement strand
CTCTACGCCCTCCTCTCGAGCCTGCTGCTCATGCTCTTCGGCGTGGGCGTCCTCGGGTTCGCGTTCCTCGCCGTCTGGATCATCGTACGGTGCGTGAAGGGGCTCCGCTTCCTGGACCGGCGGGAGGCGGTGCCGGACCCGGCGACGTGGCTCTGGTGATCGCGACGATCCGCGCTTTCGAAGAGCGGACGGGCCGATCGCCCTCACTCGACCGGAGTGGGTCGCCGCCCCGACCGCGCGGCCGCGCCCGAGCGCCGAGGCCCGACCAGGGCTGCGAAGCGATGACGCGCCGCGCCGGTCGCTTGACAAACGGATCGGCTCAGAAAATCGTGGGGTACGTCTTACGGCATACGGAGACAAGGCGGGCAGATGCAGCACGGGCGCGGCGCGGCGACGTGCATCGGAGCCGGCGACTCCGCGCCTGACCCCTCAGCCCAGAGGAGCGTCATGGCGCATCGGAAGCAACTCGGCATCATCGGCATCGTCCTCTCGCTCTTCGCGCTGCTCGGGCCGGCTGCGGGCCGGGCCCAGCCCGCGAAGGTGATCCGCCTCGGAGCGGTGTACCCGCTCACCGGGAACATCGCGTCGACGGGCCTCGACTGCCGCCGCGGCGCGGAGCTGGCGGTCGACATCATCAACGGAAAGTACGACCTCGACCTGCCGCTCGCGCGCACGGCCGGGCTCCCGAACCTCGGCGGCGCGAAGATCGAGCTCGTCTTCGGCGACACGAAGGGCGAGCCGAAGAACGGAATCGCCGAGGTGGAGCGGCTCGTCACGCAGGAGAAGGTGGTCGGCATCATCGGCGCGTACCAGAGCTCGGTCACGAAGACGGCGAGCCAGGCGACCGAGCGGCTCGGGATCCCGTACGTCTGCTCCGACTCGTCGTCGCCGACGCTCACGCAGAGCGGCTACAAGTTCTTCTTCCGCGCCAGCCCGCACGACGCGCTGTTCGCCCGCGATCAGTTCAACTTCCTGAAGGACATGGAGAAGAAGGGCCAGAAGGTCCAGACGATCGCGGTCCTGTACGAGAACACCGAGTTCGGCTCGAACGTCGGCAAGGAGGTCGTGAAGCTCGCGCAGGAGTACGGCTACAAGATCGTCGAGAACATCTCCTACGCGGCCAACGCGACCGACGTGTCGAGCGAGGTCGGCCGCCTCATCCGCGCGAACCCCGACGTCCTCATGCACGCGTCGTACATCACGGACGCGATCCTCTTCACCAAGACGTACAGGGAGATGGGGTTCAAGCCGAAGGCCATCATGACCTTCGCCGGCTACATCGAGCCCGCCTACCTGCCCGCCGTGAAGAGCGACGCGAACGGCATCATCGTCCGCTCCACCTTCGCGCTCGACCTCGCGCGGTCGAAGCCGCTCGTCGCCAAGGTGAACGAGCTCTTCAAGAAGAAGTACGGGGTGGACATGAGCGAGAACGCCGCGCGCAGCTTCACCGCGCCGTTCGTGCTCGCCGACGCGATCAACCGGGCGAAGACGACCGAGCCCGAGGCGGTCGTGAAGGCCCTCCAGGAGACGAACTTCGGGCCGGAGCAGGTCATCTACCCGTGGCAGGGCATCAAGTTCGATCCCCAGACGCACCAGAACATCTATGCGCGCGGGATCCTGGTGCAGATCCAGAAGCAACAGTACGTGACGGTGTGGCCCTTCGACGCCTCCGCGGCCCCCGTCATCTGGCCGCTGCCGCCCTGGGGCAACAAGTAGAGGCCGGGGGAAGGGCGCCGCCCGGCAGGCGCCCTCCCGCCCTGCTGCCACCGAGGCGCCCATGTCCGAGCAACTCGTCCAACAGGTCGTGAACGGCCTGCTCATCGGGTGCGTCTATTCGCTGATCGCGATCGGGCTCACGCTGATCTGGGGCGTGATGAACATCGTGAACTTCGCGCACGGCGACTTCCTGATGCTCGCCATGTTCGTGTCGTTCTGGCTGTACACGCTCGTCGGCCTCGATCCGCTCCTCTCCATCCCGTTCTGCGCGCTGCTCCTCTTCGTGCTCGGGCTGCTCATCTACCGGTTCGCGGTGAGCAAGGTCATGCGCGGGCCGATGCTCGCGCAGCTCGTCGTCACCTTCGGCGTGAGCATCTTCCTCGCGAACACCGCCGTGATGCTCTGGACGCCGGACTACCGGCTCATCGACCGGACGCTGCTGTCCGGGACGTGGCAGTTCGGGACCGTGCAGGTGAGCGTGGCGAAGCTCGTGTCGTCGGTGGGGAGCGTCGTCGTCTCCGGCGCGCTGCTCCTCTTCCTGCGGCGGACGCGGACCGGGAAGGCGATCCTGGCCACCGAGATGAACCGCGACTCGGCGCTACTCATGGGCGTGAACACGGACCGCGTGAACGCGCTCTCGTTCGCGATCGGCTCCGGGCTCGTCGGCGTCGCGGGCGCGTTCCTGTCGATGTACTACTACATCTACCCGCAGGTCGGCGGCCTGTTCGGCACGATCTCGTTCGCCATCGTGGCGCTCGGCGGGTTCGGCAGCATCACGGGGGCGTTCATCGCCGGCATCCTCGTCGGGCTCGTGCAGACGCTGGGCGGCTACTTCTTCGACCCGGCGTACAAGTACGCCATCGTGTTCCTCCTCTACCTGCTGACGGTCTGGATCCGTCCGCAGGGGCTCCTCGGGTGGTGAGCGCCATGCGGACCTCGCGCCTCGCCCTCGTCGTCGCCGCGGTCGTCGCGGCCGCGCTCGTCGCGTTCCCGTTCGTCTTCACCGGCCCGTTCCCGCTGCACGTCATGATCGTGACGTTCATGTTCGCGACCCTCGCGGTCGCCTGGAACATCATGGGCGGCTACGCCGGGATGTTCTCCTTCGGTCAGGCGGCGTTCTTCGGCATCGGCGCCTACACCTCGTCGTACCTCTTCGTCACCCACGGCGTCTCTCCGTGGCTCGGGCTCGTCGCCGGCGGCCTCGCCTCCGCGCTGGTCGCGGCGGCCATCGGCTATCCCTGCTCGAACCTGCGCGGCCACTACTTCGCCATCGCGAGCATCGCCTTCGCCGAGATCGTCCGGACCCACTTCAACAACTGGAAGCTGGTCGGGGCGGCGGAGGGGCTCACCATCCCGATGTCGAAGGGGGGCTTCCTCCAGTTCCAGTTCCACCACGGGAAGGCCCCCTACTACTTCATCGCGCTCGCGTTCCTGCTCGCCTCGCTGGCGCTCTCGTGGTGGGTCGCGCGATCGCGGATGGGCTACTACTTCCGCGCGATCAAGGAGAGCCACGAGCTCGCGATGGTGCTCGGCATCAGCTTCGTCCGGTACCGCCTCGCGGCCATCATGATCAGCGCCTTCATCTCCGCGGCCGCGGGCACCCTCTACGCGCAGTACATCCTCTACCTCGATCCGGAGAGCGTCCTCGTGCTGTCGATCTCGGTGCAGGTCGTCCTGATCGCCATGCTGGGCGGCGCCGGCTCGGTGTTCGGGCCCGCCATCGGCGCGGCCATCCTCGTGCCGCTCTCGGAGCTCACGCGCGTGAGCCTCGGGCACAAGGGCACCGGCGTCGACATGATGATCTACGGCGCGCTCATCACGCTCATCTCGGTCTACCAGCCCAGGGGCGTGTGGGGGCTGCTGACCGGCCGCATCGGGCCGCGCGCGCCGCCCGCGCCGGTCGCGGCGCGTCCGGTCGCGGTGCAGGAGGGCAGCAAGTGAGCACGCCCTTGCTGGAGGTGCGGGGGGTCACGAAGCGGTTCGCCGGCCTCACCGCGAACGACGACGTCTCGTTCACCGTGAACGAGGGCGAGATCGTGAGCATCATCGGGCCGAACGGCGCCGGGAAGAGCACCCTCTTCGGCTGCGTCACCGGCTTTCACCGGCCGAGCGCGGGCCACGTCATCTACCGCGGGCGCGACATCACCGGGCTCAAGGCGGACCGCGTCTGCCGCCTCGGCATCGCCCGGACGTTCCAGATCGTCCAGGTGATCGCCGACATGACGGTCCTCGAGAACACGATGACCGCGGCCTTCCTGCGGGCGCGCACGCGCGCCGCGGCCATCCAGCGCGCGCGAGAGGTGCTCTCGGTGATGCACCTCCTCGACAAGCAGGCCTTCCTCGGCTCCGCCCTCACGATCGCCGACAAGAAGCGGCTCGAGGTGGCGATGGCGCTCGCCACCGAGCCACGCCTCCTCATGCTCGACGAGTCGATGGCCGGGCTCACGCGCGTGGAGCTGCAGCCGTTCATCGCGCTGCTGCGCGACGTCAGGGAGCGCGGCGTGACGCTCGTCATCGTGGAGCACGTGATGGAGGCGGTCATGCAGCTCTCCGATCGCGTCATCGTCCTCACCTCCGGACGGAAGATCGCGGAGGGCACGCCGCGCGAGGTCGTGGCGAATCCGCAGGTGATCCAGGCGTACCTGGGAGAGCGCTACCGTGCTTGAGTTCGAGAAGGTGTCGGTCGGCTACGGCGAGCTCACCGTCGTCCACGACGTCTCGTTCCGCGTGAACGCGGGGGAGGTGGTGAGCCTCGTCGGCTCGAACGGCGCCGGGAAGACGACGATCCTGCGCACGGTCGCCGGCCTGCTCCATCCGCGCCAGGGCGCGATCCGCCTGAACGGCCAGCCGATCGACCGCACGCCCGCCTACGACATCGTTCGCAAGCGCGTGGCGATGGTGCCCGAGGGGCGGCAGCTGTTCGGGCGGCTCTCGGTCTGGGACAATCTGCTCATGGGCGCCTACACGCTCGCCTCGAAGCAGGAGATCGAGGAGTCGCTCGAGACGGCGCTGTCGATGTTCCCCCTCCTGAAGGAGCGCCGCCAGCAGCGCGCGGAGACGCTCTCGGGCGGCGAGCAGCAGCAGCTCGCGATCGCGCGCGGGCTCATGTCCCGTCCGAAGCTCCTCCTGCTCGACGAGCCCTCGCTCGGCATCATGCCCAAGCTCGTCGCCGAGATCTTCGAGACGATCCACCACATCCGCGACAAAGGAATCACGGTGCTGCTCGTCGAGCAGAACGTCTTCGAGGCGCTCGAGGTCTCCGACCGCGCCTACGTGCTGCAGTCGGGGCGGATCGTGCTCGACGGGCGCGGACGGGACCTGCTCACGTCCGAGCTCGTCCGGGAGGCGTACCTCGGCTCGACCGGCATCGCGTGACTTGGGAGGAGGCTCGCCATGACCCCGGAGCTGCAGCGCACCCTCGCGGCCGCCGACCTGCGCGGCTGGGGTGAGGTGGCCGTCGAGTACGGCGGCGGACAGCTCGCGGTCCGCGTGCCGCCGGGGTGCGTGACCCTGGGGATGAAGGAGACGACGCCGCTCGCCGATCCGGCCGCGGCCATCCGCGAGGCCATCGCGCGGCCGAACGGCTCGCCGCCGCTCGCGGAGATCGTGCGCGCCAAGGGGAAGGACGCCGCGGCGGTCACCGTCTGCATCGCGACCTCGGACATCACGCGCCCCGTGCCGTACCGGGGCCCGACGGGGATCCTCGCGCCGCTGCTCGAGGCGCTCCAGCGCGCGGGCGTTCGCCCCGAGAACGTGACGCTGCTCGTCGGGACCGGGACGCACCGGCCGAGCACGCCCGACGAGCGCGTCCGGATGTTCGGCGCCGACGTCGTCGGGGCGTACCGCGTGGTCGATCACGCCTGCGACGACGACGCGGGGCTCGTGCACATCGGCAAGACCAGGAGCGGCACCGACATCCTCGTGAACCGGATCTTCGTCCAGGCGGACGTGCGGATCGCGACCGGGCTCGTGGAGAGCCACTTCATGGCCGGCGTTTCCGGCGGCCGGAAGGCCGTGTGCCCGGCGCTCGTGAGCCGAAGGACCATCGAGCGGTTCCACAGCGTCGAGTTCCTCGACTCGCCGAGCGCGACGAACCTCGTGCTCGAGGGGAACCCCTGCCACGAGGAGTCGCTGGAGATCGCGCGGCGGGTCGGCGTGGACTTCGCCGTCAACACCGTCCTCGATCGGCGGATGGCGCTCGTCGGAATCCACGCCGGCGACCTCGAGCGCTCGCACCAGGCGGCCTACCGGCAGGTGCGGGAGTTCGTGGTCGTCCCGATCGACCGCGAGTACGACATCGTCCTCACGCACGGCGGGTACGTGGGCATCAACCACTACCAGAACGCCAAGGCGGCCTGCAACGCGCTCCCCGCGGTGCGTCCCGGGGGCTTCGTCATCCTCACCGCCTGCGAGCGCGACGCCGACCCGGTCGGCCCCGTGAGCTACCGGACGCTGCTGCACGTGCTCAAGCTGCAGGGCTGGCGGGGCTACCTCGAGCTCCTGCGCTCGCCGTCGTGGCGGTTCACGCGCGACCAGTGGGAGCCGCAGATGTGGGGCAAGGTCCTCGCGAAGATCGGCGAGGAGGGCCTCCTCTACTGCTCCGCCGTCCTGCCCCGGCGCGACGCGGAGATCGTCCCCGGCCGCCTCGGCTGGGAGCTCGTCGGGGACGAGCCGTACCCGGACGACGCGGCCCGGGCGCAGGCGATGACGCAGAACGCGATCATCGCCTGTGTGCACGACCCTCGCTGGCGCGGGGCGCGCCCGAGCTTCGCGTTCGTGCGCGAGGGGCCGTACGCGGTCCCGATGCGGAGCTGAGCCCCGACGCTCACTGCCCGAAGTGGATCGAGGCCACGGACGACATCCCGTGGTACTGGTCGATCCAGGTGAACGTCGCGCCGCCGTCGGTCGAGACGCCGAGCTTCGAGCCGGTCCCGACGTACAGCGCCTTCGAGGTGACGTGCAGCGCGGTCGGGTACGTGGCCGCGGTCGCGGCGATGGCGGTGAACGTCTTCCCGGCATCGGCGGAGACCTCGACCTGCTGCGCGTCCGTCACGTAGACCTTGCCGTCCGGACCGAGCTTCACCTCGTCGACCGAAGACGGGTACGCGATGCCGGCGGCCACGCCCGGCGCGCTCCACGTGGTCCCGCCGTCGTTCGAGACCTGCAGCCCGGCATAGTCGGCGGCGACGTACACGTTCTGCCCCGACAGCGCGATCGCCCGCGGGTACGCGCCGCCGGTCGACGGGTTGAAGAAGATCGACGGCGCGAAGGTCTGGCCGCCGTTCGTCGACTTCTGCACGCCGCTCGAGTGACCGTACCAGACGGTGAGCCCGCTCGCCGCGACGCACTCGCCCGAATTCGAGAAGATCCCCGACCCGTCGTCGCGGGTGCGGAACACGAACGTGTCGCCGCCGTTCGAAGAGATCGACAGACCGAACATGTTCGGGACGTAGACCGTCGTGCCGTCCGCGAAGACGTTCGTCGGATCGTACGCGTCGTAGATGCTGGGGTTCCCGCCGTCGAGCGCGAGCGCGTCGCGGTAGGTCCAGGTGCGGCCCCGGTCGTGCGAGAACGCGAAGCCGGAGCCCGCACCGCTCACGACGCCGTACAGGTCGACCCCCGACCCGACGACCTTCGCGAACCCAGCCACCTCGGCGAGCGCGAACGTCGCGCCGCCGTCCGCCGACCGCCAGAGCGTGGGGAACGCGCCGACCAGGATCGTGCTCCCCTCCACGAAGATCGCGGACGGGGTGACGTCGTGGTCGTGCTCGCCGACGAGCCGCGCCGCGAACGTCGCGCCGCCGTCCACCGACACCGCGAAGCTCTTCCCCGTCGTCGCGCTCCCGTAGGTCCCCGCGTAGACGTTCGTCCCGGCGACCGCGACGGCGGTCACGTCGTTCGCGTCGAGCCCGTTCGCGGTGGTCCGCAGCGCGGTGAAGTGGTCGCCGCGATCCGTCGAGATGGCGAGGCCCACGTCGGTCGCGACGTAGACGGCGCCGCCGGCGCAGGCCACGTCCCCGTTCTGTGTCGCCGTGGCCGCCGTGACCACCGTCGCCCAGCTCGCCCCCGCGTCGTGCGAGACGTCGACGCCGCCGCCGTGCGTCGCGTACACGTCGTCGCCGCAGGTCGTGACCTTCGTGAACACGGCGGTCGACCGCCGGGACCACGTCCGGAAGCGATCGTGCGAGACGAGCATGCCCTGGCGCGTCGCGACGTAGACGTTCCGCCCGGAGAGCGCGATCCCGGTCATCCAGTCGGCGTCGTAGATCCCGTCATGCCGGATCTGGAAGGTGTTCCCGCCGTCGATCGAGACGTACAGGCCCTGGTCGCTCCCGACGTAGACGTGGCTCCCGTCCGCAGCGGCGGACCAGACGTTCGTCAGCGGGGTCCCGTACTGGTTGCGGAGGTCGAGCCGGCTCCACGTGGTCCCGTCGTCGTCGCTCCACGCGACCGCGCCCCGTGTCCGGCGGTACAGGCGCCCGCTCTGCGCGTCCCGGAAGAGCTGCGTCGTCTCACCGACCGACCGGATCGTGAAGTACTGCGCGGGCACGACGCCGGCGCCGCGGAGCAGGTTCCCGGACGCGACGACGTAGGTGAACCCGTCCGCCGAGATGGAGTAGGTCCGCTCGCGCATCACCTCCCGGTGACCGACGGCGTCCTCGGCGCGGAAGCGGAGCACGGTCTCGCCCGCGGGGACGTGGATCGGCCCCGCCGCGCTCCCGACGACCACGGTCCCGGTGCCCGCATCGAACTGGGGCACCGAGCCGTCCGTCGTGTAGACGATGCGCGCGCAGCCGGAACCGCCCGCACCGTCGTCGCAGGTGAGCATCACGTCCTGCTCGGCCGGATAGGCGCCGGACGCGACGCTCGCGGCGGTCCGCGGCTCGGCGCAGTCGGACGACGTCGTGAAGGACCAGGTCACCGGGTGGCCGAGGGCATTCCCCGCGAGGTCGGTCGCGCCGGCGACCGTCACCGTGTACGTCGTGCCGCACTCGAGGAGGTCCGCGGCCCGGTACGTCGCCGTCTGGCTCGCGGCGTCGTAGGTCCCGAACCAGTCCGCCGCCGGGACGGAGGTCAGCGCGCTCGAGACGGAGCGCATCGGCTCGTCGAAGACGACCTGGACCGCGACGTCGAGCCGGACGCCGGTCGCGTCGGCCGCAGGGGCGAACGAGGAGACCCCCGGCGGCGTCGTGTCGATCACGTACGCCTCCGCCTTCGGCGCCTCCTGATTGCCCTGCGCGTCGACCGAGAAGAACCGGAGCGTGAGCGAGCGGTCGACGAGGATCGGGGCCGTATAGGTCGGAGAGGCGAGCGTCGGCGTCGAGCCGTCGAGCGTGTAGTGCGTGGCGGCGCAGCCCGTTCCGCCCGGGTTGTCCTGACACGCGAGCGCGACCAGCTGCGGCACGTTGTAGTGGTCGCCGCGAGGCGTCGCGGTCGTGGTCGGCGGGATGAGCTCCGGCGCGGACTGCGTCGTGAACGAGAAGAAGTATGGGGTGAACGCCTGGCCCGCGGCGCCGCGGAGCAGTCCGGAGACCCCGACGTAGTACGTCGTCGCGAAGAGCAGCGGCTGGGTCGGCGTGATCAAGAGAGACGCCTGGGCCGCGTCGTAGTGCACGGACGCCGGCACGGGAAGCCCGGTGCGCGTGAACGTCACGACTGCGCTCGACACCGTCGCCGGGTCGATGCAGGTGTTGAACCGGATGAGGATGCTCCCGCCGATCGCGGCGCCGCTCTGGTTCGGCGCGGGCGTCGAGCTCGTGACCTGGAGGGTGGTCGCAGGCGCGAGCGGGCACGTCGCGGGAGGCGCGGAGCCTCCCGAGGAAGATGAGCCGCTGCACGCGAGCGTGGCGGCGAGCAGTGCCGCGGCAAAGCGGCGCGAGGCGCGGGGCGCGTTCGGCAGCATGTTCCCTCCCGTCGAGCGTGATGTGCGCGCGGCGCATACACGCAGCGTGACTACGACGGGAGGAGAGCATCTCCGGCGCGGGATGTCACGGCGGCGCCGGACGCACCTCGAGACGCGAGCGCGGCGCCCGGCCTCGAGGGCAGAGCGCCGCGCGGACGAACCACGGATGGATCGCTAGCCCCGCTCCGACGCCGCCCCGTACACCACGAGCTGCGACCCGGCGATCAGCTTGTGCCGGCGCGGATTCTTGATGCCGTTCCAGCGGCAGAGCTCGGTGAGCTGCACGCCGTACCGCTGCGAGATCGACCAGAGCGTGTCGCCCGCCTTCACGCGCAGCGTCGAGCGCGCGCGGTCGGCCAGGACGCGCATCGCGACCGCGACCGTCCTGGCGCGCGGCGCGCGCACCGGCTCGGCGCGGGGCTCGGGCTCGCGGGCGGCGACGGCCGCGCTGCCGATCGGACGCGGGATCATGAGCTCCTGGCCGACGCGGAGGCGGTGCGGGCCCTTCATCCCGTTCATCTCGAGGATGCCCTGCACCGGCACGCCGTAGCGGTGCGCGATGCTGGAGAGCGTGTCCCCGCGGCGGACGACGTGGCCGGCGAAGGTGAGGCGGATCTTCGGCTGGAGCTGCGGCCACGCCTCCGCGAACGCGTCGGCCGACTCCCTCGGGATCTTGATCTTGTAGGCGCGGGGCGGCGTGCAGGCGCGCCGGAGCTCGGGGTTCAGATCGATGATGTCGCGCTCGGTGACGCCCGCGGCCTTCGCGACGACGGTGAGCAGCGTCGCGGAGGGGATCGACACCTCCTCGTACTCCGCCCACGCCTGCCGCTCGATCTCCTCGTCCGTGAAGCCGAACGCGGCCGGGTGCTTCGCGATGATCGCCGCCGCCATCAGCTTCGGGACGTAGCCCTTCGTCTCCTCGCGCAGGACCTTCTTTCCCTTGACCGCGGCCATCTCCCAGAACTCGGAGAAGCCCTTCTCGCGCGCCTTGAAGATCCGGCCGACCCCGGCGTTGTAGCCGGCCCACGCGAGCCGCCAGTCGCCGGTCTGCTCGAACAGCTTCTTCAAGTAACGCGCCGCCGCCACCGCCGACTTCTCGGGATCGCGCCGCTCGTCGACCCAGAAGTCGTTCTTCAGGCCGAACAGGCGGCCCGTCGCGGCGATGAACTGCCAGGGGCCGGACGCCTTCGCACGGCTGTACGCGAAGTTGCCGAACCCGCTCTCGATCATCGCGAGGTAGACCGTGTCCTCAGGGAGCCCCTCGTCCTTCAGGATCGCGCGGTACCGCGGGATGTAGCGGTGCGAGCGCCCGAGCCACTTCACGAAGTGTGCGCGCGCGACGGGGGACTGGAAGAAGCGGATGTACGCGACGACGGACGCATTCACGTCGATGGGGATGTCGTACTCGGCCTGGAGCTGCGCGAGCGAGAGCTGGAGCTCCGGGATGAGCGCGATCCGTCCCTCGCCCGCCTCGCCCTTCGCGGCGCCCGCCTCCACCTGGACGTGCGACTGCTGCTCGGCACGGCGGACCGCCTCGATGTCGGCGGAGTCCTTGTCGATCTCCTCGGCGATCGGCGGCTCGTCCGGCACGTCCGCCCACGATTCCTCGATCGCGACCTTCTGCGCGGCGACCGCCGCAGCGCTGGCGGGGGGCACGAGCGCGGCCGAGGGGACGGACGCGGGCTCGAGCGCCTGGGTCGCCACGTTCACGGCCGCATCCACGTCGGGCGCGCCCATGGGCGCCGCCCCGGCCCCGTGCGCGGAGGCGAGCAGCACGATCGGGACAAGGAAGGAAAGGCTCGTCGTTCTCATCGCTCCTCGGCTGCTCGAGCGTTGGCCGGGCGGCCGCCTGCTCGAACGGGGTGCCTCATGGTAGCGGCCGTACACACAAGATCAAAATCATGCGCACACTCGCTCGGCTGCCTGCCGCGATGCAGCCAAAGACTGTGCATCCGGGCGCCAGGTGTGGCAGGCCCCTTCTCTGGCGCCCGGGCCTCGGACAAGGCGTGCGGGCCCGCGGCGCGCGGGAGCGCCGGCCGGGACGTTGGGTTGTGCATGGCGGGACGGAGGCTTAGCAGGAAACCGGCTGGCCGAGCGGCTCATTCCAGGTTTCGCGCGGCGGCGGGAAGTGCTACATCCGCCCGCCGCCCGTCGATGCCGAGCCCATGCAGATCGGCCCGTACACCTTCTCCGGCCGCTTCTTCCTCGCCCCCCTCGCCGGCGTGTCCGACCGGCCCTTCCGGGCGATCTGCCGGTCCATGGGCGCGAGCTTCGCGTACACCGAAATGGTGAGCGCGCACGGGCTGGTGCACGGGTCCCTCCAGACGGAGAGCTACCTCGATCGCGAGCCCGACGAGGAGCCGTTCGCGGTCCAGATCTTCGCGTCGGAGCCGGACGTCCTCGCCCGCGGCGCGGCCGTCGCGGTGGCGGCGGGCGCGGGCATGATCGACGTGAACATGGCCTGCCCGGTGAAGAAGGTCTGCGGCACGGGGGCGGGCGCCGCGCTCGGCCGTGACCCGCGCCAGGTCGAGGCCGCCGTGCGCGCGATCCGGAGCGCGGTCCCGGTGCCGGTCACGGTGAAGATCCGGGCTGGCTGGGACGAAGCGGAGCTGAACTGCGTCGACGTGGCGCGCGCCGCCGAGGCGGGCGGTGCGGCCGCGGTCGCGCTCCACGGCCGCACCCGCGCCCAGCTCTACTCCGGCCGGGCGCGCTGGGACCTGATCCGCGCGGTGAAGGAGGCGGTCTCGATCGCGGTGCTCGGCTCCGGCGACGTCTGGAGCGCGGACGACGCGCTCCGGATGCGGGCGGAGACGGGTTGCGACGCCGTCCTCGTGGCACGGGGGGCCTGTGGGAATCCCTGGATCTTCCGCGAGCTTCGCGCCGCGGAGCGGGGCGAGCCGCGCCCGCCGCCGCCGACCCGGGAGGAGTGGATCGGGACGGTGCTCCGGCACGTCCGGCTCCAG
>Ga0318494_10000629_pt1 | contig 12612 bp, 9 predicted proteins | sample GRESIP108b1f24_FD_203293 | JGI IMG/M metagenome (GOLD analysis project Ga0318494, IMG submission 203293) | Tropical soil microbial communities from Luquillo Experimental Forest, Puerto Rico - GRE.SIPMG.108b1f24 | ecosystem: Environmental > Terrestrial > Soil > Tropical forest > Bulk soil... | reverse complement strand
GTTCCCGTGCAGCAGGAGGAGCGGCGGGCCGCTCCCTTCGTCGACGTAGTGGACGCGGCAGCCGCTCACCTCGAGGAAGCGGCTCTCGAACGGGAAGAGCGACTCGGGCAGCCAGGACGGCCGCGGGGCGCTCGGTGGGGAGCTCTGGGGCATGCGCGGGTTGTGAGCGACGACGGGAGCGACCGCCTCGCGCGCTCGGGTTGCCGCGCAGGGAGCACCGCGGACGGTCACCGCGCGCCGAACACGACCCCGAGCAGCGCCCCACCGGCGATGAGCCAGGTCGAGTTGACCCGGAACCGGAGGAGCAGCGCCAGGCTCGCGACGGCGATCCCCGCGGTCAACGCGTCGACGACGGCGGTGCGCGCGAGCTGCGCGGAGACCGCCGCCATCAGGCCGAGCGAGGCGACGTTTACGCCGTCCAGGAAGCCGCTCGCGATCCTGGAGCGGCGGAGCCTCGGCAGGAGCGGCGCGGTCGCGGCGACCAGGAGGAACGACGGCAGGAAGATCCCCACGGTCGCGACGAGCGCCCCCGCGGGACCGCGGAGCAGGTAGCCGACGAACGTGGCGGTCGTGAACACGGGCCCGGGCGTGAGCTGCCCGACCGCCACCGCGTCGACCAGCTGCTTCGTGTCGAGCCACCCGAGCCGCTCGACCAGGTCGCCGCGCAGGAACGCGAGCAGCACGTAGCCGCTGCCGAAGACGAACGACCCCGCCTTGAGGAAGACCAGGAAGAGCTTCCCGAGCGAGACGCTTTCCGCGAGCGTCCCCGCCGCGAGGGGCAGGAGCGGAAGGGCGACGCCGGGGAGCTCCGGGGCGCGCCGGATCCGGGAGGACGCGGAGACGGCGCCCGCGATCGCGAGGAGGAGCAGCGGGCTCACACCGAGCAGATCGAGCGCGAGCGCGGCGAGGCCGAGCGCCGCGAGGAGGCGCGTCTTGAGCGCCGCTCGCCCGAACGTCCAGAGCGCCTGCGCGATGATCGCGACCACCACCGGCTCCACGCCGTGGAGCAGCCCGGACGCGACCGGGAGCCGCCCGAAGCGGACATAGGCCCAGGCGATGGCGCTCACGATCAGCGCGGCGGGCAGGATGAAGCAGCTCCCCGCCAGCGCGAGCCCAGCCGCCCCGGCGCGGCGGTGGCCGACGTAGATCGCCACCTCGGTCGAGCTCGGCCCTGGGATGAGGCTCGCCGCCCCGACGAGGTCGAGGAACTCGGACGAGGTCAGCCAGCGGCGGCGCTGAACGAACTCGTGCTCCATGAGCGCGATGTGCGCCGCCGGTCCGCCGAACGCCGTCAGTCCGAGGCGCAGGAACGTGATCGCGAGCGCGGCGAGCCCGTCGCGGTGACTCGCGGGCGCCGAGGGCCGCCCCGTCCTCCCTGACTCGTCTGCGGGCGACGCGTCGATCACATGACCCTCGCCAGGTCCTCCACCGCTCACCGCTTGGATCCTTGGCCCGAACCGGGCCCGGATTCGAAGGGTTCAGAGGGGTGGGTCGAGGTAGCACCCTCTCAGGAGGGCCCCCCGACTCTCGACGCCTGGTGAATACCAGCACCCGCCGAACCGTTCAGAAGGCATGAGACGGACTCCGGCCACCGCGCTCGTCCTCGCGCTCCTGACGCTCGCCCCGGCGGGCCGCGCGGCGGCGAGCCCCGCGGTCCAGGCCGCCGTCGAGCACGGCCTCCGCGGGGAGCGGAAGATCGCGCTCACGTTCGACGCCTGCACGACGCGCGCGCCTTCCCCCTACGACCCGGCCATCACGGCCGTCCTCGAGGCGATGCACGTCCCCGCCACCATCTTCGTCGGCGGCGGCTGGGCGCGGGAGGAGCCTGCGGCCCTCGCGGAGCTGGCCCGCGACCCGCTGCTCGAGATCGGCAACCACACCGAGACGCACCCGCACCTGACGCGCCTCCCGGACGCGCGCATCCGCGAGGAGCTGCTCGCGGCGCAGCGCGACATCGCCGCGGTGACCGGGCGCGCGCCGACCCTGTTCCGCCCGCCGTACGGCGAGTACGACGCCCGCGTGCTCCGCGTCGCCGCGGAGCTCGGGCTGACCACGATCGAGTACGATCTCCCGTCGGGCGATCCCGACCCGCGCGCGACCACGCCGGCGCTCATCCGCTGGGTGCTGCGCGAGGCCCGCCCCGGCTCGATCATCGTCATGCACATCAACCACCCGCGGTTCCACACGGCCGAGGCGCTCCCGGCCATCGTCGCCGGCCTGCGGGCGCGCGGCTTCGAGCTCGTGACGGTGGGTGAGCTGCTGCGCGAGCGCGAGCGGGGCGCAGTCGCGACGGCTGCGACGTCCACGTAGGCGGGCGCGCGGCGGCGGCAGGAGCGGCTAGGGCCTGCCTGGCCCGGGGCGGGCCACCGCGCCGGCTCCGGCCGCGGCGGGCGCGCGGGGCTGCGTGGCGGCGGCCCGGCTGGCGGCGCTCTCCGCGCCGGTCTCGATGATCCGCCGATGGCTCAGCCACGCGATTCCGCCGACCCCGCCGAGCGCCGCCGCCACCAGCAGGGCCGCGCCGACGTGCCTCGGATCGAGGCGGCGGCGCGCGCGCTCCGGGCGCAGCGCCCGGTCGCGCGGCGGCGCCGCCGACGGGTCGCGCAGGTCCGAGAGCAGCTCCGCGGCGCTCGCGTGGCGATCGGCGGCGGCGGGCGCGATCGCCTTCATCACGACGGCCTCGAGCGCCGGATCGATGCCGGGGAGGAGCGCGGAGGGCGGCGCCGGCTCCTCGAGCCGCTTGGCCCGCGCGCGCGCCTCCCAGTCGGCGCCGGCGTAGGGCAGGCGGCCGGTGAGCAGCTCGTACAGCATCGTCCCGAGCGCGTAGAGGTCGACGCGCGCGTCGCCGGCCCGGCCGCGGAGCTGCTCGGGGGCCATGTAGTCCGGCGTGCCGATCGAGGCGGAGAGCCCGGAGATCGTCAGACGGCGCGCAGTGTCGAGGTGCGCGATGCCGAGGTCGAGGAGCTTCACCTGGCCGTCCCGCCGGACCAGGACGTTGCCGGGCTTCACGTCGCGGTGGATGACGCCGTGGGCGTGGAGGTACGCGAGCGCGTCGCAGGTCTGCCGGGCGACGTCGAGCGCGCGGGCGGCGGGGAGCGGGCCCCCCTCGTCGAGGAGCGCCGCGAGCGTCGCGCCGTCGACGTACTCCATGATCAGGTAGACGCGGCTCTTCTCACGGCGGGGCGGATGCGCCTTCACGAGGTTCGGGTGGTCGAGCCGCAGCGCCATCTCCTCCTCGCGCCGGAAGCGCTCGTAGAAGACGACGTCGGCCTCGTACTGAAGATGCGGCACCTTCAGCGCGACCGTCTCGGCGGACTCCTCGTCGACGGCCCTGAAGATCGCGGCCATGCCGCCGCGGGCCAGGAGCGCCTCGATGCGGTACCCATCGAGCGTGTCGCCGACGAGGAGATCGCGCATGCGTCAGAACCACGCCAGCGCCGCCGCCTGAATGGTGGTCTGGTCGCCGGACGTGCCTCCCTGGAAGGTCTTCGGGCTCGAGTGATCCCAGCGCCCCTCGACCCGGAACTCGGCCGTGGTCCAGAGCGGCACGGACACGCCGAGCGTCGCCTCGTAGTAGTCGGCCCCCGTCACCCCGAGCGCGAGCCCGTCGCGATCGCGGAAGACCTCGCCCCGGGCGGAGACGCGCAGGTGGTCGTCGACGAGGGCGTAGCGGCCCATGAGCGAGACGCCCTCGTACTGCTGGCCGCCCTGCTTCGCCCAGTCGCCGTTCACGTTGAGGGAGAGCGGGCCGAACGCCCGGCCGAGCACGGCGTCGATCAGGATCCGCGCGTCGGCGGCGTCCTGGTTCACGTAGCCGTAGATCGCGTTCACGGCGATCGTCGTCGAGGACGGGCCCGCGTAGCTGAGCGCGAGGGTCCCGGCCTTCTTCGAGCCCACCTTCTCCGGCGGGTTGTCCCAGCCGTTGAAGAGCGCGGCGATGACCGAGAGCCCGTCGACCTTCTTCACCGGAATGGAAGCCCGCACCCCGACGTGCGTGAAGGGGATGGCGAAGTTGAACAGGATCGAGCGCGAATAGAGCCAGTTGTCCTTCGCCTCGATCACCTCGGCGCCGGCGTTCGTGACGAAGCGGCCCGCGTCGAGGATCACCTCGCCCGGCGCCTTCACCGACACGAACCCCTGCTCGATGGTCGTGTCGCCGACGGACGCCGTCGCCGCGCTGACCCCGCTCAGGACGCCCGCCGTGTTGCCGAGGCCGACGTCGAGGCGGAAGCCGACCGGCGCGGGGTTGACCGACGCGGAGAGCTTGGCGAAGCCGACCTGGAACCCGTTCTGCGCGTCGAAGAGGCGCAGCGCGTTCGGGAGCGACTGGGCCTGGTTGAGGTTGGCGCTGAAGTAGGTGTCGACCAGGCCGTGGAACTCGAGCCGCTCGTACCACTTGGGCGCCGGGGCCGTGGGCTCGTCGCCCGCCGAGGGGCGAGGCGCGGCGGCCAGCAGGGCGCCGAGGACGACGCAGCGGGACAGGCGCTTCGCGCAGCGTGAATCGGCTCGGGTGGTCATCTGGGCTCCCCTCGCCGGCGTCTACGCGATGCCGCGGAGGTGTGCCTCGAGCCGATCGAGCCCTGTGACGAACAGTCGCGGCTCCGGAAGGAGCGATACGACGAGGTATCCGGAGTCGGGGAGGCCGTCCAGGTCGCCCGGCCGCACCGCGATCCCCTCACCGAGGAGCGCGAGGCAGAGGGCCGTCACGTCCTGGACGGGGTTGATCTGGAGCACCGCCCATGGGCCGCCGCCTCCCCACTGCAGGGTCCACGGCGCCTCCCGGAGCGACGCCGTCGCGATCGCCGCGCGGTTCCGGGCGAGCCGGGCGCGGAGCGCCTCGATGAAGGGCTCACGGCGCGCGAGCAGCGCCGGGACCGCGGGGAGCACCGGGGCCGGGGGCGGAGCAGCGGACTCCGGGTGGGACGCGAGCCGCGCCAGTGCGCTCGCGGCGAGCGGCTGGGGGCCGGCAACCGCGATCCACTCTGCCCCGAGCTGCGACAGCCCGCAGATCCCGGTCAGCCCGGACACGTGGACGGCGAGGCAGCGCGTCGCTCGCGCCACGGTCGTGCCCGCCTCGAGCGCGGTGTCGAGGAAGGCCTCGTCGCCGATGAGCGCGAGCCCGCGCTCCTCGCAGAGCTCCTCGAGGAACGCCAGCTCGTCACCGGAGACGGTCGCGCCGGTCGGCTCGGCCGGATTGCCGACGAAGAGCGCGCGCGTCCGCGGGCCGATCGCGCGGCGAAGCGACCGTCGATCGACGTGCCAGCGCCCGTCGAAGGTGAGGCCATACGTGGCGAGCCGCACGGATTGGAGCGCGCCGCCCGCCGGGTCGAGGACGCGTCGGGCCGGGGCGGGGACGAGGAGCTCGTCATCGGGCTCGCAGGTCGCCGCGATCGCGAGCCGGCGCGCGGCGTCCCTCGAGCGCGAGAACAGGACGCGGTCGGGCGCGATGGCCGCGCCGTGGCCGGCGAGGTAGCTCGCGACCGCCTCGCGCGCCACGGTGAGCCCAGCCGGCTCCGGACCGGCCGCGGTCGCGTGCGATGCGCCGAGCAACGCCTCGACCTCCCGGGCGTCCAGGCTGAGCCCGGCTCGCGCCGGATCGGCCTCGGCGAGATCGATCGGCACGAGTCCGGCCGTCCTGGCCTGCTCGAGACGGGCGTTGAAGGCGACGGTCCCCGGCGCTGCGCCGTCCGCGGTCGGGCTCATGCCGACCAGCCGAGCATCGGTCGTGCCGGATCGGCGGGGTCGAAAACGGCGTCGATCCGGGTCGGACGAGGCCCGCGACGGATGCAAGGTGCAGGAAACGCGCTGGGCGCGGGTTGCGAGTCGCAATGTCGGCCGCCGCACGAGGCCCCTCCGGGAGGGGCCTCGTGCAGGGCAGCATGCGGTCGCCGCTCAGCTAAGCGGCGCGAACTTGTACGGCGCGCCACCGAGCGAAAGGCTCGGGCCGTCCAGCGGGGCGAACTTGTGGATGTACCCACCCGCGCCCGGCTCCACGAACATACGGCTCGCGCCGGCCACGGTCTCGAGCTCGCGGTCGGTGAGGATCTTCGGTTCCTTCTTGCTTTCCATGAACGTCTCCCGTTCCTTTCGAATGGGCCGCGCCTGCGGCCCTCGTTGCGGGGATCGACGGCGCGGGCCGGCAGACCTGACACGACGGCAGCCGCTCAGCGCTCGGCGGTGCCGCGCGGCTCGAGCAGCCCGCTCCCGAGCCCCTGCCGGACGAAGGCGAGCACGTCCGAGCGCAGCGCGTCCGGGTCCCCGCCGCTCCCGTCGGCGAGCCGCTCGATCGCCTCTGCGACGGATCCGGCGCGATCGAGCAGCGACAGGAGCGCGTACTCGCGCTCGCCGAGCGCGCGGCTCGCGCCGACCGTCCCCGCGCCGAAGCGGACGAGGCGCGTGGGCGCGAGCGCGGGGTCCGGCCGAGGCCGCTCGTCGACCCAGCGCGTGCACGGGGAGCACCGCACGGCCGCCGCGAGCAGCGCCGGGTCGCTCGACGCCGCGAGGTCGAGCGACTCGAGCAGCGCGTCGATCGTGGCCGAGGAGGCGCCGGCGAGGCGCTCGGTCGGCAGGCCGACCTCAAAGGGCTCGCCCGCGTCGCCGTCAGCGCGCCGCCGCAGGACCGCGACGACGTGGTGGAAGGCGCGCGCGCCGATCGCGAGGAAGTGCCGCTGGTACTTGCGGACGGCGGCGGCGTAGCCGGCGCCGAGGTCGGGCGCCTCCACCGCCGCGTACGCGGCCGCCTGCTGCTCCGGGGGCGCGCCGGGCTCGAGCAGCAGGACGACGTCGACGCCCGGATCGCGCAGCGCCGCGCGGACGATCTCCGCGTGCGGCCGGTCCGGCCGCACGGCCGAGTCGAAGCACAGCAGCGCGCGCCCGCCCGGCGCGAGCACGGATGGGATCGCCTCGACGAACCGCAGCGCGATCTCGTCGCCGAGCGCCCCGCCGTGCATGTAGCTCGCCGCGATCGAGTCCGGCGGGCGCACGACGTAGGGCGGCTGCGCCACGACCAGCTCGAAGCGCCGGCCCTGGACGGGCGCGGTCCGGTCGCCGACCCAGAACTCCGCCTCGACTCCGTTCAACCGTGCGTTGAACCGGGCGAGCGCGATCGCGCGCGCGTTCAGGTCCGTGCCGACCGCGGGCGCCGCGCCGCGGCGCGCGGCCACGAGGGCGAGGAGGCCGTGCCCGCACCCGAGGTCGAGCACGCCGCCCCTCACGTCGCGCGGCATCAGCGCGGCGAGCCGCCCCGTCGTCGCGCCTGGCACCATCACGGTGTCCGGGCCGGAGGCGAGGTGGTCCGTCAGGATCCAGAGCCCCTCGTACGGCGTGATGCGGTACGCCGAGCGGAGCGCGCCGTCTGGCGAACGGACGAGGACGCCGGCCTCGAGGAGGGCGTCGCCGTCGACGCCGCCGAGCGCGTCGCGCACCCGCTGCTCCGGCACCGCGCCCCCGAACGCGAACAGCCGCGCGAGTCGCGCGCCCCGGTCGTCGTCGTGGGCCTCGAGGATCGCCTGGGCGAGCGGGAGCCGGAGCCCCTCGAAGAGCGCGGCCGGCCCGTCCGCCGCGACCGAGAGCATCCGACGATCGAACCCGACCTCCTCGAAGCGCCGCCGGAGCGCCGCGCAGAGGGAGTCCGGGAGGTCGGCGAGCCGTTCGACCGGGGCGAGCGCCATCGCCCGACTCGTAATTCCGACCGAGCGCAGGCGCTTCGGGCCTCGGGCCTCGAGGCACCAGGCTTCGAGACCTGCCCGCTCGGCGGCTCGCTCAGTAGCCCGACCCCCTCGGGGTGCGCCTCGGCTCGTCAGGCCCTCGAGCCGGCCCCGTCTCTCCATCGGCGGAAGTGAACGCGCGACCGGGTGGCACGGGGCGCGTCGTTCGGAAAGATCACCCACAGTCGATAGACAAGGAAGGCCATGGATCCCAAGAACGCGAAGTCGCTTCGTCTCCTCGCCGATGATCAGCTCGAGCACGTCGCGGGCGGGCAGGGGCTCCCGACGTACTCGGATCCCAAGCGCCCGAAGCTCCACGTGCCCGGCTCGATCGCGCAGGGCGACACGCTCGACAACACGCTGACGTTCGACCAGCTGCCGTAGTTGGCGCAGGGAGCGATGCGGCGACGCCCTACGCCGCTCGCGCCGTCCTCTCGTTCCACGCGTCCACGACCGCGCGGACGTCCACCTCGACGATCTCGCCGCGGATCGGCAGGTGGACGAACGCGGCGAGCAGCGGCTTCCCGAGCGCCCGCTCGAGCGCGAACGCATAGAGCCCGAGCTGCGCTGCATATCCCACAATCCGCTCGTCCCGAGCGCGGTCGTCTCCCGGGAACGACTTGTGGTCCACGAGCACGAAACCGTCCGGCCGCTCGAGGAAGAGGTCCACCTCGCCCTGGAGCAGGCGCGGCTCGCCGCGATCGGGGAGGCGGGCGCGCACGGGCCACTCCCGGCGCCAGGCCGCGTCCGGGCAGCGCGCCTCGAGGAAGGTCCGGAGCGCGTCCGACGCGCGGACCAGGCTCGCGGGCGCGACGGCCCCCGCGACGCCGTACGACGCGAGCAGGCGCGCACCGATCCCCTCGCGGTCGCCGGCGCCGCGATCCGCAGCCAGGAACGCGTGGACGGCGTCGCCGAGGGCCCCCATGTCCGGGACGTCGCCGAGCGGCGCGCGGCCGGCGAGGGGCGAGACCGCCACGATCCGGGCAGGGGCCGGGGGCCCCGGCACGCCGCTCTCGGAGGACGGGTTCACGACCTCGGGCGCCCGCGCGACCGGCGGAGCGCCGTCGTACCAGGGGCGCGGTGCCGGGGCGACGGGCTGCGGCTCGACCTCCGCGCCCGACACGGCGCGCACGCGGCACGGCAGCTCGACCGCGCCGGCGCGCGCGACGCCCATCCCCTCCGCGGCGCCGAACGGCATCGCGACCGCGTCCCGGAGCGGCTCGAGCGCCTTCACGCACGGTTCGCCATCCCGCGTGGCCGCGGCGAGGACCAGGCGGTCGCGGGCGCGCGTGAACGCGACATAGAGGAGCCGCGCGCGCTCCCGCGCGTCGTCCGCTCGGAGCGCCGCCGCGGTGGGCGTGGCGTCGGCGCGCGCCGCGAGCTCGAGGCCCGCCGAGAGCTTGCCGTACGGCCACGGCCACCAACGGACCCAGCGCCCCGCGAGCGGTCGCGCCGGATCGAACCGCTCCGGCCGCTCGACGCACGCGTCCCACGGATCGCGATCCCGCGCGAAGTCGAGCGACCCGAGCACGACCACCGGCCACTCGAGCCCCTTCGCCGAGTGCCAGGTGCTCACCGTGACCGCGTCCTCGGTCGTGGGCGCCGCCTGCTGGTCGGCGTCCTTCTGCTCGGAGAGGGTCGCGAGGTGGTCGACGAGGCCGGCCACGGTCGCGGCGCCCCGTCGGACGCGGCAGAGGTCCTCGTAGGCGCGGGCCGCGCCTCGCAGCGCTTCGACGTTGGCGAGCCGCTGGGCGGGGTCCGGCCAGGTCCGGAGCAGCTCGAGCGCCCCCGCGGCAGCGAGCGCCGCGTCGAGCGCCTCGGCCGGCGCGAGCGCGCGCGCCCGTGGGCTCAGCGCGCGGAGCGCGGCGACGCGCGGATCCGCGGAGAAGGGCAGGCCGGTCTCCGGCGGCGCGGCGCCGGCCGCCTCGGCCGCGGCGCGGGCGGCGCGCTCCCGGGCGACCTCGACGAGCCGCGCCGAGAGCCAGGCGTCCGGGTCGGCGGCTCCGCCGCCCAGGTACGAGACGTCCATCGCCGCGACGCCGTCGGTCGGGTCGGCGACGAGCGCCACCGCCGACCGGACCAGGATCGCCTCCGGGGTCGCCGCGAGGTCGGCGAGCTCGAGCCGCGCCGGCGCGCCGCGGGCGCGGAGCGCGGCGGCGATCGCGAGGCACTCCTCGTTCCGGCGGGCGAGCACCGCGACGTCGCCCCGCCGGACCGGCCTGACCGCGCCCGTATCCCGGTCCCGGACCGGCGGCGCCTCGGCGAGGAGCCGGACCACCCCGTCCGCGATCGCGTTCGGCTCGCCCTTCCCCTGCCACGACCAGCACTCGAGGACAGGCGTTCCGCGCAGCGCCGCGGGATCGGGCCGCTCCGGCGGCGTCCCGATGCGGACCTCGCGCTCGGTGAATCCATGCGGCGCGAGGGCCCGCGCGAACACCTCCGAGGTGAAGGCGACGAGCGGTGGCCGGGAGCGCCACGACGAGGACAGGAACTCCGGCTCGCGCCCCGCGAGCGCGTGCGCCATCGCCTCGCCCACGAGGACCGGGTCCGAGCCCTGGAAGCCGAAGATCGCCTGCTTCCGGTCGCCGACCCAGACGCTCCGCCGCGCGATGCGCGCGAGCGCGGAGACGACGGCGAGCTGCATGGGGGAGGTATCCTGGAACTCGTCCACGACGACGAGGTCGAGCCGGCCGGCGAGCGCGGAGGCGACGCTCGTCCGCTCGAGCAGCCGCGCGGCGAGGGCCAGCATGTCCTGGAAGTCGACCACGCGCGCCGCCTGCTTCGCCTCGGCGTACGCGTCGAGCGCGTCGGCCGCGACGCCGAACAGCTCGCCGGTGAGCGCCTGGAGGTCGGCGTGGAAGGGCTCGCAGGAGAGGTGCCAGCGGATGGTGTCCTGGAGCGCGGCGACGTCCGGCTGCTCCGCGCGCGTCCACCGCTGGTTCAGCGCCTTCGCCTGGAGCGGCCAGGGTGGGAGGCCGCGCGGGAGCGCCCGGACGAGGTCCGCGACCACCTCCCGGCGCACGGCGGCCGCGCCGCCGGCGAGCGCGCGCGCCGCGAGCCGCTCGTCGGCGGCCCGCGCCGCGTCCCCGAGCCGCTCGAGGTACTCCTCGCCGGTCATCGAGATCGGCTCCAGGATCGAGAGGAGCCCCGCGACGCTCCGCTCGCCCGCGGCGCGGAGCGCGGCGCCGTCGAGCCCGTTCTCGCGCGCGAGCTCGACGATGCGCCGGAGCGGCCCCGCCTCCCAGCCCTCGAGCCCGAGCCGGAGCGCGATCCGCTCGATGCCCGCCTCGCGCCCGGCGAGCACCGCCGCGAGCGCCTCGGCGAAGAGCCGCTCCCGCTGCGGCTCGGCGATCGGCTCGAGGTAGGGCGAGTGGCCGGCCTCGAGCGCGTGCTCGCGCAGGAGCCGCTCGCACACGGAGTGCACGGTCCCGAGGTACCCGTCGCGCACGCGGGCGGCGAGGTCCCCGCGCCCGGCCCGGACCAGGTCCGTGCGGATCCGGCTCTCGAGCTCCGCGGCAGCCTTCTTCGTGTACGTGACGGCGACGACCCCCTCGGGCCGCGCGCGCTCCAGGCTCGACTCGGGCGCGAGCAGCGCGTCCCTCACCGCGCCGGTGAGCCGGTAGGTCTTGCCGGTGCCGGCCGAGGCGGACACGACGTGCACCGTCATCGCGCCACCTCCCGGAGCTCGACCGCGCAGACGGCGTCGTACTCACAGTAGAGACAGGGCGCGTCCATGGCGCCCGGGCCACTCGCGGGCGGCGGGCGTCCGGCGGCCTCCCCGGCCTCGAGCTCGGACGCCTCGCGGAGATCCTCGCGGCGCGACGCGACCACGCCGCGCCGGAGCGCCGCGCGCCAGAACCGAAACGCCTCGCGCGCGCCGTCGAGGGTCTCCTGCATCATCGGCCCGGCGAGCTCGCGCGCGCCGGGGAAGGCGCCGCGGTCGACGGTGAGGAGCTCCTGCTGGCCGATCAGGAAGTAGCCCGTGGGCGGCAGGGCGGCGCGCGAGCCCGGGCCGAGCGCGGTGCGCGCCATGTCCGCGTACAGCGCCACCTGGAGCGCCTCGCCGGCCTGGAGCTTGTCGCGGAAGCGGCGCGCGCTCGCGAGCTTCAGGTCGACCACCGCGGGCGCGCCCGCCTTCTCGAGCACGACGTCGGCGTACCCCTCGAGCGCGACGCCGTCGAACCGTCCCGTGAGCGGCTCCTCGACGCCCCGCACCCGCCAGCCGCCGTCCCGCAGGAGGGCGAAGAGCGCGCGCGCCGCCGCGCAGACGACCTCGCGTGCGCGGTGGCGCTGCACCTCGGCGCCGCGCGCCCCGAGCGGCGCCGCCTCCTGCGCCACGCGCGCGTCGAAGTCCCGACCCGCCCACGCGGCGGCCTCGTCGGGCGTGGCGGTGGCGAGGTCGAGCCGCGCGGGCCCGTGGAGGAGGTCCTCGAGGATCGCGTGCGCGAACGTGCCGAGGAGCCGGCTGCCGCTCGGAATGCGCGCCATGCCCCGCTTGCGCAGCCCGGCCGCGTGCTCGAGCACCCAGGCGACGGGGCAGCCGAGGAGCTTCTCGAGCGAGGACGGCGAGAGCCGGTCGGTCGAGACGAGATCGGGCGGGACGCTGAAGACGGCGCGCGGCAGGATCTCCGGCGCGGGCGCGCGGGCGGAGCGGACGGGCGTGACGTGCGGAACCGCCCCGGCGAGCGCGGCCTCCGAGGTGACGGTGACCGGGGCGAGCGCGCGCTCGAACCGGGCCGCGATCTCGTCCGCGAGCGGGTGCGCGATCGTCGGCGCGGCGCCATCGAGCCGCCAGCGGACGAGGACGAGCCGCTCGGTGGCGGCGAGCACGGGCCGCCGCCAGCCCTCGGCCTCGGCGCCGCGCCGCGCGCCCGGCTCGGCGACGCGCACGCCGCGCGCCGCGAGAGCG
>Ga0318494_10000628_pt1 | contig 12615 bp, 12 predicted proteins | sample GRESIP108b1f24_FD_203293 | JGI IMG/M metagenome (GOLD analysis project Ga0318494, IMG submission 203293) | Tropical soil microbial communities from Luquillo Experimental Forest, Puerto Rico - GRE.SIPMG.108b1f24 | ecosystem: Environmental > Terrestrial > Soil > Tropical forest > Bulk soil... | reverse complement strand
CAGGGTGAATCGCCCAGCAGGGCCGTACGGCCCGCCCCGGAAGCCGGCGGGCCCACCCCGCCGGCAGTCGTGGTCCACACGAACCGCCCGACGTCCCCTGTGCCGCTCGCCGCGCAGAAGGCCCTGTTCTGCATCCACGCTGCCACCAACATCGAGGAGCTGCAATCCGTGCAGATCGGCGGGTCGGTGCGCGGTTATCCCTGCCTCGCACTGACCGCCTGGCCTTCCCGTCTTATTACCCAACGCGCGAGCGACCGCCCGTATGTTCTCACAGGACAGCGCCTTCGGGGTGACTCGTTGGCGATTACTCGTATTGCATCGCGGGGAAGTCGGATCCGCTTCCGCGCCCGCCGGGCGTCATGTCAAGGACATTCCAGATTGGCCAGATCAAGTCGACGTGACGGGGCTCTTCGGCGTCGTCCCGGGGCGCGAACATCAGCTCGGTCGCCCACCGGTGGCGGAGTCCGTCGCCGTCGCGTGTGAACACGTTCAGGATCGGGATCTGCTGGCCGTCCGGCGCTTCGGCGTGGTAGTCGCGGTTGTAGTTGTTGTTCCGCGAGGACAGCAGCCGCAGATGGCGCCAGCCCCGTTCACGGGCGAAGGTGCGGATCCGGGCTGGATCTGACTTCGCGGCCACGACCAGGTTGAGCCGCAAGGCCAGGTGCGGAGCAGCCCCGTCGAGCGAGTCCAGGATCGAGGTACACGATGGGCATGGTGTCTGGGCTAGCGGCAGCCGGGCCGTCTGGCCCTCCGCGGGACCTGGCCGGGTGTCGCCCGACCACCGCGGGAACATGAAGCTGTAGATGACCAGCGTGTCCTTGCCCGGCGCAAACAACTCTGAGAACCTCACCTGGCCGCCCGCGTCGGCCGCCTCCTCGAAGACGTAGTCGTCCGGGACGGCACCGCCCGGCGGGAGCGCGCGGCGCTGCGCGGCGACTCGCTCGATGGCCCGCCGTAGCTCGGCCTCCGCATCCAGCAGCCGGTTGCGCGCGAGCCGGTATTCGCCCGACTCGCCGGGGAACTGGATAGCGGCGTCTTCAGACACGTGGCCGAGTCTAATCTGCGCCCGCGGCGAGACCCATGCCGGCCCGAGCGCAGCGCACCATGTGACGAACAACCCGTTACCGGATGATTGCTGGTCGCGCCTAATACGCGTTTGTCCTCCCGGGCGTGCCGAGTCAACGGCCTAGCGACGGGCTGTGCCGGTCATGCGGATGGTCAGGACCGCCATTTGATTGAGCAGCCCATGCTGGGCCGGTGCGGCTCGGGCACCGGCTGGCCGACCAGGGTCAGCTCGATGGCCGCGCGGAGCAGCTCGCCGGTGACTGGCTTGCCGCTACCGGGTGTGGACTGGTCGAACGCGCCGCGGTAGGCCAGCCGGCGTGCGCTGCCGTAGAGGAAGAAGTCCGGCGTGCAGGCGGCATGGTAAGCGCGGCCGGCCTTCTGATCGGCGTCGACCAGGTACGGGAAATTCCAGCCGGCGCGGCGGGACTGCCCGGCAAGCTCGTGCGGCCGGTCGCCGGGGTAAGCATCGGCGTCGTTGGTGCAGATGCCCACGACGGCCAGGTCAGGGTAGTGCGACAGCAACGTGCCCAGCGCGGTCTCGACGTGGCGGACGTAGGGACAGTGATTGCACAAGAAGGCGACCAGCAACGCGGGCGCGGCGGAGAAGTCGTCGCGGCCTATCATCGTGCCGGTGGTGTCGGGCAGGGTGAAGTCGGGCGCCTGCGTGCCGAGCGGGACCATCAACGATGAGGCAGCCATGCCGGAACCTTACCCGCATCCTGCGCAGCAACCGCGCTGGCATCCCTGCCGATCTCCCTGATCTGCGTGCCTTATCTGACGAGCATCGTAGAGCGTGCGGACCTACCTAACGGCGGGTACGCGTGCAGGCCCGCATGGGAGCTTGACCACGCAGCGTGATCGGGAATTAGGCCCTGATTCGCAGGTGCGGCGAGGGACACGGGTGCCCGGCGTCTTGCCCCGCGGCTTGGAGGCTGGGCTGGCGCCCTCCTGACGGGCGCTGATGGCGTACCGTCGGTGATCGGTGCCTGCGCCGGCCCGGTGCAGTGCTGCTGAGACCCTCAGGTCCGTACCTGTCACTGGTCGCGGCGCGGGGATGACGAACGGCAGGACCGTGAGATTCACGCCCTCGCCGGTAATTTCTCGTGAGATGCGGTCCGGCGCCGGCGTGCTGCGGGACGGCCGGCGCCGGACCGGCGATCGCGCTGTTGCCCGTCCCGCGGATCGTATCGCTGGCCTTCCCGGGCCTGACGCGATGATCAGGGGATCAGGGTGCCGCGCCTGGCGGCGCGCCCGGTTCGCCGCGGGGCGGCCGGCAGGCGCGGTGGCCTGCGGTTACGGCGTGGCCGTTCGGCGTTCTCCGACGAGCCCCCGGGGGGCGCCCGCCCGCGGCCGCGGCGCGGGAGGAGCGGCTGAGCGTGCGGAAGATGCTGGCCAGGTGCCGGTGCGCGGTGTGCCCGCCGGGCACGGGCTGCCGGGCGATGTCCGGGTGGGTCAGTGCCGGCGCCGCGAGGTTGGGCAAGTCGAGCCCGCGGGGCGCCGGGGCGGCCTGGGCCGGGCTGGCCGCCGGCGCCTGCCTGGCGCGGGGTGAGGAGCTGCGCCAGGCCCGGCGGCCCGGGGCCGCCGGCCGGGGCGCGGCGGGGCCGTGCCGGGCGGGCCGCGCGGCGCGGGCGGCGCGGGCCTGCCGGGCCAGGCGCTGCTGCCGGGCGCCGGCCATCAGGCCGGCCTGGCGGTCGGCGATGAGCTGGCTGATCAGGTGGGGATGGATCGGGATCATCTCGCTCCAGGGGTCGTTCCGGCTGCCGCGGCACGATCCGGCGCCGGGATCGTGCCGCGCGGTCGGTGATGCATACACCGCGGCGCCGGGAAACCGGGCGGCGGCGCGCCGCCCGGTTCGCCCGGCGGGCGGTGTATATACCGGGTGGGCGTGCTGGGTGGTGCCGGAGGAAAGGGGCGCAGGATGGGGACAGCCGACCTGCTCGCGCGGGCGCGGGCCGGGGACGGCGAGGCGTTCCGGGAGCTGGCCGAGCCGCACCGGCGGGAGCTGCAGGTGCACTGCTACCGGATGCTCGGATCCGTCGCCGACGCCGAGGACGCCGTCCAGGAGACGATGCTGGCCGCCTGGCGCGGCATCGGCGGATTCACCCGGGAACGCGCCTCGCTGCGCACCTGGCTGTACAAGATCGCCACCAGCCGGTGCCTGAACGCGCGCCGCGCGGCCAGCCGGCGCCCGGCCCGGCCGTGGGACATGTCGCAGTTCGAACCGCCCGTGCCCACCCCGCGCGACGAGGCCGCCTGGCTGCAGCCGTTTCCCGACGCCCTGCTCCCGGGCGCCGCCGCGCCGCCCGGGCCGGAGGCCCGCTACGAGCAGGCCGAAGCCATCTCGCTGGCCTTCGTGGCCGCCCTGCAGCTGCTGCCGCCCCGCCAGGTCGCCGTCCTGATCTTGCGCGACGTCCTCGGATTCCGCGCCAGCGAGGCGGCCGGCATGCTGGAGGTGACCGTCGGATCGGTCAACAGCACGCTCAAACGAGCCCGCGCCAGCCTCCGGCACCGGCAGCAGCCGGCCGCCGGCCACCCGCCGCCGCCCGCCGCCGGCTCACCCGCCGAGGACGCGATCGTGGCCCGGTTCGCCCGCGCGTGGCAGGCGGCCGACCTCGACGCGCTGGTGGCCCTGCTGACCGACGACGTCTTCATCGCGATGCCGCCCGAGCCCTTCGGATACCAGGGCCGGGACCCCGTGACCCGCTACTGCGCCCGCCAGTTCGGCGCCGGCCGCAGGTCCGACCTCGTCCCGGCCCGGGCCAACGGCCAGCCCGCGTTCGGAGCCTACCGGCGCGCCCCGGCCGGCCCCCGCCACGCGACCGCCTTCTACGTGCTCACCCTGGCCGGCCACCAGATCTGCGCCCTGACCCGCTTCGAGGCCAGCGTGCTGCCCTGGTTCGGGCTCCCGCGATCACTCCCCAGCCCGCCGCCGGCCGCGCCGGGCCCGGCAGCCACCGGGTAACCCAGGCCGCGCGGCCTGCACGCACGCAACAAGCCCGCCACGCCGACCCCCCCACACCCACGGGCGCAGATCATCCCGACCTGGCACGGAGCGACCGATCGCGCCGGCCAACCAACAGGCGCGCAGAACAGCGGATCTCGCTCGTCGAGCGTTGCACAGCGGTAACTACAGTGCGTGAGGGAGGATTGCGGCGTGACCGCCAGTTCCGCGGCGTGACGCGCGAAGCGCCGCTGTGGCGTGGCCGGCCAGCCCGGCGGCCAGCGCCCGGGCGGCAGCCGTCCTTGCCGCTGATGCCGTCTTCTCACAGGTCCTGGCCGGACGCGTCGTGGTGATACCCCGGGTGCTGCCGTAGCGGCCGGGCCGCCGGCGCGGTGCGTGGACCACTTCCCGACTCCCCGGCTGGACCCGGCGTCCTGGCAGCTGGAGGTCTGCGGCCTGGTGGACCGGCCGCTGCGGCTCAGCCTGCGCGAGCTTCACAACATGCGCACCGAGACACTGATGGCCACCCTGGGATGCGCCGGCAACGGCCGCTCTGGGTTCGACCCGCCGGCCGAGGGAGAACAGTGGCAGCTCGGCGCGGTCAGCACCGCGGAATGGACCGGGGTGCCGCTGGCCGAGATCCTCGACCGCGCCGGCCTCCGGCCGTGCGCACGCGAGATCGTGTTCCGCGGCGCGGACCAGGGCACCGTCGCCGAAGCGGCGATCCGATCCGTTTCGAGCGGAGCCTACCGGTCACCGACGCCGGTCAGTCCGGCCCGCTGCTGGCCTACGCGATGAACGGGGAGCCGCTGCCGCTCGAACACGGCCATCCGCTGCGGCTCATCGTGCCCGGCTGGTACGCCGTCGCCTCGGTCAAATGGCTGACCGGTATCGAGGCCATCGGCGCGCCGTTCACCCGATTCTTCCAGGCCAGGCGGTACGTCTACGAAACCGGGCGCGACGGCACCGTGGCCCGCGAACCGGTCCGCCTGCAGCAGGTCCGGTCGGTCATCACCCAGCCGTCGGCCGGCCAGCAGGTCCCCGCCGGCGACCTGGCCGTCCGGGGAGTGGCCTGGTCGGGCGCGGCGCCCATCGACACGGTAGAGGTCAGCATCGGCGCCGGCCCGTGGCAGAACGCCCGGCTGATCGGCGCACGGCGCCGGCACAGCTGGCAGCGGTGGGAACTGCTGACCCGGATCGACAGCCCGGGCCAGACAACCCTACGAGCCCGCGCAACCGACCTGGCCGGCCGGACCCAACCCGACCGGCCGCGCTGGAACCGGCTCGGCTACGGCGGCAACGCCGTGCACCACGTTCCCCTGCTCATCCGATGACCGAGCCTCGTCCCTGACAGGCCCGGTGGCTGACAGCCACCCCGCGGGCTGGGCACGCTGGCGGCAGCTCGTCATTCCGGCGACCAGGAACCGCGAGGAGACCACGATGCACCCGATGTTCAACGAGCTGTTACCGGCCTGCGCGGCGAGACCTGACAAGCCCTCCCTATCCGGCCCCGGCGGCTTCCACGTGTGCGACCGAGTCAAGGGTCGCGGCAAGCTGCTGCGGGGTGGCCCTGCCGGAGCCGGGTGCCAGAAGCGGATAACCGCCGAGAACAGGATGCGGCAGAGGACTATTGGTGACCCGGGCATGATGCTGGGCCTGCAGCATCGAGCCGATTTCCTGAATGAACGCCTGCTGCATGGGCACCGAGCAGCCGAAGTTCGTTGCCTCGGCAAGCGCTTCGGCGGGTTCCCAGCCCATGACCGCCATCCGGTAACAGGCGGTCATGACCCCGGTACGCCCCTTCCCCGCCTCGCAGTGCACGTACGTCATCCCGGGCTCTCGCTCGGCCAGCTTGCCCAGGAAGCGGGTGACCTGATCGAATGACGGCGTCATCATGTCCACGATCGGGATCCACGTGGTTTCCAGCTGGCCGGCCAGATCCGCCAGGCTGATGATGGGACTATCCCCGTCGGGCATCTCCTCGCACAAGTTGATGGTGGCCCGGCACCGCCCGCCGTCGAACAGCTGCCGCAGTTTCCCGGGATTCGGACGCTCCCCGCGAGACATTGACGGTGAAATATCGTAGGTATATGACTTGACCGGATAGTGAGATAGGAAGTGCAGCAGCGGGACTCGCTCAAGGTTGCCGAAGGCATCGAGCCCGGCGTTCTCGAGCTCATCGGCTATCCGCCGCCAGAGCCGGGTGCCATGGGGCGCGGAACTGATCTCATTCAACTGCTCACGCGCGTCCTCGGGGATATCCTCGAGTGCCCCGGCGACGTGGTGCAGGTCCAGGGAATGCTTCAACGTGACGGTTTTCCCCTGAAGCAGATCTTCGTGCGCGCTCACGGTACCAGGCCTCCACCGCTGTGCATCGCCGCCTAGGCAAGCCTCGCCAATCCGATGACGCACACTATCGCAGAGTCCAGGGAAATACTCCAGACGCGGATTCGCGCGTTCGGAAACGCCGCCAATCCTGTGCCGTCCAGGCGCCGCCTACGCCCGGTGGCCCCGACGATCAGCCGGGCGCCGCGCTCCTGCAGGTGTACGACCGCGCCCGGGGCGCCGGCCACCCGGACATCTTCGGGATCCGCCGCGATCTCGCCTGGCGGACCGGAGGGCCGGGAATGCGAACGTCGCCCGCAGCCGGTGCACCGAGATCGGCATTCGAGCCGCGGTGATATATGGGGTGCTGCCCGGCGGCGGCTCCGGATGTGACGGTGGTACCGGTATTGGTCATGCGTGCGGGCACGTCGATGAGGGCGGAGGGCGCTCATGGCCACGACGGCGAGGGCGGGTAGCAAGCGATGGCGCAAAGCCGTTGCGCTGACCGCTGGCCTGGTAGCGATACTGGCCCGTGCACGAGGTTCCCCCCGGACCGCCGGAGCAGGTCCGGAGGCTTGAGCGGTACCGGCAGAAGCACCCGGACGTCGACATACAGCCGCCTGGCGCCGGCAGTGCCGTGTGGCGCGCGTTCCGGGACGGGAACCTTATCGCGTACGGCTTCACCCTCATGGTGTTCCTGGAGCGTCTGGAGGCCCTGCCGGAGCCGTCAAGCTGAAATCCGGTAGCCATGGCGGGTCATCCGGGGGCAGCCTGTAAGGGTGATTGATCCGGCGATCGAAACCCACTACGGCACCGGCTACGAACGCTCTCGCCTGTTCCCCGGCGGGCAGCCGTCGCTGGAGTATGTCCGGTCGATGGAACTGCTGGAGCGGCTGCTGCCGTCACCGCCCGCCCGGGTCCTGGATGTGGGCGGAGGCCCGGGTACCTATGCCGCGCCGCTGGCCCGGCGCGGATACCGGGTGCATCTGGTCGATCCGGTACCGCTGCACGTGGACCAGGCGCGCCAGGCAGCAGGCGCCGACCCGGCCGCCCGGTTCACCGCCGCGCTGGGCGACGCGCGCGAGCTCGCCGAGCCTGATGCGTCCCAGGACGCGGTGCTGCTGTTCGGGCCGCTGTATCACCTGACCGAGGCGGGGCAGCGCCGGCAGGCCCTGGCCCAGGCGCGGCGGGTGCTGGCTCCTGGCGGCCGCCTGCTGGCGATGGCGGTGTCCCGGTTCGCCTCGCTGCTGGACGGGCTGTATGCAGACTGGCTGGACGATCCGGTCTTCGGGCCGATCGTGGACCAGGACCTGGCCGATGGCCAGCACCGCAACCCCGATCCGGCCGGCCGGCCGCAGTTCTTCACCACCGCCTACTTCCATACTCCCGACCGCCTGGCCGGCGAGATCGAGCAGGCCGGCTTCACCGGCATGACCGTCTACGGAGTCGAGGGCCCCGGCTGGCCGCTGCGCCAGCAGTGGACGGACCCGCGGCGGCGCCGGCACATCCTGTTCGCCGCACGGTCCGCCGAGACACAGCCCTCCCTCATCGGCTTCAGCCATCACCTCATCGCCGCCGCGACCAAGAAATAGGCGAGCCGGCAGGCGGCATGACAGCGTGTCCGATCCCCTGCCATCCTGGGAACGAGCTTTGGTCCCCGGGGAAAGGCTCCCCGGGGAGCTTCGAGATCGGCTGTGGGGTAACCGTGCCCAGTGGCAGCGACGATGAACGCGATTGGTCGCAGCGGTATAAGGCGAACCTGGAGAAGCTGGCGTCAGGGGATCTGATCCAGGTCGTTGAGGTAGTCCGCGACCTAGCCGAACGGGAGGCCAGCCGTGGCCTGTCCGCCGGGGAGAAGCGGATGCTCGCGAAAGCACGCCTCATCCTGCTCCAGGAGGGCTGACCCGCCGCAAGCGGCATGAGCAACAGTGCCTGAGCGTCACGCGCCAGGACAACCAGCTCCGCACGCGGCTGCCTGCCTGCATCAGCGAAATGGCCGCGTACGTCTCGGCGCCGAGCTCGCGGAGCGAACGGTCAGCGCGGCATCAGCCTGAGCGGGGGCAAGCACCCGGTCCGTTCGGGATCATGACCTTGCATTTACTGTACCTATATGGAATAGATCACACATCGAACGAATTGATAGGCTGGCATGAGCGCGCTGACTGACCAGGCCGCGGGACCCCGCATGGCGATCCTGACGGTCGATGACGATCCGGCGGTATCCCGGGCGGTGGCCAGGGACCTGCGGCGGCGTTACGGGGAGCAGTACCGGATCGTGCGGGCCGAGTCGCCGTCAGCGGGCCTGGACGCGCTCGGGCAGATGAAGCTGCGCGGCGACCTGGTCGCGGTGATCCTGGCCGACTACCGGATGCCGGAGCAGAGCGGGATCGACTTCCTCGAGCAAGCCATGGACATCTACCCCGGCGCGCGGCGGGTGCTGCTCACCGCGTACGCGGACACCGGGGCGGCCATCGACGCGATCAACGTGGTCGACCTGGATCACTACCTGCTCAAGCCGTGGGACCCGCCGGAGGAGAAGCTGTACCCGGTGGTCGACGCGCTGCTCGAGGCGTGGGAGGCGTCGGATCACCGACCGGTGCCGGAGACCAAGGTCGTCGGGCACCGGTGGTCGGCTCGATCGTCGGAGGTCCGTGAGTTCCTGGCCCGGAACCAGGTGCCCTACCGCTGGTATTCCACCGAGGAGGCGGAGGGACAGCGGCTGCTGGCCGCCGCGGGCGCGGACGGGCTGGCGCTGCCGGTGGTGATCACGCCGGACGGCGATCCGCTGGTCGAGCCCACCGACGCCGAGCTGGCGTCCCGGGTGGGACTGGCCACCACGCCGTCGAAGGACTTCTATGACCTGATCGTCGTCGGCGGCGGGCCGGCCGGGCTCGGTGCCGCGGTGTACGGCGCGTCGGAGGGGCTACGCACGGTGCTGGTGGAGCGGCTGGCCAGCGGCGGCCAGGCCGGGCAGAGCTCGCGGATCGAGAACTACCTGGGCTTTCCGGACGGGGTGTCCGGGGGGCAGCTGACCGACCGGGCCCGGCGGCAGGCCACCAAGTTCGGCGCCGAGGTGCTGACCACGCGAGAGGTGACCGGCCTGGAGGTTCGCGGGTCGGCGCGGAGGGTCACGTTCGCGGACGGCACGTTCATCGACGCCCACGCCGTCATCCTGGCCACCGGGGTGTCGTACCGGCGGCTGGATGTGCCGGGCCTGGCCGGGCTGACCGGCCGCGGGGTCTACTACGGGTCGGCGCTGACCGAGGCGACTGCGTGCCTGGGTCAGGACGTGTACGTCGTGGGCGGCGCGAACTCGGCCGGGCAGGCCGCGCTGTACCTGGCGCGCTCCGCCAAGTCGGTGACGCTGCTGGTCCGCGGGCCGTCGCTGGAAAAGTCGATGTCTTACTACCTGATCAAACGGATCGCGGACATCCCGAACATCACGGTGCGGACCTGCACGGAGGTCACCGGGGCGTCCGGCGAGGACCATCTGGAGGGCCTGACGCTGCGGGACACCGCGACCGGCACGACGGAGACCGTGGACGCACAGTGGCTGTACCTGTTCATCGGCGCGGAGCCGCTCACCGGCTGGCTGGATGGCGTCGTGGTCCGGGACACGAGGGGTTTCGTGGTGGCCGGACCGGACTTGTCCGCCGGCGGGGAGCGACCGCGTGGCTGGCCCCTGGACCGGATGCCGTACTACCTGGAGACCAGCGTGCCCGGGGTGTTCGTGGCCGGGGACGCGAGGGCCGAATCAGCCAAGCGGGTCGCCTCGGCGGTCGGCGAGGGCGCCATGGCGGTCATGCTGGTGCACCGCTACCTGGAGAAGCTATGACCGGAGAGTGACCGAGCGTTGCGCGGTCGCCGGCGGAATAGCATCTAAGGCTAAACGGCTGGCCCGGGTGGCCGGACCCGCATGCTGGCGGCCGGCTATGCGGGCTCTCCGCGGGTGTGGAGTGTGTATGCAAGACAGGTTGTTCCAGTCTGAGGAATCTGGGACTCCCGCGCAGACTACAGCCACGATATTTTTCGTCTGCCCGTACGGTATTCCGATTCAAAGGGCGCGTTTCGCGATACGGCGGCTCCTTAGGGCAGGCTATCACATTGTGGCATATCAGACGACGACGGCTGTCTTTATGGAGGCCGACCCGATGATCCTTCCGGAGCTTATCTCTCAGGTACGAGGGGACATCAGGTCACGGATATCGAAACTAACGTCTGGGGGCGTAACAGAGTTCGGGTTCTTCGGCAGCAGCCTGGGCTCCTTCATCCTCTACAACTGTATAGGCCAAGAAATCCCCGAGTTGCGCTGGGGCGTATTTAACACAGGCGGCAATATTGCAAGGGGTCTGTGGAGTATGCCTATGCTAAGACACCTGCATGTAGCACGAGGATGGTCACTTCCACGACTTGAAGAAGCGTGGGCCGGGATTCAATGGCCGGACTTCGGGCGGCTCGACGGCTGTCGGTTCGTATTCGCGAGCTCGCGGCGAGACAGAATTGCTCCGTTGCGTAACATCTCGCAGTATCTCGAGCCGATGCTCCGGGCAGGCGCCGAAGTCAGCGTGTACGAAATGCCAGCGATCGGTCACCGTACGACCGTTTTTGTCGGCCTTTGGAAAGGACCACAACTCGTTCGGATGGTGCGGGCAGCCCAGCCTGCCTGATCGGGCAGGCTGCCGCCGTGCTGTGGTCACCGTCGTGGCGGTTGGTAACGGTGCGATCACGGGCACGTCAGCCCGCGGGGCGGCTGTGCATACGTGACCCGAGACTGCGGAGCACGTCTCGAGTGAGGAGGTCGTCGATGTCGTCGTCGGAGTAGCCGACTTCTTTCAGGACCTCGCGGCCGTGTTGGCCGGGGAGCGGCGCCGGGCGGCTCGCCCGCATCGGCGTGGCGGCGAGCCGGGCGCCCGGTCGGATATGCCGATAGTCCCCGGCGAGGGGGTGCGTCATGACCGGCTGCTCGGCGAGGAGCTCTTCGAGGGTGACGACGGGGGCGGCGGGGATCTCGTTGTCGCGGCAGAACGCGAGCCATTCGCCTGTTGTCCGCTGGACCAGGATCGCGCGTACCTGCTGGTACAGGAAGTCGGAGTTGGCGATTCGCGCCCGGCCGTCGGCGTAGCGAGCGTCACCGAGCAGGTCCTCCCGGCCACCCGCGGCAAAGAGCGTGTCGTACTGCTGCTTCGAGTACGGCAACACGTTGATCCATCCGTCCGCGGTACGTTGCGGTCGCCGCTCCGGGGTGAGGATGCGCTGGTAACCCGCTGGGCCGGCGGGCGGTTGCGGTACCCCGCCCGCGCCGTGCTCGACGAGCATGAACGCCGTCACCGCCTGGGTCATCGGCACCTCGATGTGCTGGCCTTCGCCGCTCCGCTCGCGGTGGAACAGGGCGGCCAGCACGGCGTAGACGATGGTCAGGCCGACCACCTTGTCAGCGACCAGGGTCGGCACCAGCCGCGGCTCGCCGTAGGCGCGGCGGGCGGCGTCGGCGACGCCGGTGGCCGACTGGATGATGTCGTCGTAGGCGGGGTCGTTGGCGCGGTCGGTATCGGTAGGAAAGCCTTGTGCCTGGCAATAGACGACGTCGGGCCTGGCGTAGCGGACCTCGTCGTAGGTGAGCCGGAGGCGTCCGAGCGATGACGGGCGCAGGTTGGTGACGAACACGTCGCAGGTCGCCGCGATTCGCATGAGGACATCGTGGCCGTCTGGGTGCTTCAGGTCGAGCGCGATGTTGCGCTTGCTGCGGAGCAGGTTGAGCGAGGTGCCGGACAGTGCCGGGTGCGGGCCGGGCCCCATGGCGCGGTTGGTTTCGCCGCCCGCGCTTTCGACGGTGATGACGTCGGCGCCGAGGTCGCCGAGGATCTGGGTCGCCATCGGGCCCATCACGACGGACGTCAGGTCGAGGACCCGAACGCCCTTCAGCGCGCCGGCCATCTAGGCGTGCCGGGCGAGGAAGTCGACGACGGCGTCGTTGAAGGCGCTGGGCTGGTCGATGTTCGCGGCGTGCCCGGCGCCCGGCACGACGACCTTTTCTGCGCCGTAGATCGCGGTAGCCATGTAGTCGGCCGCGGCGAGGAAGTTCGTGTCGTCGGCTCCGACCAGGACGAGGGTGGGGACGGTGACATCCCGCAGTGACATGATGACGCCGGCGTCTTGCTGTGTGAGCATGCCGCGGGCGGCGCGGGCGAGGCCGGCGACGTCCGCGGTAGCCGGGGCTACCTCCGGGCTGCTGCTGAGCGCGGCCGTGCCGTCGCGCTCGAGGCGGTCGGCGGTCCGGCACGCGT
>Ga0318494_10000627_pt1 | contig 12618 bp, 9 predicted proteins | sample GRESIP108b1f24_FD_203293 | JGI IMG/M metagenome (GOLD analysis project Ga0318494, IMG submission 203293) | Tropical soil microbial communities from Luquillo Experimental Forest, Puerto Rico - GRE.SIPMG.108b1f24 | ecosystem: Environmental > Terrestrial > Soil > Tropical forest > Bulk soil... | reverse complement strand
CCTTCACGTGGGGCGTCCGGGTCGCGAACGTGCCGTCGGCGAGAGGCTCGAGCGTGTAGTCGCCGAACAGGTTCGGCGCCTCCTTCTGCATGAGCTTCAGCACTTCGACGGCCACCTTGCGGATCTCCACCTCGGCGTGCTCGCTGCCACGCAGCTCGATGAAATGGCGCAGGGCTCTGGCGTTGCCCGTGAAGAAGATCTTGGTCTCGGTGGCGTTCGGCAGCACCGAGCGCGCGGCCTGCCGCGCCATCTTCCGCCGCAGCGTCTTCTCGGGGATGTCGGTGAAGCGCGCCTCGAGACCCTTCACCAGCTCGTCGTACGCATGGCGCGCGGCGTTCACGGCCCCGGTCCAGACGCGGTGCAACTCGGGATCACCGGCGATGACGTCGGGCTCGACGTAGTCGGAGTCGCTCTCGTCCACGTAGCGCTGCGAGAGCTGCGAGTACGAGAAGTGGCGGTGGCGGATCAGTTCGTGCGTGAACGACCGCGACACGCCGGTGATCAGGAAGCTCCACACGCCGTGCTCGAGCACGCTGCCGTGGCCTACCTCGATGATATGGCCGATGAACTCCCTGTTCGTCTTCCGCCCCTTGCCGTAGCTCATGTAGCAGACGCGCCCGGCGGCCTCGGCGAGCTTCTCGGCGCCCACCTCGGTGTCGGTCTGCCAGGTCACGTTCTCATCGGCGAGGAACTTCGCAAGCGCCTCCTCGTTCGTGACCTGTCGGCCGACCAGGTACACCTTGGGCTCGCGGACGATCTTGAGCGTGCGGGGCTCCGCGGTTGCCGTCTCCATGGCTGCTCCTTGGCACGAGTTGTGGGCGGAGGTTGTCGTGGTGAGAGGAATGCGGACACCCTACCGCACGACCGCGGCGCGCGCACTGGGCGGCCCGCCGGCGTTTCAGCGCTCGGCGTCCACCGCGCGGCGGACGCGGCGCATGACCTCGTCCACCTCGTCGTCCCGCGTGTAGTGGTGCGGCGCGAGCCGGATGCCCACGCCGGGCCGGAAGTCGAGCAGCACGTCCTCGGCGAGGAGACGCGCGCACACCTTCTCCGCGTCCGGCACGTCCAGGCACACCGTGCCGCCACGCCTCGACTCCTCGCGCGGCGAGCCCACCGGGATGCCGTGCTCGTCGGCCAGCGCGAGCAGCCGCCCGGTCAGGCGCAGCGACTTCTCGCGCAGCGCCTCGCCGCCGATCTCCGCCGCGATCATCGCGCCCGGCCGCGCGGCGCAATAGGCGGGGATGCACGGCGTGCCGTTCCAGAACCGCCGCTCGCCGGCATGGAGCCGCGTCGGCCCTGGATCGAACGCGAACGGCGTCTCGTGGCCGAACCAGCCGGTGATCGCGGGGTGGAGTTTCGCGTGCACGCGCGGGTTCACGTACAGGTAGCCCGTGCCCGGGCCGCCGCACAGCCACTTGATGCTGCCGCCGGTCAAGAAATCGGGTGAGAGCGCCTGCACGTCCACGTCGACGATGCCCACGGACTGGTAGGCGTCCACCATCGACACCGCCCCCACCGCGCGCGCGCGCGCCAGCACCGGCGCCAGGTCCAGGAGCTGCGACGTGCGGAACAGCACATGCGACGCGGCGACCAGGGCCGTGCGCTCGTCGATCGCCGCGAGCAGATCCTCCTCGTCGATGCGCCGGCCGTCACGCGCGGCGACGCGCACCAGCTCCGCGCCGCGGCGCTGCAGGCCCTCGTAGAGATAGAGCACGGACGGGAAGTCCTCGGCCGTGCAGACGACGCGGTTCCGCGGCGGCGCGAACTCGAGGCACGAGAGCGCCACCGCCTGTGCGAGCGTGACGTTGGCGTGGAGCGAGATGCTGCCGGGCTCCGCCTGGAGCAGCTGCTCGAGCGCCGACGCGAGCTCGCCCGGCACGCGCATCCAGCGCTCCTCCCAGGCACGGATGCCGCGCGTGGCCCACGTGGTCGTGTACTCGAGCAGCGCCGCCTCGGCCTCGGCCGGCATGGCGCCGAGCGTGTGCGACGCGAAGTGGAGCACGGACTCGACGCTCGGGAACCGCGTCCGCCACGCGAGCAGCGGATCGAGCGACGGCGGCACCGCGGGCGCGATGGGCGGCGTGGTCATGACCGCGCGCCTTTCGCGCCCCTGGCGCTCATGCGTGCGACCCCAGCGGCTCGCGCGCGCCGCGCAGGCGCGCGATGCCCGCCACCACCGCCTCGGCCGCACGCTCGGGCGTCTCGGCCACCTCGATCAAACCGTGCAGCCGCGCAGGCACGAACGCGGGCCCGCGGTGGAGCTCGAGCCATGCGTGCCACTGCGGGCCCATGAGCACGATGGGCGCCGCGTCGCGCCCGTCGACGCTCACCAGCGTCCAGACGAGGAAGAGCTCGGTGAGCGTGCCGATGCTGCCCGCCACCGCGACGAACCCGTCGGCCGTATGGACGAGATGGCGGAGGCGCTCGAACAGGTCGGGTGTGTGCACGCGCTCGCGCACCCAGGGGTTCACCGGACCGCGCTTCTCGAACAGCTCCACGGTGACGCCGATCACGTGGCCGCCCGCCTCGTGAGCGCCGCGCGAGACGGCCGCCATGGCGCCGCCGTAGCCGCCGGTCATGATCGCCGCGCCGCGCTTCGCGAGCGCCGCGCCCAGGTCGTGCGCCTCGCGCCAGCCGGCCTCGTGCTCGCGCACGGTGCTGCTGCCGAAGACGGCCACGATGGGCTGGCGGTGCGGAGGCGTGGGCACGCGTGCGGCTCCGGGATTCGGGGGAGTCGCCATCATGCCACAAGGTTAGTCGGCTCCGCCCGGCGGGCGCGGCGAGCGGGCCCCGTCAGGAGCGGCCGGTGACCAGGGCGCGAGGGACCGGGCGCCCCGGTCTGTCCGCCGAAGGATTACATTACTCGTGGCATTCTGGGGCCACCTTTGGCTACAATGCCGGGACCACTTCGGGACATTCTCTGAACTTCGAAGGGGGCCCCGACCCATGCCCAGGCGCCACACCTTCTCGAGCTTCCGCGCGTTCTCGATCGACCCGGGCTCGAACGAACCGCTCCATCGTCAGCTCTACAACGAGTTGCGCACCGCGATCCTGGGTGGACGGCTGCCCACGGGATGCCGGCTGCCCGCGAGTCGTGAGTTGGCTCAAGTGACGGGGCTCTCCCGCAACACCGTATTGAGCGCGTACGATCAGCTGATCGCCGAAGGCTATATCGACAGCCGGGCGGGCTCGGGGACGTACGTTGCGAGCACGCTGCCGGACCAGGTCCTGGTCGGGCCGGCCATGGAGCCGGTGCCGCCCGCCGACCGCAGTGCACGACGGCTCACGCGCGAGGGCGAGCGGCTTGGCGACATGCCGTTCCGGAAGTGGCCGCCGGCGCCAAGCGGTCCGATGCTCTTCCGCGCCGGGCTGCCCGCGCTCGACCAGTTCCCCATGGACACGTGGCGGCGACTCACCGACCGGCGGATGCGGCTCGCATCGGTGAAGACGCTCGCGTACGACGAGCCGCAGGGGTATCGGCCGCTGCGCGAGGCGATCGCCGGCCACCTCGCCGCCGCGCGCGGTGCGCGCTGCTCGCCTGACCAGATCCTGATCGTCTCCGGATCGCAGCAGGCGATCGCGCTCGCCCAGCGCGTGCTCGTGGACGAGGGCGACGAGGTGCTGTTCGAGGATCCGGGCTACTTCGCCGCGCGCGGCGTGTTCGAGGCCGCGGGCGCCCGAATCGTGCCGGTTCCCGTGGACGAGGACGGGTTCGACGTTGCGGCGGCCGTCCAGTCGGCGCCGAACGCGCGGCTCGCCTACGTCACGCCCAGCCACCAGAACCCGCTCTGCGTCACCATGAGCCTGCCGCGCCGGCGCGCGCTGCTCCACTGGGCGGAGACGCACGGCGGCTGGATCCTCGAGGACGACAACGCCAGCGAGTGCCGCTATCACGGCCGTCCGCTCGCGGCGCTCCAGGGCATCGACCCGCACGGTCGCGTGCTCTACGCGGGCACGTTCAGCAAAGTGATGTTCTCGGCGCTGCGCCTCGGCTACATGGTGGTGCCGCCCGATCTCGTGGGCACGTTCGTGCGCGCGAAGGAGCTCGCGGACCGCCAGTCACCCGGCATCCAGCAGGCGGTGATGGCCGACTTCATGACCGAGGGACACTTCGCCCGCCATCTGCGTCGGATGCGGACCGTGTACGCGACGCGGCTGGGCGTGCTCATGAGAAGCGTGCGCGAACACGCCCCCGACCTTATGGAGATCGCCGAGCTGGAAGGCGGCTTGAACCGCGTCGCCTGGCTGCCGCACGGGCTCTCGGACTCGGAAGCGGTCGCTGCGCTCCGCCCGGACGGCTTCGCCTGCCTGCCCGTGTCCGAGTTCCGGTTGAGGCCCGGCGGCCGCGGCGGCCTGGTGATGGGCTTCGCCGGCATGACCGAGGACACGATCGAGAACGGCATCCGCCGCATGGCCGGGATCCTCCGCCCGATGGTGCGCGAGGAGGTCCGGGCTTAAGGCCGCCCGCGCCCGGCTCCGTCGGCCGGCGCGTTGCGGTTCACGGTGACGCCCTTGTCCGCCACGTCCAGGTAGCCGATCAACCGCGCCGAGCGGCGGATGCCGTCCGCGAGGTCGCGGGCGGCGCGGTCGCGGCGGACGGCGTCGGCGAGCGCCGCGGAGAGCGCGACCGGATGGCCGCGGTGGCCGCGATGACGAGGGACCAGGCCATACGCGAAGCCGTTCGCGCTCCTGCCCCCGAACGCGGTGAGGGCCTGGTCGAGCATCGCGCCCAGCGCCTGAACCGTGGCGGGCTTCACTTCCGGGTGGTCCACCGGCATGAGCAGCACGCCGCGTGGCTTGTGCCGGAGCGCCTCGCCGAGACCGACGCGCGCCGACGACAGCATGCCGTCGGACCAGCGCTTGTTGAACGCGAAGCGCACCTCCAGCTCGCCGCTCCGCTGCTTGGGACCGCCACGGAGGTCGGGTGCGGCGAGGCCCTTCGCCACCAGCTCCGCGAACTCGTCGTTCGCGGCTCGGCAGATGCGGTGGCCGTCGGCGCCCAGGACCACGATCACTGTGTCGCACACCGACCACAGCGCGCGCACGCCGCGGACGAGGAACGACTGCCCGCCCGTGCGGACGAGCGCCTTCGGACTTCCCATGCGCTTCGAGGCGCCGGCGGCCAGCAGCACCCCGACGATCACGAGGCGCTCTCTTCCTCGAGCGGCCGGGACTTCGCCCCCTCCGCGTGCGAGCGAACGCGCGCGGGCGGCACCCAGCCGCGCTCCGGCGTGGCGCCGCGGCGCACGGCCACGAGCTCCGCGACGATGCTCACCGCGATCTCCTCCGGCGTCTGCGCGCCGATCGCGAGCCCAACGGGTGTGCGCACGCGCGCGATTGCGTCGTCGTCGAAGCCGCGGGCCCTGAGACGCAACGCGAACTTCCGCTGCTTGGCGAAGCTGCCGATCAAGCCGGCGAAGCGCAGCGGGCGCCTGAGGAGCTCCTGCACGACCCGCTGGTCGAGGGCGTGGTCGTGCGTCGTCACCACGACCGAGTCGCTGGCGTCGAGCTTGAGCTCCCTCGCCGCGGCCTCCGGGTCGCGAAGCTCGCGCGCGGCGGCCGGGAAGCGCTCGGCGGTGAGCCACTCGGCGCGCGCGTCCACCACGGTGACGCCGAAGCCGGTCGCCGCAGCGAGCGAGGCGAGCGGCCGCGCCACGTGACCGGCGCCGAAAACGAACAATCGCGGCAGCGCTTCCAGGGTTTCCAGGTGCACCACCATCTCGCCGCCGCAGCACATCCCCAGCTCGGTCGTGAGCTGCTTCCGGAGCATGCGGGTTGTGTCGTCGCTCAGGAGAAGGCCGCGCGCCTCGCGCACGCACTCGTGCTCGATCGCGCCGCCGCCGATCGTGCCCGCGGTCTCGCCGCCGTCCGCCACGAGCATGTGCCGGCCCGGCTTCTGCGGCGTGAAGCCGCGCGACTCGACCACGGTCAGCAGCACGAACCGCCGCCCCTGCGCCCGCCAGTGGGCGATGGTCCCCCAGACGTCGAACGGCGGTTCGGGCGCGGGAGCGCCCCCGCTCACACCGCCGCTTTCATGTCGCTTCATCATTCCTCCCCCTGTCACACCCCGTCGGCGAACGCGTCGCGCAGCGCGCGCGTCACCAGTACCGGCACCATGGCGTGCCGCCAGTCGTCATCGTAGGCCACGTTGATGAGCGGCCTGCACTGCTTGTGGGCCGCAGCCGCGACCGCAGCGAACGTCTCCTCCGAAGCCGGCCGGCCCGCGACCAGCGGATCGAGCGAGCCCAGCAGCCGCGGCTTGGCGCCGAGCGCGCTCACGACCACGCGCAGCGACTCCAGCCGCGCGGCGGTCCCGCGGGCGGCCACGGCGACGGAGAGCATAGGGAAGTCGATCGCGGCGCGCGGCCGGAGCTTCCGATAGGCGCCGTGCTGGCCGCGCGAGGAGGCCGGCAGCGTCACGCGCGTGACCAGTTCGTCGGGCTTCAGGACGTTGTTGTGGATGCCGTCGCCAACGAAGAACTCGTCGCATGGGAGTGACCGGCGCCCGCGCGGCCCGGCGATCTCCACCTCGGCGCCGTAGGCGATGAGCGTGGGCGAGACGTCCGACGAGTGCGCCGCGACGCAGCGCTTCCCCTGGGGCACGACGTGGCACCGCACGCCGTCCTTCTTGAGGCAGAAGCCCAGCGCCTCGCGCCAGAAGTAGGTCTGGTTGTAGTACGTGCAGCGCGTGTCCAGGCAGAGGTTGCCGCCCAGGGTGCCCATGTTGCGGATCTGCGGCGACGCCACGAGCAAGGCCGCGCGCGCCGTGGCGGCGAAGTCGCGCAGGAGCTGCGGCAGCTGCGTGAGCGCGGCGAGCGTCACCAGCGCGCCGAGGTGGAGCCCGCCGGCATCCTCGCGCACCTGCTTCAGCTCCGTGACGCCCGCGAGCGAGACGACGCGCCTCGGATCGTGGAGGCGGTGCTTCAGGTTCGGAACCGCATCGGTGCCGCCCGCGATCAGCAGGCACTCGCCCGGGTGCTCCGCGAGCTCCCGGAGCACGTCATCGACCGTCGAGGGCCGCGCGTACGCGAAGACGGGGAGCGTCAGCATTATTTCTTGACAGCCCGGGTGCGCGAAGCGGCCGCGGGGATTCCTGTAGTCGCGTTGGCCGGGCGCGCGAGCTGAGTCCGCGCCCGCTCCCACGCCGCGTGCGCATCGCCCGCCTCGAGGAGCGCGAGCACGGCGGGCGGCGAGAACGGCAGCCGGTCGCAGCGGATGCCGAGCGCATCATGGATCGCGTTCGCGATCGCGGGGATGCTCGGGTGGAGCGGCCCCTCGCCCGCCTCCTTGGCGCCGTACGGGCCCTCCGGGTCGACCGACTCGACGATGAGCGACTCCAACTCCGGCGTGTCCATGGACGTCGGCATCCGGTAGTCGAGCAGGCTCGGGCCGTCATGGATCCCCGGGCCGTGGCCCGGGGCGGAAGCCTTGAACGTGTGCGTCTCGAACAGCGCCTCGCCGAAGCCCATGTAGGCGCTGCCCTCCATCTGCCCCTCCACCGCCACCGGCGACAGCGCACGGCCGCAGTCGTGCGCCACCCAGATCTTCTTGACCGACACCCAGCCGGTCTCAGGATCGCACTCCACCTCGGCCACGTGCGCGGTGAACGAGTAGGCGGGCGAGGCGCCGATCGTGCCGCCGCGATAGTCGCCGCCGAGCTTGGGACTCTGGTACCAGCCCACCGAGCCCAGCGTGCCGTGCCGCGCCTCGGCGGCCTGGAACGCGGTCTTTAGATCGAGCACAAGCCGCTCGGGGTCGCTGGTCGCGACCGCGAGCCCCTGTGCCAGCACGATGTCGCCCTTCACGACGCCCCAGCGCTCGGCGAGCGTCTCGGCGACCAGGTCCCGGAGCTTACGTGCCGCATCCAGGGCGGCGTTGCCGCACATGAACGTCTCGCGGCTCGAGTAGGAGCCCAGGTCCACGGGCGTCAGGTCGGTGTCGGCCGCGACGACGCGGACGTCGCGCAGGTCGAGCCCGAGCTCCTCGCAGACGATCATCGCCAGCACCGACTCGGCGCCCTGGCCGATGTCGCTGATGCCGCAGAACAGCGTGGCGCGCCCCGAGCGGTCGAGCTTCAGCTGCACCGCCGACTGCGGCATCTCGTTCGGGTAGATGCAGTAGTTCGTACCCGAGATGTACATGCTGCCCGCGACGCCGAGCCCGCGGCCGTACGGCAGCTTCCGCCACCGCGTCCTCCACTCGGACGCCTTCTCCACCGCATCCAGGCACTGGAGGAAGCCGTTCGACGTGACGCGCATGCCGTTCACCGTGGTACTGCTCTCACCGATGTAGTTTTTTCGCCGCAGCGCGATCGGGTCCATCCCGATCCGCTCCGCGAGCTTGTCCAGCTGGCACTCGAACGCGAACCGCGGCTGCACCGAGCCGTGCCCGCGCTTGGGGCCGCAGCACGGCTTGTTCGTGAACACGCGCGTGGAGTCGAAGCGGTAGGCCGGCATCGCGTACGGCGCGGTCAGGAGTTGGCCCGAGTAGTACGTGGTGACGAGGCCGAAGCTCGAATACGCGCCGCCGTCGATGTGGATCCTGGCGTCGGTGCCGGTGAGCGTGCCGTCTCTCCTGACGCCGGTGCGGTAGCGCAGGCGCATGGGATGCCGGCCGCGGTGCGCGTAGAACACCTCCTCGCGCGTGTAGAGAATCTTGACCGGCCGGCCGGTGACCATCGAGAGCTTCGCCGCGCAGAACTCGAGCGAGAACGGCTCGCTCTTCCCGCCGAACGCGCCGCCCACGACCGGCTGGATGACGCGGATCCGCTGCGTCGGGAGCCCCAGCACCTTTGCCAGGTCGCGGTGCAGGTAGTGCGCGACCTGCGTGGCGCTCCACACGGTGAGGAAGCCCGTGGCGTCGAACTCGGCGATGCAGCAGTGCGGCTCGATGGGCCCGTGCGTGCTGCCCTCGTACCAGTACTCGGCCTCCACCACCTCGTCGCTCTGCTCCAGCTGCTCGTCGACGGGGCCGAACTCGAGGTGCACGTGCTTGGAGATGTTGCCCTCGGAGGCCTTCTCGTTCACCTGGATCTCGGGGTGCTGGAGGCCCTCCTCGATCGACGTGATCGCGGGCAGCACGTCGTACGTGACCTTGATCTTCCTGAGCGCCTCCTCCGCCTGCAGCTCGGAATCCGCGGCGACCGCGGCGATCGCGTCGCCCACGTAGCGCGCCTTCGTCTCACACAGCGCCTGCTCGTCCTGCGTCCACGGGATGATGCCGTAGTACTCGGGAAGGTCCTTCCCGGTCACGACCGCGTGCACGCCCGGCATGGCGAGCGCCGCGCTCGCGTCGATGGCGACGATGCGCGCGTGCGCGTGGATCGAGCGCAGCAACTTCGCGTGAAGCATGCGCGGCAGGGAAATGTCGTCGGCATAGATCGCTCTGCCAGTGACCTTGGACAGTCCCTCGACCTTGCGGCTGCGTTGGCCGATCACGTGGAACGCGTCGCCGTTCGGCGGCGCCGCGCGCCCGCCTTCCCACGCAGGCGGCGTCAGGCGTTGCTCCTTTGGCATCTGGCGACCCTCCGGGATCGCCATCCCCGCGTTCGCCGTCCCCGGGTTCGTCACGCCAGGCCGCTTCGTCCGCTCGATCACCGCGCCGCTCCCGCGCGTGCGCCGGGCGGCGCCCGCCGCTCGCGCAGCTCGCGTGCCGCCAGCTCGACGGCTTCGAAGATCTTCGTGTAGCCCGTGCATCGGCAGAGGTTCCCCGAGAGCGCCAGCGCGATGGCCTCGCGCGACGGGCTCGGATCGCGTTCGAGAAGTGCCGCGGCGCTCATGAGGATGCCCGGCGTACAGAAGCCGCACTGGGCGCCGCCCGTGCGGTCGAGCGCGTCCTGGAGCGGGTGTGGCGTGGCGCCGTCGGCCAGGCCCTCGATCGTGCGCACGTCGCGGCCTTCGCATGCGAGCGCGAGCGTGATGCACGACAGCACGGCGTCGCCGTCCACGAGCACGGTGCAGGCGCCGCAGTCGCCCTTGTCGCAGCCCTGCTTGGAGCCGGTGAGCCCGAGCTCGTAGCGCAGCGCCTCGAGCAGCGTGGTGTGCGGCGTGACGCCGCACGAGCGCTCGTCGCCGTTCACGCGCAACCGGCAGATCTGCGTCGGGCTTGACATCGGGGACACTCCGCGGGCGGTCCGGCCACGGGACGCGGTCGTTCTCGGATGTCGATTGAAGCCGCTGGCGCGAAGGGTGTCAAAGTCGAGCGCAGCGTGTCGTGGCGTCCAATGCGGCCGCTCGCGCTTGCCCGCGCACTCCCCTCACCTCACAATGCGGCCATGTCGGACACGCTCCCGGAAGTCCCCTCGTACTGGTGGACGCAGGCCGGGCCCTCCCACCCGCCGCTCGCTGCTGACCTCGAAGCGGACGTCGCGATCGTCGGCGGCGGCATCGCCGGCGTGACGCTCGCCTGGACGCTGCTCGAGCAGGGCGCGACCGTGGTGCTGCTCGAGGCGGGACGCCTGGGATGCGAGGCGAGCGGGCGGAACGCGGGCTTCCTGCTGGCGATCCCCGCCGAGCCCTACGCGGAGCGCATCGCCATCTGGGGCCGCGAGGGCGCACGGGCGTTCCTTCAGCTCGGCCGCCGCACGCACCAGCGCATCGCGCACCTGGCGCAGACGCTGCGCCTGGACTGCGACCACCGCATCACCGGGAGCCTGCGGCTCACGCGCTCCGAGGAGGAAACCGAGGACCTCCGTGGCTCGCTCCCCGAGCTGCGCCACGACGGCTTCCCCATGCGCGAAGTGGCGCTCTCCGACGTGCTGCCGGCGCCGTCGCGCGGCCGGTTCCACGCCGCGTTCGAGGTGCCCGAGGACGGCGTCGTCCACCCCGTGCACTTCATCCACGCGCTCGCCGCCGAGGCGGTGAAGCGCGGCGCGCGTGTGCACGAGCACTCGCGCGTGACCGGCGCGCGCTGGAGCGACGGCTCGTGGGAGGCGCACGCGAACGAGCATCGCGTGCGGGCGCGCACGCTGGTGATCGCGACGAACGCGTACGCGCCGTTCCTGGTGCCGGCGCTCAAGCCCCTGATCGTGCCGCGGCGCGGGCAGATGCTGTCCACGGCGCCGGTCGAGGTGAAGCTCGATCCGCGGCCTGCCTACTGCAACTACGGCTATCAGTACTGGCGGCAGCTGGCCGACGGCCGGCTCGTGATCGGCGGCTGGCGCAACACCGCGTTCGACGCCGAGACCGGCTACGACGCGATCACCACGCCCGGGATCCAGCAGGCGATCGAGCAGGGCCTTGCCGACCTTGGGGTCACCGGGGCGAGGATCGAGCACCGTTGGGCCGGCACGATGGGGTTCGCACGCGACGGCCGGCCGCTCGTCGGCTGGCTCGACGCCTCGCACCACCTTGCGATCTGCGCGGGCTTCACCGGGCACGGCATGGGCATGGCGACGGCGTGCACCGAGGACCTGGCCGAGATCCTCGCGTTCAAGCGCGTGCCCGCCATCTCGACGCTGGATCCCCAGCGCTTCGCCGAGGTGCGCGGCGCACGCGACGGCATCGTGTCGCTGGGCGTCGCCGCGAGCTGATTCCGTCGTTTACCGCCGCCAAGCGTGGGGGCTATACTTTCGGGGACGCCGTCCCCTCATCTCTCCTCCGCGTGCTCCGGGCCGCCGGCACCGGGCTGGCGGTCTTGCGCGCGCGGGCGTGGAAGGAACCTACCGCGATGTCGACCGGACTGAAGACGCTGGATGAAGTGCGACAGGCTGTCGCGGTGCTCGCCACGGGCAACGGCGACGCGCTCGACCGGCTCGTGTGGGCGGGGGTGTTCGGCCCCTCGGGCGTCAAGGAGGCGGCCCGCCAGGGCGTGATCGACCAGTGCCGGTCGGTCGGCCTCTATCCGGCGTCGATCAACGGCCTCTACATGGCGCGCGGCCGCGGCGAGGCGCCGGCCACGTTCACGGTGCCCGCGATCAACATCCGCGGCCTCGCCTACGACACCGCCCGGGCGCTGTTCCGGGCGCGGAAGAAGCTGGATGCCGGGGCCGTCATCTGCGAGATCGCCCGCTCCGAGATCTCCTACACCGGCCAGCGCCCCGCCGAGTACACGTTCGTGGTCATGGCCGCGGCCTTGCGCGAGGGCTGGAGGGGCCCGCTCTTCATCCAGGGCGACCATTTCCAGGTGAACGCCAAGAAGTACGCCACCGGCCCCACCGCCGAGGTGCAGGCCGTGCTGGAGCTCTCGGCCGAGGCGCTGAAGGCCGGCTTCTACAACATCGACGTGGACACCTCGACGCTCGTCGACCTCTCCAAGCCCACGCACGCCGAGCAGCAGGCGCTGAACGGCCGGATCTGCGCCGAGATCACGGCGTTCATCCGCAAGCACGAGCCCAAGGGTGTCACCGTCTCGGTGGGCGGCGAGATCGGCGAGGTGGGCGGCAAGAACTCCACCGCCGAGGAGCTGACCGCGTTCGTCGAGGTGTATGCGAAGGAGCTGGCGAAGCTCGCCCCAGGCAAGCCCGGCATGAGCAAGATCTCGATCCAGACCGGCACGAGCCACGGCGGCGTGCCGCTCCCCGACGGCACCATCGCCAAGGTGAAACTCGACCTCGACACGCTGCAGGCGCTCTCGAAGCTCTCGCGCGAGAAGTACGGCTTCGCCGGCGCGGTGCAGCAC
>Ga0318494_10000621_pt1 | contig 12631 bp, 12 predicted proteins | sample GRESIP108b1f24_FD_203293 | JGI IMG/M metagenome (GOLD analysis project Ga0318494, IMG submission 203293) | Tropical soil microbial communities from Luquillo Experimental Forest, Puerto Rico - GRE.SIPMG.108b1f24 | ecosystem: Environmental > Terrestrial > Soil > Tropical forest > Bulk soil... | reverse complement strand
TCCAGGACGTGACGCGCGTGCGCCGCTTCGACGAGCTGCGCAACGACCTCGTCGCCACCGTGGCCCACGAGCTGCGGACCCCGCTCACGTCCCTGCGCATGGCGGTGCACCTCTGCGCCGAGGAGGCGGCGGGACCCATCACCGAGAAGCAGGCGGATCTGCTCTACACCGCGCGCGAGGACTGCGAGCGGCTCCAGCGGATCGTGGACGATCTCCTCGATCTCTCGCGCGTGGAGGCGGGGCGCGTCGAGCTGCAGCGGAGCCCGGTGTCGCCGGCGACGCTCGTCGCCGACGCGGCCACGCAGGCGCAGGCGGCGGCCGACGCCGCGCGCGTCGCGCTCGAGGTGGTGGAGCCGCCGGGCGAGCTCGCGGTGCTCGCCGACGCGCCGCGCATCCAGCTCGTGCTCGCGAACCTCGTCGCGAACGCGATCCGCCACACGCCGGGAGGTGGACGCGTCACCGTGTCGGCCCGCGGCGCGCCGGGCGCGGTGACGTTCGAGGTCCGCGACACCGGCGAGGGGATCCCTCCGGAGCACCTCGAGCGGATCTTCGAGAAGTTCCACCGGGTGCCGGGCGCGCGGTCGGGCGCGACCGGGCTCGGGCTCTACCTCTCCCGCGAGATCGTCCGGGCGCACGGCGGCGAGATGGGGGTGGAGAGCGTTCCGGGGCATGGAAGCCGCTTCTGGTTCAACCTGCCGCGCGCCGGCGAGGCCGCGGTGGCGTAGGGCGAGCGCAACGCGCGCTACCGCCCGTACTTCTTCCGCTTGCGCCACAGCGTCGACGCGTCGATGCCGAGGATGCGTGCCGCCTCGTCGGCGGACTCCGCGCGCGCGAGGACGCGAAGGATGTGCTCGCGCTCGAGCTCGTCGAGCGTCACGTCGCCGCCGAGCGCCGGGCCCGCCTCGGCGGCGATGCGCGCGGGGAACGCCTCGGGTCCCAGCACCTGCGCCGGCGTGAGGATGACGGCCCGCTCGATCGCGTTCCGGAGCTCGCGGACGTTCCCCGGCCAGGCGTGCGCGAGCAGCGCGCGCTCGGCCTCCGGCGAGAGCTGCGGGACGGGGCGGCGGGCCTGGCGCGCGAAGAACTCGACGAACCTGCGCGCGAGCGCGAGCACGTCCTCGGGCCGGTCGCGCAGCGGCGGCACCAGGAGCTCGATGACGTTCAGCCGGAAGTAGAGGTCCTCGCGGAACCGGCCGGCCTTCACGTCCGCCTCGAGGTCGCGGTTCGTCGCCGCGACGATCCGCACGTCGGCGCTGCGCGTCCGCGTCTCGCCCACGCGCTCGAACTGCTTGTCCTGGATGAACCGCAAGAGCTTCGCCTGCAGCCCCGGCGAGATCTCCGCCACCTCGTCGAGGAACAGCGTGCCGCCCTCGGCGGCCTCGACGCGCCCCTCCTGATCGCGGACCGCTCCCGTGAACGCCCCCTTCGCGTGGCCGAACAGCTCGCTCGCGAGCAGGTCCTCGGAGAGGGTCGGGCAGTTCACGACCGCGAACGGGCGATCGCGCCGCGCGCTCCGCTCGTGGACGAAGCGTGCGAGGACGCCCTTGCCCGTGCCGGTCTCGCCGCGCAGGAGGATGGCTGCCTCGCTGCCCGCCGCCCGCTCGAGCACGTCGAGCACCGCGCGCATCCGCGGCGACGCGGTGTCGATGGCGATCTCGGGCGCCGCCTCGGCGAGCTGCTCCTCGAGGACCCCGACGCGCTGGAGCAGCGCGCGCCGCTCGCGGACGCGATCGACGGCGTGCCGGATCTGGGCTGGCGTGAACGGCTTCGGCACGTAGTCGCGCGCGCCGCGCCGCACCGCCTCGACGGCGGTGTCGAAGGTGGCGTACGCGGTGATGACCACGATGTCGAGGCTGGGGCGCTCGGCGAGGAGCCGCGGGATGAGGTCGAGGCCGCTCGCCTCGCCGAGGCGCAGGTCCACGAAGGCCAGATCGCTCGGGCTGTGGCGGAGCGCCTCCACCGCGGCGTCGGCCGTCGACGCCTGCTGGACGCTGCAGCCGAGCCCTTCGAGGCACAGGGCAAGCGTCGCCCGGATGTTCTTCTCGTCGTCGACGACGAGGGCACGGAGAAGCGAGGTCGCCGGAGCTGGCACGCCCCTCTGATACCGCACCCGGCGAGATCGCGCCTGGCCTGCGTCGACGCTCGCGCTGCGCTCGGCCCTCCGGATGCCTAGATCCAGGCCGGGCCCGGCGGCGTCCGGCTGCCCCGGCCACGCAGGAGCATCGAGCGTTCGATGGCGTCTGGACCCGAAGAGGCCGTTGGCCGCACCGCCGTCGAGCTCGAGGAGCGCCGCGCCGCCCTGGGCGCGCGCGACTCGGAGCTCGCCGCGCTGTACGCGTCCATCGTCGACATCCTCTTCGAGGTGGCCGTCGAGCCCGGAGGCGAGTACCGCTTCGTCTCGGTGAACCAGGCCTTCCTGGCGTCCACCGGCCTCGCGCGCGGGCAGGTCGTGGGCAAGCGGCTCGAGGAGGTGATCCCGCAGCCGGCGCTCGCCGCCGTCCTCGCGCGCTACGGTGAGGCGGTCGCCACGGGAAGGACGATGAGCTGGGAAGAGGTGTCCTCCTACCCGGCGGGCCGGAAGACGGCGCTGGTCACGATCACTCCCGTCCAGGGCGAGGGGGGCGCGAACACCCACCTCGTCGGCGTCATCCACGACGTGACCGATCGCCAGCGCGCCGAGGAGATCGAGCGGCTGCGCGAGATCGACCGGCGCAAGGACGAGTTCCTGGCCGTCCTCTCGCACGAGCTGCGCAATCCGCTCATGCCCATCCGCCTCGGCGTCCACGTGCTCGAGCGGGCCGAGCCGGGGAGCGAGCCCGCGCGCCGGGCCATCGCCACGATCGATCGTCAGGTCACGCACCTGGCGCGCCTGGTGGACGACCTGCTCGATCTCGCGCGCGTCCGCCGCGGACAGATCGAGCTCCACCGCGAACGCTTGGAGCTCGGAGGCGTCATCCGGGAAACGGTCGAGGACGAGCGGGCGAGCTTCGAGGAGCGCGGCGTCGAGCTCATGGTGCGTCTGCCGGCCGAGGAGCTCTGGCTTCGCGCCGACCCCACGCGCATCGTCCAGCTCCTCGGCAACCTGCTCGGAAACGCGAACAAGTTCACCCCGCACGGCGGCCGGGTGGAGCTCACGCTGGAGCGAGAGGGGGACGACGCGATCCTCTCGTGCGTCGACACCGGGATCGGCATCGCGCGGGAGGACCTCGAGCGGATCTTCGAGCCCTTCACGCAGTCCAGCGCGGCCCCGCGTCGTGCGACGGGCGGGCTGGGGCTCGGGCTCTCCCTCGTGAAGGGGCTCGCGGATCTCCACGGCGGCAGCGTCGCCGCGCGAAGCGAGGGGCGAGGTCACGGGGCCCGCTTCACGGTCCGGCTGCCGCTCGCGGACACGGCGGCGGCGAAGCCCGAGAAGCCCCGGCCCGAGCACGCGCCGGCGCTGCGGGTGCTCGTCATCGAGGACAAGGCCGAGGTGGGCGAGAGCCTGCGCGACGTGCTCGAGCTCGACGGCCACGAGGTCACGCTGGCGGCGACCGGGAGCGAGGGCGTGCGGCTCGCGCACGCGTCGCGCCCCCAGGTCGTCCTCTGCGACATCGGCCTCCCCGACATGGACGGGTACGCGGTGGCGCGCGCCCTCCGTCGGGACGAGACGCTGGAGCGCACCTTCCTGGTCGCGCTCACCGGCCACGCCCTGCCCGAGGATCGGGAGAGGGCCCGGGCTGCGGGGTTCGCGAGGCACCTCGCCAAGCCGCCGACCATCGAGAGGATCGGCGAGGTCCTCGCCGAGGCCGCGCGCAGCGCCGCGCGCCAGGCGTGATCAGCGGAGCGTCTGGCCGGTCGTCGCCGGCACGAGCTTCCCGTACTTCACGCCCTTCGTGCTCACGAGCCCCTCGCCCATGGTCACGACCTCGCGCGCGTCGCCGCGGAGCACGAGCACCTCGAGGCAGTTGTGCTCGTCCATGTGGACGTGCAGCGCGGAGACGACGGCGCGGTGGTTCTCGTGCTGGATGTGGGCGAGCTTCTGGGCGAGGCTCGAGGAGTCGTGGTCGTAGACGAGCACCGCGACGGCGACCCGCTCCTCGCGCCCCTTCGACTCCGACCACTCCCGCTGCACGAGCGCATCGCGGATGAGGTCGCGCACCGCCTCGGAGCGGTTCTCGTAGCCCTTGCCGGCGATGAGCCGGTCGAACTGCGCGAGCAGGTCCGCCTCCAGCGAGATGCCGATGCGCTCGATCATGCTTCCTCCGGATGGGGAACGTACCCGTGGTCACGCCTGCTCACAACGGGCGCGTCCGGACGGCCGTAGCACGGGACGCTTTGCCGTGCTACTGGTCACCCCCAGCCGGACGACGGCCTCTCGGAAAGGGCTCGCAGGATGCACATGTCGGACGCGCTCGTCTCTCCAGCCGTCGGAGGCGCCCTGTGGGCCGCCGCGGCCGGGACTTGCGCGGTCGCGGCGCGGCGCGTCGAGCGACATGGGGACGAGCGGCTGGTGCCGCTCATGGGCGTGCTCGGCGCGTTCGTCTTCGCCTGCCAGATGGTGAACTTCGCCATCCCCGGCACCGGCACGTCGGGCCACCTCGGCGGCGGCCTCCTCTTGTCCATCCTGCTCGGGCCGGACGCGGCGCTCCTCGCGCTCACGTCGGTGCTGCTGGTCCAGGCGCTCTTCTTCGCCGACGGCGGGCTGCTCGCGCTCGGCTGCAACGTGGTGAATCTCGGGCTCTTCACGAGCTACCTCGCGTACCCGCTCGTCTTCCGGCCCATTGCCGGCGCCGCTCCGTCGCGCCGGCGGCTCATCGCGGCGTGCCTCGCCGCAGGCGTCGTGGGGCTGCAGCTCGGCGCCTTCGGGGTGGTCCTCGAGACCTGGGCGTCGGGCATCTCGTCGCTGCCGTTCCGGTCGTTCGTGATGCTGATGCTGCCCATCCACCTCGCGATCGGCGTCGTCGAGGGCGTGGCCACGGCGGCGGTCGTCCTGGTCCTGCGGCGCGCCCGCCCGGAGCTCGCCGCCTGCGCGGCGGGCGGCGGGCCACGCAGCCTCCGCAGCCTGCGGCCCGTCGTCGTCGGCCTCGCGCTCGCCGCGGTCTTCACGGGCGGCGTCGGCTCGTGGTTCGCCTCCTCGCGGCCGGACGGCCTCGAGTGGGCGACGGCCCACGCGGCCCAGGGCGAGGTCGCCGCGCAGGGTGGCCTCCACGACGTGCTGGCGCGGGCGCAGCGCGCGGTGGCGCTCCTGCCCGACTACGACTTCCGCGCGGCCGCCGCGAGCGAGGAGAGCGCCGCGCCGCCCCGGCCCGCCTGGCCGGCCCCGCGCGTCGGGACGAGCGTCTCGGGCCTCCTCGGCGCCGCGCTCACGCTGGCGCTCGTCGCGCTCGCGATCGGCGGCCTTCGACTCCTGCGCCGCAAGTCGCGTCCGACCCGATGAGCCGCATCGACGCCGCGCTCGCCCACCTCGGCAGCCTCGACGAGCTCGCGGCGCGCGACACGCCGGCCGCGCGCCTCGACGCGCGGGCGAAGGTCGTCGCCACGGTCGCCTTCGTCGCGGTGGTCGCGAGCTTCGGGCGGCTCGAGCTCTTCAGGCTGGCGCCGCTCGCGCTCTACCCGCTCGCGCTCGCGGCGCTCGGCGACGTGCCGTTCCGCCCGCTGGCGCTCCGGATCGCGCTCGCGTCGCCGTTCGCCCTCGGCGTCGCGGCCCTGGAGCCATTCCTCGACCGGGTGACGGTCTTCGTCCTCGGCGGCCACGCCGTCACCGGCGGCGTCCTCGCGTTCGCGACCATCCTCGCGAAGTTCGCGCTCTCGCTCGGCGCCGCGCTCGTCCTCGTCGCCACCACCGGCTTCGACGCCGTGTGCGCCGCGCTGGAGCGCCTCGGCGCGCCGCGGGTGCTCGTGGCGCAGCTCGCGCTCACCTACCGGTACCTCTTCGTCCTCGCGGACGAGGCGGCGCGCACGGTCCGCGGCTACGAGCTCCGCGCTCCCGCCGGCCGCCCCGACCTCCGCACCGCGACGGCGCTCATCGGTCAGCTCCTCGTGCGCGCCCTCGCGCGCGCGGAGCGGGTGCACGCCGCGATGCGCTGCCGCGGCTTCGACGGGCGGCTCCGGCTGCGGCGGAGCGCGCGGCCGGGCGGCCACGACCTGGCGTTCGCCTTGGGGGTCGCCGCGCTGCTCGTCGTCGCGCGTGCGGTGGACGTGCCGCGCGTGCTCGAGGGCGTGCTGACGGGGAGAGGCGGATGAGTCACCACATCGTGTCGGTGCAGGACCTCCGGTTCCGCTACCCCGACGGCGCGCTCGCGCTCGACGGCGTGTCCTTCACCCTGCACCACGGCGAGTCGGTGGGGCTCGTGGGCGCGAACGGCGCCGGGAAGTCGACGCTCCTCCACCACCTCGCGGGCGTGCTGCTCCCGCAGGCGGGCGCGGTCCGCGTCGGCGACTGGCCGGTGACGCGGTCCACGCTCTCGCAGGTGCGGCGCTCGATCGGCATGGTGTTCCAGGACGCGGACGACCAGCTCTTCATGCCCACCATCGAGGAGGACGTCGCGTTCGGCCCGCGGAACCTCGGCCTCCCCGAGCCCGAGGTGAACGAGCGGGTCGCCGACGCGCTCGCGAGGGTGGGGGCCGCGCACCTCCGGAAGCGGGCGTCGCACCGGCTGTCGGGGGGCGAGAAGCGGGCCGCGGCGATCGCCGCGGTGCTCGCGATGGGGCCGAGCGTGCTCGTCATGGACGAGCCGTCGTCGAACCTCGACCCCGCCGCGCGGCGCGCGCTCATCGGTCAGCTCCGCGCGTTCGAGCACACGCGGATCGTGGCGAGCCACGACCTCGATCTCGTGCTCGACGTGTGCGAGCGGACGATCGTGCTGGCGGAGGGGAAGGTCGTGGCCGACGGCGCGACGCGGGAGCTCCTCGCCGACGACGCCCTGCTCGCGCGGGCGCGTCTCGAGCGGCCGCTGCGGCTGCAGGGCTGCCCGCGCTGCGCGGCGGCGCGCGTCAGGGCCTGAGAGGCTCGGTCCGGCCGTGGGGCACGAGCCGCACCGCCGGAGCCTTCACGAGCGCGGTCACCCGCGCCCCGGGCGCGAGCTGCAGGTCGTCCGCGCTCTGGCGCGTCACGAGCGCGACGAGCGGGAAGCCGCAGTCGAGCCGCACGCGGACGAGCGGCCCCTCGAGGCCGGCCGCGACGACGGTGGCCCGGAGCCGGTTGCGGGCCGAGGTCGGCGCGCCGTCCGCGGGCTCGAGCGACACCTCCTCGGCGCGGATGCAGGCGAAGACGTCGTCGGTGGCGAGGTCGGACGCGATCGCGACGAGCGTCTTGCCCCCGACGTTCACGGTGGCGACCCCGTCGGCGCGCGAGACGACGCGGGCCGGCAGCACGTTCTCGGTCCCGACCACCCGGGCCACGTCGCGATCCGCCGGGCCGGCGAACACCTCGGCGACCGGGCCGGTCTGCAGCACGCGGCCGCCGATGACCACGGCGATCCGATCGCCGAGCGCGAGCGCCTCGGCGCGGTCGTGGGTGACGACGACCGCCGGCACCCGCGAGGCGACGAGGAGCCGGCGCAGCTCCGTCCGCAGCTCCTCGCGGAGCGCCTGGTCGAGCGCCGACAGCGGCTCGTCGAGCAAGAGGAGCCGCGGCCGCGGGGCCAGCGCGCGCGCGAGCGCGACCCGCTGCCGCTGACCGCCGGAGAGCTGCGCGGGCCGGCGGTCGAGGAGATCTTCCACCGCGCAGAGCCGCGCGGCCTCGCGGACGCGCTCGTGGCGCTCGGCGCGGGGGAGCGCGTGCGCCCCGTACCCGATGTTCGCCGCGACGCCGAGGTGCGGGAAGAGCGCGTACTCCTGGAACAGGAGCCCCACGCGGCGCTGCTGCGGCGGCACGAACGTCCGCGCCGCGGCGTCGAACCAGGTCTCGCCCGCGAAGCGGATCACGCCGGCGTCGGGCCGGTCGAGGCCGGCGAGCGCGCGGAGGATCGTCGTCTTGCCGCTGCCCGACGGGCCGAAGAGCACCGTGACCGGCGCGTCGTCGAGCGGGATGACCGCCTCGGCCGCGACGGTGGGGCCCTCGTGGAAGCGCCGCTCGAACCGGAAGCTCAGCGACCCCATGCGCCCCCACGTTCGCGCTGGAGCGCGTAGGTGACGACGAGCACGGAGAAGGAGATCGCGAGGAGCAGGAGCGAGGTCCGCCCCGCGGCGGCGTAGTCGAGCTGCTCGACGCTGTTGAAGATCGCAATCGAGAGCGTGCGCGTCTCGCCGGGGATGTTCCCGCCGACCATCAGGACGACCCCGAACTCGCCGAGCGCGTGCGCGAAGGCGAGCACGCAGCCGGCGAGGATCCCGGGCGCGGCGAGCGGCAGGCTCACGCGGGCGAACGTGCCGACGCGCGAGACGCCCAGGCTGTGCGAGGCCTCGACCAGGTTGTGATCCACGCGCGAGAGCGCGGCCGTGAACGGTTGGACGGCGAAGGGAAGCCCGTAGATCACCGACGCGACGAGCAGCCCGCCGAACGAGAACGGGAGCGGATGTCCGAAGAGGTCGGCCCAGGCGCGCCCGAGCGCGGTCCGCGGCCCGAAGGCGACGAGCAGGTAGAAGCCGAGCACCGTCGGCGGGAGGACGAGCGGCAGCGCGACCACGGCCTCGACGAGCACCTTGCCCCGCCAGCTCGTCGTCGCGAGCCACTGCGCGATCGGGAGGCCGACGACGAGGAGCGCGACCGTCGTGAGGGCCGCGAGCTGGAAGCTCAGCGTGAGCGCTGCCGTGTCCACGAGGCGTGCACCCGGGGAGGGATCAAGGAGGCGCATACAGTAACATCAGGTCACATCGGGAGCCATCAGCATCAGCGTGGTTCGGATGACCGGAGGCGTCGCGCGCGTTGACGGGGAGCGTGGAGCGCGGTACGCCGCCCGCATGACCGACCGGATGCTGACGACGGACGAGGTGGCCGAGCTGCTCCGCGTCCATCCCAAGCACGTCTACCGGCTGCTCAAGAAGGGCCTGCCCGCGCGGCGCGTCGGGTCGGAGTGGCGCTTCGATCGCGTCGAGGTCCTCCGCTGGTCCGGGGCCCCGGCGCCGGAGCCGGAGCGGGCGCCCGTGGCGGCGCCGGCTTCCGGCGCGAGCGCGCCGTCGGTCATCGCCGCCAACGGCGACGTCGCACTCCTCACGCTGCTCCGGCTGCTCGCCGAGCGCGGCCCTCCGCTCGTCGGGCTCGTGCAGACCGACATGGCGCGCGGCCTCGCGCTGCTCGAGGAGGGCGCAGTGCTCGCGACCGGCGCGCACGCCGGCGGCTTCCCGACGCACGCCGGCGGAGAGCGCCTCGCCCGCGTCCACCTGTTCCGTCGCGAGGTGGGGATCGCGTCCGCCGCCGGGAAGCCGGTGCCGGAGCTCGCCGCCCTCGCGAAGCTGCGCCTCGCCTCGCGCCCGGGGAGCGCGGGGATCCGCTGGCACCTCGACGCGGCGCTGCGCGCGGAGAAGCTGAAGCCGGAAGCCGTGCACCGCAAGGCGGTGCTCCTCGAGTCTCACGCCGACGTGGTCGCCGCGGTGGCCGCGGGCCGCGCCGACGTCGGCCTCGCCTCGCGCGGATGGGCCGAGCGGCTCGGGCTCTCGTTCCGCGCGCTCGCGGTGGAGGCGTACGGCCTGCTCGTGAAGGCGCGAGACCTGGGCGATGCGCGCGTCGTGCGGCTGTGCGAGGTCGCGCAGGGAGCTGCCTTCCGGGAGGCCGCGGGTGCGATCCCTGGCTACGACGCCGCGGGCTCGGGCGAGATCCGCTACGACGCGGAGTGAAGCCGCCTCGAGGGGACCGGCGAGCGCCGGACAGGCGCAGCCGTTCACGGCGCAGCGGCCGGGTGAGCGCCGGCCTAGGCGATGGGGTGCCGCCCAATGGAACTAGACACCATCCATTGCGCCTCGACGATTCACGTCACCCCATCGTCGGCGTGGACGAGCCGCTTCGCGTGCGCAGACTCCTGCATGTCCTGGCGGACGCTGGCCAGGGGGCGGGATGCACTTCAATCACGAGTACCAGTTGCGATGCGCCCAGCGGCTGCTCGGCAGTCGCGGGGGAGCCGTCCTCGACTTCGGCTGCGGCCGCGGAGAGGTCGTCGTCGAGGGACTCCGCCGCGGGCTCGACTTCTGGGGCGCCGATGTCTACGCGGAGGGCGGCTATGGTGCGGCTGCGGAGGACACCGGTCTGCTGGGCGGGCGGATTCGCCGCATCGAGGGGGGCGTCCTTCCGTTCGAGGCCGGGACCTTCGATCTCGTCATCACCAACCAGGTGCTCGAGCACGTCCACTCCCTCGGAGATGCGATCGCAGAGATCCGCCGTGTCCTGAAGCAGGGTGGGGTGCTCCTCGCCTGCTTTCCCGGCAGCGGGTGCATCTACGAGTCGCACGTCGAGCTCCCGCTCGTACACCGGCTGCCGCACGGCAGGATCCGCTCGCTGTGCGTCGCGACGCTGGTCGCCCTCGGACTCGGAACCCGCAGGAAGCCCGGCCGCACGCGCGCCGAGCACGTCCGGGTGTTGCTCGGCTACCTGGACCACGACGTCATCTATCGCTCGCCCTTCGAGATCGAGCGGCTGCTGCGGCCGGCCTTCGACCCTGTCTTCATCGAGGAGGATTGGCTGCGCGAGAGGCTCGCCCGTACTCCAGCGCTGACTCCGCTCTCGCCACTCGCGAGCTGGGCGCCGTTCTCGTCGCTGAGCCGGCGCGTCGTACGGGCCATCGCAGGAGAGACCGTGCTCCTCGCGAGTGCGCAGTAGTGCTGCGGCCGCGAATCCACGGGTCCGAGGACGAGCCCAACCTACGTCCCCCGCGCCTCCAGCGCCTTGAGCTGCGCGCGCAGCGCCTTCTCGCGGGCGAAGCGCTCGGTCACGTCGCGGAAGACCGCCACCACCCACTCGATCCGGCCGCCCGCGTCCTCGAGGAGCTGGATGGAGAACTCGATCGAGAGCTGCCGCCCATCCTTGTGGAGCGCGGGCACGGCCAGGAGCTGGCCCGCGCCGTACTGGGTGACGCCGGTGCTCATCGTCTTCTCCCATCCGGCCCAGTGCCGGCTCCGCAGCCGCTCCGGGATGATGAGCTCCATGGAGGCGCCGAGCGCCTCGTCGGCCGAGAAGCCGAAGACCCGCTCGGCGGACCTGTTCCAGTACCGGACCACGCCGGACGGATCCGCGAACAGGACCGCATCGGGGGAGCCGTCGAGGACGCGGTGGGGGAGATCGTCGGGGAGCGGGGAGGATCGCGGGTCCATCGGGAGTCTCCGTGGTCGAGGGGACGGCACGGCGTGACCTGCCAGGGCCTTTGCAGAGGGCGAGCGGGCGCGACAAGCCCCTCGCGTAACCAGCGCCTCGCGCGGACATCGAACACGTATCACCGGCGACGGGAGGACGGATGGCCCACTTCGAGTACGTGATCGTCGGCGGCGGGATGACGGGGCACGCCGCGGCGCAGGGGATCCGCTCGGTGGATGCGCGGGGCTCCATCGCGCTCCTCGGCGACGAGCCGGCGCGCCCGTACCTGCGCCCACCGCTCACGAAGGGTCTCTGGACGGGACGGGAGGAGGGCTCGATCTGGCTGCCCGAGGTGGAGGGGCTGACGCTCCGCACCGGCGTGCGCGTCGTCGCCATCGACCGCGCCGCGCGCCAGGTCGCGCTCGAGGGCGGGGAGACCCTCGGCTACGGCCGGCTCCTCCTCGCGACCGGCGGCACCCCGCGCCGGCTGCCGTTCGGGGGCGAGGGCGTCGTCTACTACCGGACGGTGGCGGACTACCGGCGCGTCCAGGCGCTGCCGGTGGGCAAGCACGTGGCGGTCGTCGGCGGAGGCTTCATCGGCTCGGAGCTCGCCGCGTCGCTCACGACGGCCGGCTATCGCGTGACGCTCCTCTTCCCGGAGGAGGCGATCGGCGCGCGGCTCTTCCCTCGCGAGCTCGCGCTCCACCTGAACGGCTACTACGCGGAGCGGGAGGTGGAGCTCCGGCCCGGAGAAGCGGTCAACGGCCTCGCCGCGGAGGGGAATGGCCTCATCGTCCGGACCGCCCGCGGCGAGCTCCGCGCCGACCTCGTGGTGGCGGGGCTCGGGATCGTCCCCAACGACCGGCTCGCCGCCGACGCGGGGCTCGCGGTGGACGGCGGCATCGTCGTGGACGAGGCGCTGCGCACGTCCGATCCCGCGATCTTCGCGGCCGGCGACGTCGCGCGGTTCCGGAACCCGGCGCTCGGTCAGGCGATCCGGGTCGAGCACGAGGACAACGCGAACACCATGGGGCGGGAGGCGGGCCGCGCGATGGCGGGAGCCGGCGTCGCCTACCGGCACCTGCCGTTCTTCTACTCGGACCTGTTCGACCTCGGGTACGAGGCGGTGGGCCTCGTCGACGCGCGCCTCGAGACCGTGGCCGACTGGAAGGAGCCGTTCCGCAAGGGCTTCGTCTACTACCTCGCGAACGGCAGGGTGCGCGGCGTCCTGGCCTGGGGCGTCTTCGGGAAGATGGACGACGCGCGCACCCTCATCGCAGCGCCCGGGCCGCACGAGCCCCGGGCGCTGCGCGGGCGGATCGCCGCGGGTTGATGATTAGAGCGGGGTGATGATCCAGGGCGTCTCGTAGGTGATCTGCGTGTACGGGTTGTTCGCGAGGTACGACCCGAACTTCGGGTAGTAGTACGGCT
>Ga0318494_10000616_pt1 | contig 12662 bp, 8 predicted proteins | sample GRESIP108b1f24_FD_203293 | JGI IMG/M metagenome (GOLD analysis project Ga0318494, IMG submission 203293) | Tropical soil microbial communities from Luquillo Experimental Forest, Puerto Rico - GRE.SIPMG.108b1f24 | ecosystem: Environmental > Terrestrial > Soil > Tropical forest > Bulk soil... | reverse complement strand
GACCTACCACATCTCGCTCACGGGCGCGCCGCGCGCGGTGAGCTTCTCCTCGGCGATCACGTCGCCGGACTACGCGCGGCTGCCGGTGCAGGCGGTGAGCGGCACCCGTGGCGACTTGTCAGCGCTCGCAGGCTCGCGCGCGGCCGTGGAAGCCACGTTCGACCGGGACCTCGAGTCCCTCTCGGGGTCGGTGAACGGCGGCGCGGGTGTCCCCTGGAGCGCGGTCACGCCGCGGCGCTGGCGCGGCACCGTGGCCCTGAACGGCGACGGCGCCTACGAGCTCACCGCCCGCGCCGCCACCGGGTCGGCGTCGTTCCGCTACAGGCTCTCGGTGATCCCCGACGCGCCGCCGGTGCTCACCGTGGCGACGCCCACGGGGGACCTGGACCTGCCCGAGGGCCAACTCGTCCCCTACGACGCGATCATCGAGGACGACCTCGGCGTCTCCGAGCTGAAGCTCGAGTGGCGCAAGTCGGCGTCGGATCCCTGGCACGAGGAGTCGCTGGCGCGCTTCGGCGACGAGCCGCGCGAGGCGCGCGCCGCCGCGCGCTGGGACGCCTCGCCGCTCGCGCTGCTCCCGGGCGAGAGCGGCGTGTTCCGCCTCGTCGCGTTCGACAACGCGAGGCCGGGCCCGCGCGGTCGCGCGACCAGCATCGAGTTCCGGGTCCGATTCCCGTCGCTCAACGACCTCTACGCCGCGATCGAGGACCGCCAGGAGAGCGTCTCCAAGGCGCTCGAGCGCGCCGCCGAGCAGTCGCGCGAGGTGCAGCGGTCGCTGGAGAAGCTCCAGCGCCAGCCGCAGACGCAGGCGCACCAGGGGCCGTCGTTCGAGCGCACCGAGGAGATGAAGAAGGCCGCCGAGCGCCAGCAGGCGATCGCCGAGCAGGTGAACGAGGCCGCGAACAACATGCGCGAGAGCCTCGAGCAGGCGGCGGAGCGCCAGGCGTTCCAGGACCAGCTGCAGCAGAAGCTCAAGGAGATGAGCAACATCCTCAAGGACATCCAGAACCAGGAGTTCAAGGACGCGTTGAAGCGCATGCAGGAGGCCCTGCAGCAGATGGACCGCCGCGCCATGGAGGAGGCGCTGCCGAAGCTCGCCGAGCAGAACAAGGACATGCTCCAGCAGCTGGAGCGGAGCCTCGAGCTGCTGAAGCAGCTGCGTGAGGAGGAGCGGCTGGAAGCGCTCGCCCGCCGCGCCGACGACTTGAAAGCCCGGCAGGACGAGCTGAACCGCGAGCACGGCGAGCACGCCGACCAGCAGAAGCAGGCCGACGCGCAGGACCCGCAGAAGGACGCCGGGAAGGACGCGCAAAAGGACGCGAGCGGCTCGCAGACCAAGCAGGGCGAGGAGTCGCGCGACGCGCTGACCGAGAAGCAGAAGCAGGCGGCGCAGGACACGCGCGAGCTGGCGAAGGACGCGCGTGAGGCGTCCAAGACGAGCGACCAGGCGGATTCGAAGGAGCGGCTGGACCAGGCCGCGAACGAGCTGGAGCAGCAGGCCTCGGAGCAGCAGGAGGAGGCCGGCCGCGACAGCCAGAGCGGCGACTCGCAGAGCGCCCAGTCCGCGGGCCAGAAGGCCAGCGAGAGCCTGTCGCGCGCCTCGAGCGCCATGCGCTCGAGCGCCCAGCAGCAGCAGCAGGAGCAGGACGCGCGCAACCTGGCCGCCGTGCGCCGCGCCTCCCAGGACCTGGTGGCGCTGTCGCGCGCCTCGCAGGAGAACTCGCAGGGCCGCCAGTCGCCGAACGATGCGGCGGACGCTCAGACCGACCTCGCCGAGGGCGTGGCGCGCGTGGCGGACTCGCTGGCGGCGCTGTCGCAGCAGACGCCGTTCCTCTCCAACAAGGTCAACGCGGCGCTCGGCCGCGCCATGCAGGGGCTGCAGCAGTCGGGACACGAGATGCAGCAGGGCGGACGCGAGCGCGGCATGCAGAGCGGCCGCAGCGCGTCGGCGTCGCTGAACGAGGCGGTGAAGGAGCTGCGCAAGTCCGAGCAGTCGATGTGTCAGCAGCCCGGCCAGGGCACCGGCGGCAAGACCGCGACGCAGAAGATCGGCGAGGTGGGGAAGAAGCAGGCCGAGCTCAACCGGCGCTCGCGCGAGATCGCGCGCAAGCTGTCGCAGGCGATGACCATGACGCAGGGTGACGCCGCCGAGATGCGCCGGCTCGCCGACGAGCAGCGTCGCATCCGCGAGCAACTGGAGGAGGTGCGACGCGACGAGGATGCCCAGAAGAGCCTGCTCGGCCGGCTCGACGAGGCGCAGAAGGAGATGAACGAGGCCGAGGAGAGCATCCGCCAGGGCGACGTCGGCGACGACCTGGAGCAGAAGCAGACGCAGATCCTGTCGCGGCTCCTCGACGCGCAGCGCTCGATCCACCGACGCGATTTCGATCCCGAGCGCGAGGCGGAGCGGGGCGTGGACGTGGCGCATCCCTCGCCGGCGGCGCTCTCCAAGGACCTGTTCCGCGAGAACGACCGCCTGCGCCAGGACCTGCTGAAGGCCGACGCCGACCGCGTGCCGTCCCAGTACCGCACGCTCATCGAGGCGTACCTCCGCGCGCTGAACGGGACGTCGAAGTGATGCGTGCGTGCGCGCGAGCCGCCTGGGGCGGACCGGGCGGAGCACGCGGCATGGGCGGACCGGGCGCGTCGGCCGCGCTGGTCCTCCTCGCCTGCCTCGCGGCAGGGCCCGCGTTCGCGCAGGGGCGGTCCACGCCGTTCCCGCCGGACATCATCCAGGTCACGCCGCCGACGCGTGCGCGCTCGCAGCGCCCCGTCGAGCCACTGCCGCCCGCGGAGGCGGTCCGCCTGCAGCGCGCGGTCGACCTGCGCGTCTCCGGGCTCCCGGAGCGCGCACGCGACACGCTCCAGGCGATGCTGCGCCTGCGCCCGCACCACCCGGCGATCGTGACCGAACTCGCGCGCACCGACCTCGCACGCGGCGACTGGGCCGCGGTGGAGCGGCTGTGCTCGGCGGAGCGCGCCGCCGCGCACGATTCGTTGCTCGCCGGCGAGGAGCTCGCGACCGCGCTCGAGCGCCTGGGCCGGCCGCGCGACGCGATCAAGGTCGCGGTCGAGGCGTGGACGGTGAACCCGGGCGACGGCCCGTGGGCCTCGGGCGTGGTGCTTCGACTCGCGCCCGCTGACACGCGCGCGACGCTCGCGGCGCTGGAGGCGGCCGCAACGCCGAGGCCGTGGCGCACCGACCTGACGCTGGGCTACGCGCACATGCTCGCCGTGAGCGGCAAGCCGGCGGATGCCGCGCGCGTCCTGGCCGAGTCCGAGCGCTCGGGACGCACCGGGCTCCGCCAGCTCTTCGCCGACGAATCGCTCCGCACGGGCCGGCCGGCCGACACCACGGCCGCGCTCCACGTGCTGCTCGAACTTTCCGCGGAGACCGCGCGCCGGCCCGACGAGCGCATGGCCGCGGCGCGGCGTGCGTGGGCGGCCGTCGTGGCCTCGGGCCGCGAGGCCGAGTGGGGCCCGAAGCTCGCGCAGGCGGTGCGCGACATCCCGGCCGACCGCTTCGCGGCCGATCTCCTCTTGTCGCTCGTCCGCTCGCTCCAGAGCACGGGGCATGCGACCGAGGCGAAGATGCTGCTCGCGGCGAACCCGTCGTTCGAGGAGCGCATGCCGGAGTTGGCGCTGGAGCGCGCCATGGCGATCGCGCGCGAGGGCTCGCCGGCGCGCGCGCTGCCGCTGCTCGACACGCTCGCGCGCGCCTGGCCGCCGGCGCGGTTCATGCTGGCCGAGGCGCAGTTCTTCGCCGGCGAGCTGGACTCGGCGCACGCCAACTACGACCGCGTCGCCGCGGAGCCAGAGAACGAGCACGCCGCCGAGGCGTTGGACCGCATGTACCTGCTCGAGGAAGCGCCGGCGTCGCCGCTCAGGCCGTTGCTGGGACAGATCGCATACGAGCGCTGGCGCGGGGCGAACGCGCGTGCGCTGGCGCTCGCAGACTCGCTGTGGCGCATGCAGGAGCCGCGCGGCGACTACGCGGCGCGCGCCGGGATGGAGGTGGCTTCGCTGAAGATGGCGGCGGGCGACGCCAGGGGCGCGCTCGGGCCGCTGCTCGTGGTGTGCGATTCGCTCGCCGACGATCGGCTCGCGCCGCTGGCGCGGCAGCGGGCGGGCGAAGCGTACATGGCGCTTGGTGACGAGAAGAACCCGCTCGCCCAGTACGAGGAGTGCCTCGCGCGCTATCCGCGCGCCTGGAACTCGGCCGAGGTGCGCCGGCGGGTGGAGCGGATGAGGAAGGAGCGACTGTGAGGACTCTCCATTTTCGCGCACTGCTGCTGTGGCTCGCGCTCGTATGCGTGCCCGCGCTCGCGCAGGCGAAGCTGCTCGTGCCCATGGACGACGCCCAGGCGAATCACCTGAAGGCCTACGGCCTCACGTTCTGGGTGCTGCAGAAGGGACTGAAGTGCGAGTGGCTGCTGAACTACCGGGGCGGGTCGTTCCTGCTGCCCGAGGACGCGGCCATCGAGCGCGAGGCGAACATCCGCGGCGTCACCACGAAGCCGATCTCGGGCTCCGAGGAGGCGCAGATCCGCGCCACGATCGCCGACGAGAACATGGAATCGGTGGTGCTGGAGAAGGCGCCGAAGGTGGCCGTGTACATCCCGGCCAACACGCCGCCCTGGGACGACGCGGTGACGCTGGCGCTCCAGTACGCCGAGATCCCGTACGCCAAGGTGTGGGACGAGGAGGTGCTGCGCGGGGACCTCAAGAACTACGACTGGCTCCACCTCCACCACGAGGACTTCACCGGCCAGCACGGCAAGTTCTGGGCGCAGTACCACCAGTTCCCGTGGTACCAGGAGGAGGAGCGCGTCCAGAAGGCCATGGCGACGAAGCTCGGCTTCGCCAAGGTGTCGCAGCTGAAGGCCGCGGTGGCGGTGACGATCAAGGACTTCGTGGCGCGGGGCGGGTTCATGTTCGGCATGTGCTCGGCCACCGATACGTACGACATCGCGCTCGCGGCGCAGGGCCTCGACATCTGCGACGTCATCTACGACGGCGATCCGCCCGACTACGCCGCGCAGGGCAAGCTCGACTTCTCGCGCACGCTGGCGTTCAAGAACTTCAAGCTCGAGATGGACCCGATCCTCTACAAGTTCTCGGACATCGACGTGACCCAGGAGGCCGCGCAGCGCGGGCCGAACCAGCTGTTCACGTTGTTCGACTTCAGCGCCAAGAACGATCCCGTCCCGTGCATGCTGGTGCAGGACCACGTGAACGGCGTGCCTGAGTTCCTCGGCCAGAGCACGGGGTTCCGCCGCTCGAAGTTGAAGTCGGGCGTGATCGTGCTCGCCGAGGTGGAGGGCACGGACGAGGTGAAGTACCTGCACGGCCAGTTCGGCCAGGGCACGTTCACGTTCCTGGGGGGCCACGACCCGGAGGACTACCAGCACATGGTGGGCGATCCGGCGACGAAGCTGGACCAGTACCCGCACTCACCGGGCTACCGGCTGATCCTCAACAACGTGCTGTTCCCGGCGGCGGAGAAGAAGAAGCAGCGGACCTGACCTTCGCGGCCCGCGACGCCGCGAAGACGTGCTGCTCCTCGTCATTCCCCCTAGACTGGCCGGATGATCCGCACGTCTCGCCTTCTCCTTCGCCGCCTCACCCCGGCGGACGCCCCCGCCGTGCAGCGGCTGGCCGGCGATCGCGCGATCGCGGAGAACACGCTCCTCATCCCGCATCCCTATCCGGACGGCGCCGCTGCCGCGTGGATCGAGCGGCAGGCGGAGCAGTGCGACAACGGCAAGGCCCTCATCCTGGCCATGGTGGCGGACGGCGAACTGGTGGGAGCGATCGGCATCCACGACTGGAACGATCACGACCGCGCGGAGCTCGGCTACTGGGTCGGACGACCGTATTGGGGGCGCGGGTACGCGACCGAAGCCGGCCTCGGGATTCTCGCGCACAGTTTCGGCGTCCTGCACCTGAACCGCGTCTTCGCAATCCACTACTCGCGCAATCCCGCGTCGGGACGCGTACTGCAGAAGCTCGGCATGCGGCAGGAAGGCGTGATGCCGCAGCACATCAAGAAGTGGGGCGTGTACGTGGATGCCGTCTGCTACGGCGTCCTGCGCGACGACTGGCTGCGCTCGCACCCGCCCGGCGCCTCGTAGCACTCCACGAGAACGCCCCGGCGGCGGTCAGCCCCCGGGGCGTCTGTGTTCTCCTCCTGCTCTTACTTGTTCGGCGTCGGCGTTGGAGTGGTGGTGTCCTTGGGGACGAGGTGGCGCTTCTCGCGCTCGATCTTCAGGACGTCCTTGTTCGTGACGCGGAACTCGACGCGGCGGTTCTTGGCGCGGCCGAGCGCGGTGCCGTTCGAGGCCACGGGGACCTCGGGGCCGTAGCCGACGGCGGTGAAGTGGCTCTTGTCGAGCGCCGGGAACTTCTGCTCGATGTAGTCGAGCACCGCCTTCGCGCGCTGCTCGGAGAGCGCGACGTTCTTGGCCTTCGCCCCGGTGTTGTCGGTGTGGCCGCCCACCTCCATCGTGAGCATCGGGTACTGGAGCAGCACCTTGCCGACGTCGTCGAGCACGGGGTAGCTGTCGGGCTTGATCGTGGCCTTGCCGGTGTCGAAGTTCACGTTCTGGAGCCGGATCATGCCGGTGTCCAGGAGCTCGGTCTCCTTCTCACTCACCTCGATCGGGCAGCCGGTCGCGTCGACCTTCAGGCCCGGCGGCGTGTTCGGGCACTTGTCGATGCCGTCCGGCACGCCGTCGCCGTCGCTGTCGACCGGGCAGCCCTTGGCATCCACGACGGCGCCCTTCGGCGTGTCGGGGCACTGGTCGATACCGTCGAGCACGCCGTCGCCGTCGCTGTCCTTAGGACAGCCGAACGCGTCCACCGTGGCGCCCTTGAGCGTGCTGTCGCAGCGGTCGATGCCGTCGGGCACGCCGTCACCATCGCTGTCGATCGGGCAGCCGGTCTTGTCCACCTTGGCACCCTTGGGCGTGCCCGGGCACTTGTCGATGCCGTCCGGCACGCCGTCGCCGTCGCTGTCCATGCTCCGGCCCTGCGCGTCGACCTTGGCGCCGATCGGCGTGTTCGGCTCCTTGTCCAGCCAGTTGCGCACGCCGTCCAGGTCGGCATCCTTGGACTTGCCGCCACGGGAGATCTGGATGCCGATCGTGGCGTGGATGTGGTTGGAGAAGTTGTCGGCGCCGACCTCGCGCATGAGCACGTCGCGCACCTGGATGCGGACCGCCAGCCGCTCGTTGTCCCGGATGTTCATGATCACGCCCATGCCGGCGCTGGGAGCGCCCATCTGGGAGATCTGGTTCAGGTCGGGATCGTGCGAGCGGCCGTACCCCATGCCGGTGATGAAGTAGGGCGTGATCCGCTCGGAGGGGTCGCGCAGGTTCCAGCGCACGTCGACGCCGTTCCAGGTCCAGCTGTGGTCCGCTTCACCCAGCGGGTACTGCGGGCTGCGCTTCGTGTCCGCGCCCAGCCAGGCGTACTCGAAGGTGAGCGCCGGGGACCAGCGGTAGCCGAGCGACGCGGTGAGCATGCCGGACGAGCGCAGCATGTCTCGCGAGTCGTACTGCACGAACCCGATGCCGCCGTGCGCCTCGATGACGTGGCCGGCCACCTGGGCGCGTGCCGGGGCCGCGCAGAGCGCGAGCGACAGGACGAGCAACGGCAGGCGTTTGGAGCCGGTCGTGTGGCCGGACATGTGCGGCAGACCTCCTGGGGTCCCGGTTCAGGCTGGTGAGGCGCCCTGGGCACGCCGCGTGACTGGAAGGTCGTCCGCGCAGAGAGAATGCGGCCATGGGCTTACGGAAAGCCGGTAAGTGGTAGCATCCGGCCCCCGACAGGTCAACGCCCTCGTAGCTGACCGCGGAGTCGAACGCGGTGCGGCCGCTGACCTTCCGGATCGATCTCATGGAGGCATCGCATGGACGCCGCCCAGCGCGCGCGACTGATCCAGCAGTACCGGGCCGGTTACGACCAGGTCGTGCGCGCGCTCGAGGGCTTCCCGGCGGCGAAGCTCACCGCGCGGCCGTTCCCGGGCAAGTGGACCGCGGCGGAGATCGTGCACCACCTCGCCGACAGCGAGATGACCAGCGCCATCCGGCTGCGGAAGCTCCTCGCCGAGGAGTTCCCGGTGATCCAGGCCTACGACCAGGACCGCTACGCCGAGGTCCTCCGCTACCAGGAGCGGCCGATCCAGCCGTCGCTGGAGGCGTTCCGGTATGCGCGCGAGAGCACGGCGCAGCTCTTCGACCACATGACCGAGGCCGACTGGCGGAAGCTCGGCTGGCACAGCGAGGCCGGGAGCTACCACACCGAGCGCTGGCTCGAGATCTACGCGGCGCACGCGCACGGCCACGCCGAGCAGATCGCGCGGCTGAAGGCGGCCGTCGCGAAGTGATCTGGCGCTGTCGCGACGTCACGTTCGACCTCACGGACCGCGTGCTGGTGATGGGCATCGTGAACGTGACGCCGGACTCGTTCTCGGACGGCGGCCGCTACCTGGACCCGGGCGCTGCCGTGGCGCGCTGCCACGATCTGCTGGCCGAGGGTGCCGACCTGCTGGACCTGGGCGGCGAGAGCACCCGCCCGGGCTCGCCGGCCGTCCCGGCCGGGGAGCAGTGGCGCCGGCTGGCGCCCGTCCTGACCCGAATGGCTAAGGAGCGGCCGGAGGCCGCAATCTCAATCGACACGCGCTCCGCCGAGGTGGCCGGCCGCGCGCTCGCGGCCGGGGCGCGGGTCGTGAACGACGTGAGCGCGCTCGCCGACCCAGGCATGGCGGGTGCGGTGGCCGCGGCCGGAGCCGGTCTCGTGCTCATGCACATGCGGGGGACCCCCGAGACCATGCAGCGCGACACCGGCTATGCCGACGTCACGGCCGAGGTCGCCGAATACCTTCGCGGCCGCCTGTCCGCTGCGGAAGCGTCCGGGGTGGGGCGAGAGTGCGTGGCGCTCGACCCCGGCATCGGCTTCGGCAAGTCGGCCGCGGGCTCGCTCGAGCTGCTCGCGCGCATCCCCGTGCTCGCGGCGATCGGCCGCCCCGTGCTGGTGGGCGCGTCGCGCAAGAGCTTCCTCGCCCGGATCGCGGGCGACGAAGGCCCGCCCGAGGATCGCGTCCCCGCGAGTCTCGCCGCCGCCGCGGTCGCCGTTTGGCAAGGTGCTCACATCCTGCGCGTCCACGACGTGGCCGCGACGGTCCGCGCCGTGAAGCTCACGAGCGCCGCGCGAAAGGCCGCACGCTGACCGTCGCGAGCCCCTCGGCCCATCTGCTAACTTTGTAGTCGCATGACTCCCGTCCACTCGTTCTGGCTCCTGGACGTCGTCGACATCCTCATCGTCGCCGGCCTCTTCTACCGCCTGCTCTCGCTCGTCCGCGGGACGCGGTCGGCGCAGATGATCGTCGGGCTGCTGGTGATCGCCCTGGTCGGCGTCGTCGCGAACTACTTCGACCTGCTGGCGGTGCGCTGGATCGTCACCAGCCTCAAGACCGTGTGGCTCATCGTGTTCGTGATCCTGTTCCAGCCCGAGCTGCGCCACGCGCTGGCCCAGTTGGGCCGCACCCGCTATTTCCGCAGCTTCCTGCGCGGCGAGAACTTCGGCGTCCTGGGCGAGGTGGTGCGGGCGGTCGAGAGCCTGGCGCAGCGCCGCCACGGCGCGCTCATCGTCATGGAGCGCAACATCGGGCTGCGGAACTTCGTCGAGACCGGCACGCGCATCGACGCCAAGATCTCGGCCGAGCTGCTGGTGACGCTCTTCAGCCCCGGCTCGCCGCTCCACGACGGCGCGGTGATCGTGCGCGAGGACACGCTGGTCGCCGCCTCGTGCATCCTGCCGTTGTCCTCGAACCCGCTGACCGCCATCTCGCTGGGCACTCGGCACCGCGCGGCGCTGGGATTGTCCGAGGAAACCGACGCGGCGGTGATCGTCGTGAGCGAGCAGACCGGCGCCATCTCGGTCGCGCACCGCGGCGTCCTCTACTCGCGACTCGACGAAGGGCAGCTGCGCTCCGAGCTGTCGCGCATCTTCCGCATCCGGCCCGAGGACGAGCCGCCCGCGCCCATGGCACCCTCCGAAGCTCCCGAGGCCGAGATCTCGCCGAAGGTGGCCGGCTGACGCGGCAAGTGAGGGTCACGGCGAACGCCCTCAAGCGCCTGCTCGACTGCGAGCGACGGTTGTGGCGGACCGAGCACGCGCGCGCGCACGCGGCGGAGCGCACGGAACACGACGACATGCTCTCGGACCGGAGCCGCGCGCTCGAGGAGTCGATCGCGGCGGCGATCCCCGACCTGGCGGGACCCGTGCAGGGATCCGGGCTCGCGTTCGAGCAGGCCGCCGAGGAGACCGTGCGGCTGCTGTGCGAGACGAAGCGGGCGGTGCGCCGTCCGCTGCTGTTGTCGGCGGACGGCCTCCGCACCGCGACGCCGGCGTTCATCCTGCGCGACGGAGATGCGCTCGTGATCCGCGACGTGCGGCTCGCTCACCGGCCCGAAGCGAGGCGCGACAACCGCGTCCGCGTGTCCTTTGCCGGTCAGCTCGCCCGTGAGCTGACCGGCTTGTCCGTCGCGCGGCTCGAGCTCGTGAACGGCTTGGGCCAGGTGGTCGAGGTGGATCCCGAGTCCGACCAGGAGCTCGAGCGGCTCTCCGCGCGCACGCTGGAGCTGCTCGGGGATTCGCCCGAGCCCGACATCCTGCTCTCGCACTCGCACTGCCAGCACTGCGACCACTACGGCCCGTGCTGGGACCGGGCCGAGGCCGAGCGCCGGATCGAGGTGATGCCCGCGGTGACGCGGGCACGCGCCGAGATGCTGCACGACGAGGGCGTGCGAACGGTGGACGAGCTGGCCGCCCGCACGCCGGAGAGCTTCACCCGGCGCGAGCTGCGCGAGGCGGCGGGCGCGCTCCTCAACGAGGCGCGCGCGTTCGCGAGCGGTGCGCCTGTATGGCTGCGCGATCCGGCGCTGCCGCGCGGCCGCACGCCGGTGTGGTTCGACGTCGAGTCCGATGCCGAGGGCGAGCGCGCGGACGTGCCCGTGTACCTCTGGGGGCTCGCGGTGGAGCGCTCCGAGCCGGTGTTCGAGCCCATCCTCTCCGAGCTCACGCCCGAGGGCGACGCGCAGGCCTGGCGGCGTTTCGTGGCGCGCGCGCTGGAGGTGTTCCGCGACCACCCGGACGCGGTGTGGGTGCACTGGCACCACGCCGAGCCGATGTGGATCGACCGCTACGTCGCGCGGCTCGGCGCGCCGCCCGAGTTCGTGGAGCGCATGCGAGCGCCGGGAACGCTGCTCGATCTCCACCAGCGGTTGGAGAAGTGCGTGCGTCTGCCGCTGCGCTCGACGTCGGTCAAGTTCGTTGCGCCGTGGCTCGGGTTCCAGTGGTCGAATCCGGACGCCGATGCCGCGTGGTCCACGGCGCAGCTCCACCGCGCGCGCGAGACGACCGACGCCGCCGAGCGCGAGCGGCTGCTCGCCGAGGTGACGCGCTACAACGCCGACGACCTGTGGGCGATGCGAACCGTGTGGCGGTGGATGGAAGGCCACGGCGGCCGCGCGCAGCGCGGCGCCGATGCTTGACAGCCCCCAAGCCCCTCCCTACCTTCCGTCGTCCGCTGAGACCAGCCTCGGCATGTCCCTGTGGCGGTGTAGCTCAGCTGGTAGAGCAGGGGAATCATAATCCCTGTGTCGGGGGTTCGAATCCCTCCGCCGCCACCACTTTCCCCCGCTCCCAAGCGCCCGCCCATGCGCCTCCGCCGGCTCGAGCCGGTCCTGCGACGAGCCCTCCGCGGCCCCTGCCGGCTGCCCGCGGGCTCGACGCTGCTCGTGGCGGTGAGCGGCGGCGCGGATTCCACCGCGCTCCTCGTGGCGCTGGCGTCGCTCGCGCGCGAGTCCGGTCTCGTGATCCGCGCCGGGCACCTGCACCACGGGCTCCGGGGCGCCGAAGCCGATTCGGACCTCGTTCACGTGCGCGAGCTCTGCGAGCGCCTCCAGATCCCGCTCGCGGCGGCGCGCTGGGACTGCACCGCGCGCATGCGGCGGCGCGGCCTTCGCGGCGAGGCGGGGCTGCGCGTGCTGCGCCGGGAGTTCCTGCTCGCGGCCGCGCGCCGCACGGGGGCGAGCGCCATCGCCACTGCCCACACGGCCGACGACCAGCTGGAGACGCTGCTCATGCGGCTCGCGCGCGGCACCGGCTTCACCGGCATGGCCGGCATGCGCGCGCGCCGCGGCGTGTGGATCAAGCCGCTGCTCCAGGCCACGAGGGCCGACGTCGAAGCCGATCTTCGCCAGCACGGCTTGAGCTGGTGCGAAGACGCGAGCAACGCGTCAACGGCCTACACGCGCAATCGGGTGCGCCACGGGGCGGTGCCGGCGCTGCTGGACGCCGCCGGCGCCGCCGCGGGGCGCGCGGTGGAGCGCCGAGCCGGGCTTGCGCGCGGCGCCGCACGCCTCGCCGCCGAGCTGGCCGACGCGCGCCGCGTGCTTGCCCGCCTGGCCGTGCGCGCGCTGGACCGCGCGCTCGCCGAGACGCCGGATGGGCCCGCGATCGATGTCGCAGCACTTGCGCGGCTGGCACCGGCGGTGCGGCGGCTGGCGCTGGCCCGGGCGTGGCGTCTGCTCGGCCCGGCCGGCCCGGACGCCCCCGGCCTCACCGCACGACACCTGACCTCGCTCGGTCAGTAC
>Ga0318494_10000609_pt1 | contig 12738 bp, 7 predicted proteins | sample GRESIP108b1f24_FD_203293 | JGI IMG/M metagenome (GOLD analysis project Ga0318494, IMG submission 203293) | Tropical soil microbial communities from Luquillo Experimental Forest, Puerto Rico - GRE.SIPMG.108b1f24 | ecosystem: Environmental > Terrestrial > Soil > Tropical forest > Bulk soil... | reverse complement strand
ACCTCGGCCTCTCCGCCACCATCCTCGTCGTGACGCTCCTCGCGAGGCACGCCCTCGCCTTCGCGAGCTTCCCCACCCTCCTCCTCTTCACCACGCTGTTCCGGCTCGCCCTCAACGTGAGCTCCACCCGGCTCGTGCTCGGCCGCGGCCAGGCCGGCCGGGTCATCGAGGCCTTCGGCCGCGTGGTCGTGCAGGGGAGCTGGGTGGTGGGCGCGGTGGTCTTCGCGATCCTCACGCTCGTGCAGCTCCTCGTGGTGGCGAAGGGCGCGGAGCGCGTGGCCGAGGTGGCCGCGCGCTTCGGCCTCGACGCCCTCCCCGGGAAGCAGATGTCGATCGACGCCGACCTCCGGGCCGGCCTCCTCGACGAGGCGCAGGCCCGGCGGCGCCGGCGCGCGCTCGAGCGCGAGAGCCAGCTCCACGGCGCCATGGACGGCGCGCTGAAGTTCGTGAAGGGCGACGCCGTCGCCGGGCTCGCGATCGTCCTCGTGAACGTGGTCGGAGGTCTCGCTGCAGGCCTCGCGCGCGGCATGCCGCTCGAGGTCGCGGTTCGCCGTTACACCGTGCTCGCGATCGGCGACGGCCTCGTCTCCCAGATCCCCGCGCTGCTCCTCGCCCTCGCGGCGGGCGTCGCCGTCACCCGCGTCGCGGCGGAGGGCGAGGAAGGCTCGCTCGGCGCCGAGCTCGCGAACGAGCTCCTCTCCGACCCGCGGCCCCTCGCGGCGGTGGCGGCGCTCCTCACCGCGCTCGCCTGCGCCCCGGGGCTTCCTGCGCTGCCGTTCCTCGTCCTCGCGGCTGCGGCGGGTGCGGCCGCGCGCCACGCCGCCCGTCCCACGCCGCCGGCGGCAGCCGCGCCCGAAAACGCCGCCACCGAGGCGGACGACGGCCGCTCGCCGGTGGCGCTGGAGCTCGCGCCAGACGTCCTCACGCTCCTGCGCGAGGCCGGCGCCGACCGCAGCCTCGGCGCGGGGGCGCTCGCGGCGCTGCGCGACGCGCGGGGCGTCCTCCTTCCCGCGCTCCCGCTCCGCGTCGCGGAGGGGCTGCCGGTAGGCGGGTGGCGCCTCGTCGTCGACGAGGTCCCCGCGCACCTCGGCCTGCTCGACCACCGCGCGCTCTGCCTCACCCCGCCCGAGGAGCTCGCGCTCGCGGGCATCGAGGCCGCGCCCGCGCGCGATCCCGGCAGCGGGGCGCTCGCGTCGCTCGTCGCGCCGCCCGACGCCGCGCGCGCCGGCCTCCTCGCTCCCGTGCGCGAGCCCGTCGAGCGGCTCGCGGACGAGGTCGCGGCCGCGCTCGCACGGAACGCGCACCTCTCGGTCGGCGTGCAGGAGGTCCAGGCCCTGCTCGACGCGCTCGAGCCGGCGGCGCCCGCGCTCGTGCGTGAGGCCGCGCGCCTCCTGCCCCCCGCCGCGCTCGCCGAGGTGCTGCGGCGGCTCCTCGAGGAGCAGGTCTCGATCCGGCCGCTGCGCACGATCCTCCAGGCCGTCCTCGAGGCGGGCGGCGCGCCGCGCGGCGCGGCGGCGCTGGCCGAGGCGTGTCGTCGCGCGCTCCGGCGTCACATCGCGCACGGGTGCGCGCCTGACGGTCCGCTGGAAGCGCTGCTCCTCGATCCGGAGGCGGAGGCGCGGCTCCGCGACGGCCTCGCCGGGGAGGTGCTGGCGGTTCCGCCCGCGCTGCTCCAGGCGCTGCTCGCGAGCGTGGAGGACACGCTCGGTGCCGCGGAGGGCCGCGCGCCCGTGCTCCTCGCTGGTCCGGATGTGCGTCGCGCGCTGCGCCACGCGGTCGCGCCGCGATTCCCAGCGCTCCCAGTCCTGTCCTGGGACGAGCTCCCGCCCGACCTCCAGGTCCGCCCCCTCGGCCGGGTGGCGGTCGCGTGCGCGTGAGGCCCGGCGTCGCACGAACGCAGAAGCGCGCCCGGAGGCGCGCTTCGTTACCGTGTGAGCTCGTGTGGGGCGCGGACTAGAGGCCGCCGGCCGCCGCGGGGGGCGCGCCGCCGCCGCTCTCGTCCGGCTCCGGCGTCTCGTCGGCGCGGTTCACGCGGTCGCGCAGCTCCTTGCCCGTACGGAAGAGGATCCCGCGCTTCGGCTTCACTGGGATCACCTCGCCGGTCTTGGGGTTGCGCCCCTGGTACCCCTCGTAGTGCTTCACGTGAAAGGCGCCCAAACCCCGGATCTCGATGTTCTCGCCCTTGCAGAGCGCGCCCTTCATCGTCTCGAAGATCGTCTCGATCGTGGACTCGGCCTGCTTCTGCGTGACGCCACGCTTCACGACGAGGATGTTGATGAGGTCGGACTTGAGCATGCGCTGGGTTCCCCGGCGGCCTGGCCCCGCGCGGGAGCGGGCCGTGAAAGAAGCGTAGCCGAGGTATCCAAAATCGGCAAGGGTTCCGGGGGAATGCGTCACCGCTACGCGGAATGGGCCGGCGGGGCGACGGTGCCGAGCGGCTCCGGCGGGGCCGGAAGCGGGGCTGCGGCCTCCCGGGCGCACAGCTCCTCGTAGGTCACCGAGGCGAGCGCAGCCGCCGCGGCGCCCTCCGCGGCGGAGAGCGGACCAGAAACCGGTGAAGAATCAAAGGCTTCACCCGTTACGCCCCCCGAGACGGCCGCGCGGACGTCGGCGAGCGTGAGCTGCGCCAGCGGTCGAGCGGGGAGGACGCCGCCTCCCGCGGCCTCGATCACGAGACCCGAGCGGGTGAGCGACGCGAGCACGTCCCGGACCGCCTCGGGAAACGCGTCGATGCGACCCGCGACCTCCTCCGGCTGGGGCGGGGCCTCGCCGCGACGGAACGCCCGCGCCACGTCGAGCATCGCCTGCGCCGCGAGCCGCTCGCGCCCGAGCGGCGACGCGTCCACCGCGTGGCCGCGCAGGATCGCGCGCGCGTGCTGCGCGACGAACGCGGCGCGTGCCCCGAGCAGCAGGATCAGCCACGAGAGGTGGAGCCACAGGAGGAAGATCGGCACCGCGGCCACCGAGCCGTAGATCGCGTGGTAGCGGAAGAACCTCGCGGAGGCGAGGGTGTAGAGCGCCTTCGCCAGCTCGAACGCGATGCCGGCCAGCGCGCCGCCCACGAGCGCTGCCTTCGGGCGCACCTTCGTCGCCGGCACGATGAGGTACAGCACCGCGAAGAACGCGCACGTGAGCAACATCGCACCGACGCGCGCGGCGAAGGCTCCGCCCGGCGACGCGGCGAGGATGCCCTGCACCGAGTGGCCGAGCGTGAGCGAGCCGGCGAGCAGGATCGGGCCGAGGGTGAGGCCCGCCCAGTAGGTGAGCACGAGCTGCTTCAGCGGGCGACGCCGCCGCACGTGCCAGATCTCGTTCAGCGCGGCCTCGACGTCGCCGAAGAGCGACACCGACGACCAGACGAGGAGCGCACCGCCGACGAGCCCCGCGCTCGCGATGTGCGCGTTCTTCACGAACCGCTCGAGGGCCGGCTCGATGGACGCGCGCGCGCCCACCGCGAGGTTCTCGATGAGGAACTCGTCGAGCCGCAGCCAGATGGTGCTCGCGCCGGTGAAGGCCTGCACCACCGAGAACGCGACGACGAGCGCCGGGACGAGCGCGAAGAGCGAGAGGTAGGTGAGCGCCATCGCGCGCGTGCGCAGGCGCCCACCGTCGAGCGCGCCCAGCACCTGGCGCGCGCCACGGAGGAGAGAGCGCGCGCGAGCGCGCTCCACTCCGCCTACTCCTTCCCCGAGGCCGGCGTGGTGCCGGCCGGCGGATCGGCCCGCTCCGCCTGCGGCTGCTGCTGGCCGCGACCGCCCCGCTGCTGGCCGCCGCGCCCGCGCCGGTCGTCGCGCTCCTGCCGCTCGCCGCGCTCGCCGCGCTCCCCACGTTCCCCGCGCTCGCCACGCTCGCCGCGATCCGCGCGGCCGTAGATGTCGAACTGCTCCTGGTGGTAGCCGCCCTGCGGCTTCACCTGGATCGTCTTGTTGAAGCGATCCATGAGGTAGCGCAGCTCGTCCCGCTCGGCGCCCTGCAGGATGCGCGCGACGTCCGGGTGGCAGTTCACGACGAGCACCGGCTCGGAGAAGTGCGGCGCGTCACGCCGGATCTCGCGGAAGATCTCGTAGGCCACCGTGGTCTTCGACTTCACGTGGCCGCGGCCGTCGCAGTAGCCGCACGGCTCGTTCATCACGCGCGTCACCGACTCGCGCACGCGCTTGCGCGTCATCTCCACGAGCCCGAGCTCGCTGATCTTCAGGACGTTCGTCTTCGCCTTGTCGCGCCCCAGCGCGTCCTGCAAGGCCTTGAAGACCTTGTCGCGGTTCTGGGGTTTGTCCATGTCGATGAAGTCGATGATGATGATGCCGCCGATGTTGCGGAGCCGGAGCTGGTAGACGATCTCCTTCGCCGCCTCGGCGTTGATCTTGGTGATCGTCTCCTCGAGGTTCTTCTTCCCGACGTAGCGCCCCGAGTTCACGTCGATCGCGGTGAGCGCCTCGGCCTGATCCATGATGATGTAGCCGCCGCTCTTCAGCCAGACCTTGCGCTGGCTCGCGCGCTTCAGCTCCTGCTCCACGCCGTAGGCGTCGAAGATCGGCTCTTGGCCGGAGTAGAGCTCGATCGACGGCGCGAGGTGCGGGGCCTGCTCCCGCACGAAGCGCAGGATCCGCTCGTGCTCGTCGCGATCGTCGATGACGAGCTTCTGCACGTCGGCGGTGAAGAGGTCGCGCGTCGCCCGGAGGATGAGGTCGAGGTCGGGGTGGAGGAGCGCCGGCGCCGAGACCTTGTCCTTCGTGCGGATGATCTCGTTCCACACCTGGATGAGGAACCGGATGTCCGCCTCGAGCTTCGAGGCTTCGACGTTCTCGGCCACGGTGCGGACGATGAAGCCCGTGCCCTCGGGGCGCATCCGGTCGACGATCTCGCGCAGGCGGCGCCGCTCGCCGTCCCGCTCGATCCGCCGCGAGATGCCGACGTGATCGACGGTGGGCATGAACACGAGGTGCCGGCCCGGCAGCGAGATGTGGCTCGTGATGCGCGCGCCCTTCGTGCCGATCGGATCCTTCGCGACCTGCACGATGACCTCCTGCCCTTCCTTCAGGAGGTCCTGGATGTTCTTCGGCTCCTTCTTCCGGTCCTCGTCGCGGCGGCCGTTCCGGCGGTCACGGCCGCCCTGGCCCTCGCGCGCCTCGCGCCCATCGCGGCGACCGCGCTCCTCGCGCCGGCCACGCTCGCGATCCGCCTTCGGTTCGCGCGCCTCGCGCTCCGGACGCTGATCGCGCGCCTCGCGCGCGGCTCCCGCGGGCTTCGCAACGATCTGGCCGGCGTCGGCCGGGACCGCCGGCGCCTGCGGCTCGGCGCCGGGCTCGTTCGCAGCAGCAGGGGCGGGTGCGGCCGCGTCCACCTCGGCGACGACCTCGGACGGCACGAGGAGCGGCGGCGCGGCGGGCACCGCCTCCATGCCCACCGGGTTCGTGAGCTGGATCGGCGTGAGCGCCTCGCCCGCGCCCTCCTCGGCGGGACCGGGCTCCGTCGGCGGGGCGGGCTCCGTCGCCGGGGCCTCCGGCGCGACCGTGGCGGCCGGCTCGGGCGTCGTCTCGGGCGCGGGGACGCCGCCCGGCACGGGCGCGGCCTCGTCCGCAGGAGCGCACTCTCCGGAGGCGGCGGGGACCGGCTCACCCTGCCCGGCCTGGACGCGCGCCTCCTGCTGCTCCGCCTCCTCCTCCGACGGAACCTCGGAGACGAGCGACTGGTGCTCGCCCTCCGTGAGCTCGAACTCCTCGGAGAAGTCGGGGTCGCCGTACACGTCCCCCACGTAGAGGAACGCGGCCTTGTCGAGGCCGATGTCGACGAAGGCCGCCTGCATGCCGGGGAGCACCCGGACCACGCGGCCCTTGTAGATGTTGCCGACGATCCCCTTCTCGCTCTTCCGCTCGAGATAGAACTCGTGGATCGTCCCACTCTCGACCAGCGCGACGCGCGTCTCCGCGCCGGCCGCGTTGATCACCAGGATGCTGTTTCCCGCCATCGTGGACCTCGAAGCCCGGGCCACGGTGCGGGTGCGCAGGACGCGGGATCCGCCGTGCGCTCACCAGGGCGTGGCCCCGGCGGCGCCGGACTCGTCGGATCGTGCTCGAAGCGGGTCCTCAATCTCGCGTCCTTTACGCACCGTGCGCACGTGGGCGCTGCCGCCGCGGCGGCCGGGCGCTGATGTTCAGGCGTCGAGATCGCGAGCGCGCGGCGGGCCGCCATGGCCGGCCGGGCTCCTCGCGAAGCTGACGCCTTCCTTCAAGATTTTCACTCCTCTAGGCGGCACTCCGGCTTCGCCGAAGACCGCTGCCAGGACCTCGGCAGGCTTCGCACTGCCCGACGGGTCCGCTCGCAAGCTGAACGCGACCCGCCGATCGCCCTCGAGGGCGAGGTGGGTCACCACGTTCTTGAGGTCTATCTCCTTGGCCTTCGGTTGCGCAATCTTCTCGCCGCGCCTTCCCTCTTTGCGCCGGGGCGGGGCCGCCCGGTGCACCAGGGTGCGGTCCGCCTCGTCGAAGGCTGCGATGTGCTCCTCGAGGGCCTCCGAGCTCCAATCCTCAGGAAAATCAGCTAGATAATGTGCAGCACGCATCGCGGCGCTGATCGATTCCGCGCGCGGGTCGAGCACCCGGGCGTCGAGGACGTCGAGCCCCTCCGGGAGCCGCTCCGCGAGGCGGGACGCGACTGCGTCCGCGCCCTGGTCGCCGAGGAGCTCCAGGTCCATGTACTCGGCCTCGCTCTCGAGCCCGACCGGCAGGGCCGGGCCGAAGCCGATCTTCGGCTTGGGGTGGAACCCCTGCGAGTACGCCACCGGCAGCTCGGCCCGGCGAACCGCGCGGAGGATCGCGTGCATCGTCTCGAGGTGCGAGAGCGCGACGAGTCGACCGCGCTTCGCGTACCGAACGCGGACGTGGGTGCGCGCTCCCGCGCTCTCCCCCGGCTCCGGCGTCCGCGACGGGTGCGGCGGCTCGTGGACGTAGTCCTTGCCGTCGTAAGTCCGGTTCTTCACCACGTCGTAGTCGCAGGCGCCGCACACCGTGCAGGGCGAGAGGACGCAGTCCACCACCTCGGCGAGGTTCCGCGACGCCGCGAGCTGCTTCGCGAGGTAGGTCTTCGTCACGCCGCAGTCGATCCGATCCCACGGCAGGACCTCGTCGAGCCGGCGCCGGCGGTGGGCGAAGAAGTCGATGCCCACGCCGTGCTCCCGCTCGCAGGCCGCGAAGGCGTCGAGCCAGGCCTGCTCGTCGAACCACTCGGTCCAGCCGTCGAGCTGCTGTCCGGCGCGGAAGGCGTGGAGCACCGCCGTGCCCGCGCGGCGATCCCCGAGCGCGAGGGCGCCCTCGATGGACGACTGGCGCGAGTCGTGGGGCTTGAAGTGGATCGCGCCGCGCTTCGGGCCGAGGGCGTCGCCGATGAGCCGCTGGCGGCGCCGCGTCTCCTCGGGGGAGATCATCGGCTCCCACTGGAACGGCGTGAACGGCTTCGGCACGAAGGTGCTCGCGGCGAGGTTGATCTGCGCGGACCCCTGCCCCTTCGGCAGCGCGCGCCGCGCGGCGCCGAGCGCCTTCTGCGCGAGGTGCGCGATGGCGCGGACGTCCTCGTCCCGCTCGTCGGGCAGGCCGATCATGAAGTAGAGCTTCAGGAGCGACCAGCCGTTCGAGAAGATCGACTGCACCGCGGCGAGGAGGTCCTCCTCGCGGTTCCCCTTGTTGATCACCGCGCGCATCCGCTCGGTGGCCGCCTCGGGCGCGAGCGTGAAGCCCGTCTTGCGGATGCGGCCGATCTTCTCCGCCAGCGAGGGGTTCATCGTCTCCGTGCGGAGCGACGGCAGGCTCATCCCGATCCGCTCGCCTTCCCAGCGCGCGAGGAAGTCGTCGAGCAGCGGGTTCAGGCAGGCGTAGTCGCCCGAGGAGAGCGAGAGGAGCCCCACCTCCTCGTAGCCCGAGGCCTGCAGGCCGGTCTCGGCGAGCCGCAGCACCTGCTTCGGGTCGCGCTGGCGCGTCGGGCGCGTGAGCATCCCGACCTGGCAGAAGCGGCAGCCGCGGGTGCAGCCGCGCTGCAGCTCGATGGGGAGCCGGTCGTGCACGGTCTGCATGAACGGCACGACCGGCCGCTCGTAAGCGGTGGTCGAGAGCGCGTTCAGGTCGGGCATCACGCGCCGCGAGACCTTCTCGTAGCCGGGGACGAGCGGCTCGATCGCGACGAGCACCTTCGTCTCCGGATCGTAGACCGGCCGGAACAGCGACGGCACGTAGACGCCGGGGACCTTCGCGAGCGCGCGGTGGAGCTCGTCGCGCGAGCCGCGCGCGGCCTTCCAGCCGGCGACCACGTCGGCCACCTCGTGCACGACCTCCTCGCCCTCGCCCACGACGAAGGCGTCGAAGAAGTCGGCCACCGGCTCGGGGTTGTAGGCGCAGGGGCCGCCGCCGAGCACGACCGGGTGCTCGGGGCCGCGGTCGCGCGTCGCGAGCGGGATGCCCGCGAGGTCGAGCAGCGCAAGGCAGCTCGTGTAGCAGAGCTCGAACTGGAGGGTGATCCCGAGCACGTCGAAGTCGCGAACGGGCGCGCGCGACTCGAGCGTGAAGAGCGAGTGGCCGTTCCTGCGGAGCCCGTCGGCGAGGTCGGGCCAGGGCAGGAAGACGCGCTCGCAGGCGATCTCGGGCCGGTCGTTCAGCGTGTGGTACAGGAGCCGGAACCCGAGGTTCGACATGCCGACCTCGTAGGTGTCCGGGAACGCGAGCGCGAAGCGGAGGCGCGCGCTGCGGAGGTCCTTCTGCACGGCGCCGAACTCGCCGCCCACGTAACGCGACGGCTTCTCGGCACCGAGGATCAGCTCGTCGAGAGTCAGGAACAAGCGGGCAAGCTCCGGAAAAGAGCGGGGTTTTTAGCACGCGCTCCGGAGGCGTGGCAAGGCGACCCGCCGATCCTTCCGGGTCACTGATGGCGCACAGGCGGGCGCGCGCCGTTGCCGCCCGGCTGCCCACGTCACCGCGCGATCTGGAAGTCGACGAACTCGCCTCGGTGTGGCTCCCACGAGACCTTCAGCTCGTCCACGCGGGCGAGCCGGGGCCCGCGCCTGCACCACGCGAGGAGGGCGTCGACCGCCTCCTTGTCTCCCTCGGCCAGCGCCTCCACGCGGCCGTCGGGAAGGTTGCGGACCCAGCCCGTCACACCGAGCCGCTGCGCCTCGGCGGCCGCGTGCTGGCGATAGCCGACTCCCTGCACCCTGCCGTTCACGACGACGCGTGCTCGTCCCTTCATGTGGGCTCGCCCCCGGCGAGGAGACGCTCGAGGCCTTCCTCGTCCACGACGCGCACACCGAGCTCGCGCGCCTTCTTCAGCTTGGACCCCGCGTCCTCGCCCGCGACCACGAGGTCGGTCTTCCGGGACACCGAGCCGGACACCTTGCCGCCGCGCCGCTCGATCTCGGCCTTCGCCTCGTCGCGCGAGAGGCGGGCGAGCCCTCCTGTGAGGACCACCGTCTTGCCCGCGAGCCAGCCCCGCGCCGACACCTCCTCGGGCGCCGGCTCCACGCCGGCCGCGAGGAGGCGCTCCACCGCGGCCGCGTTCTGTGGCTCGGAGGTCCAGGCGCGGATCTCCCGCGCGCTCTCCGGCCCGATGTCGCGGATCGCGACCAGCTCCTCCTCGCTCGCGGCCATGAAGCGACGCACGTCTTCGAAGTGTCGCGCGAGGGCCGCGGCCGTCGCCTCGCCCACCTGCGGGATCCCGAGCGCGTGCAGGAGCCGCCGGAGGGTCGTCGCCTTGGAGCGCTGGAGGGCGGCGACGAGGTTGTCGGCGCTCTTGTCGCCCATCCGCTCCAGCTCCGCCCAGGTCTCCTTCGGGATGGCATAGAGGTCGGCGAACTGCTTCACGAGCCCATGCTCGACGAGCTGGGCGCAGAGCTTCTCGCCGAGCCCGTCGACGTCCATCGCGCGGCGCGAGGCGAAGTGGCGGAGCTTCCCCACGAGCTGCGCCGGACATGCGGAGCCCGTGCAGCGCCACACCTTCTCGCCCTCCTCGCGCACCACGTGCGCACCGCACACGGGGCACGTGGAGGGGAACTTGAACTCGCGCTCGTCGCCGGTGCGCCGCTCGGGCAGGCTCTTCACCACCTCCGGGATCACCTCGCCCGCGCGGCGGATGAGGACCCAGTCGCCGATGCGCACGTCCTTGCGCCGCATCTCGTCCTCGTTGTGCAAGGTGGCGAACGTGACCTTCGCGCCGGAGAGCTGGACGGGCTCCACCTCGACGACCGGCGTGAGGACGCCGGTGCGGCCGACCGACGGCTTGATGTCGCGGACGCGAGTCGCCTCCTCCTGCGGCGGGTACTTGAAGGCCACGGCCCAGCGCGGGAACTTGGACGCCGCGCCGAGGCGGCGGCGCCAGTCGAGGTCGTCCACCTTCACGACGATGCCGTCCGTGTCGTACGGCAGCGCGAAGCGCCCTTCTGCCATCTCGTCGCGGTAGGCCTTCACGGCGGCGATGCCGTCGCACATCCGGTTGTTCGGGTTCGTCTCGAAGCCGAGCCGCGCGAGCTCGGCGAGCTTCTCCGAGTGCGTGCGCCACCGGGTGATCGAGTGCTCCGGCTTCGCCTCCGGCCGCCGGTCGGCGGAGCCGCCCGGCTCCGCGGGTCGGGCGTGATCCGGCCCGGGCACGAGCGCCTCGTAGGCGACGAACGAGAGCGGGCGGCTCGCGGTGATCCGCGGATCGAGCTGACGGAGGGAGCCCGCCGCCGCGTTGCGCGGGTTCGCGAACGGCTCGTCGCCCGCGCGCAGGATCTGGCGGTTCATCGCCTCGAAGTGCTCCTTGAAGAGGAGCACCTCGCCGCGGACCTCGATGCGCGCCGGGAAGGGAGGCGAGAGGCGCGGCGGGATCCCCCGGTTCGCGCCGGTGCGCCCCACCGTGCGCAGGTTCGCCGTGACGTCCTCGCCGTTCACCCCGTCGCCGCGCGTGGAGCCCTGGACGAAGACGCCGTCCTCGTACACGAGCTCCACCGCGAGCCCATCGAGCTTGGGCTCGGCGACGTAGCAGACGGCGGCGCCGGCCGGGAGGCCGAGCAGCCGGCGCACGCGCGCGTCGAACTCGTCGAGCTCGTCGTCGGTCTGTACGTTGCCGAGCGAGAGCATCGGCTCGCGGTGGACGACCCGCGCGAACCGCTCCGAGGGCGCGCCGGACACGCGCCGCGTGGGCGAGTCGGGCGAGGCGAGCTCGGGGTGCGCGGTCTCGAGCTCGGCGAGCTCGCGGACGAGGCGATCGTACTCGGCGTCGGAGAGGACCGGCCGGTCTTCCACGTAGTACGCGTGGTCGGCGGCGCGGATGCGCTCCAGGAGGTCACGGACGCGCTCGGCGGGCGGGGCCTCGCTCATGGCGTGAGACGATGCCGGTGACCCGCCTGCGGCGCAACCGGAACGTGCGAGGAGGCGGCTCGGGGGCCGCAGCCCGATCAGAAGGCGACGTCGTTCGGCGGGTCGTACGTGTCGGGCTGGCGCTCGAGCAAGACGCCCGTCACGAGCTTGTATGAGCTCGTCCGTTGCTGGGCGACCCCGTCGCCGTCGAGATCGCCCCTCGCCATGATGTCCATCGTCGCCGGCGACGCCGTCTCGTCCGTGATGAACTGGTAGCTGTGGTAGAGCTGTCCGTCGATCTGCAGGTCGAGGACGTTCCAGCTCGTCATCGTCGGATCGAACGTTCGCTTCTGCGTCGAGAGCGGGAGTGGCGGGTTCCAGGCACCGACGAAGGGGGTGCCCGGCGGTTGCGTCGCCGGCGAGAACTTGCCCTGCTTGACGAGCAGGCTCTGCATGCTCCGGTTCACGGCGTCGACGATCATGTCGCGCTCCGACTTCCGGGAGCGCAGGGTCGCGTTCTGGAACTCCGGGATCGCGACCGAGCTGAGGATGCCGACGATCGCCACCGAGATCATGAGCTCGATGAGCGTGAAGCCGCGCGAGGACCTTGCGTTCATGGCGATGACCTCTCCCCGGGACTTTCCTCGGGCTCGACCGCGTAGATGCCGCGCGCGAATTCCCTCACGCGCTTCCCCTTTGCCCTCTGCGCTGCACGAAACTTCTCCAGCTCTTCGCCCGGCAACGGCTTGCCGTCGCGCGTGACGACGAGTGTGCGCCCACCCCGATCCGGCGTGGCGGTGGTGCCCGCGGGCATGCCTTCCGCCGGCGGCGACGCTCGCGGGCGCGAATACCACGCGTACGCGTGGTACGAAGCCCCGGCGACGAGCGCGAGCGCGAGCAGGACCCACATCCCGGTGCCACTCCGGTGGTGGTCGTGCTCCTCGGCCAAGTCTCCCGAGACGACCGAGAGCACCCGTGCCTCGACCGGCTTCGGCACCGCCGGCGTCGGTACCAGCAAGTCGGGCGCGCCGAGCCGCGTGACTGCGTTCTGCAGCGAGATCGCGTCCGCGACGAGGCTCTTGCGGATCCCGGCGACCGCGTCGGCGAGCTCCGGCGGCGCGTCCTGCGTGGAGTCCTTCAGCGCGCCGAGCACGGCGTCGGCGTCGGCGAGGAGCTGCGCGACCGCGTCCGCGTCCACCGGCCCGCGCTCGGGCGCGGTGATCACGGCGGCGCCGAGGCGCCAGCGCAGCGCGGCCGCCGCGCGAACGGGGCGTGCCGTCTCGTCGGCGCCTCCGAACGCGGCGCGCTCGATCTCGGTGAGCTCCGCGGAGAGCCGGGAGGTGAGCGTCGGATCGAGGGCGCCCGCCGATCCTGCGAGCACCGCACGCACGGCGTACTCGGCCTCGGTGGCGCTGGGGAGGGA
>Ga0318494_10000605_pt1 | contig 12756 bp, 12 predicted proteins | sample GRESIP108b1f24_FD_203293 | JGI IMG/M metagenome (GOLD analysis project Ga0318494, IMG submission 203293) | Tropical soil microbial communities from Luquillo Experimental Forest, Puerto Rico - GRE.SIPMG.108b1f24 | ecosystem: Environmental > Terrestrial > Soil > Tropical forest > Bulk soil... | reverse complement strand
TGCCCTTCGCGATCATGACCATCGACGCGCCGTGAGACTGGAGCAGGTCGACGTAGGAGTCCATGCGGCCGGCGGTGGTCGGGCCGAACGAGCCGGAGGGCTTGCCGGCCGGCGTCTTGGCGGGCCCGGCGTAGTAGACCGGGTGATCCTTGAGGTACTGCGGCACGCCCTTCCCCTGGTCGATGAGCTCCTTGAACTTCGCGTGCGCGATGTCGCGCGCCACCACGAGCGTCCCGGTGAGGAGGAGCGGCGTCGAGACCGGGTGCTTCGAGAGCTCCGCCAGGATCTCCTTCATCGGCCGCTGAAGGTCGATCTTGACGCCGTGCTCGTGCTTGCCGGTCCGGTACGGGGCGGGGATGAGGCGGCCCGGGTCGTGATCGAGCTCCTCGATCCAGAGGCCGTCGCGGTTGATCTTCGCCTTCACGTTGCGGTCGGCCGAGCACGAGACGCCCATGCCGATGGGGCAGGAGGCGCCGTGGCGCGGCAGCCGGACGACGCGCACGTCGTGGGCGAAGTACTTGCCGCCGAACTGCGCGCCGATGCCGAGCTTGTTGGCGGCCTGGAGCAGCTTCTCCTCCAGCTCGAGGTCGCGGAAGGCCGCGCCCTGGTCGTTCCCCTGCGTGGGGAGCCCGTCGTAGTACTTGGTCGAGGCGAGCTTGACGGTCTTGAGGCAGGTCTCGGCCGAGGTGCCGCCGATGACGAACGCGATGTGATACGGCGGGCAGGCGGCGGTGCCGAGGTACTTCATCTTCTCGACCAGGAACTTCTCGAGCTTCTCCGGCGTGAGGGTGGCCTTCGTCTCCTGGAAGAGCATGGTCTTGTTGGCCGACCCGCCGCCCTTCGCCACGAAGAGGAACTTGTACTCCGCGCCCTCCGTCGCATAGAGGTCGATCTGCGCCGGCAGGTTCGTGCCGGTGTTCTTTTCCTCGTACAGGCTCAGCGCGACCGTCTGCGAGTAGCGGAGGTTCTCCTTCGTGTACGTCTCGTGGACGCCCTTCGAGAGCCACTCCTCGTCCTTGGCGCCCGTCCAGACCTGCTGGCCCTTCTTGCCGACGATGGTGGCGGTGCCGGTGTCCTGGCAGACGGGCAGCTCGCCCCGGGCGGCGATCTCGGCGTTGCGGAGGAAGGCGAGCGCCACGCCCTTGTCGTTCTGCGACGCCTCCGGATCGCCGAGGATCTTCGCCACCTGCTCGTTGTGGGCGGGGCGCAGGTAGAAGGAGCACTCGCGCAGCGCCTCGCGGGCGAGCAGGGCCAGCGCCTCCGGCTCCACCTTCACGATCTCCTTCCCGTCGAAGGTGGCCACCGAGACGCCCTCCTTCGTGAGGAGGCGGTACTTGGTCTCGTCCTTCGCGAGCGGGAACGGGTCCTGGTACTTGAAGGCGGGGGCGGCCATGTCGGCTCCTTGGGGTGAAGGGATCGCTCCACCGGCACGGTCGCCAGGGGAGCCTCTTTCCGGAACGCGTGGGTCGGGGTAGGAAACCACAGCTCTCCACCCTAGGAAAGGGCCATGGCGGACCTCACGCTGCGGAGCTCCCCCCTCCACCCCGAGGGCGGCCCGATCCGCCTCCGTTACCACACCACCGGCGAAGGGCCACCGGTCGTCCTGCTGCACGGCGGCTGGGGCGAGGGCGCCTACCCCTGGGACGCGGCTGCGGCGGCGCTCGCCGCGGAGCACCGCGTCTACGCCGTCGACCGCGCCGGCTACGGCGGGTCGGACGACGTCCCGGATCTCCCGGACGGCTTCCACCGCGCGATGGCGGAGGAGACGCTGGCGGCGCTCGACGCGCTCGGCCTCGGGGAGGTGGCGCTGTGGGGCCACAGCGACGGGGCGGTCGTGGCGGCGTGGACCGCGCTCCTCGCGCCGCGCCGGGTGCGCGCGCTCGTGCTGGAGGCGGCGCACTTCTTCGCCGCCAAGAACGGCTCGCTCCCGTTCTTCCGCGACGCGGTCGAGGCGCCGGAGCGGTTCGGGCCCGACGTGGTGGCCGCGCTGGAGCGGGAACACGGCGCGCGCTGGCGCGAGGTCATGGCTCGGGGCGGCCGCGCGTGGCTGCGCATCATCGCGCGCGGCCTCGCCGGCGGCAGCGACCTGTACGACGGCCGCCTGGGCGAGATCGCGGCCCCGACCCTGCTCCTCCACGGGCGCCGCGACCCGCGGACCGAGCCCGGCGAGCTCGCGGCGCTGCAGCGCGCGCTCCCCGCCGCCCGGCTGGCGCTCGTCGACGCCGGCCACAGCCCGCACACGAGCGCCCGCGCTGGCGCGGAGGCGATCGCGGCGGCGGTGAGCTTCTTGCGGGAGACGTGGGCCGCTGAGACCCGGTGAACCTCAGAGGCTCTGGATCAACGCCAGGATGTTGCCCTCGGTGTCCTTGAACGGAGGCGAGCCCGTGATCAGGGGTTCGGCGGCGCGATGGGAGGTCGCTGAGGCTCTTCCAGCGGGTCCTCCGGCTCGGCCGGGAGCGGCCCGGGGGCGAGCGCGGACACGAGGCCGGACACCTTCCCGAGGGGGCGGAGCGGGGCCTCGCGGTCGAGCGTCCGTTGCACGATGCCCTGGATGCTCCGCGCCACCGCGGAGCAGTACGCCTGGTCCGTGACGGCCTCGCGCGGCGCGCCGAGCCGGATGGGCGGGTGAAACACGATCTTCCAGCGCGTCGGCAGCGGCACGAGCGTGAGGGGGAGCGGCAGGAGCGAGCCGATGACGGGCTCGAGCAGGCGGATGGTCCACCCGACCGGCAGGCACTCCTCCCCGCCCAGCACCGCCGCCGGCACGATCGCCGCGTCGCGCGCGATGGCCACCCGCACGAACCCGCGGTTCCAGTCGCGCATGCGGTAGGCGTTCCAGAACGGCTTGCAGTTCCCGCGCACGCCCTCCGGGAAGATGCCGCACGCCTCGATGTCGTCGGGGAGCCTCTCCGGACGGCGGAACCAGCTCGCCGGGACCGCCCCGAACCGGCGCATGAACGGGCCGAGCAGCGGCGCGGCGAGCGCCGCGTCCTGGGTCGCGAAGAACGGGGCGCGCCGGATGCCGTACGCCTCGGCCACCGCGAAGGTGAGGAAGAACGCGTCGAGCGCGAACCACCCGGCGTGGTTCTGCGCGTGCACCACCCTCCCCTCGCGCGGCACGTGCTCGAGCCCCTCCACCTCGAAGCGGAAGTAGCCACACTCGACGAGGCGGCGCATGGCCGGGAACAGACGCCGCACCACGAACTCGCGATCGATGGAAGGGACAGGGGGCGGCGGGCGCATCCGGACGCCAGTCTACCGGCGCGCGACCAGCCCGTCGACGAGGGCGCGCAGCGCCGCCGGCTCGAACGGCTTCTCGACGCGCGGATTGGGCACCCGGGCCAGGAACTCTCTCGCCTGCGGCGTGAACGCGCCGCCGGTGATGAAGACGACCCGATCGCTCGAGGCGATCCCCTCCTGGCAGAGGCGATCGTGCAGCTCCATGCCGGTCATGTCCGGCATCATGAGGTCGCAGAGGACGACGTCGTAGGCCGGGTCCGACCGCAGCCTCGCCAGCGCCTCCGGGCCGCTGTTCAGGACCGTCACGTCGTGCATCGCCAGGATGCGGGCGAGCGCGCGTGTCACCATCGGCTCGTCGTCGACGACGAGGATCCGCGCGCGGCCCGAGGCGGCCGCAGGATCGCCCGCGCCCGCCGCTTCGGCGAGGGCGACCGCCGGAAGCGTGACGCGGAACGTGGTCGCGCCGGGGCGGCTGTCCACCGCGATGTCCCCGCCGAGAGCGGTGACGATGCCGTGGCACACCGACAGGCCGAGCCCCGTCCCGACGCCGACGGGCTTCGTCGTGAAGAAGGGCTCGAAGATGCGCGACAGGTGCTCGGGCGAGATCCCACAGCCGGTGTCGGTGATCTCGACGGCGACCTGGCGCGGCCCGAACGCGCGGCACGCGACGCGGATCCGGTTCTTGTCGGCCTGCCCCTCCGCGATGGCCTGGGCGGCGTTGATGAGCAGGTTGAGGAACACCTGGCCGAGCCGGTGCGCGCTGGCGAGCACCGGCGGGACCGGCTGCAGGTCGACTTCGAGCTGTGCCCGGTGGCGGATCTCGTTGTGGGCGAGGTTCATCGCCGATCGCAGCACCGCCCGCAGGTCGACCTCTTCGTCGGGACGCTCCTCCGGCCGCGAGAAGGTCTTGAGGTCGCGCACGATCTCGCGCACCCGCACCGCGCCCTCGCGCGCCTCCTCCAGCGCGCGCGTCACCTCGGTCGGCCCGGCCGAGGCGCGCTCCAGCTCCTCGATGGCGTAGGAGAGGTTCGAGAGCACGAAGGCGAGCGGGTTGTTGATCTCGTGCGCCACGCCCGCCGCGAGCGTCCCGAGCGCGGACATGCGGTCCGCGAAGAGCAGCTGCGCCTCGAGGGCGCGCTTCTCGGTGACGTCCTCCACCACGCCGACGGCGTATTGGAACGCGCCGCGCTCGTCGCGGACCGCCGTGGCGCGCACCACCGCGTTCGTGAACCCCCCGTCCTTCCTGCGGTAGCGCCGCTCCTCGACCATCCGCTCGCGCCGGCCCTCGACCATCTCGCGCAGGGCCCCCAGCGCCGGCGCCGCGTGAGCCGGATCGAGCAGCTCGCTCAGGGATCGGCCGCGCAGCTCCTCGTCGGAGTAGCCGAGCATCGCCGTGAGGACGTTGTTGTGCTCGAGGACGCGTCCCTCGGCGTCCACGAAGTGGATGCCCATCCCGGCGCCCTCGAAGGCGGCGCGGAACTTGGCCTCGCTGGCGTGGAGCGCCTCCTGGGCTTGCCGCAGCTCCGACAGCTGGCCTGCGCGTTCGTCCTCGGTCCGCTTCATGTCGTTCGCGAGCCGGGCGACGTCGTCCAGCCGCGGTCGGCTCGGCATATCCGCCTACATTACTCCTGTGCCCTGACGGAAGGCATGCGATCCTTCGCCGCGCGAGCCTGAAACGCCCCGTCCCGAAAGCCGATGAGCCCGCCCGTTCGCCGGGATTGGGCGACCTCCCCGGGGGCTCTCCACGAGACCGGCGGCGCGCCCTGCGGCGAACGGTTATCGACCAACCATCGTGCCCAGCGACCCCCCGGAGGACCCGATGGAGACCCGTGGAATCGATTTCCGCACGCTCACGCTGCAGGACGCGCTCGATCTGGCCATCCTCGTCGAGGAGGAGGCGCAGCGCCGGTACACCTGGTTCACGCAGGAGGTCGGCGGGCGCTACCCCGGGGACGCCTCCGACATGTTCCGAATGATGGCGAACGCGGAGGCCAAGCACGCAGCCAAGCTCATCGAGCGGCGCCGCGCGCTGTTCGGGGGCGCGCCGCGGCGGATCTCGATCGATCAGATGGACGACATCGAGGCGCCGGATCTCGGCGCGCCGCGCGTCTTCATGTCGGCGCGGCAGGCGATGGAGGTGGCGCTCGAGGCCGAGGAGAAGGCCCACGACTTCTACAACGAGGCGCTGACCCAGGTGCGCGACCCGGACGTCCACGAGCTGTTCGTGGAGTTGCGCGAGGAGGAGGTCCACCACCAGCAGATGGTGAAGGAGCGGATGGAGCAGCTGCCGCCGGGTCCGGACCTGGAGGACGACGAGGCGGACGAGCCGGGGACCGACCCCGGCAACTGAGCCGCGCCCTGAGGCGAGGTTCGTGCTTCGACTCCGGGGCGCTGCGCGTCCCTACGCTCAGCACGAACGGAAGGCAATGGACGTCGCTCAGAGCCCGGAGTGGTAGGGCGGGGGCTTGTCCCCTGCCGTCAGAGCCTCCGATGTACCTGCCGCGGTCGCTTGTGGGGCGCGAGCTGCCGCGCCAGGTGGCTCGGCGAACGTGAGCACGGCGCCTTCGGCGCCCCAGCGGGGCACCGCCGCCATGGCGCGGCGCGTCGCCCGATCGTCCCTTTGACAGCGCGGAAACGACTGCCTATGAGCCCGGCGCGCCTCGCTGGATCCCCATACCTGGCGTGAAGAGGTGACCGCCATGCACCTCACCCGACCCCGGGTCATCCCCTGGCTCGCCGCCGCGCTCGTGGCGGTCGCGCCCGCGTGCAGGTCGCGCTCCGGCTCGGCGCCCACCCGCGTCGCCATCGGCGCGACGCTCCCGCTCACCGGGGCGGAGGCGCGCATCGGCGGCTTCTTCAAGGAGGGATACCAGCTCGCGGTGGACGAGGTGAACCAGCGCGGAGGCCTGCAGGTCGGCGGGCGGAAGCTCCCCGTCGCGCTGACGCTCCTCGACGACACGAGCACCCAGGCCACGGCCGTGAACCTCGCCGACCGGCTCATCAACAGCGACAAGGTCGACTTCCTGCTCGGCACCTACGCGAGCCACCTCGTGCAGGCGCAGAGCGCGGTGGCCGAGCAGAACCGCGTCCCGTACGTCAACGGCGGCGGCGGCGCCACCGACATCTACCGCCGAGGCTACAAGTACCTCTTCGGCATCATCGCGCCCGTCGAGCTCCTCGGCACGACGCTCATGCAGTGGATCGACCGAGAACAGAAGGCCGGCAAGCTGCCGCGCCCGGCGAAGATCGCGCTGCTGTGGGAGAACACCGCCCACGGCCAGGACTTCCGGAAGGGCGTGTCCGAGTTCGTGAATACCAGCGGCGGCGGGTACACGGTCGCCGTCGACGAGTCGTTCGAGCTGGGCGGCAAGGACTTCAGCGCCCTCCTCGGCGCCGTCAAGGCGGCCCAGGTCGACCTCTTCCTCGTCGACGCGCACCTGCCCGACTACATCACCATCCACCGTCAGTACATCGGGGCGGGGTTGTGCCACCCGGTGGTGTCGTATGGCGCGCGCGGCAGCGAGAAGGGCGCGGTCGAGGCGCTCGGGCGCGAGCACGTGAGCTACATCCTCTCCGCGGTGTGGTGGAACGCCCAGCTGGCGCAGACGATCCCGCAGGCGAAGGCGTTCGCGGAGGCCTTCCAGGCCCGTTACCAACGCGCGCCGGAGTGGTTCCAGGCGCTCGCCTACGAGTCGGGGCGGGTGCTCTTCACCGCCATCGAGCAGGCGGGCACGCTCGACCGGGAGGCGGTGCGGGCGAAGCTCGCCGCGCTCGACATGCCGTCGCTGCTCCCCGGGGGCAGGTTGCGCTTCCCGGCCGACAAGGGGCAGCAGGTGCAGAACTCGTTCGTCGTGCAGCAGAACATGCCGGATGGGAGCTCGCCCATCGTCTTCCCCGCCGACGTGGCGACGGCGCGGGGCGTCGCGCCGAACCCGAACTGCAAGCGGTGAACCCTGACGCATGCAGCGCCTGGTCGACATGGCGGTCTCGGCGGTGCTCCTCGCCGGCCTGTACGCCACCATGGCGTACGGGCTCGGCCTCATCTACGGCGTGCTGCGAATCGTCAACCTGGCGCACGCCGGCGTGCTCATGGCCGGCGCGTACCTCGGCTTCGTCCTGCACCGCCGGCTCGGCCTCGACCCCTACCTCTCCATCCCCCTCGTCCTCGCGGTGACCTTCGGGTTCGGCGTCCTGCTCTACCGCGGCCTCGTCCGCCACCTGCCCCGCGGCGCCGCGGGGGGCCCGCAGTCGCTCCTCCTGCTGTTCGGCGTCTGGCTCGTGCTGCGCAACGGCGCCTACCTGATCTTCTCGGGAAACGATCACGTCATCCGCACGTCGTACTCGACGCGCGCGGTGGAGGTGCTGGGCGGGTTCGTCTCGCTCAACCGCGTGGCGGTGTTCGTGGTCGCGCTCGTCCCGGTCGTCCTCCAGCTCGTGCTCTCGCGCACCTACGCGGGCAAGGCGGTCCGGGCCGTGGCGCAGAACGCGTCCTCCTGCACGCTGGTCGGCATCGACGTGGAACGCGTCTACGCGATCACCTTCGGCGTGGGGACCGCCCTCGCCGGGCTGGCCGGGCTCCTCTCGGCGACCCTCTTCTCGTTCAACCCCTCCTTCGGCACGGGCGAGCTGCTGAAGTCCTTCGTGGTGGTCGTGCTGGGCGGGCTCGGGAGCATCGTCGGCACCAGCCTCGCGGCGCTGCTGCTGGCGGTAGTCGAGGTCTTCGCCATCCTGGTCCTGCCCGCCTACCTCACCTCGGCGGTCGGATTCATCGTGCTGGTGGTCGTGCTGGTGCTGCGGCCCGGCGGGCTCTTCGGTCAGCGCGTGCTCGGATGAGCCCCGCGAGGCGCCGGCTGCTGCCGTGGCTGGACGCGCGTGACGCGGCGGGGTTCCTCGGCGGCCTCGCGGCGCTCGCGGCCTTGCCGCTCGTGCTCGACGTCTACGCGCACAACCTCCTCACGGTCGCGTTCCTGGCCATCGCCGGAGCCCTGGCGTGGAACTGGATAGGCGGCTTCGCCGGGCAGGTGAGCTTCGGGCACGCCGCCTTCTTCGGGCTGGGCGGGTTCGTCAGCGCGCGCCTGCTGCTCGCGGGCGCGCTGCCGCCCCCGCTGGCCTGGCTCGCCGGCGCGGTCGCGGCGGGCGCGTTCGCGCTCGGCGCCCACCCCACCCTGCGCCTCCGGGGTCCCTACTTCTCCATCGCGACGATCGGCCTGGGCGAGGCGACCCGCGTCGTCTTCACTTACTGGGATCGCTTCACTGGAGGCGCGTCGGGGCTGTCCCTGCCTGTCGAGGCCGGCGAGAAGTACCGGCTCTACTGGTGGGCGCTCGGGCTCCTCGCGCTGGCGGTGGGAGCGTCCTGCGCGATCCGCCGCTCCGCGCTGGGGCTGAAGCTCCTCGCCATCAAGTCCGACGTGGACGCCGCCGCCGACTGCGGCGTCTCGCCCGCGCTGCACCAGGACGTCGCGCTGGTGCTCTCGGCGGCGGTCGTGGGCGCCTCGGGCGGCCTGTACGCTTCCTACTTCAGCTTCATCGAGCCGACCGACCTGCTCGGCTTCGACCGCTCCATCTCGTTCGTCCTCATGGCCGTCATCGGCGGCGTCGGGACCATCCTCGGTCCCGCGCTGGGCGCGATCGTCTTCGTGCTCGTCCGGCAGTACCTGCTGGGCTCGTACCCGCAGCTGTACCTCGGGCTCTACGGCGCGCTGCTCATCGTCATCATCCTGTTCGAGCCGCTCGGGCTGTGGGGGCTCGGGCTGCGGGCGGTGCGGCGGCTCCATCGGCGGCGAGACCCGGCGCTCGCCGGGGAGGGCCGGACGTGACCCTCCTCCAGGCAGAGGGCCTGGTGCGGCGCTTCGGCGGGCTCGCCGCCGTCGACGGCGTGGACCTCGCGCTCACGGAGGGCGAGATCCTGGGCGTCATCGGCCCGAACGGCGCGGGCAAGAGCACGCTCTTCGCGCTGATGGCGGGCTCGCTCCCGCCGACGCGCGGCCGCGTCCTCCTCGCCGGCCAGCAGGTGAGCGGGCTCCCCGCGCACCGCGTGGTTGCGGCCGGGATCGCGAGGACGCATCAGATCGTCCGGCCCTTCGTCCACCTCACCGTCCGGGAGAACGTGCTCGTGGCGGCGCTCGCCGGCGCGCGCCGCACCGGCCAGCCGGCGCGCGCCCTCGCCGAGGAGGTGGTGGCGGAGGTCGGGCTCGTCGAGCGGGCCGGCGATCTCCCCGCCGCCCTGACGCTCGCCGGCCGCAAGCGCCTCGAGCTGGCGCGGGCGCTCGCCACCGCGCCGCGCGTCCTGCTGCTCGACGAGGTGATCGCCGGCGTGAACCCCGCCGAGGCCCGCCAGCTCGCCGCGCTGATCGGCGCGCTGCGCGCGCGGCGGCGCCTGTCGATCATCCTGATCGAGCACGTCATGCCGGCCGTGATGAGCCTCTCCGATCGCGTGGCCGTGCTCGACCACGGGCGGAAGATCGCCGAGGGCCGCCCGGCCGAGGTGGCGCGCGACCCGCGCGTCGTCGAGGCGTACCTCGGCACGGGCGCGGCGGCGGAGTCCCCGTGAGCGCGGCGCCCCTCCTCGAGGTCCGCGGGTTGCACGTCGCCTACGGCGACGTGGAGGTGCTCCGGGGGGTCGACCTCGCCGTGGGCGATGGAGAGCTCGTGGCGCTCCTCGGAGCGAACGGCGCTGGAAAGACCACCACGCTCAGGGCCGTGGCGGGGCTGACGGCGGTGCGCGCAGGAGAGATCCTGTTCCGCGGCGAGCCGCTTTCGCGCGTGCCCGCCCGGGCGCGGGCCGAGCTCGGCATCGCGCTCGTGCCCGAGGGGCGCGAGCTCTGGCCGCAGCTCACGGTCGAGGAGAACCTCCTGCTCGGCGCCTGGGCGAAGCGTGTTCGCCTCCGTGCCCGGGGCAACCTGGAGCGCGTCCACGCGCTCTTCCCGCGGCTCCTCGAGCGGCGGCGCCAGCTCGCCGGCAGCCTTTCCGGCGGCGAGCAGCAGATGTGCGCCATCGGCCGTGCGCTCATGAGCGAGCCGCGCCTGCTGATGCTCGACGAGCCGAGCCTCGGGCTCGCCCCCATCGTCGTCGACCAGGTGTTCCGCGTCATCGGAGAGCTGCACGCCGGCGGCATCACCGTGCTGCTCGTCGAGCAGAACCTGCGCAAGGCGCTCGAGCTGGCGCAGCGTGGGACGGTCCTCGAGACCGGACACGTCGAGCTGTCCGGTGCGAGTGCAGAGCTGCTCGCGAACCCCGCCATCCGCGCCGCGTACCTGGGGCTGTGAGGCCGCCCCGGTGGCGGAACCATGGGCTGTAGGGCGGGGGCTCGTCCCCCGCCTGAGCGTCGATCCGTGATCCATCGTTCCAGTCCGTGGACGGTGTGGTGCAGGCATCGTGGTTGTGTCGCGCGGAGCGGTGGTTACCCATCCCCCATGATCGAACGCACCCTGCAGGACGTCGTGACCCCCATCGCGACGAGCGACGGCGCGGGGGTACGGCTCGCGCGCAGCATCGCCACCGAGCGCCTGGATCACCTCGACCCGTTCTTCCTCTTCGACCACTTCGGGTCGGAGAACGCGGACGACTACATCGCGGGCTTCCCGCTCCACCCGCACCGCGGCATCGAGACCATCACCTACATGCTCGACGGCAGCGTCGCCCACCGCGACAGCCTCGGGAACTCGGGCGTCATCGGCGCCGGCGACGTGCAGTGGATGACGGCCGGTAGCGGCATCCTGCACGAGGAGATGCCGAAGGTCGGGCCCCGCCGGCTCGACGGGTTCCAGATCTGGGTGAACCTGCCCGCCAAGCTCAAGATGACGGCGCCGCGGTACCAGGACGTCGCGTCGAGCCGGATCCCGGAGGTCGTTCGACCGGACGGCGCGCGCGTCCGTGTGGTCGCCGGCGAGGTCGACGGCGTGCAGGGCGCGGTGCGCGAGATCTTCGCCGGCCCGAGCTACCTCGACGTGGCCCTGCCCGCGGGCCGAACCTTCGAGCAGCCCGTCGCGCGCGGCCACACCGCCCTCATCTACGTGTTCCAGGGCGAGGTGATCGTGGGCGGGCGAGGACCGGAGCGCGGCGTCGCCATTCGCGCGCCGCGGCTCGCCATCCTGAAGGACGGCGACGTCGTCCGCGCCCACGCCGGCGGCGCGCCGGCGCGGTTCCTGCTGCTCTCGGCGCAGCCGCTCCGGGAGCCCTACGCGCGCTGGGGGCCCTTCGTCATGAACACCCGCGAGGAGATCGCGCAGGCGCTGCAGGAGCTGCGCGACGGTACGTTCGTGAAGGCGTCCGCCTCTACCCCGACAACACCGCCTGCAGGCCCCACAGCGCCGCCATCCCCACCGCGATCGTGAGGAAGACGTTGCGGGTGCGCCAGGCGACGAGCGCCGCGACGAGCCCCGCCAGCAGGCGCGCGTTCCGCCAACCGAGCTGCAGCTCGCCCCCGCGCAGCACGAGCTCGGGGAAGATGATGGCGGAGAGCACCGCCGGCGGTACGAACCGGAGCGCGCGCGCCGCCAGCGGCGGCAGCTCGAACCGGCCGAGCAGCGCGATGAAGGAGAGCCGCGTCAGGAAGGTGAGGACGCCCGCTGCGACGAGCGCCGGCAGGTAGCTCATGCCGGGCGTCCCTCCCCCGTCGCCTCGGCGCGGAGGGACTCGATCCCCAGCCCGACCAGGACGCCGCCGAGGCCCGCGAGCGGCAAGCCCAGTTTGTAGGGCAGCGCGGCGCCGGCCACCGCCAGCGCGCCGGCGGTGACCGCCGCCGCTGCGCCGGCCCGATCCTTGAGCGACGGCACGACGAGCGCGATGAACGTGAGCGCCAGGGTGAAGTCGAGCGACCAGCTCGCCGGGACGCGCGCACCGACGAAGATCCCGACCGCGGTGCTCCACTGCCACGAGAGCCACAGCGTGAGCCCCGCGCCGAGGAAGTACCAGTGGCGGTAAGGCGAAACCACGGTCTTTCCGTTGTCGCGCAGGTAGCGGGTGATGGCGACCGCGTAGGCCTCGTCGGTGAGGAGGTAGGCGAGCCCCGCCTTCCACCCCTGCCCGAGGGGGCGCAAGTACGGCGCGACCGAGGCGCTGTAGAGCGCGTGCCTCAGGTTCACCACGAGCACGGTCAGGACGATCACGCCGCCGGGCGTCCGCTCGTGGATGAGCTGCGCGGCGATGAACTGCGCCGAGCCGGCGAACACGACCGATGACATGGACTGCGCGATACCCGGGGTGAGCCCGGCGGAGAGCGCGAGGAGGCCGTAGATCATTCCGAACGGCACCACGCCGAGTAGGATGGGGAGCTCGTCGCGACAGCCGGAGAGGAACTCGTTCCGGCGCGTGAAGCGCGGCGGGTCGGGTTGCATGAGGGACAACATACAACCGAAGGGGCTGCGATCGATGCCGCTCAAGCCGAGTGCTCAGAAGGTGCAGGACGCCTTGCGAGCCGCCGGGTTCTCGAACGAGGTGATCGAGCTGCCCGACTCCGCCCGCACCGCCGCCGAGGCCGCGGCCGCGGTGGGCTGCGAGGTGGCGCAGATCGTGAA
>Ga0318494_10000603_pt1 | contig 12765 bp, 8 predicted proteins | sample GRESIP108b1f24_FD_203293 | JGI IMG/M metagenome (GOLD analysis project Ga0318494, IMG submission 203293) | Tropical soil microbial communities from Luquillo Experimental Forest, Puerto Rico - GRE.SIPMG.108b1f24 | ecosystem: Environmental > Terrestrial > Soil > Tropical forest > Bulk soil... | reverse complement strand
CGGCACGACCATCGCGACGCCGGAGTGGCCCCGCCGCGGCAGCACGTAGGTCCAGAACGGATCGATCAGCCGCTTGTTGCGCTCCCGCGACGCGTACGGGTCGGTGTCCAGCCCCGCGGAGTGCGCGAACGCGAACAGGTCGCTGGTGCCGGTCGCGGACTCGAAGTAGGACAGCGCCGTCGTCCGGGCGGCCGCCTTGACGGCGGCGTTCGCGGGGTCGGTCAGGATCGCCGCGGCCAGGGCGGTGCCCAGGATGCGGCCGCCGATCACGTCCACCGACGAGTGCATGCCGGCGATGATCCGGTAGTTGGCCAGCTCCATCGCCCGGACGATGAGCTCCTGGAACCGCTCGGGCACGGCGTAGGCGTACGCGAGACCCGCCAGGTAGAACGCGTTCGTGTGCCCGCTCACGAACCCGCCGTCGCTCTCGGGCGTCATCGACCGCTGCAACAGCAGCTGCGGCGCGACGACGACATCCGACTTGTAGACGGGGTACCCGTACTGGTCCACCGCGCCGGTGTCGATCACCTGGCTGTCGTCGTTCATCCGCCATGGCCGCGGGTACTGGAAGGTGTTCTTGCTCGGGTTGGACGACGAGTAGCTTCCGCGCAGCGTGTTCACCAGGGTGACGACCGGGCCCAGCGCCGACGCGGGGTTCCCGGCCCCGGTCATCGACCCGGGCGGCGAGCCCGGGGGCACCGTGTCGCTGATCGTCGTCGGCGGGGTGCCGTCCGGGGCGGACGTGATCGAAGTGACCGCCATCGCGCCGGTGTAGTAGTACGACGCCAGCGGGCCGAGACCGCCGATCATGTCGTAGCTCTGGTCCTGCCGGTCAACGATGAACGACTGCTTGGCCTCGTCCTCGGTACGCTTGCCGGTGATCCAGACCGAGTACAGCATGTTCGCGTACAAGGCCGCTTCATCGAGCACGACGCCGTTGTTCCAGGCCGTGCCCGTCTGCCACAACCGCGAGAAGCCGGACAGGATCTCGACCGCCGCGTTGGTCGCGAAGGACAGGTTCGCCGACACGTTGGTCTTGTAGTTCTCAACGAACGGAAGCAGCGGGTAGGCGGTGGACGCGTCGGCGGCCGCACGCCAGTCAAGGACACGTGGTGCTATCACAAGCCCCGCCGAGGTGGCGGCCAGGTTGCGGAGCAGGGTCCGCCGGTTCACTACGATCATGGCCGGCAGTCTGCTGGCGGCGGGCGTCCGAAAATGGAACAGGATGTGACTCTTAGACTGCGCCTGTGCGAAAACGTGACGTTACCCATCGGTAGAGGCGGGCGCCGCGGCCGGTGCGCCGCCATCGTCGACGGTCAGGGGACCGCCGTGGGAGAATTCTCCGCACTGCTACGCACCGGAAAGGCCTGCAATGACGCTCCCTTCCGCCCCTACCGCGACACTCCTGCGCGACCGGCTTGACCACTGGGCCCGCGTGCGCCCCGAGGCCGCCGCGATCACCTTCGGCGACCAGGCATTCACCTGGAGCCAGTGGCGCCGGCGGATCCTGCGGCTGACGGGCGCGCTGCGCGACGCCGGCGTGCGTGCCGGCGCCCGGCTGGCCGTCCTCGATCTCAACCACATCGCGACGATCGAGCTCACGCTGGCCGCGTCCGCGCTCGGCGCCGCCACGGTGCCGGCGAACTTCCGGCTGAGCCCCGATCAGGTCCGCTATGTGCTCGAGGACTCCCGGCCGGTGATCCTCTTCCACGGGGCTGAGTTCGCGGACCTCGCGACCGCCGCCGGCGCGGACACCCTCGTGCCGCGGCGAGTCGTCATCGGCGGAGATGACCAGTACGAGCCGTTCCTCGCGGCCGGGCAGCCCGACGAGGGGACAAGTCCCGAGCCGGACGACGTCTGCCTCGTCATGTACACCTCGGGCACCACCGGCCGGCCCAAGGGAGCCCAGCTCACTCACCGCAGCGTAACCGCGCACAGCCAGGCTTGCGGCGCCGCGCTGCTGCTCGGGGGCGATGACGCCAACCTCGTGGCGATGCCGCTGTTTCACGTGGGCGGGTCGTGCTACGCCCAGTTCGGCATCCATTCCGGCGCGCGCACGATCCTGCTGCGCGAGCCAACCCCGGCCGCGCTTTTCGGCGCGATCGCCGGCGGCGCGACGCATGCCTTCCTCGTCCCGACCGTCATTCACGGCGTCCTCGTCGCGGGACAGCAGGCGATCGCCGCCTTCGGCGGCCTCAAGCAGGTCGGCTACGGGGCCTCGCCGATGCCGCTGCCGGTGCTGCGGAAGGCGCTCGAGGCGTGGCCCGAGATCGACTTCGTCCAGGTCTACGGGATGACCGAGCTGTCCGGGGTGGCCACTTTCCTCACCAACAAGGCGCACCGCGACGACACCCACCCGGAGCGGCTGGCCTCCGCCGGGCTCCCGCTGCCAGGCGTGGAGGTCCGCATCGTCGATCCCGTGCAGCTCGACGAGGTCAAGACCGGCGAGACGGGGGAGATCTGGTGCCGCTCGGTGCAGGCGATGCGCGGCTACCTCAACCGGCCCGAGGCCACCGCGGAGGCGAAGACCGCCGACGGCTGGATCCGCTCCGGCGACATGGGCCGCGCCGACGACACGGGCTTCGTCTACGTCATGGACCGGCTCAAGGACATGATCATCACCGGCGGCGAGAACGTCTACGGCCCTGAGGTCGAGAGCGTGCTCAACGCGTGCCCGGGCATAAGCGAGGGCGTGATCATCGGCGTCCCCGATGATCGCTGGGGCGAGGCGGTCAGGGCGGTCGTGGTGCCCGCTCCCGGCGCTGAGCTTTCCGCCGCGGACGTCATCGGCTTCTGCCGCGCGCGCCTGGCGCACTACCAGTGCCCGAGTTCGGTCGACATCGTCCAGGAACTGCCCCGCAGCGCGACAGGCAAAGTGCTCAAGCGCACCCTGCGCGAACCATACTGGGCCGGCCGGGAGCGGAACATCTGACGTCCGGCGGCGAGCCGGCCCAGCCCTGACCGCTGAGGAGTCACCACCGGCCCGTTCGGGATGAAAGGGCTTTCCAGAGCGCCGCGGCTCGTGTCAATCGGCACGGCCGGCCTGCGCGCGGCCGCGGGCCGTGACGTCCGCGCGCCGGCCCGCCACCAGGCTGGTACCGGGCAGCCATGTCTCGGCCATCAGCCCCTCCATGAGGTGGGCCTCGTCGAGGGTCGCCGCGTTCGCCAGCTGGCGGTAGTGCCGGAGCAGCCGGCGCACGCCCTGCTGGTCGTTGCTGACGATGTCGGCCGCTAGCCGCCGGGTGAACGGCAGCAGTTCCTCGTGCGGCACGACGTGGTTGACCAGCCCCAGCGTCAGCGCTTCCGCCGCGGTCAGGAAGTTCCCGGTCAGGGATAGCTCGATGGCGCGCCGCAGCCCGATGGACTGAGCCATGAGCACGGTGGCCCCGGCGCCGGGCATTATGCCGATCCGGGCGTGCGTGTCCGCGAACCGGGCTCGCTCCGAGGCGACCAGGAACGTGCACTGCAAGGCGATCTCCAGCCCGCCGGTCACCGCGACGCCGTTGATGGCGCCGATCACCGGCTTCTCGATGACCGGAAGGAACCGGAACAGCCCGTTGGCGTCCCGCCCTGGGCCCGCCTCGTCCGGCTGCCGGGGCGGCGCCGAGGGCGGCGTCTCCCCGGCCACCTCCTTGAGGTCGACACCCGCGCAGAACGCCGGGTCCGCTCCCGTGAGGATCACCGCGTCTACCGCCGGGTCAGCGCCTGCGGCGGCGACGGCGTCCCACAGCGCGTACGTCAGCGCCCGGCTGAGCGCGTTGCGTGCCGCGGGCCGGTTCAGGGTGACGGTCGCGACACGGTCGTCGATGTCCAGCATTACGATGGGCGCACTGTCACCCAACGGGCACCTCCAGCAGACGTTGCCCTAAGCGATATTCTCGGATTCGAGAATAAGGCTCTCCTGAGAGGCGGAGTAGATGGCGCGAGGCATCGGAGTGGGCGACAAGGCACCCGACTTCACCCTTCCATCGCAGTCCGGCGAGCAGGTGCGGCTGCAGGACCGGCTCGGGCAGGGCGTGGTCGTCCTGTACTTCTACCCGAAGGACGAGACCAGCGGCTGCACGAGGGAGGCATGCGCGTTCCGTGACAGCCACGAGGTCTTCACCGACGCGGGCGCGGAAGTGATCGGCGTCAGCTCCGACTCGGTCGACAAGCACGCCGCGTTCGCGACCCACCATAAGCTGCCCTTCACGCTGCTGTCGGACAAGGGTGGCAAGGTCCGCAAGGCGTACGAGGTGCCGTCGACGCTCGGCTTCATCCCCGGCCGGGTCACGTACGTCATCGACCGGGACGGCACGGTGCGGCACGTCTTCAACTCGATGACGAACATCGACCGGCACGTCAAGGACGCCCTGGAAGTGGTCCGGCGGCTGCAAGCCGGGTAGGCCGGCCTCGCTAGCCATCGCTCTGCGCGGCGGAGAGTCGCTCAGCGCAGGGGGAGGGAGAGGTCGCAGACCAGGGTGTCCGGCGCGGCGGTGCGCTGGTCGGCGAAGAGGACCTGGCGCGGCGGCGCGGTCGGCTCGCGGTGCTGTTCGGCGGCCCACCGTGCCAGGGCGTCGTAGGCGGGCAGCAGGGCGGGCCAGGACATGTCCTTCATCGCTACCCGGATGTAGGCCTCGTCGTGGGCTCGCTCCATCCGCAGCTGGATGTCGGGCATCCCCGTGACAGCGTCCTGGCCCGTCCCCGGCGCCACCGGCCGGCAGAGTTCTAGCGGGCCGTCGCTGTCCGCGCTGACCTCTCCGTAGAAGACCAGGAACGGACAGCCCTCGATGCCCTCGATGCCCCGTGCTGCGGCGCGCAGCCGCGAGAACGCGTCAGCGAAGAACGCGTCGGTTTCGTCTATGGTGACGTGGCGGTTGAGCGCGAGGAGAGTGCGGTCGGGCATCCGGCGCGTCGCGATGGTGTACATGGTCGTGGCCTTTCCCAGCAGGCTTTCCTGGAGGTAGCGGACGAGCGCCCGGCGTTCGGCGGTGGCCGCTTCGACCGTGTCCCAGTACGCCGCGATGGCCTGTGCCGCGTCCGCCGGCTCGGCGTCGAGCACCGAGGAGATCACGGGCAACGGCATGTCGAGCCGCCGGAGCAGCCCGACGAGCCTGGCCCGCTCCACCTGGTCCGCGGAGTAGAAGCGGTACGCCGAACGCTCGTCCACGCGGGTGGGCACGACCAGCCCGAGCTGGTCGTAGAGCCGCAGTGCCCGGGGCGACAGGCGGGTCCTCGCGGCGAACTCGCCGATCGTCATCAGCCTCATCACGTTCCTCCAGCGCCGGGCACCGTACCCGGCCGGATGATGGTGCGCCCTCACCCCGCGACAAGGTCAACACCCGGAGCGCCCGCCCGCCGCACGCCACCGGGCCAGGCGCTATGACTAGGGCGCCTGCCGGACTGGCAGGACGATCGCGGACGGGTGCGCAGGGTCGTGATAGACCTCCTGGTCGGCGGCGAGCAGCCGGGTGGCGGTGGGGTGCGGTTCGCCGGTGCCGGGGTTGCGGGCGTAGCGGGGGAAAGCGCCGCTGGAGACCTGGACGCGGATCCGGTGGCCGGGCTTGAACCGGTGCGCGGTCGGCCAGAGCCGGACCACGGCGCGGTTGACGGCGTCGGCGCCGGTCAGGCTGACCAGGCCGTCGCAGACGTTGCGGGAGCGGCCGTCGGGGTCGACGTCGCAGAGCCGGACGAAGACGTCGGCGTACGGCAGGGTGGAGCGGAACCAGATCTCGGCGCTGACCTCGCCGATGACCTCGACGGAAGCCTCCAGCGGACCGGTGGTGAAGGTGAGCACGTCCGGCCGTGCTTCCAGCGTGCCGTTGTCCACCCGGCCGGTGTCGCGCACCATGCGCGCCCCGCCGATGGCCGGCGTGGGATCGGCCGGGTCATAACGGTACCGGTCCGGCGCCGGGTCGCCCGGAGAAGACTCGCCCGGAGGAGGCTCGACCGATAGCGCGCCGTCCGGCTGGAGGTGGTAGCGCCGCGGAGCGTACCCGGGCGGCGGCCAGGAGGGGAAGTCCCGCCAGGCCTCCTCGCCCATCACGAACAGCCGCACCGGCGCTCGCGACGGCGGCGCGCCGCCCCCCGCCCAGGGCAGCCCGAACTCGAGGATCTCCCGCAGCCCCGCGCGGAACGTGTCGGTCGAGGCGTGCGTCCACGGCCCGACCGTGAGCCGGGCCGGCCTTCCGCCCTCTTGCAGGGCCGTGAAGTCGCGCAGCTGGCCGGGCAGGAAGATGTCGTACCAGCCAGCGACCGAGCTGACCGGCACGGTCACGCCCGCGACCCGGTCTCGGTGGTCGATCCCGGCCCACCGCGGGTGGTCCGCGTCACACGCCAGGACGTCCTGGATGTAGGCCGAGCGGTGCCCGATCGCCGCGACGTCGGCATCGCCGAGCGGCAGCGTCCGCAGGGCGCGCTGCGTCTTGCGGGCCTGCAGGCCCTGCCGCAGGAAGGCGCCGCGGCGCTCTTGGCCGGCGATCAGGACACCCCACACGAACGGGGTCTCCAGCGACAGCCCGTCGGACCGCAGGAACTCCAGCGACAGCGCCGCGTCGGTGACCTGCGGGACGATCGCCTTGACCGCCGGCGGGAGGCTGTCGGCGACCGCCCACTGCACGTAACCCAGATAGCTCAGGCCGCACAGCACGATCGAGTCGCCGAACCACGGCTGCTTGACCACCCACTCCAGCGTCGCCAGCCCGTCCTCGCGGTCGCGCCGCATCGGGTCGAACGTCCCCCCCGAGCCGAACGTGCCGCGGACGCTCTGCAGCAGCACCTGGAACCCGCGTTCGGCCAGCGGCCTGGCCAGGCCGGCGGCGAACGGCCCCCGCCTGCCATACGGGCAGCGGATCAGCGCGAGCGGCAGCCCCTGGCCGCCCTCCCGCGGCGCGTACCGGTCCGCGAGCAGCACCGTACCGTCAGGCATCGGCACCCGTAGGTCGCGGTCGGCTGCCAGGTCGCGGGTCGACGGCGGATCGAGCCGCATCATGCGCTGGACGAGATGGCTAGTCAGGTTCACCAGGCGCTCCTTCCACCAGCGTCACAATAACCTGCCGCAGCCAAAATAGACCTTGCCTGACCCTCCCGTCGAGGTTCGTCGCAGGCCTGCTGAGCTGCCCGGATTCAAGGCTAAGCCTGTCTTATATAAGCCAGTTTCAATATCCGTCAGCTGACCGATGTCTCTCAATGCAACTTGCAGCAGCATTTGTGTTGCAACCGGCATCGAGAGCTGCAACCTCTGCTCGGACCTTCCCCGCCGCGCAGCACGCCTGACGCTCCCGGACCCGCTCATCTGGCCCACTAAGGAATTCCATGAACGCGATGGCGGCGACCCGTCCCACCGAGCTACACCTGCACCGCGTGCGGCTGAGCAGCGGGCCGACTGCGCCGGCCCAAGCCCGCGCGCAGGTCTGCGAGGCCATCGGCGCCTGGGATGTCCCTGTCGACCCAGACGTCGCGATGCTGCTCACCAGCGAACTGGTGACCAACGCCATCAGGTACGAGGCAAGCGAGACCATCATGCTCGCCATCACCTGCTCCTGCGATCAGCTGCGCGTCGATATTCATGACACGTCGCGCTCCCTCCCGGTCCTGGTTGACGCCCCGGGCGAGGCGGAGACCGGGCGGGGTTTGATGCTGGTCGCCACCTTGGCTACCGAGTGGGGCTATTACCGTACCCCCGCGGGCAAGGCCGTGTACTTCACGATCGCGTCCGAGCCCGAATGCGGCGCGGGCGACAGACGCGGCCCGCGGGGGTTCATACGTGAGGGCGGTGAGCCGTCAGCCCCCGGCGCCTCACCGTCCTCACCGCTCGCACCGAATGTCTGGCCGATCTCCGCGGCCTGATCACCTGGACGCGATGGTCCGCAGCGCCGCTTCGCGGGCGATGTCTGTCCGCGAATTGACGCCGAGCTTCTTCAAGATGTGGGAGACGTGGGTCGCGACGGTCCGCCGGGATAGCAGCAGCCTGGCGGCGATCTCCGGATTGGACAATCCCTCCTCCACGAAGGCCGCCACCTTGATCTCGGTCGGCGTGAGGCTGTCCCAGCCGCTATCCGCGCGCCGGTGCTTCGAGTGCGGCCCGCGCCTGATGCCGTGGCCGCGGAACTCGGCCTGTACGCGGGCCACGTCGGCGGCCGCGCCGAGGGTGGTGTACATCTCGACGGCCCGGCTGAACGCCTCCCGCGCCTGAGCGCGGTCGTCGGCGCGGACGAACTCGGTGGCGGCGGCTTCGAGCGCCTTCGCGTTCATCAGCGGCCTGCTGGCGTCCGCGTACCGCTCCGCGGCCGCGAGCAGCCCGGTGGCGTCATGTTCAACCAGGCCGCGGCAGTACAGGACGTTCGCCTGCCGGTGCGGGATCTCCGATTCGGCGGCGAGCGTCGCGGCGTGCCCCGCGAGCGTCTGGGCCGTGCTCAGGTCGCCGGTCTCGATGGCCAGGCGGACGGCGTCGGCGAGCAGGTCCTCGATCTCCTCGAGTTCTTCGGTGTTGCCGTCGAGCTCGGCCGTCAGCGCGGCCAGCGCCTCCGCTGGCGCGCCGGCGTGTTCACAGTCCAGGCTGCGGGCGAGCGCCAGCGTGCCGACCAGCCGGTGTCCGATCCGCTGGGCATACGGAACGGCGGCGGCGAGGTGCTCACGCGCCGCGGCTACCTCATCGCGGTGGAAGCTGATCACGGCGGCGATGCCGAGCTCGTTGCAGGCCGGGGCGGGCTCCTTCAAGTCCGCGTTCAGCGCCTTCACCTCCGCGAGGGCTTCGTCCCATTGCCCCGTCTCGAACAGGAACTGGCCCAGCGCGCCATGCGCCTGGGCGAGCCGCATGACGGTGCCGACCTGGTCCGCGAGGTAGCGTGCTTGCCGGGCCGCGGCCAGGGCCTCTTCATAGCGGTCGAGGTTGGCCAGTGCGACCGCCTTGTTGATCTGCAGCAGCAGCCGCAGGTCGGTCAGCGCCGGATCGGCCTGGGTCACCGCCAGCGCCCGGTCATAGAGCGGCAGCGCCTCGACCATGCGTCCCCGCATGTGCGCTCCGAGCGCCATGATGAGCAGCGCCCAGCCCATCGCCCAGTTGTCGCCCGCTTCCGACGCCGCCTCAAGCGCGCTGGTGGCGACCCGGTCGGCCATGTCGAGCTCGCCGAGGATACTGTGCGTCCGCGCGGCGATCACGAGCAGCCTGGCCCGGTGCCGTGCCGAGATGCCGGGAGCGGCCAGCGCCTCGTCCAGTGTGGCGAGGGACTCCGCCGACCGGCCGTCCAGCATCCGGCACTGCGCCAGCGTCGAGTGCAGGTCGACGAGGAGATCGGACTCGGCGGCATATTCAAGTGCGGCGATCGCCACCTGCTCGGCCGCCGCCCGGTCGCCGAGACGGTAGAGGGCGTCGGCGAGTCGCCCCGCGAGCCGGCCATGCTGGGCCGAGCCTACCGGCGAACTAGCGACCGCCCGGCTGAGGAGTTCGGCCGCGACCCCGGGCGCCTGGCCGATCAGCGAGTCCGCCGCACCGGTCAGCCAGGTCAGCATCCACTCGTCGATCGGCTCGGCCGCGCCGCCTGGCCCGTCGACCGCCCGGAGCAGCTGCCGGGCGACGCGGTCCGGCGGCACGCCCGCCGCCGCCAGGGCCCGGCCCGCGTCGCGATGCCAGGCGGCGCGCAGCGGCGCGGGCATATCGTCATACAGCGCCGCGCGGATCAGCGGGTGCCGGAATCCGAGGCCGTTGCCGGACTCGGCGAGCACGCCGACCGCGCATGCCTCGTCCACGGCCGCGAGCAGGTCCGTCACCCCGCGGCCCAGCACGATCGCCAGGTCGGGGACCGCGAAGTCCATGCCGAGCAGGGCCGCTGCCCGCAGGACCTCGCGTACCGGCCCGGTGACGAAGTCCAGGCGGTCGGCGATGGCCGCCGACAGGGAGCTTGGCGCGGAACTGTTCGCCAGCGCGGCGGTTCCGGTGTCGGTGATGGTCAGGCTGGAGCTTCGGGCCAGGGCGGCGACCAGTTCGGTGACATAGAGCGGGTTGCCCGCCGCCCCGCCGGCGAGCCGCAGCAGTTCGTCGTCGGGCGTGCCGCCCGCCAGCGTCGCCACCAGGTCGGCCACCGCCGTCTCGGTCAGCGCGGCGAGCTGGAGCCTCGCATCCTCGTCTACCGCCCGTCGTAGCGCCAGCAGGTCATCACGCTGGGGCGCCGGCCGCATCATCCCGACCAGCAGCAGCGGCACCTGGCGGGCCGCCCTGGCGAGCCGCCCCCACAAGGCGACGCTGGCGTGGTCGGCCCACTGGAGGTCGTCGATGACGAGGACCGTCGGCCGGACGGCGCACTCTTCGGTGACGAGCGCCAGCAACTGTTCCGACAGCGCGGCGGGCACGTCGGTACCGCGGTCGGCGGCGATCTCGCCGCGCAGCAGCCGGGTGATCGTGTTCCGCCGCGGGTTCGCGGAGGGCTCACGGACCCGCAGTCCGTCGAGCACCGGCAGCAGCGGCAGTTCCTGGCCCAGCTCGTCACCGGTGCCCCAGAACACCTGGCATCCGAGAACTGGTGCCTCCGCTACCACCGCCCGTACCAGCGTGGACTTGCCGATGCCTGGCTCGCCCTCGATCAGTACAGAGCCGCCGCGCCCCTTGGAAAGCTCTCTTAACAACCCGGTTAGGAGCGCCAGTTCGCCGTCACGGCCGATCAGTGCACCAACCGGGGTAACCGGGGACATGGACAAACCTTACTACTAGATGATCTAGGGAACAAGCGAACCTTTTTCGGACATTCATTCGGCGAACCGTGCCGCCGTTTCCCGCTTGTGTGCGCCAGTGTCCTCGCGCCAGGCCGTGCAAATTGCATGGAACCTTGCAGGGCACGGGCACTTAATAGTTGCCTTGCATATAAGACTAAAATTGTCTGTAAAGTGAAATGTGCGATGTGGGGTGCAATGCCGGTTTTAGTATTTGAAAAGTATCTATGCCGTGTTTTACGCTAGGCATGTAATAGCCGCGTAATGGCAAAAACTTCACCTGACTCGATGATGCGTCGTGAGGGCCGCTTAAGCCATCTTCCGGCTGATGACCTCTGTAGATGCCATGGAGGAATCATGCGTATAAAGCGAGCCATCATCGTCCCTGCTATCCTCGCGCTCAGCACTGCCGGATCAATTGCAGCCGGCTCGGCGGTCCCCCTGGTGGCCTCAAGCGCCCCAGCAGTGGTGGCCGCCGCCCCGAGCATCGTGTACCACGGATGAACTGCCCACAGGGCGACTGTCGGCCTGCTACGGATTCCCCCTGGGTCCGTGGCAGGCTGATCTCGTTACTGCCCGGCACCTGCACAGCGCGATTTCGTGATCTAAACCTGGCGGCTGCCGGGAAGGGGCGCGGATTCGATTGGGTCGGGCGCTTAAGACGTGTTTTCCCACCTCGTGTCTATAGTCATTTAACTTTACAAAAGTCACAGTGTTACCATTGCACGCCATAGGCGTTATCAGGAACTGGTGTTTCGTCGCGCACCAGCATTCACCGCATCGACCGAGGCCGCCCGCGATGCCCGCCAGGCCGCTTCGGACCGCGGAAGCGGACGTCACCGGATGCGCGGATGGGCCACAGAGGGCACCTCTGGCCTGCACCTTAGCCTCGGTAGGCCGATGGATTGGCCCGGGCCCGGTGCTGGGTATCAACAGTTCACGTGCCGACTGGGGAGGGAGCCTTGCGGCTTCAGTGGACTGCTCGCGAGCCCGCCAGTCGAGCCGGCCTGGGCGCGATCTTCGCGGCTGATTGTAAAGACAACCCAGCGCCGTCTCGCCGCGGCCTGGTTTATTGCGCGAGATGGGCGGGTTCGTTGTGGCTTGTTAGTGCTTGAGTACCTTGATAGCGATGAGCGAGTGTACGGTGTATCAAGGGCTTTACCATTTCTTTCCGTGAAATCTGCGGGGACAGCCGCAGCAGTCCGCCCGGGTGGCAGCAAGGAGGTATGCCTGATGACCGCGCCAGGAAGTCCGACGGTGCGCAGACGTCGGCTTGCCGCCGAACTGCGCGAGATCAGGGAGACCAAAGGCAGGAGCGGCGAGACCGTCGCCGCGGCGCTGAGGTGGTCGCCGTCCAAGATCAGCAGGTACGAGCGGGCCAAGACCGGCTTGCGGCCGCGTGAGGTGGAAAGGCTGCTCGACTACTACCAGATCACGGGACCCCGCCGGGAGCTGCTCCTCGCCCTGGCCGAGGACGCGGCGCAGAAGGGCTGGTGGGAAGACTTCTCGGACATCCTGACCGAGGACTACCAGCAATTCATCGGCCTCGAGCATGAGGCGGCGACGATCGACGAATGGCATGTCGACGTCGTGCCTGGCTTGCTGCAAACCGAGGCATATGCCAGGAACATCATCAGCAGCTACAGCCGGGTCGAGCCGAACGCGCCGGGCATGATCGGCCGGATGGTCCGGGTCCGCATGCGCCGTCAGCAGGTCCTGGACCGTGCCGATTTGCGGCTGTCGGTCGTGCTCGACGAGTCGATCCTGAAACGCCGGATCGGCGACGCCTCGGTGATGCACGAGCAGTTGCTGCGCCTCGTCGAAGTGGGCGACCGGCCGAACCTGACGTTGCAGATCCTCCCGCTCGACGCGCAGCACACCGTCGTCGGCGAGTCGTTCGTGATATTCGGTTTCGGGACGGATGCCGACGCGATGCTGCAAGACGTGGTGAGCACGGAGGCCATGCGAAGCGGCTTCATCCTGGAGGGCGAGCGGGAGACGTACCTGCACCGGATCGCGTTCGAGACGCTCACCGAAGCGTCGCTCGACCCGGTGGCGTCCAGGGCCCTCATCCTCGAAACG
>Ga0318494_10000599_pt1 | contig 12783 bp, 11 predicted proteins | sample GRESIP108b1f24_FD_203293 | JGI IMG/M metagenome (GOLD analysis project Ga0318494, IMG submission 203293) | Tropical soil microbial communities from Luquillo Experimental Forest, Puerto Rico - GRE.SIPMG.108b1f24 | ecosystem: Environmental > Terrestrial > Soil > Tropical forest > Bulk soil... | reverse complement strand
CAGCACCGCCGAGAGCAGCGCCGAGACGTGACTCGGGGCGGCGGGGTGCGCCTCGGGCAGCCAGACGTGGAGCGGCACGAGCCCGGCCTTGATCCCGAAGCCGACGAGGGCGAGCGCGAACAGCGCCGCGGGCGCGGCGACGGTGGCGCGCAGCGCCTCGAAGCGGGCCATGTCGAACGCGCCCGCGTGGCGGCCGAGGAGGGCGAAGAGCGCGAGCAGGAAGGCGAGGCCGAGGTGGGCGGCGACCAGGTACACGAGGCCGGCCTGGCGCACGTCGGCACGATCGTGCTCGAACGTGACGAGCAGGAAGGAGGCGACCGTCATCACCTCCCACGCGACGAGGAAGAGCACAGCGTCGCGGGCGGTGAACACCACCGCGACGGCCGCGAGGAGCAGATCGAACGAGCAGACGAAGAGGCCGAGCGACCGGCGGCCGAGGAACGGCCGCATGTAGCCCAGGCCGTAGACGGCTGCCGGGAGCGCGATGGCGAAGAGCGCCGCCGCGAAGAACGCCGAGAGCGGATCGAGCGCGAGGTGGAGCTCGGTGAGCGGCATGCTCGAGGCGCGCCGCAGCGTCTCGGAGGCGCCGCCGCCGAGCGCGCGGAGGGAGCCGGCGAGCCCGAGGATCGAGCCGGCGATCGCGGCAGCGGAGCCGGCGAGCAGGGCGAGTCGGGGCCGGCCGGACGCGCCGAGGGCCGTCAGGGCGCCCGCACACAGCGTGAGCAGCGCCCAGACGAGGAGGGTCATGCGTCCTCGCTCCGCGCGAGGCGCTCTTCGCGTGCTCGCGCCTGGTCCGCCTCGATCCGTTCGATCTCGGCGAGGAGCTCTCCGGGGGGCGCGCGCGCCACGAGCTTCGGAGGCAGCGCGGGGTCGTGGAGCGCGGCGGCGAGGACCGAGAGGACCGAGAGGTGCGTCCGCACCGACGGCGCGACGATCACGAAGAGCGTGTGGACGGGCTGGCGATCCACCGCGCCGAAGTCGATCGGCCGCTCGAGGAGGCACACGCTCACGGTCGGCCGCCTCACCTGGAGCACGAGCGGATCGCGCGGGTGCGGGATCGCGATCCCGTTGCCGAGGCCGGTCGAGCCCAGCTGCTCGCGCGCGAGCAGCATCTGGAGCAGGAACTCACGGTCGATCGTGCGCGGGAGCGGCAGCACGTCGACCACCGCGCGGAGGAGGCCCTCCTTGTCGGAGCCCGGGACCCCGTAGTGGATGCCTCCCGCGCGCACGCACTCGGAGAGTCGAGGCAGATCTTCGGGGTGCAGGCCGGGATCGGCGAGGATCTCCGGCGAGACGGTGAGGTGCCGCTCGGCGGCCCATTCGAGCAGATCGACGCGATTGAAGCGGTACTGATCGTCGACGCGTGCGGCCGGCAGCTCGCCGCGGTCCGCCCACCTCTCGAGCGCGTCCTCGTCGACGCCGAGGTAGCGAGCTGCCTGGCGGAGCGTCAGCTGCATCGATGTCCTCGATCGGCAGTCTCACGCATTCGAGCTGCCTTGGCGAGAACCTCGCTCAGCTGGGGAGCTCCAGGCCGAGCAGGTCCAGGATTCCGTTCACGAACGTGAGGGGGTGCGGCGGGCAGCCCGGCACATAGAGCGTGGGCGCGAGCCGCTCGAGGAAGCCGCGGTCGAGTGCCGGCGACGCGGCGTATGGGCCGCCCGAGATGGCGCAGGCGCCGCACGCGATCACGAACTTGGGGGCGGGCATCCCGTCCCAGGCGAGCGCCAGCGCCTCGGCCATGTTGCGCGTGACGGGGCCGGTGAGCACGAGGCCGTCGGCGTGGCGGGGGGACGCCACGAACTCGATGCCGTACCGCCCGAGATCGAAGTTCACGTTGCCGAGCGCGTTCAGCTCGAGCTCGCACGCGTTGCAGCCGCCGGCCGACACCTGGCGGAGCTTCAGTGAGCGGCCGAACGCGCGCGACAGGGCCTCGTGGACCGCGACGGCGGGGGGGGCGGCGGGCCCCTCGCGGAGGACGAGCGCGTCGCGCGTGCCGGCGGCCATGCGCGGATCGGTGGTGAGCGCGAGCTTCTCCTCGGGGCAGGCGGGGACGCACTCCGCGCACAGGATGCAGCGGCCGAGATCGAGGCGGAGCGGGGACAGGGAGAGCGCTTCGGTGGGGCAGGCGTCGGCGCACGCGCGGCACGCCTCCCGGCAGGGAGCCTCTGCGAGGACCGGGAGGCCGCGGAAGCCCTTCGGCCGTGCCTGTCGCAGGTCGGGGATGAACTGCCGCCCCTGCGAGAACCTCACCTTCAGCGCGCTCCACATTCGTGCGTCCCGCCCGTCAGAGATCGTTGCCGCAATAGGAGAGATCGAAGCTCTTGTTGCAGATGGGGAAGTCCGAGATCTCGTTCTCGCGCACCGCCAGTGCGAGCCCCATCCAGTTGCGGAGCGAGGGATCCTGGACCGCGTAGTGACGGAGCGCTCCGCGCCCGTCGGTTTCGAGGCAGTGGACCACCTCGCCGCGCCAGCCCTCTCGGACCGCGACCCCGAGCGTGTCCGGGGCGAGCTCGCCGACCGGGCTCCCCGCCAGCTCGAGCGTGGGGTGCGCGTCGAGGACCGACCCGATCCAGCGGATCGACGCCTCGATCTCGCGGATCCGGACGAGCGCGCGGGCCCAGCAGTCGCCGCTCGGCTCTGCCACCGGCTCCAGCGGATGGCGCGCGTACAGGGGACCCGGGAGGCTCGCGCGCACGTCGCGGTCGACGCCACTCGCGCGCGCCGCCATCCCGACGAGCCCGACCTCGAGCGCCTGCTCGCGCGTCACCGTGCCGACCCCTTGGAGGCGGTGCCGCACGCTCGCCGCGCCCAGGAATCGCTCGTTCACGAGGGCGACGTCCCGCGCAACGAGCTCCAGCGCGGCCCGGACCGCAGCGGCCCGTTCGACGTCGAGGCCGGCGCGGAGCGACGCCGGGCGCACCCAGCCTCGCCCGAAGCGGCTGCCGCACACGAGCATGGTCGTGTTGATCACGGTCGTCCGCAGGCGTCCCCACGTGGCCGCGCCCTGCAGGAAGGCGAGGTCGGTGGCGAGCCCGGCGAGCCCGGCGAGGTGCATCGCGATGCGCTCGAGCTCGAGGCCGACGCCGCGCGACGCCTCCAGGGCCTCGTCCGCCGGGGCGCCCGCGAGCGCCTCGAGCGCGTCGCAGTAGGCCCACGCGTGCGCGACGCTCGAGTCTCCGGCGATGGTCTCGACGAGTGGCGCGAGCGAGCGCGCGTCGCGCGCGAGCAGGAGCCGCGCGGCGCCGCGGTGCTGGTAGCCGAGGTGGATCTCGAGGTGGTGGACGGTCTCGCCGAGGCACATGAAGCGGAAGTGGCCTGGCTCGATGACGCCGGCATGGATCGGCCCCACCGCGACCTCGTGCACCTGCTTCCCCTCGACCGGATAGAACGGGTACTGGTCGATCGCTCCCCGCTCCGCGCCGGGGAACCTCACCGGCTTCAGCCACGGGTGATCGTGCGGCTTCGCCCCGTGCTCCTCGTGGATCTCGCGCTCGAAGACGTGCAGCGCGGGGAAGTCGCGGGTGAGCGAGTGCCAGCCGCGCGCCCGCGAGATCGAGGTCCGCCGGACCGAGAGGCGCCCTCCGTCCTCGAGCACGGCGGTGAGCGTGACGTCGCCCGGATCGTCGGCCGGCTGGCCATAGAACGTGACGGGCCGCGCGCCGGCCGCGAGCCGCGCGCGGAGGTCGGCGAAGAAGTCCTTCGGCGCCACCGCGAGGCCGGCGGCGGGGACGAGGAGGGTGGAGGTCGTCACTCGGCCCCCAGCCCGGCGGCGACCTGCCGGAAGAGCGCGTTCACGGGCGCGGGGAGGTAGAGCCCCATCGCCAGGAGGCAGCCGAGGAAGACGAGCTTCGGCAGGATCGTGGCGAGCGGCTGGCTCGCCCAGTCCACGGCGCGCCGCGGCTCTCCCCAGATCATCGGGAACAACGCGCGCCCGGTGGCGACGAAGGTGGCGGTGAGGATCGCGCAGAACGCAGCGAAGACCCCGTACCAGCCGGCTCCGACGAGCCCGCTCATCACGATGAGCTCCCCGAGGAAGCTCCCGAACGGCGGGAAGCCCAAGAGCGCGAAGGTGCCGACCATGAAGAAGAGCCCGCTGTACGGCATGTCCTTCAGGAGCCCGGAGACCTCCCGCACGTCCTCGGTCCGGTAGTGGCTCTCGATCTTGCCGGCGGTGAGGAACAGGATCGCCTTGATGAACGCGTTGCTCACCGCGTACAGCACGACCCCGTAGGCCGCGGTCCCGCCGATCCCGAGGCCGATGGCGATGACGCCGCCGTGGTTCAGCGAGGCGAGGGCGATGAGCCGCACGTAGTTCCGGGTCGCGACGATCCCGAGCGCCGAGACCGCCATCGTCGCGAGCCCGAGCGCCACGAGCTCGATGCCGATCACGTCCTGGTCGGTGGCGCGGTAGAGCTGCACCACGCGGAACACCGCGGTGAGCGCGACGTTGAACTGGACGGCGGCCAGGAGCACGGTCACCGCGCGGGGCGCCGCGTGGTACGTGTCCGGCAGCCAGGTGTACATCGGCGCGAGCCCCAGCTTCGTCCCGAAGCCGAGCAGGATCAGCACGAGCCCGAGCCGCCGCCAGATCTCGGTCGGCTGCCGCGCCACCACGGCGAGCCCGTCGAGGAAGAACGTCACCTCTTGCGCGCCCGAGGCCTCGGCGCCGCGCGCGAGGCACGCGAACCCGAGCAGGGAGAGCGCGAGGCCCACGGACGAGAAGAGGAAGTACTTCCACGAGGCGCGCAGCCGCGCCCGGTTGCAGCGGTGCTGGACGAGCGGGACGGCCGCGAGCGTGGAGAGCTCCAGGAGCACCCACATCGCGACGAGGTGGTTCGACAGGATCGCGAGGTTCGCCGCGGCGATGAAGGCGAGGGAGAAGAGGACGAGCCGCCCGATGCCCTCCTGGAGCTCGGGCGTGTCGCGCACGCGCGTCCAGACGTACGTCGCGACGCCCAGGAAGACGAGGTTCACGACGAGCACGAACAGGCGCGAGGTGGCGTCGACCACGAAGAGGCGGCCGGCGAGGACCGTCACCTCGCCCGCGGGCGTCGCGAAGGCGAGGCCGAGCGCCAGCGCCGCGCCGAGCGCCGCGACGGCGACGAGGAAGTTCACGGCTGCGGGGCGCAGGCGGCGCACTGCCTCGGCCGGCGCGGCGGCCGCCGGCGCGAGCGCGGACAGGAGGTTCTTCACGGGGTGCTCCCCGGCGCGGGCCCGCCCGCGTCGGTCGGCTCGGCGCGCAGGTGGCGGACGAACGCCGCGAAGGTGAGGACGGTGAGGAGGAGGACGCCCGAGACCCCGAGCTGCACCAGGAGCGGCAGCGCGTGCTCGCCGGAGAGCTCGAACAGCGCGATCGCGTTCTCGAGCTGGAGCGCGCCGACGACCAGGCCGAAGGTCCGCTTCTCGGTGGCGAGCAGGAGGAAGGAGAGGAGGAGCGCGGCCGTCGCGACCGCCACGTGCGTGGCCTCGTCGCCGCCCCGCGGGCACACCCGGGCCGCGAACTCGAAGGCGACGAAGATCAGCGTGCCGGCGATCATCCAGGTGAGCAGGCTCGCCGGCAGCACGTCGCGCCGCCGCGCCGCCTCCTGGCGGCGCAGGGTCTCGTACAGGTAGCGCGGCACGAACCAGGACCGGAGCAGGAGCAGGTCCGCGAGCAGCACCGCGCCCGACGCGGACGTCGGCCACCCCCGCTCGATCGAGACCGCGGTGAGGAGCAGCCCCTGGACGCAGAGCCCGAGCAGGCTCGTGCGCCAGGTGGCGACGAGCAGCGGCGCGAAGGTCGCGGCGAGGAAGGCGACGAGGAGGTAGGTCACCGGGCGTTCCCCTGCCACCACGCGGTCACGAGCAGCGCGACGAGCGCGGAAACCGTCGCGACCGAGACGTAGGCCGGGATGGCCCGCAGCCGGAGGCGCGCGACGAGCGACTCCACGAAGCCCACGAGGACGGCCACGAGCAGCGTGAGCGCGACGTTCGCCGCTGCCGCGAGGAGGAGGCCGTCCGCCGGGTGGAGCGGGTTCAGGATCGAGGCGACGAGCGCGGCGCAGAGGGTGGTCTTCAGGGCCGACGCCCACTGGATCGCGGCCAGCTCCGGCCCGCTGTGATCGAGGATCATGACCTCGTGGATCATCGTGAGCTCGAGGTGCGTCGTCGGGTCGTCCACCGGGCCGCGGGAGGTCTCCACCTGCAGCACGACGAAGAGGGTCGCAGCGCACGCGAGCGTGATCGCCGCCTGCGCCGGTCCCCGCGCCCCGAGGCCCACCAGGTCGGCGAGCGCACCGTGACCGGTGGCGGCGGCGAGCGTCCCGAGGGCGAGGAAGAGCGCCGGCTCCACGAACGCGGCGTAGGTGGCCTCGCGGCTCGCACCCATGCCCTCGAACGAGCTCCCGGTGTCGAGCGCGGAGAGCACGACCGCGATGCGCCCGAGCCCCCAGAGGTAGGCCACGGCCACGAAGTCGTACGGGAACGAGACCGGCGCGATCGCGCCGAGGACCGGCATCATCGCCGCCGAGACGAGCGTGGTCGCGAGCAGCACGAGGGGCCCCGCACGGAAGATCCCGGTCGTGGTCGCGGAGTACACGGGCTGCTTCCGGAGGAGGCGGAGGCAGTCGGAGAGCGACTGGAACAGCCGCGGTCCCTTGCGCCCCGCCCAGCGCGACTTCGTGCGGTTCACGACGCCCACCGTGAGGAACGGCAGGACGAGCAGCGCGGCGACGTGTGCGAGCCAGAGGAGCATCAGCGGACCCCTCCGCCGAGGAGGAGCCAGACCGCCACGACGAGCACGACGAGCCCGGCGCCGAGCGACACGCCGGGCTCCACCGGAACGCGCGGCGCGAGCCGGGTCACGAGGTCGTCGCCCTCTCCGATCACCTCGAACATCCGCTTCTCCACGGCGTCCACGCAGTGGGTGTCGACGTGGCCGGCCTTCTCCGGGAACGGGCCCTCCGGCAGCCGCTCGCGCCGGAGGTGCGGCAGCACCGCGTAGAAGACCCCCGCAAGCTGGGAGGAGAACGAGGCGCCCGTGTACTGCATGCGCGGCGTCGGCGCGCCGTAGCCGCAGCCCCAGGTGACGTGCCGCTTCGCCGGGAGGCCGCGCGCGAGCGCGGCGCGGAGGAGGACGAGGCCACCGAGCACGGCGAGGAGGGCGAGCCCGAGCCGCGCGACGGGTGCGAGCACCTGGACCGGCCCGAGCCCGGCGATCGGCGCCGCCGCGGGGAGGAGCGCCTGGAAGAGCCGCACCGGCTGCTCCACGAGGCCGAGCCCCACGGCGGGAACGAGCCCGAGCACGAGGACGCCCGCCGCGTGCACTGCCATAGGCACGCGCAGCCAGCGCGAGACCTCGCCCTCGCAGTGGACGCCGGCGTCGCGCGGTGACCCGAGGAACGTCAGGCCGAACGCCCGCGCCATCGCGAGCGCCGAGACGCCTCCCACGAAGGCCAGCAACGCGGCGGCCCCGACGAGGAACGCCCGCGGCATCCCGGCGGGCACCGCGGGCGAGAGGAGGCCCGCGTACACGAGGAGCTCGCTCACGAAGCCGTTCAGCGGCGGGAGCGCGGAGATCGCGAGCCCGCCCAGGAGGAAGAAGCCCGCCGTCCAGGGGAGGCGCCGCGCGAGCCCGCCGAGCCGCTCGAGGTCCACGACGTGGGTCGCGCGGTACACCGCGCCGGCGGCGTAGAAGAGCAGGCACTTGAAGAGCGCGTGGTTCAGGACGTGGAGGATGCCTCCCGCGAACCCGAGCGCGACGAGTGCCGGCTCATGCCAGGCGAGGCCGAGGAGGCCGATCCCGAAGCCGATCCCCGCGATGCCGACGTTCTCCGTGGACGAGTAGCCGAGGAGCCGCTTCAGGTCGCGCTGCGCGGTCGTGTACAGCACGCCCACCACCGCGGAGGCGGCCGAGAAGCTCACGAGGTACCAGCCCATCCACGGCTCCGGCTGCCCGATGAGCAGGATGATGCGCAGGAGGCCGAAGAGCCCGGCCTTGTGGATCACCCCCGACATGAGCGCCGACACGTGCGCCGGCGCGGCGGAGTGCGCGCGCGGCAGCCAGGTGTGGAACGGGAAGAACGCCGACTTCAGGCCGAACGAGGTGACGAAGAGGACGAACGCGATGCTGCGCGCGCGGCTCGGCTGCTGGAGGAAGGCCGAGAAGGACTGGAAGTCCATCGAGCCCGTCCGGCTGTGCAGCACCATGAACGCCGCGAGCAGGAAGAAGAGCCCGATGTGCGTGGAGACGAGGTAGTTGAACCCGGCGAAGCGGATCTTCTGGTTCCGGTAGTCCCAGACCACGAGGAGCCAGGCTGCGACGGCGGCGATCTCCCAGCCGAGGAGGAACGCGAAGGCGCTCTCGAGCGTGTAGACGAGCACGAACGAGAGCGCGATCACGCTCAGGAGCGCGAACTGCACGCCCGCGTTCCGGGTCCGGAAGTACGGCCGCAGGTAGCCGAACGCGTAGATGGTGCCGAGCAGCGTCATCGGCAGGGACCACGCGAGGAAGAAGGCGCCCAGCGGATCGAGGTGCACCGCGATGCTCTCGACGGGGTACGACCAGGCGACCCGGTGGCGCAGGTCGCCGCCGTGGAGGAGCACCGGCAGCGCGATCGAGAGCACGAGGCCGGTGGCGATGGCCTGGGCGGCGATGGCGGCCCATCCCCGGTGGACGTTGTCCCGCAGCCCGAGCGCGAGCCCGGCGCCGGCGAGCAGGGTGATGGACGCGACGGCGAGCAGGATCATCTCTTGCGCCCGCCGTGGGTCGGGGAATCGCCGCGCATCGTTCGGTCCTCCGAGACCAGCCCCAGCACCACGTCCACCGAGCGGTTCAGCGCGCCGGGCAGGAGCGGGCACCGCAGCACGCCGACTCCGCGCTGGACCCACTCCGCCGGCTCCTCGGCCTGCCGGTGCCGGACCACGAGCACGGGGATCGACGGGTGGAGCCGCTCCCTCGACGTGAGGAGCGCCGTCACCGCCCCGGTCTCCAGATCCGGCGACGCGACGAGCAGGGCGATCTCCCGTTCCCGCAGCCGCTCCGCCGCCTGCGCGGCCGAGGACGCGCGGACGATCTGGAGGTCGCTCCGCTCGCGGAGCGCGTCGAGCACGTCGCTCCCGTCGCCGCGGGCGGGCGCGACGACGAGCAGTCGGGTGCCCGCCCCCGCGCTCACGCAGCTTCTCGATCTTCCCGGTCCGGCCACGGCGCGCCCTGTACGCACGAAGCGGGCCAGGGCCTCGCGAGCGTGGATTGGCAGCGGCTCGGCGGGCGTGGACGCGGAGGGGGGTGCCGTTTCGGCAGCTTCCGTTCGATCTATGCCGTTTCGGCACCCACGCCCGGCTCGCGCAGGCCGTACTGACGGAGCTTCGTGTAGAGCGTGCGCAGCCCGAGCCCGAGGACGCGCGCCGCCTCGCGCCGGTTGGGGTGGCGCTCCAGGGTGGCGGCGATGAGCGCCCGCTCCGCCTGTGCGAGCGATGCGCCCACCGGGATCGACAGCACGCCGTCGGCCGCCACCACCCGCGCCGGCCCGCCGCGCGGCGCGCGGGCACGCGCGAGCTCGGGGAGGTCCTCGGCGCGGATCGTCTCGCCCGACGCGAGGATCGCGGCGCTCTCGACCGCGTGCTTCAGCTCGCGCACGTTGCCCGGCCAGTCGTACTCGAGGACGCGCGCGAGGGCCTGCGGAGTGAGCCCGCGGATGCGGCCGCCGTGTCGCCGGTTGAAGTCGGCGACGAACGCCTCGATGAGCGCGGGGATGTCCTCCTTCCGCTCGCGCAGCGGCGGGACGCGCACCGTCACCACCTTGAGCCGGTAGTAGAGGTCCTCGCGGAACTTCCCGCTTCGGATCGCCTCCTCGATGTTCCGGTTCGTGGCGGCGATCACCGAGAGGTCCACCTTCACCTTGCCGGTTCCGCCCACGCGCCGGAACTCGCTGCGCTCGAGGACGCGCAGCAGCTTGGCCTGGGTGGAGGGGTCCATCTCGGCGATCTCGTCGAGGAAGAGCGTCCCGCCGTCGGCGAGCTCGAACAGCCCCTTCTTCCGCTCGGTCGCGCCGGTGAACGACCCCTTCTCGTGCCCGAAGAGCTCGTTCTCCAGGAGCTCGCGGCCGAGGGTCGCGCAGTTCAGCGGCACGAAGAGGTGCTGCCGGCGTGGCCCGCGCGCGTGCAGCGCCCGCGCGATGATCTCCTTGCCGGTGCCGCTCTCGCCCAGCACGAGGACGTTCGTCTTGTAGCGCGAGATCTTGTCGAGCGTGGTGAGGACGCGCTGGATGGCCCGAGACGAGCCGACGATCCCGGTGAACGACGGGGCGGCGGCCGGATGGGCGCGTTCCCTCGCGCCGGTCCGCTCGAGCACCGTCCGGAGGCGGGTGAGCAGGCTCGCGGCGTCGAGGGGTGGGGCGAGGTAGTCGGCGGCGCCCTGCTGCATCGCGTCCACCGCTTCCTGCACGGTCCCCGTGGAGCCGAGGACGATCACCGGGACCTCCCGGTGCTGGCCGCCGGCGCTCGCGACGAGGCCAGCGACCGCCAGCGGCCCCAGCGTGGCGGACACGAAGGCCGCGGCGAGCGGCTCGCGCTGGAGGGCGTCGAGCGCGACCGACTCCGCGCTCACCGCGAGCGGGGTGAAGCCGGCGCCGGCGAGCCACCGGGCGATCGCCGGGCCGCCCGTCGCCGCCTTCACGACGAGGCACTTCCTCCCCGCTCCCCAGCTCTTTGCGCCCGGCAACCGTCCTCCGCTCGAGACCGCGAACTCTAGTGCCGAATCGGCACCGCGCTCAAGCGGAGGGGCGCGCCGCCTAGACGGTGGCGCGGCGGGTGCGGCCCATCACCGCCCCGGCGATCAGGAGGAGCACCACCGCGCCGATGATGCTGCCGATGATTCCCGCGCTCTGGAAACCGGTCGCGTCTCCGCCGCCGAGCGCCGAGGCGACGAGCCCGCCGACGAGCGAGCCGCAGACACCGAGCACCGTGGTGAGCACGAGCCCGATGTTCTGCCTGCCGGGCACGATGGCTCGCGCGATGAGCCCCACGATGAAGCCGAAGACGATCCACGCGATGATCCCCATGGGCGCAACCTCCGCGTCAGAAGGTGTGCCCACGCGCGCCCCGGTGCTCGGCCGTCCGGCGGCACGCCGGGCCGGCGCGAGGGCCCCGGGGGGCGCGCGCGGGGAGGCGGGCGCCTCGTCCACGCGCAGGATGTGGAGCGCCCTGCCGGCGCAGGACGGCTCGAGCCCCGGTGACCCCCGCACCGGAGCCGGTCCGACCCGCTGGCTTGGATCGCCTCCCGCGCTGGCGCGGGTTGACCGAGGGTCGGTGTGGGTGGGCGAGCGCCGGCGTGGGTCGGTCTGCACCTGTGTGCCCCTGCTTCGTGTCCGAGATTCATGGTCATGGACTGGAGTCGCGACGCAGTCCGGGCGAACATGGCGGCACCCTCGATGCGATCGAACGGAACGCCCGCGCCCGGAGGCGCCGACGTCGTCGCCGAGCTCCGCCGGCTCGAGGCAGAGCTCGCGCGCGCGCACGCGGCCATGGCCTCTTGCCCGCGCGGCACGCGGCTCCCCGGGGCTTACCTCGTGCTGGAAGCGGGCGGCTCGCGTGCGCTCGCGCCTGCGGCGCAGGTCGAGGAGGTGGTGCGGGTGGTCGCGACCACGCCGCTCCCCGGCGCGCCGGACGAGGTGCTCGGTACCTTCGTGCACCGCGGGCGCACCACCGTCGCGATCGATCTCGCGGCGGCGCTCGGAGTGGGCCGCGTGGGCGGGATCGACGCGCACCTCATCGTGCTCGGCATGTCGCGGCCGGTGGCGATCCTCGTCGACCGCGTCGCGGGGATCGTCGACGGTCCCGAGGTCGAGGGTCCGCCGGACGGCGGGGACGAGGGCCGCCTCTTCGCAGCGCTCGGCCGCGCTCGCGAGGAGGTGCTGCCCATCCTGCGCCCCGACGCCTTCGTCGCGCTCGCCGCGAGGGCCGCGCCGTGAGCGGGGACGCGTCGATCTGCCCCGCCGATCTCGCCGTGGTGGAGCGCGCGCTGCGGGAGGCCTGTGGCTTCTCGCTCGCCCCCGCGGTGCGGCGGTCGCTGCCCGGTCGCGTCGCGCAGGCCGCCCACGCCGCGGGCCTCGACCAGCCCGCCTTCATCGCCGCGCTGGAGCGGGGGGACCGGACGTGCGTGGACGCGCTCGTGGAGGCGAGCGTCGTCTCGGAGACCTACTTCTTCCGCCAGCCCGAGCACTTCGACGCGCTGCGGGCGCTCGCGCGCCAGCGCCCCGCCAGCGAGCCGATCACGATCTGGTCCGCCGCCTGCGCCACCGGCGAGGAGGCCTACAGCGCCGCGATCACGCTCCTCGAGGCCGGCCGTGCCGCGGGGACCGACGCCGTGCTCGACGGGGTGCTCGCCACCGACGTCTCGCGGCGCTGCATCGCGCTCGCGCGCGCGGGCCGCTACGGGCCCTGGTCGCTCCGCCGGGTGGACGAGGCCGCGCGGTCGCGCTGGTTCACTCCGGCCGGCGACCAGCTCGAGATCGCGCCGGCGCCGCGCCGGCTCGTCCGCTTCGCCGAGCACAACCTCACGAACGATCCGCCGCCCGCCGGCGGGTTCGACGTGGTGCTGTGCCGCAACGTCCTCATCTACTTCGATGCCCTGACCGCCACCACGGTGCTCGAGCGGCTCCACGGGGCGCTGCGCCCCGGCGGTCTCCTCTTCCTCGCGAGCGCCGAGGTGCCGCTCGCGGCGGGGCTCGCGTTCGAGCCGGTGGAGCTCGGCGGCAGCACCGCCCTCCGCCGCGTGACGAGCCCACCGCGCCGCGTCTCTCCGGC
>Ga0318494_10000592_pt1 | contig 12809 bp, 11 predicted proteins | sample GRESIP108b1f24_FD_203293 | JGI IMG/M metagenome (GOLD analysis project Ga0318494, IMG submission 203293) | Tropical soil microbial communities from Luquillo Experimental Forest, Puerto Rico - GRE.SIPMG.108b1f24 | ecosystem: Environmental > Terrestrial > Soil > Tropical forest > Bulk soil... | reverse complement strand
GAGGATGCCGCCGAAGTAGGACACCAGCTGGACGATGGGCGGCCGGTCCAGCCCCAGGTGGCGCCGGGCCGCCGCGACCTGGGCTGCCGAGGCGTGCGGGCCGGCCCAGGTCGCGGCCGGGTCGCCCGGCACCACGTGGGCGATCACGAACGTCAGGATGATGACGCCCGCGACCACCAGTGCGGCTAGGGCGACCCGGCGCGCGACATAGACGATCAACCTGCCGGCTTGAGGCTGTACACGAAGACGACGCCCGCGTAGGCCGGGTTGGAGACGAAGCCGGTGAACGACGTGCGCATCGCGTACTGGTAGTTCACGTTGTACAGGGCCTGGAGGGGTGCCTGCTGGAGGACCTCGACCTGCATGGTCCGGTAGAGCTGCTCGCCGGCCGTGGGGTTGGTGGCGGTCAGCGGGTCGACCCGGTTGATCTGCTTGTCCAGGGTCGGGTTGGAGTAGTAGGAGAGGTTGAAGTAGGGCGTCTTCTCGGTCAGCAGCAGGTTGCTGAACCAGGTCGACGGGTCGTCCATGTCGGGCCACCAGTACTCGAGGAAGATGCTCTGGCGGCCGGCCGCGTTGCTGGACTTGGCCTTGGCCCACTGGGTCGGCCAGGCCAGCGACTGGGTGCTCACGTTGATGTTCAGCTTGGCCAGGCTGGACTTCATCAGCGTGGCCACCACCTGCTCGTTCGAGTCTCCCTGAGTGTAGGTGAGGCTCAGGTTCAGCGCCTTGCCGCCCGGCCCGTAACCGGCCTTCTTCAGCAGCGCGGCCGCCTTGGCCGGGTCGTAGGTGTAGTTCGGCAGGTCGGTGAAGTGACCGAACAGCCCGGGGGGGACGATGCCGCTGGACGAGACGGCCGCGCCCTGCAGGGCCGCGATGATCCCGGGATAGTCGATCCCGTAGGAGATGGCCTGGCGCAGCGGGAGGCTGAGCGTCCTGGCGTTCAGCTGGGCGATCAGGTTCTGCCAGGACGGGGAGCTGACCGTGTGGATCCCGGGGTTGCCCTGGAGCGACTTCCACACCGACGGGCCGATCTGCTCGACGAAGCTGATCTGCCCCGACCGCAGCAGCTGGGCGGAGGTGGAGTCCTGGGTCACGACCCGGAACACGACCTTCTTGAAGTGCGGGCCGCTCCAGCCGCCCCAATAGCCGGGGTAGGCCTTCAGGATGACCTCGAACTCCTGGCCCTTGTTCCAGGTCTGCACCGTGTAGGCGCCGGTGCCGGCGTCGTGCGGGGTGTTGAACCACTTGGTCAGCGCGCCACTGCTGGCGCCGCTGCCCGCCGCCTGGGTGTCGTAGATATAGGCGGAGTACGCGGCCGACGTCGCCATGTCCATGGGCGAGGGGTAGCTCAGGTGGAAGACCAGCGTGTAGGGGTCGGGCGTGTCGATCGTCTTCACCGCCGCAAACACGTACGCGGCCCCGCCGCCCAGCTTGATCGTCCGCAGCAGGGCCGCCTTGGCTGCCTGCGAGGTCATCAGCCGGCCGGTGTGGAAGTGCACCCCGTGGCGGAGGTGGAACGTCCATGTCAGGCCGTCGGCCGAGTGCGACCAGCTGGTCGCGAGCAGCGGGTCGATCTTGTGAGTCGCCGCGTTGAAGCGCGTGAGCGTCTCGTACATGTTGTTCATGGCGATGATGCCGTTGGAGTACTCCGTCGCCGGGTCCCAGGTGTCGTCCATGACCGTGGTGTTGGTGTCGTAGGTGAACACCTGGCTGGCGGCCTGCGGCGGAGCCGACGAGCTCGAGCCGCCGCAGGCGGCCAGCGAGAGGGCCAGTACGGTGCCGGATGCGAACAGCAGTCCGGCGCGGTGGGGCTTCATGAATGCCTCCGTGGTCCTTGTCGGTGACTGGGCCGTCGGCGCGGTCGGTCAGGGGTCCGTCGCTGGCGGGCTGGTTGGGCTGGGCTGGTCGGCGAGGCGTGCCTGCCGGGCCAGGTCGGCGTGAAGGTGCTGCTCAGGGCGGCCGCCGAGGGTACCGACGGCCTTGGCGCGGATCCGCAGCGACGGCGAGGTGAGGTAGGCCAGCGGGATCTCTTCCAGCTCGACGATCTGCACCGTGCCGGGGTCGGCGCCCGCCGCGACCGCGCGCTCGCGCGCCTCGTCGCGCGCCTCGTCGAGGACCGCCCGCCGCCCGGCTTCCCCGATATGGAAGATCCGGTCCACCTGGCCGCTGACCGACGCGATGGCCGCTCCCACGGCGTTGGCCGTGTCGAAGTGCTCGGGCCGGATGACCTCGCTGACGCCGGGGATGCGGTCGGGAACGAGGATGCTGCCGCCGCCCACGGCGACGACCGCGCGGTCCTCCTTCGAAGTCTTCACCCGGTCGATCGCCTCGGCGAGCATGACGTCGGCGCGGGCCAGCGCCTCGCCGAGCATCTGCCGGTGCCGGCCGTTCGGCGTCACCGCGCCCAGCGCAGCCCGGCCGGCGGCGACGGCACTGTCGGTCAGCGTGGGCGTCGACCCGCCGAAGACGAGGGCCTCCTGCTCGAGCAGGTAGCCGACGCTGCGCGGCCCGATGCGGGCGCCGTGCCGGTCGCTGGATATGACGCTGCCGCCACCGAGCGCGATGGTGACCAGGTCCGGCATGCGGAAGTTGGTCCTGATGCCACCGATCTCCACTCCCTGCGACGACTCCCGCGGGAAGCCGTTGACCAGCACCCCGACGTCGGTCGAGGTGCCGCCGACGTCGATCACGAGCGAGTCGGAGCTCCCGGTGAGGAACGCGGCCCCGCGCACGCTGTTGGCCGGCCCGCTGCCGATGGTGAGCACGGGATACCGCAGCGCGTGGTCCAGGCCCATCAGGGTGCCGTCGTTCTGCGCGAAGAATCTGGTCGGGTGCATGTGGTGCGCGGCGAGCGCGGCGCGCATCGCTTCGGCCACGTCGCGGGCCACCCCGGCCAGGGCCCCGTTGAGTATCGTGGCGTTTTCCCGCTCCAGCAGGCCGATCGAGCCGATCTCGTGGCTGAGCGAGACATGGATCTCGCCGAGCTCCCGCTTGACGATCTCGGCCGCCAGCAGCTCGTGCCGCGGCGAGACCGGGGCGAACACGCTGGTGATGACGATGCCCTGGGCGGCGCCGCCGACCTGGCCGAGAAACCGGGCGATGGCGTCGGTGTCCAGGGGAGACAGGTCCCGGCCGTCGAACTCGATACCGCCCTCCACGATCGTCGTGCCGACCGAGACGGTGCCGGCGAGGTCGCGCGGCCACCCGAACATGGGCCGGACGCTGGCGGTGGCCGGGCCGCCGATCCTGATCACCGCCACCCGCCGCAGGTTCCGGCGCTCCAGCACCGCGTTGGTCGCATGGGTGGTGCCCAGCATGACGTGGCTGATCCGCCGCGGGTCCGCCCCCGGCGCGGTCAGGACGGTGTCGATCGCCCTGGTGATCGCGCCGGTGATGTCGGGCGTGCAAGGCACCTTGGCCTTGGCGATGACCCGGTCGGCCGGGTCCATGATCACCGCGTCGGTGTTCGTGCCGCCGACGTCGATCCCGAGGCGGTACTCAGGCGCTGGCACCGGCGAGCTCCTCCACGGGCACGTAGTCGAACTCGTAGTCGAACGCCCGCGGCCCGGCCACGGCGATCCCGCGCTCGGTCCGCCAGACCGGATCGCAGGCGAAAGCGATCACCGTCACCCGCTGGCCGTACCTGATCGACTCGGTCGCGATCGCGTCGGCGGTCTCGCTGTCCAGCACCGTGATCAGGTCGGGCACCGAGGCGAGCACGCGCCCGCGTTCCAGCGCCACCAGGTTCTCGTTCTGCAACTCCAGCCGGATCAGCCGGCCTGTGTCCTCGCGGAGGCCCTCGATCACCACGCTGCCGCGGACGAATCCGCTGGTGGTTCGCCGCTCGACGTCCAGCACCTTGCCGGTGACCAGCTTGAACGCGTCAATCTCCGCGATCAGGGCGTCCACCGGGCTACCCTTCGCACCCGCGATCGCCTCACCGATCCTGATCGCCTTCGAGACCGAGTTCCGCACCGTGGCCCCGCGCGCCTGCGCCGCGGTGAGCGAGAACTCCGTCGACGACGCCGCCCCACCGAACTCGACCGCGGCCGCCCGTTCCAGGCGTTCCATCCAGTGGCCGGAAATCGTCCGGAACACCACCAGGTTGCCGCGTTCGTCGGTCATCACCGCCGGGCTCACCGGGATACCGGCCAGGTGCATGGTGACTTGCGGGACCTCCGGGAACGCCCGTCCCATGCCGTCGGCGTCCACCACCGGCAGCCCGATCCGCGCGGCCCAGGTGATCGGCAGCAGGCCGTTCCCACCGCCGATCTCGGTGGACATCAGCGCCGCCACCGGGCGCCCGGTCATGAACTGCAGATGATCGCGGAGCCGCGCTCCCTCGTCCCCGTTCTCGAACTTCTCCAGGACGACCGTGGTGGCGCCGATCCCGGCGCACGGCATGATCAGCGCGTCATCGGGCAATTCGTCCAAATCGACCAGCGGAACCGGGCCGAAGTCCTCGGTTGCCTGCAGAGCCTGCAGCAGTGTCACGTACGCATCGCCCCCGCCGCCTGCGCCGAGGATGGCGCAGCCCCGTGACAGAGCACGCAATGAGTCAGGGTCGAGCAGTCGCTTCATGGTTACCGGCGCTGGCTGTCATGAGATCCAGTTGTCACGTCATGTGCACACACGGTTGCTGAACTTAGTCAGGATACCTGGCCCCTTTTGCCCGTAGCGCGCCATCGCCAAGCCAGGACATTGACGTGCACGGTCACGCCCGGGGTGTGCGTGACGTGGCCGGACGGGCTGAGAGCAGCGGGCCGACGGGACTCAGACGGTGCAGGTCACCGGGTGCGGGTCATCGAGGGAAACCGGCACGCACGGACAAGGAGAATAAGCGCCGCAGCGGAAGGCGCAAGACGTGCCGGGGGACCAGGCTGGTTACCGGGGGACTTCCGCCAGCCGGATCTGGTCACGAAGGTCACCCGCGGATTTGCCACGCACCACCTTTGGCGGGCTCGACCTGGGCCGCCGCGCGTAGAGCAGGCCTGCGACCCCCTGCCACACGTGCCAGTCCGGGAACTCGGGGGCATACGGCCACCAGTCCGGAGCCTTCTCTTCTGTAGCCTCCTGCCTGGTCACTGTCGCACTCTCCATCGCTCTCCCCTGGAGGGACCCTGGATATGGGGGGGTGAGATCAGCTATGTCCGCTACTGAATCACCATTCAACCACATACTGCCAGCTGGCCCGGCTGAGCAAAATGGGCGGAGTGCACCGCGATGGTGACTGAACTGTGCGGTCCGCATAGGGTGGCTTCCTGACGCCGTTAATAGGGTGGGGCTCCGGATGCCTACCGTTGATGAGATCCTCGCGAGCTCACCGCTTGCCGGGCTGCGCCGGGTCAGCCGGAGCGGGGGTGACCGCGACGTTACCGTCATCCGGCTCGCCGAGCGGTTTGCCGATTTGGACAATGCCCCGCATACCAGCCTCGTTGTCCTTTCCCGGTCCGCTTCTGCTGAGGTCACCGACTACCGCCTGGACATGGCCCTGCGGTGGGCGTCGGTGCACCGGGTGGCCGCCGTCGCTGCCTTTTCGGCCGAGCGGTGGCGGCCGACCGTGACGGTGACCGATATTGCCGGGCGGGCCGACATCGCGCTTATCTCTATCCCGCCGGATACCGAACTCACCGAGCTCGTGCAGGCTCTGATGCGCGAAATCGGGGGCGGCGCGGACCGCGCGCTCGGCCGGGCCCAGCAGGGGCTGGATGCGGTCTTGGCCGCTGAGGAAGCTGGCGCGGACCTCAACGGACTGTGCACCACGGTCGGTGTGGCGCTCGGGACCAAGGTCGAATTCCGTCCCGCTGCTCCGGGCCAGGGTGGCCCCTCCCCCAACGGGAAGGCCGGGAAGCTGGCCGAGGCGGTGCGGAGCTGGGATGAGGGTGAGACGGGCGCCCCGGGTGCGGAGGAGGCGAGCGTGCCGGTCGTGGTCGGCGAGGCCCCGATCGGGTATCTCGCCGCTCCGCACGCGCATGGCGACCTCGCTGTCGCCGCCCGGCTGGTCCTGAACACGGCGGCCCTGGCCGCCGCGCGGGTTCTCGACCTGGCCGGGAGGGCCCGCGAGCTCCCGGTCCGCTCCCGGAGCGAGCTGCTCGCCGAGCTGCTGATGTCCGAGGACGCGATCAATGAGGACCTGCTCGGCCGGGCGCGGCAGCTGGGCGTCCCGGTCGGCGGCTGGCACGTAGCCATCCGGATCGAGGCCGACGACCTGGATGAGGCCGAGCCGGATGAGGTCGAGCGGTTCGGGATTCTGGAGTCGGCGGGGCAGCTCGCGATGCAGGCCGCGGCGGCCACCGGCGGCACCTGGTACCTGTCGCGGGTCGCCCGGGCCATCATGCTCATCCGGGTGACCGGCTCCAATCCCGGCCCGCAGGCCGGTGTGCGCGCAGCCCGGTCGGCCGGGCGCGCGCTGCAGGCCATCGGCGGCCGGATGCCTGCGCTGCGGTTCCGGGCCGGGGTGGGATCACCACACGAGGGGCCGATGGGGCTGCGCGCCTCGGCCGCGGAAGCACGGGGTGCGCTGCTGGCCGCCCGGTCCGCGCGCAAGCCGCCCGGCGTCGCCGCGTACGACGTGGTGGGGGTGCAGCGGATGCTCATGGAGTGGTACTCGTCGGACACGGCCCGGGCCTCGGTGCGCGATCAGCTCGCGCCGCTGGAGAAACTCGGCCCCGGCCGGGCCGAGACGGCCATCCAGACGCTCGCGGCCTACCTCGATGAGCAGGGGTCGCTCGTGAAGACGGCGCAAAAGCTCCATCTGCACCGCAACGCGGTGGCCAACCGGTTGCGCGGTATCACCGAACTGCTCGACGTCGATCTCGATGACCCCGACCAGCGGCTGGCGCTGCAGCTCGCGTGCCGGGCGCGGCTGCTGGCCTAGCTCTTGACAGCGGCGCGCCTAGCCCTTAACGGCGCGCCGTTAAGGGGGGGCGGCGCGCCGCCGTGGGCGCAGCACCACGAGCGTGGCCAGGCAGGCGCTGGCCAGCAGGGTGTATGGCAGCAGGTCCGAGGTCGCCTGGGCCAGCACCCCGCTCCCCGCCGCGCCCGCGCCTTGCCCGCTGGCCCAGGCGAGGTTCGACAGCCCGAACGCGAGCCCCTGGTTGAGCCGGAGGCGATCGGCGCCGGCGCTGAGCAGCGCTGCCGCCGGCGTGTAGAGCGTCCCGAACGACGGCATGCCCACGATGAGCACGGTCACCAGCAGCGCTGCCGGTGCGAGCAGCGGCGCGAGCAGGCTCACCGCCACCGCCACCGCCAGCGACAGCCGGACCGGTGTCAGTGGGCCGTGGCGATCCGAGAGCCGGCCCGTCAGCGGAGAGAGCGCCGCCTCCAGGGCCGCCGCCGCGAGGAAGGTCGCCCCGATGACCAGCGCGGAGGCGCCCAGCGAGTTCAGCCGCAACGGCGCCAGCACGTCCAGCACCCCGAAGGCCAGCCCCGCGAGCGTGGTCAGCCACATGCCGGTGCCGATCTGCCGGTCGCGCATGGCGGGCCACGCCGCGCTCAGTCCCTGCGGCGGCGCGTCGCGCGGCCCGGGCACGAGGAAGGCCACCGCCATCAGGACCGCGCCAGCGACGGCCGCACCCGAGAACGTGGCGCCCGTGCCCACCTGATCTGCGATCACCCCGGCGAGCGGGCCGAGCAGCGCCCCGGCGACGGCGGCGCCGATCGCGACGCCCAGCAGTTCACCGCGCCGCTCGGCGGGTACCGCCGTGGCCAGCCAGGCCAGGCCCGCGGCCCACGTGCACGCACCACCCAGGCCCTGGACGAACCGGGCGGCATCCAGCACCACCGGGCTCGAGGCCCAGCCGAACACCAGCGCCGACGCGCTCATCAGCGCCAGGCCGATGAGCACCACCCGCCTGGACCCCAGCCGGGAGGCGAGCAGCCCGCCCGGCAGCGCGCCGATCAGCGTGCCCAGGGGATAGGCGGCGACCAGTATCCCCGCCCCCGCCTTCGTCAGCCCCGCCGCGGCCACGTAGTGGGGCAGCAGCGGCGTCAGCGCGGTAAAGAACAGCGTGTCGACCAGGACCAGCACGCAGATGAAGCCGACCAGCGCGCGCACCGGCGTCGTCAGCCTCGCCGGGGCCTGCGTCATGCTCACACCATCCAGACGACTTGCTCTCTCACCCGGCTGACCGCGGCGCGGCGACGCGCAGGCTGTCTGTCTCCATTCTTACTACGCGGCGCGGACTGACCTGAATGGCGGGTCAGCGCCCGGCCGCGCTGGCCCCGGCCAGGAACCGGCCGGGGCGGTAGGGGGCGAGCTCGGCGGCCTGGGCGCCGCCGGTGAGCTCGGCGGTGATCAGGCCGGCCAGGTGCGCGGCGAGGGTCACGCCGCTGTGCGTCACCGCCAGGTACAGGTGATCGGCGCCCGGGAGCGGCCCGACGATGGAGCGGCCGTCGGCCGGCATCGGCCGCACGCACACCCGGTAGCCGGCCACGCCGGCACGATCCAGCCCGCGCACCACGCGGCGCGCCCGGCGCAGCAGCTCGTCCGCCCACCTTCCCAGCACCGCGTCGGGAGTATGCAGGTCGACCGCGGCGTCGGGCGCCTCCAGCTGCACCATCCCGCCCTCGTGGGGCCGGAGGTACACCTGCGGCGCATGCAGCACCCGCGCCGGTCCCGGCGGCGTCACCGGCCCGGCCCGCACCACCAGGCCCGGCGCCTCCGCACCCGGCGCCGCCCACGGGACGAGCGGCACCGGGCAGGCCGCGCCGGCCAGCGCCGCCAGCTCGGGAACCCAGCGTCCCGCGCAGCACACCACCGCGTCGGCCCTGATCACCTCCCCGGCGGCGGTCCGCACCGCGCCGCCCCCGGCGTCCAGGCCGGTCACGCGGCCCGGCTGGCCGGTCAGGAGCCTGGCCCCGTGCCGGACCGCCCGCCGCACCTGGTGGCTGACCAGCGGCCCGGTGACCAGGTACCCCTCGGCAGGAAACCACGCGACCTGCGCCACCGACCGCGGCAGCCGCAGCGCCGGCTCGAGCTCAGCCGCCTCGGCCGCTCCAATCAGGCGTGCCTGGTACCCCCAGTCGGCGAGCCTGCGCACCCGCGCGGCCAGCCGCTCCCACCCGGGTGCATCCACCGCCCACTCGAGGTTCCCGGTCGGCCGGTACCACGCCGCGCCGCCTTGGCCTGCCGTGCCGCCCGTGCCCGCCACCCCACCTGGGCCTGCCGTGCCGATCGGGTCCGCTGTGCCGCCCGGGTCCGCCGCCAGCCCGGCCCAGGCCCGCATCCCGGCGTGGTTGAGGTCGTGGTAGGCGCGGGGTCCCTTGTCGTTGGAGTTGAGCCACGCGAAGCTCCACCGGCTCGCGGCGTGGCCAGGCTCGGCCTGCTCCAGCAGCGTCACCTCGGCGCCCGCCTCGGCGAGCCGGGCCGCCACGCACGCGCCGAGCACCCCGGCCCCGACCACCACGAACCGGCGCGGGCGCCGTGCGGTCGTCCGGCCCGGGCGCGGCGCGGTCGTGTATTCCGGGAGCGGCCCAGCGGTGCGGCCGGGGCGCCGTGTGGCGGTGCGGTCTGGGAGCGGCCCAGCGGTGCGGCCCGCGCTCGGCGCGGTCGGCCGTGACGCTCGGGTCATGGCTGCCGGGCCAGCCAGGCCAGCCGCTCCCGGGCATGATCGTCGCCGGCCTCCGCGCGCTCTCGCAGCTCGCCGGTGCGGCCCTTCCTGGCCAGCCAGTGGGCCAGCATCCGCTGGGCGTGCTCGTCATCGGCGTCGGCGAGCCGGCGTAGCGCGTCGACCTGGTCGTCCTCGGCCAGCTGGTGAGCCCGCCACCACCGGGTGGCATCGTCGACCAGCGGATGGGCCACGGCATGGCCTCGCTTCCCGGCCCGGTCCCGCCCGCAGGCAGCCGCCACCGGGCATCCGGGCCGCCCTGACTAGCGTCTACGGTATGCCACCCCCGAGCGGGCCGATGAGGCTGAGCAGGCTGGCCGCGCTGGGCGGCGTCGTGGGCCCGGCGCTGTTCACCGTGGCGTGGATGGTCGGCTCGCTGCGTCAGGCCGGGCATCCTGCGGCCGAGATCCAGCTGAGCGGCCTGGCTGCCGAGGACGCCAGGGACCCGCAGATCATGATGGCCGGTTTCGTGGTGCTGGGCGTGTGCTCCATCGGGTTCGGCGCCGCTCTGGCCCGGGTGATCTCGCCCCGGTCGGCCGGGCCCTGGCTGGTCGTGACGGCGGGCGTGGCGACGGTGGCCGCGGGCCTGTTCCGGCGCGATCACCTGCTGCTGACCGGCCCCGGCTTCACCGGCGAGTCGTGGCACAACCAGGTGCACGACGTGGCCAGCGGCGTCGCGTACACGGCGATGCTCGCGGCGCCGCTGGTGCTGGGGCTGCGCTTCCGCAAGGATCCCGGCTGGGCGCCCGTCAGCCGTCCGGTGCTGGGGCTCGCGCTGGCCAGCGCCACGGCCCTGGCGGTCTTCGCCAGCCGGGTGGTGGAGCCGTGGAACGGCGTCGTGCAGCGCGCCGCGGTCACGCTGGCTCTCGCTGCCGAGGTGCTCATCGCCGCGCGGATGCTGACCTGGCAACGCCGGGCTCGCGGCCTTGACCCGCGCCCCGGCCGCAAGGATGCTGGCAATGCGGTGAGCGCGCAGCGGCGCGGCAGCCTCGGCCGCGAAGATCCTTAGCGCAAGGTACCTGCCCCCGGGCGTAGGGAGGCCGAAGCCTGGCGAGAGGCGTGGATTGAGCATGTTCGAGCGGTTTACCGAGCGGGCGCGGCGGGCCGTCGTCCTGGCCCAGGAAGAGGCCAGGAAGCTGGACCACGGCTATATCGGCACCGAACACCTCCTGCTCGGCCTCATCCGCGAGGGCGAGGGTGTCGCCGCCAAGGCGCTGGAGTCGCTGGGGATCAGCCTGAAGACCGTGCGTGAGCAGGTCGTAGCGCGCGTTGGCCGGGGGCAGCGGCCGCCCTCCGGGCACATCCCGTTCACCGAGCGGGCCAAGCGGGTGCTGGAACTGTCGCTGCGGGAATCGGGCCAGCTGGGCCACCGATACATCGGCACCGAGCACGTTCTGCTTGCCATCGTCCGTGAGGGGGACGGCATCGCCGCCCAGGTGCTGACCGGGCTGGGAGCGGACCTGGACCGGGTACGGCAGCAGGTCATCGAGCTCTTGCACGGCCGCACCAGTGAGGGCCCGCGCAGCGGGCCGTCACCGCGCGCCGGGTCGGGCAGCGGGCCAGCGGAGGACGTCCGGCCGGAGGATGACGTCACCGCCTGGCTCGAGGCGCTGGGCCTGCGGCTGGCGGCGATCGAGCGATGGGTTGGCATGCGGCCGGACGTGGACGATCTCGACCAGGACATCGCCCGGGTACGCCGCGACAAGGAGGCCGCGATCGACGTCCAGAACTTCGAGGACGCCGTTCGCCTGCGCGACCGTGAGCGCGAGCTGCTGGCCGAGAAGGACGAAAGGGAAAAGGGGTGGACGGCGGGCCCCGCCCTGGCGGACGAGGTCGGGCGGCTCAGCGCGGAGGTGAGCCGGTTGCGCTCGATGTTGCGCGATCACGGCATCGAGCCGGGCGACGGCGCCGCGTAGGCCGCCCGCTGTCGCGGGCCAGGCGGCGGCCAGCGCGCTCGCAGTCCAGCCAGCACACTTGCGCGTTCAGTCCACCCAGCGGCCCTCGCGTGTTCAGGCCAGCCAGCGGCCCTCGCGTGTTCAGGCCAGCCAGCGGCCGTCGCGCATCACGTCCCGGCCGGCCAGCTCGTTCTCCTCCCGCCAGGCCTGGATCCGGCGGGGCGTGATCCGGAAGTACGCGTACCGGGCCGTCTCCTCGCGGGGGTCCCAGAGTTTCTCCGCGAAGGCCTGGGCCACATCGGCGGGCACGGTTTCCAGCGTGAAGGCCTCGACCACGCCGTCGACGAGGACCACGTCCCGGGTCGGGCCGATCGCCAGCCGGACCCGCCCGGCCGACAGGAGGTTGCGGCCGGTCCGGCTGGACTCGGGCGTCGTCACGGTGAACGCCGCGCCGTCCCACAGGAACGACAGCGGCACCAAATACGCGTTGCCGTCGCGGTCGGCCGTGGCGACCCAGGCGTCCACGTCGCGGCCGAGGCGGGCCAGCGTGTCCTGCTTGCGCTGCTCGAGCGGGCGCGGCGGCGGCTCGGTCATGGCAGGCTCATCCCTTCCGTGCTGCCGGGGGCGGCCGGGTAGCGGGCCGGGGCGGCACTTCCGTTAAGCATCACTGTTCAAGCGCGCTTGAACGCAAGCGTCACTCGACCCGGTCCAGCACCGGTTCGGGACGCTCGCCCAGGTACTCGACCCAGGCGCGTTTCACGCAGGGGTAGTGGGTGGAGGCTTCGACCAGGTCCATGAAGTTGATGATGTTCGTGTCGAACCGCTGCTGCAGTTCGCCGTCCGCGATCCGCCCGTCCGGGGTAAACGCCTTATGCGCCTGGGCCAGCGAGAACATGTCCGGGTAGAGCCGCGTGCCCAGGTGCTCGAACGGCACCCGCAGCGCCCACAGGCCACGGTTGCCGCCGGACATCGACGGCGACGCGGACATCAGCAGCCCGTGGCGCTCGTTGAAGGGCTGAGGGTGGAAACGGGACACCCAGTCGATGGCGTTCTTCAGCACCCCGGGCATCGAGGCGTTGTATTCGGGCGATGCCACCACGAACCCGTGGCAGGCCTCGAGCCGGCGCCGGAATTCCTCGGCGCCCGGCGGGAACCCCTGCTCGTTCTGGACGTCCTGGTCGTAGGAGGGGGCGTCGAAGTCGCGCATGCTCGCGACGTCGACGTCCCCGCCGTTGGTCGCGATGGCCGCCGCCGCCAGGCCGGCCAGCTTCGAGTTGAGTGACTCGCGGCGCAGGGACGCCGAGAA
>Ga0318494_10000575_pt1 | contig 12939 bp, 3 predicted proteins | sample GRESIP108b1f24_FD_203293 | JGI IMG/M metagenome (GOLD analysis project Ga0318494, IMG submission 203293) | Tropical soil microbial communities from Luquillo Experimental Forest, Puerto Rico - GRE.SIPMG.108b1f24 | ecosystem: Environmental > Terrestrial > Soil > Tropical forest > Bulk soil... | reverse complement strand
GCGGGTAGTACTCCTCCTCGCGCCAGTGCACCGCGATCTGCGCCTCGGAGACCTCCGCTCCCGGACCCTCCCGGTCCCGGCCTTCGTCTGCCATGACCGTGCCCTCCTGCCTGATGTGTACCGGAAGTGCTGAATGTTGCGCGCTAAGCGTCCCTGAGCAGGCTGGCGCAGACACCAAACTCGCGAAGTGCGGCGCCGGCCGCCGCCTGCCGGGTGAACGCCGCCGTATCTCCCCGGCTGAGCGAGTCCCAGCACAACCGCTCGGTCAGGGCCAGCGCCCGCACCGTCACCCCGCCCAGCGCGTGGACCGGCACGGTCTCGGCGGCCTGCCGCAGCAACCACGCATCCCGGCCCGCCGCCTCCGTGGTGGCGGCCGCTTCGATGGCCCCGTCGTTCGAGCACTACGGCATCCAGCTATGGGCACCGGAAGTCGGCGGCCGGATCGACTACGGCGCCGAAGACCATGAGGAGACGATGCTGGCGCTGGGGTTGCAGTCCTAGCGGGAGATCACCCGCATCAGGATCCGGGTCCGGACCGCGATGGCGACCCAGACCCGTGAGCAAAGCCGATACATGGGCGGCCGCCTGCCGTACGGGTACCAGCTTGCGTCCGCCTCATCTACGACCCCGCCACGAAACCCTGCGAACGGACGCAATGAACGCCGCCCCCGTCAACGTCGGCTAAACGCCGAGGCCGCCAGGTAAACGAGAAGGGCGGGTAACCACCGGGCAGAGCACCCGCCGCTGCCGGAGGCCGGGCCCGGGTGACAATCCGGCATGCCCGGAAACGGACGGTTATGGGGTTAACGTGTCCGAGGACCGTACGACCCATTACCTCATATCGCGCTATTAACTACAGCGCTGAAGTCAGCCTATAGGAATACGGCATCCCTGCCGACTTATACCGCTACTGAGATGCGGGAACTCCTGATCCCGGGCGGCCGGGAATGGTGGTGTTCTGTGCTGCTCTTCTTCGTCTGTGGACGTGGCGGGATTGCGTAAAGTGTGTTATAGCGCAAAGGCAGTTGCAGTCCGGGCCAGATAATCGCCGTATTGCAGGCGCCGCTGTGGGCATAAAGTCTTAGGACGGGTGATCTCATGCCGTCCCAGCGTGTCCTGGCTCCGGTGATCGGAGCGGGCCCGCCGCAGGTCGCTGAGACCGTCACCGCTCGGGCCCTTCCCGGCTGGAGTCGGGCGCCGGCGAGGTCCCGGTCGTCATGTGATGGGCCTGTCCGTACATGCCGTTACGTACGGTCATTAACGGAGGGGTGACTATCTGGTAGTTTCAGCGCACTCTTCCTGCCGAATCGGAATGGCTGCCAACTGGATCTTCCTGCGGATCAGCTTCGCGCAGATCGTTCGTTAATGTATTCTTCGCAGGTGTCCTGGGCTGTGCCTTCTGTTTCGGGCTGTTCCGGCTGATCTGTACCGGGTTCGCTGCCCGCGGCTATGGTACGAGGGTAGAGGGGCTGCGGCGGGCAGGGCGACTGTCGGCATGCAGGCTCCGTGCCCGGCGACGAACGGCTATGTCGACGGTGCGTGAAATTCCGACCGAAGTTGACCCACTAAGCGGCGGAGCAGTTGGGTCTCGACGTCGCAGCTGTCGACAACGATCATCGACGTGTGAGAAGCATTCTCCAGACACCTGCTATGCGAGTTCACGATCCCTCGCCGGACTAGGATCATGAGTGGAGGGCCACCGTTGAAACGGATGCTAACCAGCCAGAGCTGAATCTTCACACGATCTACACACGATCTCCATACGGTTCACAGCACATGTAGTCGTAACTAATTTGAATTGGTCTGTGTCGCTTTGCTCCTAGGTTCGGGAGGCTGACATTGAGTGGAGCAACGTTCGTTCATCCATACACCTGCGCCTTAGACAGCTACCGACCAGGTAGCCGGCCCTAAGTCGCATCAGTGTTGTAAGAGATCAAGGTCGGGTCTGCCGACTGGGCCTTGGTCGGATCAGGGGATGGTATGCCATTTATCTTGTACTCCGACTTCGCAATGTTTCCAGATGACCTTAAGCTCGGCTGGTGACCGGCTCCTTCGCCGCCGCCGCATTGGCCCGGCGGGACGGCTCGGCCGCCGACGGCATCCACCTGTTGTGGACCGCGCCGCCGGGGACGGGCTACTCGCTGGACGGCTGGGACATCCGGCGCCGCGACGCGAGCGGCCGCCCGAAGGTCGCCTGCCGGCCGCTGAGCGGTCCGGAACTCGAGGTCCTGCACCGCATCCTGCGCCTGCACACCGACATAGCGGACTTCTCCGTGCGCCAGGTCCCCGGCCCGCAGGCCTCGTCGAGCAGCACCGAGCCGCCGCACCCGATCGCCTACGGCATCCGCCTGCCGCAACCGCACCGCGTCGTGGAGATCCACGCCGGCGTCCCGGCCGCCCTGGCGATCGCACTGCGCGCTGGCAAGGCCGTCGCGGCACGTGCGCTCACCGCGCCGTCGGGCACGCAGAGCGTGCACTTCTCCGAACTCGGCGCCGACGAGGTGCAACTCTACGTGACCACGCTGATCAGCGCGCTCGAGGTGTGCCTGGACATCGCGCCCGACCCCGACAAGGAGGAGGCGGACTGGGCGAACGCGAAGCTCATCGCCGAGCACCTGCAGATCCCGGTCCGGACGCTCGTCCCGGCGCTGACCACGCCCGGTGACGAGGAGGCGCTCGCCAAGTCACGCCTGATAAACAGCGAGGACTTCGACGCCGAGGCGTTCGACAGCGTCGCCGAGTTGCTCAACGCTGCCGCCACCGGCGCGCCGCAGTGGGCGACGACGATCACCAAGGAGGAGCCCGGCGACCCGTTCGTCGAGTTGCGCTCGTGGTCCTATGCCCTTGCGCTACTCGTGAATCCGGCCTGGCGGCGCATGCTCGGCTTCGGCCTGCTCGACCGCCCAGACGACCTGGTCATGGGCAACGCCTACGACTACCGCATCACCGGCCGCTTCCGCCGCCGCGAGGTGGACGAACGTATGCACGGCTTCCACACCGTCCCGCGCGGCACGACGTTGCCGGAGACGTTCACCCTCGGCGCCGTCTCGCTCGGCACGCCGCTGCCGGCGGTCGTCGACCTGCGTCCCGCCCCGGCGCCCGACGCCCTCACCGCCACGGGCCGCAAGGGGATCGCGCTGGACGGCGACCCGTGCCTGACGCTGTCGTTCCCCTCGGCGGTGCAGCACGTCACGCTCGAGCTCGACGACGGAGCCGCGCTCACCTACCGCGCTGTGACGTCCGAGTTCCTCCCAGGCCTACCATCGCACACCTTCACTGGTGCGCTGCCCGCTGAGCGTCGTGTGACCATCGAGACGCCGGACCCCGTGGACAGGATCGAGCTCGCTGGTACGGGCTTCCTGTTCGCGGTGTGCGAGGGTCCCGGTCCCGACGACGTCGTCACCCGGTCAGCGGTGGTCAGCGGCGTCGTCTTCGAGGACACGCCGCCGCCCGCTGCCCCGGCGACCCTGGACACCGGCAACTTGCAGGAGCCAGTCCTGCCAGGCGTCCCGGCGCAGCCGCCCGCGCCGCTCGGGTTCACCTTGCGCTGGACGCCGCCGCCCGCCGCGGGGATCCCGGCCGACCTGCCGTGGCCGCCGGACCTGGGCGCCTTCCCGCCGTTCGACGCGCTGGGCTTCCTGATGGAGCGCCGCCGGGTGGATACCGGCGGCGCGTTCGCGCCGCTCGACATGCTCGTGTTCGGGTCGCGCGGCAGCCGCGGGGACCCGCCCGCGCTCCGCCCGGGCACGGACCTGGAGACCGCGTTCCCGGAGGACGCCCCGCCGCAGCCGCCGGTCCTCGCGTTCATGTCGCTCGACGATGTGCTCGCGGACGCGCCGCCGGGCAGCGAGCACCAGTACCGCATCGCCTCCGTGGACCCGATCGGCCGCCGGTCCCCAACGCCCATCGAGGGCGCGGTCGTGCGCCTGGAGAAGCACCGCGCGCCACCGCCGCCCGCCGCCGTCCGCGCGAGCGTGCTCCAGCAGGACGACCCCGAGCTGTCGGCCGCCGACCGCGCGCTGCTCGCCGCGAGCGCCAACGCGATCGTGCTGGAGTGGAGCTGGACGGACCGCGAGCGCGGGCAGGACAGGCTCGCTACGGAGTTCCGCGTCTACTGGCAGCCGATGCCGCCGGACGCCGTCCAGGGCGCGGTCACCGGCCCGGCGGTGGTCGCTGGCGCGCTGCTCGAGGTTCCCGCGCAGCTCGACCGCCCGCTCGAGGCCGACGCCATGCGCGGCCGCTACCTGACGCTCCCCGACCACCCGTTCAAGGTCGCCGCCCACACCGCGGGGCAGACCATCACGATCCAGCTCGAGCCGAGCGCGCTGGACCCGTCACTGATGCCCGCGTCGGCGGTGTTCGAATTCCGGCCCGTCCTCACTGGCGCTGAGCAGCGGCCACCCGCCTGGGCCGAGCGCACGGCGGTCATTCCGATCACCGCCGACGAGCAGTACCGGCACGTCTTCCGGGACGTGCTGACGCTGGACGCGAATCATCCGCGCGCCCGCGTATGGGCCGGGGTGAGCGCCGCCGACGACCAGAGCTACGTCCCTGACGCCTTCCCAGGCGGCGGTCGGCCAGGCAACGAGAGCGCGGTGGCCGCCGCGCCCGCCGCGGCGCGCTACCTGGGCCGCCCGGTGTTCACCGTCCTGCCCCCGTCGCCCGACGTGCCGGAGCTCGTCACCGCCGAGCCGGTCGGTGACGCGGTCACGGTCGCGTTCGACCTCGCCGCGCTGCTGCCGGCCGCACCGGTGCCGCCCGGCCACCTCGTGCAACTCGAGCGCGTCGCGCTGGGCACCGTGGTCTCGTGCCTCGGCGCCAACGCCGACGAGACCTTCCGCGCGGACCTGCCCGATGGCACGACGGCGAGCTACACGCTCGGCAATCCCGGCGACCGGGCCGCCCTGCACGCGCAGATCCGCACTGGCACGCCGGCCCGGGTGGAGGGTCGCTTCCTGGTCGACTTCCTGCTACGCTTCGCGACCGCGCTCGAGCCGCTGTGGCACGCCGTGCTGCCCGCGCCGGTCCCGTTCGGCGCCGTCACGGACACGCTGCCGCGCGACGCCGAGCGTCACGTGCACCGCATCCGCCTGGTCGACCCGGCCGGCCACGCCTCCGCCGGGACCGCCGTCGTCCCCCAGATCGTCCGCGTGCCGTCGCTGCGCTCGCCCGGCCCACCGGAGCTCAAGGCGCCCTCCAGCCGCACCGCCGCGCTCGACGTCGAGGCCCGTGTGCGCGATGCCTTCGACCTGACGCACGTCCTGCTGTTCACGGACGACCAGGACAGCCTCCCGCCGCCGGGCGACACGACGAGGATCGTCGCGCAGCTGCTGCGACTGCCCAACCGGCGCGACCTGTACCCCAGCGACGGCATTCGGCTCCGGCTGGCGGATGGCACACTGCTCGCGCCGGCCGCGATCCTCGACGCCGCTACCGGCGCGGCCGACCCGCCCGACCGGGTCCTGACCGTCACGCTGGCGCCTGGGCCCGGGCGGCGCGTCGCGGTCTGGGGCGTCGCGCTGACCAGAGACGGCGTCCCGTCGCGCCTGAGCGGGCCCGTCGTCGCGCTCACGGCAGGAGGCCCCTGATGGCCGGCTTCACCGCGCCGATTGACCCTGCCGGCTGGACCCTCGAGGCAGCCGCGCCGCTGACTGTGCCGCCCGGCCTGCGCTACGCGGGCGCGCGGCTGCCGACCTTGCGGGCGACCCGCGCCGCGCCGGCCGCGGTGCACGTCCCCGCAGCGGGGACGCTGCGCCATGCGGGCGACGTCGTGCAGGTCGAGGTCAGCGCGTTCCGCCACCGCGACGTCGCCGCTGCCATCCCCGGCGGCCTGCCCACCTTCTATTTCGCCTTCGACCCCGGGACCACGCTCGTGCCGTTCGCGGACGGCTACGGTGTGGAGGCGGGTGACCAGTTGGCGAGCGTCACGGCCGTGAGCATCCTGTGCGCCGCGCAGGACCGCGTGGCGCGCGACCCGGCGCTGTGGGCCCGGCAGATCGCCGAGGCACATGGCGCTGGGTCGTCCCCGAGCTGGGATGCCTTCGCGGCCGCCCTGACCGGCGGCGCCGAGCCACCGGTCCTCCTGCTCGACCACACCGGTGCACTGCTCGCCGAGGGCAGCGTCGAGATCCACGTCGCCACCGCCACCGCCACGGCCACCTTCACCGCGGCCGACGGCGGCGACCTGCAACGCGTGGTGGCCCGCCTGCACGCCGCCGACCCCGCGCAGATGCCGCTCGCGAGTGTCTTCGCCGCCGGCGCGCCGGTCACCCTGCGCCCGGCCTCCCCCGGCACCACGGACTTCCAGCTGGCGGTCCTGGAGGACGCCGCCCATGCCCAACGGGCCGTCGACGTGTCACCGGCCCGCCGCCACGTCACGCTCACCGACCTGCGCGCGTGGCTGGCGCCGCAGTTCGCGGGCCCGAAGCTGAAGGACTATACGCGCGGCAACACGCTAACGCCGTTCGTCAACGGCAAGCCGTACTTCACCGATCTCTTCCACCGCGTCCAGGAGGCGGCGCGCGCGGGCGACGGCGGCCTGCACCTGGTCGGGGGCTGGAAGACGTTCCCAGAGGACGAGCTCGCCGACCGCGAGGATCCGCCGGCCGACGGCATCAGGCTGCCGGTAAGCATCGCTGAGGCCGCCCAGCTCCTGGCCGACCACGGCGGCGCGACGCGCGTCCTGTCCCCGCAGTTCATTCAGCTCGACCCCGGCTCGCCGGTGGAGACCGCCGAGATCATCGTGGTCAGCACGGTGATCGGCGCGCTGCTCGCCGCGCAGAACATCGACGTCGTGCGCAGCGACGCGGCCGGCGCGGTGATCCTCGTCGCGCTGTTCGCGCTCAACACGATCGCGGTCACCTGGATCATCGACTCCGACGGCCGCGTGTTCGAGCCCAACAAGGACGCTCTCGACGTCCTGAACGCGATCCCCAGCACCGTGAGCCGCCTCGCGCCGCACCCGGCGACCGTGGCCGACAACCCCGCGAGCCCGCCGCTGGCCGGCTTCCCCTACGACTCGCTGATCAAGCTCATCCGCCACTTCGGCTTCTACCACACGAAGTTCGCCATCGTAGGGGCCGCCGACGCGCGGTACGGCTACTGCGGCGGCATCGACATCAACCCGAACCGCCTGGACGACGCGCGCCACCTGCAGGCAGGCCCGTACCACGACGTCCACACCAAGGTCGAGGGGCCCGCGGTGCGCGACCTCGAGCTCACCTTCCAGGAGCGCTGGAAGCGAGACGGCGGCGGCACCGGGCTGGCCTTCGACCCGATGCCGGACGGGAGTACCGGCGACGGCACCGACGTCGTGCAGATCGCGCGCACGTACTTCGCCGCCGCCGACCCCTCACGCGCGCTGGACTTCGCCCGCAACGGCGACCGCACGATCTTCGACACGATGCTCGCCGCCATCGCGCAGGCGCGCGAGTTCATCTACATCGAGGACCAGTACTTCACGCCGCCGGAGGCGTATCGTAACGCGCTGCTGCGTAAGGTCGAACAGCGGGAGATCGGCTCGCTGGTGATCGTGTTGCCGTCCACGCCGGACCAGCCGTTCGGCGAGATCGTTCGCGAGCCATTCGTGGCCGCGCTGCGCGCGGCCGACGCGGGCGCCGGCATCGTGCGCGTCGGCTACCCGCGCCGGCACTTCACAACCCCGGACAACGAGCTGCGCGCGTCCTCCGGTCGCCTCCTGTTGTTCGCCGACCTCGACGCCTCCGGCGGCGTCAACCCCACGGTGGTCCTGGGTCCGAAGGCGCGCCTGCCGCAGCCGCCGTTCTGGTTCGCCGTCGAGGGCGAGCTGATGTATGCCTACAACGAGTCCACCTCGGCCAGCCCTGACCCGGGCCACGCCCGTGTCTTCGAGGTGGTCCGCGGCCCAGACACGCGCCTGTACCGCGGCGGCGACCCGGCCACCGCGCTCGGCCCGCGCACCCGCGTGCACAAGGCCGGCGCGGCGGCGACGGTCGTCGACCTCGCCGGCATCTACGTGCATGCGAAGATGATGATCGTCGACGACGTCTTTGTCGGGATCGGCTCGGCGAACATCAACCGGCGTGGCCTGTGCCACGACGGCGAGATCGCCGCGTTTAGCGTGCCGCAGCAGCTGAAGGCTTCGCCGGGCAACCCGGTGGCCGCCCTGCGCCGGGAGCTGTGGGCGGAGATGCTCGATCTGCCGGCGAGCGCGAAGCCGCTGCTGGAGGATCCGATCGCCGCCGCGCGGCTGTTCGACCGCTCGCCGGCGCTCGGTAACCGCTTCACCGGCTTCGGCGCCCACCCGACGCACCTGATGTTCGATGCGACCGGCGCCGACGGTGTGGTGTTGGATCTCCTGCGGCTGCTGCTGGTGGATCAGTTCGTCTTGGTGGACCACGTCAAGATGTTCGACGCCGTCGTGGACCCGACCAGCGCGGTGGAGTCCTGATGGCCCCCGCCGCGCAGACGCTGTTCGGCCTGTTCGGCGACTTCACGGCCGGCTGGCCGTCGGCGGCCATCCGCGAGCACACCGGCAACGTGGTCGCCGGCGACGAGCCAGACCCGTCCGCCTGGCTCGGGGCGCTCAACAACAGCGTGCAGGTGACGAGCGTGCGCGGCGGCGCGCGGCCCGACGGCGTCGCGTTGGAGGCCGAGCTCACCGTCGGTACCGGCGGCTTCCTCGGCTACCCCGGCGGCTGGCCGTTCGTCTTCATCGCCATGCCTGACGTCGAGTTCCGCATCCAGCCGTTCTTGGCCTCGGGCCGCACCGTTCGCCTGTTCGCCGCGCTCGGCCAGGACGGCGGCCCGGAGGTGGTCCTGGAGGGCCTGCCAGTGGAGATCCGCCTGCCGCCCGAGCTCGTCGAGGTGCACCCGGACGAGCCGGGCGACCCCGCCGGCAACGCGACCGTCGAGGTGGGGGAGTTCGAGGCGGGCCGGCTGGACGATCTGAAAGTGATCTACCGCCGAGGCGACAGCACGTCGATCCTCGTGCACGTCCGGCTGACCGTGACCGGCGACCTGCAGTTCGATGTACAGCCCGCCGTGCCGGTGTCGTTCGGCCGCTGCGGGCTGTCCGGCATACCCTGCACCGCGGTGCACGACTTCCGGTTGATCCCCTCACCGCGGCTCGCGCGCGACCGCCAGGAGTGGCTGCGCCACGGCATCGAGCCATGGCTACCCAGCCATGCGGCGTCCAACGACGGCCTGTTCGCCATCCGCTCCGTCGACGTGGACGGGAAGTCGGGCAGCGTGAAGGACCTGGTCGGCTGGCTCAACGACCACGAGGACGACCGCGAGCCGACCGCCGAGTTCGTGCTGGGCGACGCGGTCGTCCCTTTCCGCGGCCCGTTCTTCCTTCCGGTGCCGCGCCACCTGACCGCCGGGGTGCGTCGCAACGTCTTGGATCCAGGCTCCAAGCAGGAGGTGTTCGTCTTCGAGCGGGCGCCCGTACACACGCACATCAGCAAGGACCCGCCGCTCGCCTTTATCGTCGAGAGCCTCTACTACCGGTCGCTGCCGTCCGGGACGCTCGACCAGGATCTCGGTCTCACGTTCCACGCCGCGATCGTCCGTGGCAAGGACGGCACCGCCCAGCGCGCGTACGAGATCGGGCTGGAGGAGGACTACACGCTGACGGTCGCCTACAAGCGCGACTTCACCACCCCGCCCACCGGGCCGCCCGTGCCCGGACCCGGCCCGGATCCGGACACGAACCGCCTCGTGCACTGGGAGATCGCCCAGCTGCTGATCGTCGATGTTATGGCGATCCGGGCCGGCCTGTCGCTTGGGCGGCTGATCGGCGAGGGTCGGCCGTTTCGCGACAGCGCGATCCTCACCGTCGACCTCTTCGTTTCCATGCCGCCCACCGGCAAGGACGATCACAGCGGCTTCCGGCTGCGCGCGCTCAACGGCGAGAAGGCGGCGTTCGCGCTGGAGAACGTCGGGTGGCGCCTGGGTAGCGTGCATCTGGAGGGCGTGGCGCTGCCGGACGGGGTGGTCGCCTACCTCGGCCCCTTGGGATTCGTCATCTCGGAACTGGGCCTGATCGCGGAGGACGGCGCGAGCTACCTGAGCTTCTCTGGCGGCCTCCTCATCCCCAAGCCCGCCGGCCTGGAGGGCGCGCTCACCGTCAGGCGGCTGCGCTTGCGCGTGGAGGGCGATGAGTCCCAGCCGCGGGTGAAGATCGACGGCTTCTTCTTGCGGTTGCGGAACTCATCGCTTCTCGTCGAGGCGGGCGGCTACTACTCCGAGCGTGAGGAGTCGGGCACTAGCCTGTCGGAGTTCGGCTTCACCGGCACCGTTAAGTTCAAGGTCGGCAAGCGGGAACACCTCCTGGGGGTCGACCTCATCCACGGGCACCGCTCGTCGGGCACCGAGAGCTTCGACTACCTGATGGCCCAGGCCGTTTACGCCGGGCAGCTCGGCCCGATCGGCGGCGTCGAGCTGCGCGGCGCGCGGTTGCTGTACGCGAGCAACATGCTGCCGAAGCTGCGCGAGCTCGACCGTGAGTCCCGCGAGCTGCGTTATTACCGCTGGTACCTGGACACGGACCCGCTGACGGTCCCCGGCGACCGCCGGCTGGCGGGCTGGCAGGCGACCGGCGACTCGTGGGCGTTCGGCGTGGGCGCGAGCGGGTCCTTCGTCGCGCTCGGGCGCCTGGTGGTGCTGGACCTGTTCGTGCTCGGCCTGCACGGGCCCACCGAGCGCGGGCTGCTCGTCTCCGCTCGGGTGTTCGCGATGTGCAACACGAAGCCGATCGGCTTCCTGGCGATCGAGTGGGACCAGCACAATGACCGCGTCAGCGCCGTGCTCGCGGTCGACGCGACGCTTGACAAGTTCATGAAGGACGCGCCGGCGTGGCTGGCCGGTGCGGGCGGCCTGCAGGGGACGCTGTTCGTGTCCAACGACCCGGCGACGCTCGCGATCGGGCGCCTGGCCGATCAGGCGACCTGGCTGGCGATGCGCTTCGACGTCGACCTGTGGCTGAAGGCGTCGCTGTCGATCGCGTTCTGCCTGGAGATCGTGGAGAACGGCCCGAAGGGCTTCGCGCTGGCCGTGCGCGTCGAGGGCGGCATCGGCAAAACGGGCGTCGTCCGCCTCACTTACAACGCCGGCTGGGGCATCGAAGTGCTCGTGTTCACCACGGGCTCGTCGGACTACGCGGCGATCCTCTTCATCGAGGCCGGGATCCGCTTTGTGCTGTTCGGTTTCTTGCGCATTGGCGTGAGCTCCCGGATGGAGTTTCGCCTGGTGGGCGCCCATCCGTCCCGCGGTGAGCTGACCGCGGAGATCCGGCTGGAGACGCCGTGGTTCCTCCCCGACGTGACGTGGCGGCTGGACGTCCAGTTCGGCGAGCTCGCGCCCGCCGCTCTGTCGACCGCCTCGCCGCCGCTGGCTGGCGTCGGCACGACGGAGGCTGGCTCCCAGCAACGGCTGCCCGCGCACGTCGAACGCTTCGACCCGGCCTGGGACGGTACCGGCGTCGCACCCGTTCACTCGGTGGACGAGCTGCGCGCGCCGACGCGGCCGGAGGCGGAGCGGCTGGCGAGCCTGGCGGCAGACGCCGCGCTGCGACCAGTCGCCACGGACGCGACGATCGCCGTCGAGTGGAGCGTCCCTGTCAACGACCGGCTCGGGCTCGGGGTTGGACTGGCGCCCGATCTCGGCAACCAGCAGTCGGGCGATCTGACGCTGACCTACGACCTGGTGGGCATCGCGGCGCGGCGGCGGGCGCGCTTCGGCGCCGACCGCTCCTGGAAGCCGCTGGAGGAGCGCATCGAGCTCGGCCTGGACTTCAGCGACCCCGGTGGGGTGCAGCTCGACGGGTCCTTCGGCCCACAGGTGCTCAACAAGACCTGGGACCTCGACATGCAGGTGGCCGGCCAGCCGGCGCCGAAGAAACTGCTGCTCAACGGCATCGCGCCGTACGAGTACACCAGCGCGGACGCTCAGGCCGCCGAGGAACTCGTGCGCTTTTCCCGGGATTGGCCGTGCTGCCGGCGGCCGGACGACAAGGACCTGTTCGAGCTGTTCCACCGCGTGCACTGGCGGGACGCGCTCGCCGGCATGGACCTGCCGGGCGGGTCGCGCTTCTCGGACAGCACCAGCACCTTCCGCTTCATGCGCGTCGCCTGGACGCACGTCGCCGGCTACACGGGCGTTGTTCCGAACACGATCGTGGCCGCGGCGCGGATAGACGCGCCCGGGGTCCTCGCTCGCGCCGACCTCGACGAGGACGCGGCGTTCTGCAGCGTCCGGCTAGCCTGGCCGCGCGGCGTGCGTGCGCTGCTGGTCATGTTCGACCGCACGGGCAAGGAGGTCGGCCGCCGGGATCTGGGGCTGGGTAACGCCGCGTTCCAGGGCGTGCTGGCCGGCGCTCGCGGGCCGATCCGCCGGCTCGAGCTGTGGATGCTGCCGCGCCAGCTGCCAGGCGTCGTGGCGCCGGCCGCCTCCTCGCAACCCGGCACCTTCGTCGAGGTCGAGGAGGCCGCCTACGTCGGCCTGCGCGACTACCTGGACCTGCTGCTCGCGCAGGCGGCGTGCGACGGCGGCGCGAGCGGCGGCTACGGGGGCAAGGGCAAGCTCGCGCTGCTCCCGAACCACGAGTACGAGCTCCGCTTCACCACGCGCGTGTCCGTCGCGCACCCCTCCACAGCGGCCGAGTCGGCAGACGTGGACGAGTTCGTCTACGTGCGCACGAAGGGCCTGCCGGGGCTCAACGCCGTGCAGCGCACCGGGGAGGAGCTCGAGCCGTACGTGCGCGAGGCCTACGCAGGCGGCCGCGGTGGCGTGGTCTACCGGGAGGAGCCGGTGACGCTCGCGTTCTCCGAGGACTTCATCGTCGCCGTGCCGCTGACCGTCCGCCCGCCCGGGACCGCGGAGGAGCGCACCACGCTGCTGCGGATGCAGCTCGTCGTCGAGCCGGACGTCGCCACGACGGCCGGCACGGTGTTCATCACC
>Ga0318494_10000574_pt1 | contig 12941 bp, 16 predicted proteins | sample GRESIP108b1f24_FD_203293 | JGI IMG/M metagenome (GOLD analysis project Ga0318494, IMG submission 203293) | Tropical soil microbial communities from Luquillo Experimental Forest, Puerto Rico - GRE.SIPMG.108b1f24 | ecosystem: Environmental > Terrestrial > Soil > Tropical forest > Bulk soil... | reverse complement strand
GCCGGGCAGGAAGAGATCCACCGGGATCACCTGGTGGAGCGGCTTCACCTCGTCGAGGAGCGCGGGCACGATGCCCGGCTCGTAGGGGATCTGCGGCGCGCGCTGCGCGGTCTCCACGTAGGCGCGATGGAGCACCGGCTCGGCCGAGCCGAGCGGGTTCCGGAGCGCGGTCACGTTGCCCGTCACCGCGCAGTCGCCGAAGGACACCACCACCTTCGTGCGCTCCCGGATCGTCCAGGCGTGACGGACGTGGTCCTCGTTCGCGACCGCGCCCTCCACGAGCGCCACGTCCACGCCGCGCGGGTAGTGCTTCACGTCGAGGACGGGGCTGTAGACGAGCTCCATCCGCGCCGCGACCTCGAGCAGCCGCTCGTCGAGGTCGAGGAACGACATGTGGCAGCCCGAGCAGCCGCCGAGCCACACCGTCGCGACGCGAGGCTTCGCGCTCACTTGATCCACTGCTTCTTCTCCCGCGCCGTCGTGATGTACGTGAGGAAGCCCGGGTTCTTCACCATCATGCCGCCGGTGGCCTTCTCCTTGTCGGCGAGGGCGCCGGTGGGGCAGACCTGCACGCACTTGCCGCAGCTCGTGCAGCTGTCGCTCCGTCCCCACGGCGCCGCGAGGTCGGTGACCACGCGCGAGGCCGCGCCGCGGCCCGAGACGTCCCAGGTGTGCGCGCCCTCCACCTCGTCGCAGACCCGCACGCAGCGGGTGCAGAGCACGCAGCGCGCGTGGTCGAGGATGAAGCGCGGGTGCGACGCGTCCATCGTGGTGTCGGGGTGCTGGTACCGGTACCGCACGTGGTCCATCCCGAGGCGCGTCGCGAGCGACTGCAGCTCGCAGTGGCCGTTCACCACGCACACCGAGCACACGTGGTTCCGCTCCGCGAAGAGCAGCTCCACGATCTGCCGGCGGTAGCGGCGGAGCCGGTCGGAGTCGGTGACGACCTCCATCCCCTCCTGTGCCTCCGTCACGCAGGCGGCGTGGAGCTTGGGCGTGCCGGCCACCTCCACCATGCAGAGCCGGCAGGCGCCCACCTCGGAGAGCCCGTCGAGGTGGCAGAGCGTGGGCAGCTCCATGGCGTGCTCGCGGCACACCTCGAGCAGCGTGGTGCCGGCGGCGGCCGACACCGCCTTGCCGTTCACCGTGAGGGTCCGGACGCTCAATCGCCACCTCCGATCTCGATGAAGCCCGCGCGGTGCCCGGGCACGGCCGGCGCGCTCACGGCGGGCCGGGCGATGGGGCACACGCCGGCGGGGCAGCGCTTCTCGGAGATGTGCGCGAGGTACTCGTCGCGGAAGTAACGGAGCGTGGAGAGCACCGGGTTCGGCGCGGTCTGGCCGAGCCCGCACAGGCTCGTCGCGCGCAGGAGATCGGAGAGCTCCTCCAGGCGCGCGAGGTCCTCCACCGTGCCGCGCCCGCGCGTGATCCCGTCGAGGAGCTGGAACATCTGCACGGTCCCGGCGCGGCACGGGATGCACTTCCCGCACGACTCGTCCTTGCAGAAGCTCATGAAGAACTTGGCGACGTCGACCATGCACGACGTCTCGTCCATCACGATGAGGCCGCCCGAGCCCATGATCGAGCCCACCGTGGCGAGCGACTCGTAGTCCACCGGCAGGTCGAGGAACTGGGCCGGGATGCAGCCGCCCGAGGGGCCGCCGGTCTGCGCCGCCTTGAACGCCTTGCCGTCGGGGATGCCGCCGCCGATCTCGAAGATGATCTGGCGCAGCGTGATGCCCATCGGCACCTCGATGAGCCCGGTGCGCGCGATCTTGCCGGCGAGCGCGAACACCTTCGTCCCCTTCGACTTCGCGGTGCCGATCGACGCGAACCAGCCGCTGCCCTTGCGCAGGATCGCGGGGACGTTGGCGAGCGTCTCCACGTTGTTGATGAGCGTGGGCTGGCCGAAGAGGCCGCTCGCCGCCGGGAACGGCGGGCGGGGCCTCGGCGTGCCACGCCGGCCCTCCACGCTCGCCATGAGCGCGGTCTCCTCGCCGCACACGAAGGCGCCGGCGCCGATGCGCAGCTCGACCCGGAAGTCGAAGCCGGTCTCGAGGATCCGCGAGCCGAGGAGGTTCGCCTTCTCGGCCTGCTTGATGGCGATCTTGAGCCGCTTCACCGCGAGCGGGTACTCCGCGCGCACGTAGACGTAGCCCTGCGTCGCCCCCACCGCGTAGCCGGCGATCGCCATCCCCTCGAGCACGCGGTGCGGGTCGCCCTCCAGCACCGCGCGGTCCATGAACGCGCCGGGATCGCCCTCGTCACCGTTGCAGATCACGTACTTCCGATCGCCCTTCGACTTCGCGACCGTGGACCACTTGAGGCCGGTGGGGTACCCGGCGCCGCCGCGGCCGCGCAGGCCGGAGGCGGTGATCTCCTGCACCACCTCGGCCGGCTCGAGGTCGCCGAGCGCGCGCGCGAGGCCCGCGTAGGCGCCGGCCGCGAGGCAGCTGTCGAGGTCCTCGGGGTCGACGCGCCCGGAGCCCTCGAGCACCACCCGCTCCTGCTGCGCGAAGAACCCGCCGTGGTCCGCGGCGCCGAGCTCGAGGATTGGTACGGCGCTCGCGAGGTGGCTCGCGGCGATGCGCGCCGCCGCCGACTCGTCGACGCCGAGGTAGAGGTGGCGCTCCGGCGCGTCGAGCTCGCCCGTCTCCACCTCCACGAGCGTGCCCTTCTCGCACAGGCCCCGGCAGCCCGAGCCGTGGACGCGCACGCCCTCGAGCCCCGCCCGCTTCACCTCCTCCACGAGCCGCTTCAGCACGGCCTCGGCGCCCACCGACTGGCACCCGGACCCGCAGCACACCGCCACGCGCTGCCGCGCGCTCGCCTTCGCGGCTCTCGCCCGCTCGACGAGCGCGTCCAGCTCCTCGCGGTTCATGGCTCCGTCCACCCCTTCACGCGCGCGAGCACCGTGTCCGCGGTCTGCTTGCCCACCACCTCACCGTCGAACACCACCGCGGGGGCGATGCCGCAGGCGCCCACGCAGCGGGCCTCCACGAGCGACAGCTTGCCGTCGGCGGTGGTCTCGCCGGGCTTCACCTGCGCGGCGTGCACCACCGCCTCGACGATCTCGCCCGCGCCCTTCACGTAGCAGGCGGTGCCCATGCACACGGTGCAGGTGTGGTCGCCCTTCGGCGCGAGCGAGAAGTAGTTGTAGAAGGTGGCGACCCCGTACACGCGCGAAGGCGGGAGCTTCAGCGCGCGCCCCACGTAGATGAGCACGTCGTCGGCGAGGAAGCCGAACAGCTCCTGGGCCTGGTGCAGGATCTCGAGCAGCGCGTGGCCCTCGAAGCCGTGCCGCTTCATCGCAGCGTCGAGCATCTTGAAGCGCTTGTCGCCGCTCGGGTGCGACGGCTTCGCCGGGGTGGCCATGGAGTCGCGCATTGTAGGTGGAGCATGAGGATCCGGAAGGACCCGTGCGGATCGGCGGGCGGCCGCGCGGGCGGGGGCGCGACACCCGGCCGCACCGGGACAACTCGTCACCTCGTTTTCACCGCGAGCCCCTTCTGGAGCCCAACTATCGGGGCTAAATGTCCGCCTCGTGCGAGAGCTCCGGGTCCCAAAGCGGCGGGTCGAGGTCGAGCTGACGTTCACTGGCGGTGAACGGCGAATCGTCGCAGTCTTCCTCTCCGAGCAGGCGCCGGAGCACTCCGGCCCCGAGCGCGTCTCCGACGTGCTCACGCGGCGCGAGCCGTTCTTCCCCGCGATCGACCCGACCACCGGCGAGACGAACCTCGTCGCCCGCGCCGCGGTCGCGCTCGCCCGCCTCGCGCGCGCCGACGAGCCGGGCGACGCCGACGAGCTCACCATCCCCACCGAGCACGAGGTGGAGATCCACCTGCGCGACGGCCAGCAGGTGGGCGGCACGCTCGCCTACGTGCTCCCGCCCGAGCGCTCGCGGCTCGTGGACTTCCTGAACGTGGCGCCGCCCTTCTTCCGCCTGCTGGTGGGCGGCGACCTCCTCCTGCTCGTGAGCCGCGACCAGGTCGCGCGCGTCACCGCCCTTTCCCGTTGACCGCCCTCCCGAAGAGCTCCATGGCCCGTCTCGACCCCATCATCGACAAGCTGCACGCGAAGAACGGCACCCACGTCCTCCTCGAGACCGGCGCCGGCGCGATGCTCCACACCGCCGCCGGCGCGCTGCCGGTGATCCAGCAGCCCCTCACCACCCAGCAGATCGTGGGCGCGTTCGCCGAGATCGCCCCCGCGGAGCTGCAGCCCGGCTTCCCCGGCCAGGGCGAGGTGGCCTGGCCCTACGATCATGCCGCGGGGCCCGTGGAGGTCCGGTTCGAGCACAGGGACGGCAAGGCGCGGGCGACGATCGCGAAGCGCGCCGCGCCCATCCCGGCCCCCACCGTACCGTCCGTCCCGACCCTGGCCCGGGGCCCGGCCGCGGCCCGGACCTCGACGCCGACGCCGACTCCCACGCGGCCCGCGAGCTCGGCGGCGTCGCCGCTCCCCGGCGATCCGCGCGAGGCGCTCGACGCGCTCCTCCGGCTCATGCTCGACAAGCGCGCCTCCGACCTGCACCTCTCGTCCGACGTGGTCCCGATGCTCCGCATCGACGGCGACATGGTGCCGTTCCCCCAGTACGGCCCGATCGCGGCGACGCGGCTCAAGGAGATGCTCTTCTCGCTCGCGCCGAAGCGGAACCGCGAGGAGTTCGACGCGGTGTCGGACACCGACTTCGCGCACGAGACCGAAGACGCGCGCTTCCGCGTGAACGTGTTCGCCGATCGCAGGGGCACGGGCGCGGTGCTCCGGCAGATCCCGACCAAGATCCTCACCGTCGAGGAGATGGGGCTCAGCCAGCACATCCTCGACCTCTGCCACCTGCCGAAGGGGCTCGTGCTCGTGACCGGTCCCACCGGCTCGGGCAAGTCGACCACGCTCGCGGCGATGCTCGACTACGTGAACCGGAACCGCGAGGACCACATCATCACGATCGAGGATCCGATCGAGTTCGTGCACCCGAACAAGAAGTGCCTCGTGAACCAGCGCGAGGTGGCGGTGCACACCGAGTCGTTCAAGCGGGCGCTGCGCGCCGCGCTGCGCGAGGATCCCGACATCGTGCTCGTGGGTGAGCTCCGCGACCTCGAGACGATCGCCATCGCCATCGAGACCGCCGAGACCGGCCACCTCGTCTTCGGCACGCTCCACACCAACACGGCGCCGTCCACGGTGGACCGGATCATCGACCAGTTCCCCATCGATCGGCAGGCGCAGATCCGGATGATGCTCTCCGAGTCGCTGAAGGGCGTCATCTCCCAGGTGCTGGTGAAGAAGATCGGCGGCGGGCGCGCGGCGGCGCAGGAGGTGCTGCTCTGCACCTCTTCGGTGTCGAACCTCATCCGCGAGGGGAAGACCTTCCAGATCCCGTCGATCATGCAGACCGCGAAGGGCCAGGGCATGGTCACGCTGAACGACGCGCTCCTCGACCTCGTGAAGCGCAAGGTGGTGGAGCCGAAGGACGCGTATCTGAAGTCGGTGGCGAAGAGCGAGCTCAAGGCGCTGCTCGAGCGCGCCGGGTTCCCGCTGCCCGAGGCGTGACGCCGCCTCGTCACTACCGCTCCTCCGGCGGCCGGAGCCGGCGGAACGAGCGCCACAGCGCGAGGTCGTAGACGATCTTCAGGCCGCCGCCGAGGAAGAACGGCACGCCCGACAGCGTGGCGCTCGCGTAGAGCGGTCCCGCGATCACAGGCGCCAGCGAGGCGCCCACCGTGCGCGCGATGCCGGTGACCCCCGCCGCCGCGCTCCGTTCGTCGGGGTCCACCACGGCCATCGTGTAGGACTGGCGCGTGGGCACGTCCATCTGCGAGATGGAGAAGCGCGCGAGCAGCACCGCGATCGCGAGCGGCTCGGTGGGCGCGAGCGGCACGAGGAACAGGAGCACGTTGGACGGCAGGTGGGTCACGACCATCGTGTTCACGAGCCCGATCCGGCGCGCCACCCGCGCGGCGGAGAGCGCCGAGATCCCGGCGAGCACGTTCGAGCCGAAGAAGATCGCGCCGAGCGTCGCCTCGCCGGTGCCGAACTTCCGGTGGAACCACCAGGCCACGAAGCTCTGCACGACGAAGCCGCCGGCGAAGGAGTCCACGCTGAAGAGCGCGGCGAGCCGGAGGACCACGCCGCGCGAGCGGTGGAGCCCGAGCCACGGGCGCGCGCCGGTCGCGAGGGCGGACGCGCCGGGCGTCCCGCGCGCCGGGGCCTCCACCGCGCTCGACATCCGGGACGCGAGGCCGAGGAGCGCGAGCCCGAGCGCGGCGTAGCCGACCGCGAGCGCGCGGTACGAGGCGAGCGGCGTCGCGCCGCGGGCCTGGAGCCACTCGGCCAGCACGCCGCCGACGAGGGAGCCGGCCGCGGTCGCGAGCGAGCCCGTCAGCGTGTACCAGGCGAGGACGGAGGTACGCCGCTCGTGCGGCAGCTCCTGCGAGAGCGCGGCCTGCTCGAGCGCGAGGAACGGCCCCACCTCGTTCCCGGCCGGGCTCACGATGCCGATCGTCGCGGCGAGGAGCAGGAGCAGGAAGCTCGAGGCGGTGGCGAGGATCGCCCCGGCGCCGACGACGAGCGCGGCGCCGAGCGCGAGCATCTTCCGTCGCCCCACGCGATCGGCGCGCGTCGTCACCGCCAGGGTGATCACCGCGTCGCCGGCGAGCGTGAGCGTGAGGAGGAGCCCCACCTGCCGCTCGTCGAGCCCGGCGGCGGTGAGGTGGAGGACGAGGACGACCGAGAGGAGCCCGAACGCGAAGAGGCGCACCGCGCGCGAGGCGAACAGGAGCGGCACGTCGCGCGCGGGACGGGGCATCCAGGCTCCGAGCTTAGCGCCGTGACCACGCCTTGGCGCGACCGCGCAGGGTGCGTTACACCGCAGCGGCCCATGCCCTACGTCCCCGCGAGCTGGCTCCCGGGCCCGCACCTCATGACCGTGTACGCGAGCGTCGCGCGCTTGCTGCCGCGCCCGCGCGGGGTGCGGGAGCGCCTCGAGCTCCCCGACGGAGACTTCCTCGATCTCGATCGGTTCGGCGGAGCGGACGCCGACGCGCCGCTGCTCGTCGTGTGCCACGGGCTCGAGGGCTCCTCGCGCGCCGGCTACGTGCGCGGGCTCGTGGCCCTCGCGCTCGCGCGCGGCTGGGCGGCAGCGGCGCTCCATTTCCGCGGCTGCTCCGGATCGCCGAACCGGCTCGCCCGCTTCTACCATTCGGGCGACACCGGCGACCTCGCGCACGTGGTCGAGCGGCTCACCGCCGAGCGGCCCGGCCGGACGCTCCTCGTGGCGGGGTTCTCGCTCGGCGGGAACGTGGTCGCGAAGTGGTTCGGCGAGCGTGGCGACGCGCTGCCGGCGGAGGTGCGCGGCGGCGCGGTGATCTCGGTCCCGTTCGACCTCGCGCGCGCGTGCGCGGCCATCGACGGGCCGGGCTTCATGAACCTCGTCTACCGCGAGCGGTTCCTGCGCCGGCTCCGGAAGAAGGCGCTCGAGAAGGCCGCGCGCTTCCCGGGCTCGCTCGACACCGCGCGCGTGCGATCGGCGCGCACGCTCCGCGACTTCGACGCCGCGGTGACGGCGCCGCTCCACGGCTTCTCCTCGGCGGAGGACTACTACGCGCGCGCCTCCAGCGGCCCCGGGCTGCCGGACGTCCGCCGCCCGCTCCTCGCGATCTCGGCCGAGGACGACCCGATGGTCCCGCCGGCCGCGCTGCCGGTGGCGGCGGCGCGCGCGAATCCGTGCTTCTCGCTGGAGGTGTCGGCGCGCGGCGGCCACGTGGCGTTCGTGGCCGGCGCGCCGTGGCGGCCGTCGTTCTTCGCCGAGGCGCGCGCCGTGGAGTTCCTCGCCGGCCACGCCGCCCCGACGCGGCCCTGAACTACTGCGGGTCGGTCGTCTCCGGATCCTCGCCCGGCAGCACGGGCATCGGCGCGTCTTCGAACTCCTTCGGCTGCGGCCCGGGCACGATGCCCGCGATGTCCGGATCGGGATCGTTCGGGCCGCGCGGCCCGCGCGCCGCCTTCTCCTTGCGCCGCTCCTCGCGATCGCGCTCCTTCTCGCGCTGCCGCTCCTGGCGCTTCAGCTCCTTCTGCCGCTTCGTAGGTCCACCCGGTTGCATGCTCGTTCTCCAGAGACGAAGGGGCCCGGCCTCTCGCGAGACCGGGCCCCGGGATCATCGGCCAGACTCGGCGTCAGAGCGGACGCACGTTCTTGGCCTGCAGCCCCTTGGGACCCTTCGTGGTCTCGAACTCGACCTTCTGGCCCTCCGCGAGGCTACGGAAGCCTTCCGCGACGATCGCGGTGTGATGACAGAAGACGTCAGGGCCGCCGTTGTCCTGCGTGATGAACCCGAAGCCCTTCGCGTCGTTGAACCACTTCACCGTACCAGTTGCCATGAACTTCTTTCTCACTCCCGGCCGCCTGAATGAGGCCAGTCCGCTCCGACTCGAGCGTGCGGTCTACTTAGCGTCTGCGGGGGAAAAAGTCGAACGAGGATGGCTGCCGAGCCACCGGCCCCTTCGGGCACTTTCCCTGCCCGCCCCGTGCGCTACCACGGGGCCATGATCGACCACGTTTCGCTGCCGGTGCGGGACTATGCGAAGTCGAAGGCGTTCTACCAGCGGGCGCTCGCACCGCTCGGCTACGAGCTGCTCATGGAGTTCGGTTCATCGTGCGGCTTCGGCGCAGGCGGCAAGCCCGACCTCTGGCTGAACGGCGAGCCGAAGGGGCACGCGCCCATCCACGTGGCGCTCCAGGCGGCGAACCGCAAGGCGGTGGACGCGTTCTACACGGCCGCGCTGGTCGCGGGCGCCGTGGACAACGGGAAGCCCGGGCTCCGGAAGGACTACCACCCCACCTACTACGGAGCCTTCGTGCTCGACCCCGATGGCCACAACCTCGAGGCCGTCTGCCACCTGCCGGAGTAGCGTTCAGGTGCGCCGGGCGCGCAGCTCGCGCACCATCGCCGCGCGCTCCGCCTCGGGCAGCGCGCGCACCGCGGGGAAGAGCACGCGCTCCTCGCGATCGAGGTGCGCGGCGAAATGCCCGGCGAGCGCCGTCGCCACCTGGTCCAGCTCGGGCGCGAGCGCAGCGTGGCGCGCGGGATCGGCAGCGAGGGCGTCGCACAGCGCCACGAGGCGCGCGAGGAGCGGCTCGTGCTCCCCGTGCTCGCGCTGCATCTCCGCGAGCTCACGCTCCACCTCGGCGCCGCGTCCGCGGAGGCGCGGCACCATCGACTCCTCCTCGTCCCGCGCGTGGAGCGGCAGGGCGTCGGCGAAGTAGCGACGGACCTTCGTCGCCGCGTCGGCGATCTCGGCCGGCGGCGTGCCGGGCGCGCGGGCGAGCCGCTGCGCGAGCGCCGTGAACGAACGGATGCGCTCGTGGCAGTCGAGCAGGAGGTCGACGACGTCGGCGGCCGCCGGCCGCTTCCCGATGGTGAGCATCGCGTGGGAACTAACCGAACGCGGCGCCATGCGCTCGCGCCGAGGGTCGTGCGCCCGGCCGCGGGTCGTCCCGTCCGCGGAGCGAGGCGGGACGACCTCGGACGGTCAGTGCACCTGTCGCGGCGCCGGCAGGAAGGCGTACGGGCGGGCGTCCTGCATCAGCCAGGCGTTGCCCCTGCGCTGCGCGAGGATCACGACATGCAGCTTCATCGGGCCGCGGCTGCCGTCGGGCATCCGGCAGTTCTGGATGTCGTGCTCGAGATCGAGGAACGCGCAGTCGTTCGCGATGCTGCGCGCTCCCACGATCGTGAACTTCGAGGTGGAGCCCTCGAGGAACTGGTCCACGTCGTGGCCGTAGACCCGCTCCACGCCCGAGCGGCCGTTGCCATACTCGCCGCTCGGCGTGATGAGGGTCCCGTCCTCGCTGAAGCAGGCCGCGACCGCCTTGCGGTCGTGGCGGTTGAAGGCCTCGGTGAACTTCTGGAGCATCGCCTCCAGCGACGACTCCACCCTGGTCTGCTGCTGTTGCTGTTGCCCGGCACCGGTTGCCATGTCCGCTCCTTCCGTTCGACTGCGCGCGGGGGAGTTCTGTGACCGGGCGCGGGGTGCAAGACGAAAGAGGGGGATGCCATGAGATCGAGGCGGACGCGCGCGGTGGTCGTCGCCGCGCTGGGCGGCTCGGGTTGTGATCGCGCACGCGAGAAGCCTCACGTGGTGAGCATCGGTCCTCGCTGTCAGAGCCGGCCGCTACCCTGGCACCATGTCGTCGCTCGCCAAGGTCCCGCTGCGCCACACCGCCCCCGTCGAGCCGCCGGAGCTCCCCGGCGTCCCCGACGAGTGCCCGCGCTGCGGCGTGAACCTCGAGCACGCGCTGCGCGAGGTGAACCTCGCGATCACGCTCGACGACGGCGCGGAGGTGCACGCCACCGGCTACGAGTGCGCCGTCTGCGGGTGGTGCTGCGCGCCGATGCTCTGATCACGAGCGGGCGGCCCCGACACCTCGAGACTCGCCCTCGCGGGCGCGACGAGCGCGCGCCGACGCAGCCGTCGCCGACGCGCGCGGACCTTCACCGCATCGTCGACTTGTCGTCCTTCAGCATCTTCCGGAGCTCGGCCCGCAGCTCCGGCGTGTCCTTGTGACCGTGCACGTCCTGCGCGTGCATCGCCGCCGCGCGGACGACCTCCTCTTCCTCACCCGAGATCGTGAGCGAGCACTTCGACTCGCTCGGGAACTCGCGGCAATCCGCTACCTTCCTCATGGCTCGCACCTCCGGCGCGTGATCTTGCGCGGCGGCCGACCGGGTTCCACCCCCATGCCCCAACCGCGCCGCCGTGCCCCGACGCGGCGGCCAGACGGCCGAGCGAGCCGGAGTCCTCGACGGGGCCTCACCGCGTTGCTACTCCAGGCGGATGGACCCGAACCGCCGCGCCGCCTGGAGCGCCCTCGCAGAGGAAGCCGACGATCTCCTCGAGCACCTGCGGGACCTTCCGGTTCAGGGCGGCGACAGCGCCGACGCCGTCGAGGCCGAGGTCGCGCGACGCTTCCCGCTCGACCGGCCACGCCCGCCGGCGGAGCTCGTGCGCGACGCCTCGAGCCTCATGCGCGCGCACGCCGTGCATGTGACGCACCCGCGCTACTTCGGCCTCTTCAACCCGCCGGTGCGCGAGGCCGCGATCCTCGGCGACGCCCTCACCGCGCTCTACAACCCGCAGCTCGCCGCGCGCGCTCACGCCGCGGCCGCCTCGGCCATGGAGCGCCACGTGCTCCGCACGCTCGGCGCGCTCGCCGGCTTCCCGGATCCGTCGGGCGCCTTCTTCACCAGCGGCGGCGCCGAGGCGAACCTCTCCGCCGTCGCGGTGGCGCTCGCGCGCGCCCACCCCGAGGCCGGCGTGGAGGGGCTCGCCGCCACCGGGATCCGGCCGGTGATCTACGTCTCGGCGGAGGCGCACGATTCCTTCGTGAAGATCGCGCGCCTCACCGGCCTCGGCACCTCGGCCGTGCGCCGCATCGCCACGAAGGACCTGGCGATGCGCCCGGCCGCGCTCGCCCGGGCGATCGTCGAGGACCGCGCCACCGGGCGCTCGCCGCTCCTCGTCGCCGCGACGGCGGGCACCACCGCGGCAGGCGCCATCGATCCCATCGCCGCGATCGCCGACGTCGCCCAGCGAGAAGGGATCTGGCTGCACGTCGACGCGGCGTGGGGCGCGCTCGCGCTCCTCTCGCCGCGCACGCGCGGCTGGCTCGCCGGCGTGGAGCGCGCCGACTCGCTCACCTGGGACGCACACAAGACGCTCGCCGCGCCGATGGGCGCCGGCATGTTCTTCTGTCGCGAGCCCGCGCGGCTCGTGGACGCCTTCGGCGTGCACGCGAGCTACATGCCGGTCACCGGCGTGCCCGCGGAGCCGTTCACGACGACGCCGCAGTGGTCGCGCCGGGCCATCGGCGTGAAGGTGCTGCTCGCGCTCGCCGAGACCGGCCTCGGCGCGCTCGCCGACGAGGTGGACCGGCAGGTCGCGCTCGGCGACGCGCTGCGCGCGAAGCTCCAGGCCGCCGGGTTCCGGCTCGTGAGCGCGACGCCGCTCCCCATCGCCTGCTTCGCCCCCGCGAACGGCGCGTCCGCCGAGGAGCTGCAGGCCCTCGCGGCGCGGATCCAGCGGCGCGGGCGCACGTGGATCTCCTACGCCGTCGTGGGCGGCACGCCCTGCCTGCGGGCGTGCATCTGCGGGTTCCGCACCGAGGAGCAGGACCTGACCGCCCTCGTGGAGGAGCTCGGCGCCGCCGCCTGACGCACGGCACGCGCTCGCGTTCGCGAGCCGTGCCGCGCGCGGGCGAGCTAGCCGCGATCGGTGTAGTCGGCGGCGGAGCGATTCCCGGAGGTCGGCTTCGACATCATCGAGCAGCTGCACCCGTGCTCGCTGCCTGCCTGCTTCGCGTTCTCGCGGATCTCCGCCTTCGCGGCGAGCGCGGTGCGATCCGCGGAAGCGTCGCTCGCGAGCGCGGCGGTGCCGCTCAGCGCGAACAGCGAGAGCCCGACCCAGAACCATCTCGATGCCTTCATGTTCATCTCCTCTTCGTGTGGACTGCGCCCGCGGAGAAGAGCAACGCGCGTGCCGAGCGCGCGGAGCCGCGCCGAGCGCGATTTCGCTGCAAATTCTGACGAATCGCGCCACTCCGCCGCGCCTGGATGCGTCACGCCGTGACCTCCGAGGTCACGGCGCGCGAAGGCGTCCGAGCGGGCAGTCACGCCGACGGCGCGCGCTGCCGCGCGCGCGATGGACCGGGTTGGTCCAGGTCAGACTCGCCTGCTAGAACGGCCCTTCCGATGGCCGACTTCGCGCACCTGCACCTGCACACCCTCTACTCGCTCCTCGACGGCGCGATCCGGATGAAGGACCTCATCGCCACCGTGAAGGCGAAGGGGATGAACACGGTCGCGGTCACCGACCACGGAAACCTCTTCGGCGCGGTCGACTTCTACAAAAAGGCGAAGGACGCCGGCGTGAAGCCGATCCTC
>Ga0318494_10000566_pt1 | contig 12997 bp, 12 predicted proteins | sample GRESIP108b1f24_FD_203293 | JGI IMG/M metagenome (GOLD analysis project Ga0318494, IMG submission 203293) | Tropical soil microbial communities from Luquillo Experimental Forest, Puerto Rico - GRE.SIPMG.108b1f24 | ecosystem: Environmental > Terrestrial > Soil > Tropical forest > Bulk soil... | reverse complement strand
CGGAGTGCCGATCCTGGTCCGCGGTCAGGCTTGGGGGAACCTGTACCTGACCGAAAAAGAGGGTGGGGTGGAATTCACCGACGAGGATGAAGAGGCAGCGATCGTGCTCGCGGACTGGGCGGCCACGGCGATCGAGAACGCGCGCCTGTACGAGTCGAGCGAGCGCCGGCGCCGCGAGGCCGAGCGGGCGCTTCAGGGGCTGCGGGCCGCGCGGGACATCACCGACGCGATCGCGGGCGTCAACGAGCTCGACAAGGTGCTCGAGCTGATTGCGAAGCGCGGCCGGGCACTGGTCAGTGCGCGCGCGGTGCTGATCATGCTCCGCGATGGCAATGAGCTGCTCGTCGCCGCCGCCGCCGGCCAAACCGGAGACACGCACGGCCGCCGGGTTCCGATCGGGGGGTCGACCTCCGGCCGCGTATTCGAGCTCGGACAGCCTGAGCGGATCTCGGACGTCTCGCAGCACCTGAGGGTCTCGGCCGATCAGCTTGGCGTGCCCGATGCACACACTGCGCTGCTGGTGCCGATGGTCCATCGAGGCGCCGGCGTCGGGGTGCTGGCTGCGTTCGACCACGGCACGGACGGCGGGACGTTCAGCGCCAATGATGAGGCGTTGCTGCGGACCTTCGCCTCATCGGCCGCCAACGCGGTCGTGATCCATCGGAGCGTCGAGGCGGACCGGCTGCGCGCCGCGATCACCGCCGCCGACGCCGAGCGCGCCCGCTGGGCCCGCGAGCTGCATGACCAGACGCTCCAAGCTCTCGGTGGCCTGCGCGTGCTGCTGGCCTCGGCTCAGCGTCGCAACCCCGCCATCGCCGGCGAGCCGGCGATCAGCCAGGCCATCGAGGACATCGAGCTGGAGACCGACAACCTGCGGGCGATCATCACCGACCTGCGTCCGTCCCTGCTGGACGACCTCGGCCTGGGCCCCGCGATCGAGGCGCTGCTCGAGCGTCGCCGCCTGACCGGTCTCGAGATCGCGGCCGACGTGTCTCTCGAAGATGGAGGGGGGCTGGATCCCGAGCTCGAGACGACCGTCTACCGGCTGCTCCAGGAGGCGCTGACCAACATCGTCAAGCACGCCCAGGCCACAAGCGTTCGCGTCACGGTACGCGTCACCGGTGGCGACGTCCTGGTCGAAATCGACGACGACGGTGACGGATTCGATCCAAGCGCTCAGACCTCCGGGTTTGGCCTGGCCGGCATGAACGAGCGGGTCTACCTGGCCGGCGGCACCCTCGACGTCGAGTCCAGCCAGGGCGGCACCACGATTCGCGCGCGCCTGCCGGTGTCCGCGGACGGCGCCGGCGGGCGGTCAGACGCCGATCAGATGGCGTCGTAGCGCGAAATGCACCAGCTCGGCGCGCGTTGCGAGCCCGAGCTTGCGGTGGATGTTGGCCCGGTGGGTTTCGATCGTGCGCCGCGACAGGTGAAGCCTGCCGGCGATCTCGGCGCTCGTGTAGCCCAGCGCGATGGCTCGGAGCACCTCGGTCTCGCGGGGGCTGAGACCGTCGCCGTTCACCGTGCGCCGCAGGGCCTCGAGGCCGGCCGCCACGTGTGAGCTCACGTACTCCTCGCCGCGCGAGGCCCGCCGGACCGCCTCGGGCAGCTCACCGTCCGCCCGGTCCTTCAGGACGAAGCCGATCGCGCCGGCATCGATCGCGCGCTGTGCGAACGCGGGGCTCCGCTCCATGGTCAGCACCACGATCTCGGTCTTGGGCACCCGCTTGCGCAGCTGCCGGATCGTCTCGATGCTCGAACCTCCCGGCATCTCCAGATCGAGCACGAGAACGTGCGGCGCGTTGCCGAACACGTGATGGGTGGCGCCCTTCAGGTCGCCCGCCTCACCGATCACGTCGAAGTCCTGCTCGCCGTCCAGCAACAGGCGCAGGCTACGCCGCACCAGGTAGTGATCGTCGGCGAGGACGACCCGGATCATCGCCAGGTCAGTCTCTGTCGATGCCGCGCCGACGCGGGGAGCGAGGTGGAGGTGCGCTGACATAGCAAGGACCGTAACCCCGTCGGACACGCCTGCCCTCCGCGAAACCCGGCGTTTCGCATGCGGGAAACCCCCCATTGCTGTCGGTGGCGTCGCGCGGGTATCAGCCGAGCAGCCGCCCGCCGTTGACCAGCAGCGTCTGGCCGGTCACGAACGCGCTCTCGTCGGAGATCAGGAAGGCCAGCGCTCCCAGCAGGTCGTCGGGCTGTCCCACGCGTCCGAGCGGCGTGGCAGAAGGGTCGTACGGCGCCTCCCCCTGCATAACCGCGCTCCCCTCGGTGGGGATGAACCCTGGGGCCAATGCGTTGACGCGGATCTGCGCGGGCCCAAGCTCGCGGGCCAGGACGCGGGTGAGGCCGATGATCGCCGCTTTCGAGGCAACATAGTGGGCGACGCCGGGCGATCCCGAGAACGCGACCTCCGACGCGAGATTGACGATTGAGCCGCCGCCGGCGGAGCGGAGCAGCGGCACCACCGCCCGGCTGCACAGCCAGGCCCCCTTCACGTTGACCTCGAGTACGCGGTCCCAGTCGTCCTCGGGGATCTCATCGAACGGCTGCCGGGGCAGAGCGACGATCGCCGCGTTGTTCACCAGCCCATCAGCGCCGCCAAGCTGAGCGGACGCAGCCTCCGCCAACGCCCGGGTGGCAGAGGCCGAGCGCACGTCGGAGACGCACGCCGTCACCTCGAGGCCGTCGGAGCGCGCCCGGGCACACGTCGCGTCGAGCTCCGCCTCGGCGACGTCGGCGGCCAGCACGCGCGCTCCCAGCGACGCCAGGTGCAGGGCGAACTCGCGCCCCAGGCCCTGCGCCGCGCCGGTGACGATGATGCGCTTCCCGGACAGCCGGGCGGAGGCGCTCATGCGGCGGCGGCCGCGTGAGCCAGGTGGAGATCCCGGGCGATCTCCTGAAAGCAGTTGTAGCTCGACCCGCGCCCGATCCCCGGACCGGAGTGCAGGTTCGCCGAGCAGTCGTAGACGTTGTCCAACAGGACGCGATGGCCGCTCATATCCGGGATCGGGCGGAAGCGGCCGAGTTGCGAAGCGATCGTGCTTGCGGCGGAGTAACCCCCCTCGATCATGTTCGGCCGCTCCCGCGCGATGTCATCCGGGCAGTACACCCGCGCGGCGATCACGTTCTCGCGGGTCATGTTCGGCGCGTAGCCCGCCCACTCGCCGAGCAGGTTCTCGGTGAAGCGCTCCTTGACCCCGCGCCACTCCGCGGCCGAGAACCGGCGGCGCGGCGCCGAGAACTCCTCGACGCCGACGATGTGACTCCCGGTTGGCGCGCGGCTCTGATCCCACAGGCTGTCGACCGAGCACAGCACATACGGCCGGCCGGCGAACCCATTCAGGAAGATCTCGGGCTGGTAGCGCAGATGCAGGTAGTCGAGGTCCTTGGGGCCCCAGTACAGGCGCGGTTGGGCTCCGACCCCGGGATTGTCCTGCTCGGCCGAGTACTGCGGGGGCTCGTGGATGGCCAGGTTGGCCCACAGGAGCTGACCCCGGTCGTAGTGAATATTGCCGATCCGCCGGCGCAGGCGCTGATCCACGCGCGCTTCGCGCAGCAGCCTCAGGACGGTTTGGGCCAGGCCCAGGTTGCTCACCACCAATCGGGCCGCAACTCGGGAGCCGTCCGCCAGCTCGACTCCGGTGGCCCGTCCGTTCGCGGTCGTGATCCGGTCGACCTCGGATGACGTCTCGTACACCACGCCCAGCCTGCGCCCGGCCGCGACGAGCGCATCGGTGATGGCCTGGCTCCCGCCCACGGCGATCGCCGCGGGCTCGAAGGACAGGGTCAGCGGCAGGCAGTGGATCAGCCCCTGCAGGCCGGGCACGTCGTCGGGAAAGCAGCCCGTGGACGTGGTGGCGGCGCGCATGAACAGGATCTGGAGCTCAGGGCTCTCGAAGAAGTCCTGAGCCAGCTGCCGCAGCGTCATGTACTGGTGAACCGGCTCGATCCCGCTGCCGGGCACATCGAGCAACTCCTCGAGTGGATCGGGAACGCCCCATGGCGGAGGCATCCCGAAGCGGTGGCGGCGGAAGGCCTGCTTCCAGTGGCGCTCGTAAGCGTCGAGCAGGCCAAGGTAGGTCTCCGCATCGCGCTGGGAGAAGCGCGCTATCTGCTCGCACGTGCGGCGGATGTTCTCCTCGCTCCGCTCCTGACGGCCGCTGCGAGCGTCGACCACGCGCGAGGCCGAGAAGCCGACAAACGAAGAGCCGTCGTCGAAGATCATCCCCTCGTTCTCGTCCGGGAACACGTAGCGCAGCCCCTCGTCGTGTAGCGCGAAGTCGCGGTAGGCGGGGTGGCCGTAGAAGCGGGTCCAGTGGCTGCAGTGGTTCATGGTGAACCCGGGCGCCGGTCCTTCGCTTCCGCACGCGCCGCCGCCCAGGTGGGCGCTGCGCTCGAGCACCAGCACCGACAGACCGGCGCGGGCCAGGTACGGCGCGATGATCGTGGCGTGGTGCCCCCCGCCGGCTACCACTGCGTCGTAGCGCGCGTCGCTCACGGCGTCAGCCGAGGATCGTCACGGTGCCCCGGTCGCCGTCCACCCGCACGCGGTCGCCCGTCTTGATCCGGCTGGTGGCATTCCCGGTGCCGACGACGGCGGGCAGCCCGTACTCACGGGAGACGATCGCAGCGTGGGACATGATGCCGCCGATGTCCGAGACGGCCGCCGCGATCTTCCCGAACACCGGCGTCCAGCTCGGCGAGGTAACCGGCGCGACGAGGATCTCGCCCGGCTCGAGTTCGCCCAGCCGCTCGATCTCCAGGATCACCCGGGCCGGCCCCTCGGCGATCCCCGGAGAACCGGCAAACCCGCTCAACGCCGCGCCGCTGTCGCGATCGTCCGCCGCCCATTCCCGTACCCGCTCGGTGGTGATGCCCCACAGCATGATCGTCATCGGCTCGGTGATCGCCTCGGGCACGGCGCCCAGGGCAGGCGGTGGGGTGAAGCGCCGCATCGCCTCCATGATCCGCTTGCGCGCGGTGACGACCGGTGGCCAGTAGCCGGGGCCTCGGCCCTCTGAGCCGGCCGCCCAGGCCAGTCGCAGGTCGACGAGCGCATCGGATACCTCGTGGCGCTGGAGGTAGAAGATGTCTTCGGCCTCGTCCAGGAACCGGTGGCGAGCCAGCAGCGCGCCGAACTCGCGCACCTTGTTCCAGAACAGCGTGTGGTACCAGTGCTCGACGTAGAAGTTGTGGCTCTCGACGTACGGGAACACGGTGCGGGCCAGCCCCAGGTTCTGATCGAACGCGCCCACGGTGTCGGGATCGGTCAGCAGCGAGCGGTACTCAGCGGTGATCCGGTCACGCTCCGAGCTGACCTCCGCCAATGGACGGCTGACGTCGTCGCCGGCTTGCAGGCGCGTCACGTAACCCCGCAGATGACCCAGGGGAACGCTCGGATCGTCGATCCAGGAGCGGTGGTGATGGTAGAAGCCGTTGCCGTTCGAGTAGTAGAACCACGGCGTTTTGACCGCCTCCCATTCGGCCAGCCACTCCTGTCCGGGGGCGCCGGCGGCCAGGACGTCGGTCAGCGCGGGCTCGCCGTCAGCGGTCAGGACCGCGTCCGCGATGCCGAGATCGAGCGCGAGCCGCGCGAGCCGCTTGAGCTCGTCGTCGGGCCGGAACAGGACGACGTCGATGCCGCTGACCATCTTGGCGATCGTCTGATCCGGGATGTCGGGGAAGCTCTGCTTGCACAGCTCGTAGAACACGAGGTACGCGGCGTAGCCCAGGTTGAGGAACTCGAAGTGGTACTGCCAGATGCGGTCCACGCTCTCGAGGAGGCGGTTATAGGCGACCAGCAAGGTGTGGGTGGCGCCGATCCCCCGGCCCTCGGTGACCACCGCCTCATCCTCGATGTCGGGCAGATCGGGCACCTCGAGTGCCTGAAGCTCTCCGATCGTCTCCTCGACCTTCGCGCGCCAGCGTTCGTAAAGCTCGTCCCAGTGCTGGAAATAGAACCCGGCCCGCGCGCCGAACAGCTCCGCGCGCCGTCCTATCTCGGCCGGGTCGGTGACCGGGTTCGCGCTCATGTAGACCCACCCGTACAGCACGCGATGGTCGATGCCGAGCGCCGGCGGCACCGCGAAGATCCGCGAGTTCGCCTGACCCAGGCACATGTACGGGGAGTCCGCAGTCACGAAGTCGAACGGGAACATCGGCTCCGGGAAGTGCATCCCGTCGCGGAACCAGCCCCGCGCCTCCTCGGACTCGCGGCGCTCCTCGGAGAACACCGCGTAGTACGGATACATCGACTCCCAGCCTTCGCAGCCCTCCGGGGTCGGAACCTCGAACGGGCTGAGGAAGCCGCGGACTTCGGGTCGGATGGCGGTCATCGGGGCGCTCTCCTCTCAGGTCCATCTGCCAGGGCCAGGCGGCCCAGTTCCCGGACGTTACGGCGCGCGGCGAGACGCGATCAAGAATGAAAATCCGCGCCTGTGAAAGGCAACGCCTATCATGCACTGATGGAACTCCGGCAGTTGCGTTCGTTCGTCGCGGTGGCCGAGGAGCTGCACTTTCGCCGCGCGGCGGACCGCCTGCACCTCGCCCAGCCCAGCGTCAGCCAGCAGATCCGCACGCTCGAGGCCGAGCTCGGCGTGCAGCTGTTCGAGCGCAACCGGCGCGGTGCCGCGCTCACCCCCGCCGGCGAGGCGCTGCTGGGCGAGGCCCGTGACCTGTTGGGACGCGCCGAGCGCGCGGCGGCAATCGCCCGGGCCACCGGGACGGGGGAGCGAGGCCGGCTGCGCATGAGCCTCACCCGGTCGCTCACTGGCGGGGTGGCCGGTGCGATCGTCGATGCGTATCGCGGGCGCTATCCCGAGGTCGAGCTGGTTCTCAGCCTGGGCACCACGATGCTCCACGTCGAGCAGCTGCGCGCCGGCGAGATCGACGTCGGCTTCGTCCGCCCCCCGCTCGAGGAGCCCGGCCTCGAAGAGCTCCGCCTCGGCCGCGAGCCGATGGTCTGCGTGCTGCCCCGCGGCCACCGGCTCACCCGCCGCTCGACCGTCCGCCCGGCCGACCTGGGGGGCGAGCCCCTGGTCTGGTGGCCCGAGGCCCACGGTCCCGGCGCCTGGCGCGAGGTCCGGCGCGAGGTTTGCGGCGATCCGCCCTGGCCCCCGCTGGCCCGCGTGGAGCCCGAGGAGGAGCGGATCGTCTCGGCCGTGGCCGAGGGCGCCGGCATCTCGTTCATCATGCTCGAGCGCTCGCGCAGCCTGCGGATTCCCGGCGCCGTCTACCGCCGCTTTGCGCCGCCCGAGCCGACGATGGGCATCGCGATCGCCTGGCGGCGCGGCGACAACCTGCCGACCCTGCGACGGCTGCGCGAGCTGGCCGCCGAGGTGGCCGGACGTCCGGGCCCGACCGCGGAGAACTACTGAGTGGTGCGCGGCTCGGCCGCGATGTCCCGGTCCCGCCCGTCGCTTACCGTGAAGGTGGACAGTTAGGAGGTCGCCATGTTCAAGCACATCGCCGTCGGCTGTGACGGCAGCCCCGGGGGGAGGGACGCGGTCGCCCTCGGCGCGGCGATCGCCTCGATGACCGGTGCGCGCCTCTCGCTGGTCGGCGTGTTTCCGCCCTCCTTCCTGCCCATCGCCGGCACCTCCGATCGCAAGACACTGCGCACCCAGGCGACTCGGGCGCTGCGCCGGGAGCGCGATCTGCTCGCGCCGGACGCGTCCATCCACACGATCGCCGACGCATCGGTGGCGCGCGCCCTGCGGCACTACGCCGACCGGGCGCACGCCGACCTGGTGATCGTCGGGTCGAGCCGCCGCGCGCCCGCCGGCCACGTGGCGATCGGTCGCCACGGGCGCCAGCTTCTCTACGACGCGCCGTTCGCGCTCGGTCTGGCCGGTCGTGACCTGCACCAGCAGGAGTTCGTGCTGGGTGCGATCGGGGTCGGCTACGACGGAGGCCCGGAGGCTGAGGCGGCGCTGGGCACGGCGGCCGACCTCGCTCGGGCGGCGGGCTCCCGGCTCGAGGTCCGTAGCGTCGTCGAGGATCGAGTCCCGGTCCTGAGCGCAGATGCCTGGATTGAGCTGGCCGACTGGAGCCACGAGCGGATGTGGGAGCCGGCACGGTGCGAAGCGTTGGCGGCGGCCCAGCAGGCGTCCGGTGAGCTCGGAGTGGTCACCGACGTGTCGGCGAAGGTGGGCGATCCGGGCTACGAGATGCGCGAGCTCTCCGAAGCACTCGACCTGCTCGTGGTCGGCTCGCGGCGCTGGGGCCCGGTCGCGCGACTGGTGACGGGCGGCGTCGGCGAGACGCTGGTCAGGGACGCCAGCTGCTCGATCCTGATCGTGCCGCGGCCGCCGGCGAGCCGCAAGCGTGGCGCCGCGGGCCGGCCCGAGCACGGGCGCAAGCCGGCCCTGGCTTGAGCCGCCGGGCGCCGGCGCGCGAGGCGGAGCACGAAAAGGTACGCGAGCGGGGCAACCGGCGCGAGGACGATTCCGCGCACCCACACCGCGCTGGCGTCCGACCCGGCGCCGAGCGTGTGCACAACCGAGAGGACCCAGATCGCCGCGCTCACGCGGTGCAGCCTTCGCCAGCGGCCGGCGCCGATCCGCCGGCGCAGGTAGAAGCTCGGACCGACCAGCACCATCAGATAGCCGGCCACGATCCCGGCCCCGGTGAAGGCTGGCCGGTAGTGCAGCGCGAACGGGACCGTGATCCCGGGCACCCCGGGCTTCAGCCACGCGTCGCCCAGGAGCGACAGGCCATGCAGTCCGACCGCCGCCAGCGCGGCCAGCGCGACTTGCTCGTGCAGCCGCACGACGGTCCGCTTCCAACCCGGGCGGGGGATAGCGCAGGCCGCCATCGAGAGGCCCAGCAGAACCGACAGCGACACGAGCACGAGCGCGACGACGCCTGACGCGCGGCTGACCAGCCACCACAGGTAGTGGAGCGGCTCGGGTCGCACGCCCGCTAAGCCACAGCCCGGGAAGGAGCCGGCGTTGACAGGCGATCCTCGAGCGGCCCAACCGTCTCCACCTCGCCGCTGTCGTGCACGATCACGCCTCCATGCTCGGCCAGCACGCGGCGAGCCGCGTCCGGCCCGCCCAGGAGCGCCATCTTCGAGAGCGTCTCGGCTTCGAGCGCCGACTCTCCGAGCGCGGTCGCGCCGATCAGTCCGGTCCACGCGGGTTGGCCGGTGCTGGGGTCGAGCAGGTGGTGAGCGAAGCTGCCGTCCGGGCGCCGCCAGATCCGGACGTTCAGACCGGATGTGGCGATGCCCCCATGGTCCACGCTCACACGCCCGATCCTGTCCCCCGACAGAGGATGCTCGATGTCGATCTCGTACGGCTCGAACTGGGCGCCCAAGCCGCCGACGGCGATGTCCCCACCGCAGTCGACTAGGAAGCGCGCGTAGCCGCCCAGCCGGCAGGCCACGGCGTCGGCGCAGAGGCCCTTTCCCGTGCCGCCCGTATCGAGCATGACGCCGCGAGGACGGACGATCGTGCCGGCCTCGTCGTGCACGACGATCTGACGCCACCGTGACGCGGGGTCGGGGCGGGCCGGCCGCCGGGCCGGCGCGCTGTCCAATGCCGTGCATAGGGACGCCGGAGTCACGCCGTCACGCGACACCGCGTAGCCCACGCACTCCAGCGCACCGACCAACGTCGGTTCCACGAGGCCGTCGCTGCACTCCGCGGCCCACAGCCCGGCACGCACCGCGGCGCGCAGCAGCGCAGAGGCCGGGACCGTGAGGCGCGGGTCGCCATTCAGAGCGGACAGCTCGCTGTCGGCGCTAAACCGGGACAGCCGACGGCCGAACTCCAGCACGAAGGCCTTCTCGCGATCAGCGGCGTCGAGCGGCGCGGGAGCCGTCCGGCGCAGGCGCGGCCCGATCAGCAGCCTCACATCGCTGGCCATCGCTCGGAACGTGTAGTCGAGATGGGAATCCATGGCTACGAGGTGCGCGTCGTTGCGGCGGCCGCCACGCCGGCGGCCGACCCGCTGCTCGACACCGATTGCGTGACACTGCCGGCCCCGCCCGCCGCGCCCACGACGGTCTCGACCACCCGGGTCTCGTACACGCGGCGCAGGACGACCGTCCGGTGCACGGGCCGGGGCGGCGCGGAGCGCATCTGCCACGCGAGCACGGCGAGGATCACCAGGAAGACCGTCAGCGTGAGCAGCATCACCGTGATCCGATCGGGACCGGCCGCGGCCCTGGGCCCGCGGCGCGGACTAGTCGTCGCGACCGCCGCCATCGCCACCGTCCTCGCCGTGTCCGTGACCGCCTCCGCTCGACCGGGTGACCGGGTGCGTGGACGTGCCGGTGGACGGGCTCGCGTGTGATCCGCTGCTGCGCGTACTCACGGGGTGACTCTGGCTCGCTGGGGCCGATGACCTCACGGGAGCCGATGACGACCCGGTGCTGTGCGCTCCGCTTGTGCGCGTTGCGACCGGAGCGGCCGACGGGCTGCTCTGATGCGTAACGACAGCGTGCGCGCCGCTCGTGCGAGTGGCCACCGCGGCCGCCGCCGTCGAGCCGGCCGTGGGTCCCGACCGGTGCCCGCCGCTGGCTGCGGTTCGCGCGCGCCCATGCGCGGCGACGACGAGCGCCGGGGAGCCGCGAGAGCCGCGCAGGCGCGCGCCGGGCTCGTGCCGAATGACGTGGATCGTCCGCCGGATCACCTGGGTGCGCACCTCGACGGCCGGGTTGCGCGCGGCGAGGGCCAACGTGCCGGTGCCCGCGGCCGGTCTCAAGGCGAATGCCGCCAGACCGCCGGCGCTGATCGCCATCACGACTGCCGCAATGCGCGAGTAGTTCGTTCGCATGAAGAACGCCTCCGAGTCGTTGGGACGCCGCGACTGTGTCGGGTGGCGGGTTATGCGGGCGCCAAGCGAACGCAAACATTCGGTAAAGCCGGCGATCTTCTTAGCCCCAGCCAGCGATCTCTTTACGCGCGGGGAGCAACCTGCATCCCGATGCAGACGGCAAACGGGCACGCCAACCCGGGCGATGCGATCGTGATAGTTGGTGGAGGACTGGCCGGGCAGCGCTGCGCGGAGACGCTGCGGCGCGTGGGGCACGAGGGCGCCATCCGCATGGTGTGCGCCGAGACCCGACCGCCCTACGACCGCCCGCCGCTCTCCAAGCAAGTTCTTCTCGGGGCGATGAGAAGCGAGTCGCTCGCCTACCGGCCTGCAACCTGGTACGAGCAGCACGAGGTCGACCTCCTGCTCGGCGTCCGCGCCACCGCGCTGCTACCCGACGAGCGCCGGCTGTCGCTCTCCACCGGCGCCACTCTCCGATACATGCGGCTGCTGATCGCGACCGGCAGCCGGCCGCGGACACTCCCGGCGCTCGCCGGCTACGACAACGTGTCGGTGCTCCGCACGATTGACGACGCGACCCTTCTGCGCGACGTCCTCGCGTCGCGGCCGAGGCTCGCCGTGGTCGGCGCCGGCTTCATCGGGCAGGAGGTGGCGGCGAGTGCGCGTGCTTTAGGTGCGCAGGTGACCATGATCGAGGCGGCCGCCTTTCCCTTGGAAGGCGTACTCGGTCCGCGTCTGGGCGGCTGGTTCAGCGACCTGCATCGTGCCGAAGGCGTCGACCTCGTCACCGGCACGACGGTGGACCGCGTTATCGGCAACGGGCGTGTCGAGCGGCTGCACCTGTCGGATGGGCGCATTATCGAGGCAGACCATGTTGTGGCCGGCGTGGGCGTCCGGAGCGACACCGAGTGGCTGGCCGGCGGCGCTCTGGCGAACGCCTCCGGGATCCCGGCCGACGGCGACGGCCGCACGGCAATCGACAACATCTTCGCGGCCGGAGACGCCGCGGCCACGTTCGACCCGGTGCTCCGCTGCCACGTCCCCGGATCGCACTGGGAGGCCGCCGGGCGTCAGGGGATGCGGGCGGCGCGCACGATGCTCGGCCTCGAACCAGGCCCTGCGCCGCTGACCAGCTTCTGGACCGACCAGTACGGCATCCGCATCCACTATCTCGGCCGCGCCCGGGCCGCCGACAAAGTGCAGATCGACGGCGAACCGACCGAGCGCAGCTTCACTGCGACCTTCAGCCGCGCCGGCCGGCCCGTCGCTGCGCTGCTGGTCGACCGCGTCCGTGCCCTCCCCGCCATGCGTGAACTGATCGAGAAAGGAGCCCCATAAACATGAGCTACCTGGTGCAAATCGACGAAACTGCCTGCGCCGCCCACGGCGACTGTGTGGACATCGCCCCGCAGGTGTTCGCACTGGACGCCTACGCTCGCGTCGTCGGCGAAGGTCCGGACGATCTTCTCCTCGCCGCCGCGGAGGCGTGCCCAAGCGTCGCGATTCGGCTCCTCGACGCGGAGACGAGCGAACCGATCTACCCCTGAGCGCGCTCAGTCGTCGTGGCCGCTGCTCGGATTCCCCGAGCCGTCGCCACCCGAATCGTCGCGGTGCCGGGATGACTGGTGGCGCGTGGGCGACGGAGTCGAGGACGTGGTCGTCGTGGCCGGAGCCGACGTGACCGGCGGCGCCACGATCACCGTCCGGGTGATGGGCGGTGCCGGTGTGACGGGCAGCGGGCTCGGCGCACTCGACACAAGCGACGTCGCGGCGGGATGCGCCGGCGCGCGCCGAGCCGCACGGTGTTGCTTCGCGCGCCGCGAGGGCGGGCCGGGTGCGACGGAGGTGCGCGCGGAAGGCGGTGCCGGCGTGCTCGCCGGGGCCAGTCCCGAGGTGACCGACAGCGGGTCACCCGCTAGGCCGATCCGGGTGGCCGCCAGTCGGCTCGCCGACCAGGCGACGGTTGCCGTGGCCACGATCCCGAGCAGCGCGGCGGCGACCCACAACAACGTGCGGCGGTTCACGGTCAGCCCAAGCTACTCGGCGCCGGGTTAAGCGCCGGCAAAGCCGCCGGCTCGTCGGTGCGCGTCGCGAGCGTCAGGGTTGCCACCGCACCGCCGCCCTCCCGGTTCTCGAGGGTCACGTCGCCGCCCCAGTCGCGTGCGAGCTCGCGTGCGATGGGCAGCCCGAGGCCGCTGCCCGGTAG